>Ga0187893_10000017_pt1 | contig 340880 bp, 478 predicted proteins | sample MA1701074metaG_FD_139574 | JGI IMG/M metagenome (GOLD analysis project Ga0187893, IMG submission 139574) | White microbial mat communities from a basaltic lava cave in the Kipuka Kanohina Cave System on the Island of Hawaii, USA - MA170107-4 metaG ...
ATTAATAAAGACACTAAAAAATCATTCGGAGAATTATACAGAGATACTATATTAAAACTTGAAAAATTAAAATCAATGGGTTACAATGTAAAATACATTTGGGAAAATGATTGGAAAAAATTTCAGTGTGGAATAGATAAAAAGATTAAAATACAGAATATTTAAAATGAAAATACTGGCATCTACGCTCAATCATAATTTACCGGAGCTAACAGACAACTTGACAGAACAACTTAGACGTTCAAAATTTACTGATTATGAATTGATGATTGTAGATAATGGCTCTAAGGAACCGTTGGCTAAATCCACGACTCATGTTTCTCCTGAGAATACTTTCTTCGGTGGAGGAGTAAATCTTATTCTGGATTACTTTCTTAATGATACCAACCATGAATATCTATACATTTTCAATAACGATTTGATATTTCATGGACATGGATTCCTAGAACAATCCGTTAGAGAAATGGAGGCTGCTGGTGCAGACGTTTATTCACCATCAGTAATCAATATGTCTCTTGACCAATGTGCATGGAAACAAATGCATTGTTGGGGAACGGGAGGAACAAGAGAAGTGAAGTGGATAGATTTTCAATGTCCAATATTAAGTAGAAGATTGTGTCAACACATAAAAAGTTACCCTGACCAACTTGTGTATGGATGGGGTGTGGATTTTTATACCGGAATGGTGTGTCAACAATTGGGATTCAAAACCGTCGTGTCTGATGCCAATTCTATAGGTCATTTAAATTCCCAAACTTTAAAACTTAATAAGGTAAACATCGGATTAAATGATTTTTGTCAACGTGCCGACGCAAATATGTTTGCATTTTTTAACAGTCAACCAGAACTTACCTCACTATTTCATCATTACAGAGAGTGGGCTAAAAATTATACATTATGAAATTACTTACCGAAATAGCTAGAAATCACAAAACTGATAAAGGAGAAGAAGGACACGTTTATACCGAAGTCTATGATGATTATCTTTTACCAATAAGATTAAAGGAGATGAATTTTCTTGAAATAGGTGTATTCGACGGAGAATCTATGAGAATGTGGAAAGAATATTTGCCTAATGCGAATATTATTGGTTTGGATATTAATCCTGAATGTAAGAAACATGAAGGAGAGAAAAACAAAGTTTATATAGGTTCTCAAGTAGATGAAATGGTTTTATGGAAGATTTTTAATGAAAACAAACCCATTTCAGTTGTAATTGATGATGGAAGTCATCGATGGGATCACGTTATTAGAACTTTTGATATGGTATTTCCTTTATTGGCACCAGGCGGCTTATACTTTGTTGAAGATTTACATACTTCTTACGCAGGCGACCCTTGGGCCGCAGGTTCAGAGACGGCTATCAATTATCTGAAGGGATTAATTGATGATGTTAATCTTCGTGGTAAATCTTTTATGGGATTGAAGGAAGTTGCCGGAAAACCATTATCATACAATGAACGTTGTATTGAGTGGGTTCATAATTACAAAAGCCTAATGGTTATTAAGAAGCGTCAAGAATCACTATGATAAGTTGTGAATTCCACGGAAGACTAGGAAACAATATGTTTCAAGTCGCTGCGGCCGCGGCTTTAGCAAAAAAAGTCAATGTGGAATTTTCTGTACCAAAATACATGTTAGCAGGTCATAGAGGATCACTTCCATCCGACCTTAATGGTTTTGATTATCCATATAATTATCACAATGATTCTGATGTAGAACATCATGAAAAAATCGGAGAGAAGGATTCCAAATTTACTGATTTGCCTATAAGGGATAACATCAAACTTTGTGGATTTTTTCAATCCAGCAAGTATTTTGATGATATTCGTGAAGAGTTGATTCAAAAATATTTTAAACCAGCAGATTGGGTATTGAAACTCTCGGAGAAATATAAAGTAAGTGATAAAAGTCTCGGAGTATGTGTAAGACGAGGCGATTATTTGATGTTACAACACAATCATTGTGTATTATCTCCAGAATTTTACCAAAATACCTGTTCTGATGTTGTTTCTAATGAGAGTATTGATTCGGTATATGTATTTTCCGATGATTTTGATTGGTGTGCTGATGTATTTAGTGAAATATCGCCCATATTTGTCAAGGATGATAAGTTTGTTCAAATGTATTTAATGACACAAATGAAACATATCATACTGGCTAACTCGACCTTTTCTTGGTGGGGTGCCTATCTCAACAATAAAGGAGGTCGAATTTATTTTCCCGACCCTTGGTATGGCCCGGCCAACGATAATATAGATGTCAGTGGTTTGATTCTTCCTAATTGGAGAGTAACTAAACACGAAAGAACAATTCAATCATATCTGCAACACGAAGCATTGAAAGGATAAATGAAATTAGCAATATGTCTATCCGGCCAACCAAGATTGTTTGATGTCGCCTACGAATCGTTAAAGCGATTTTACTTTCCAAAGTATGAGTGTGATGTATTCATTCACACATGGAAGGATTCGAACTATAATTCTCAGTTCTCAAATAAAGTCGTCTCGAATTCCGAAGACCTTCATGGAAATTATATCAAACTGTTCAAACCTAAAAAGGTTATGATAGAAGACCAGATTGTATTCGATAAGACCGGTATCTCAGACCCTATATGGGGATGTAAGTTAAATTCGGTATTATCTATGTTTTACTCTGTTCAATTGTCCAACAAACTAAAATGTAAATTTGAACGAGAGAATGATTTCAAATATGATTACGTAATGAGAATTAGAACGGATTTGTCATTACACCGACCAATTATTCCGGAAGAAATTCTTCCAAAACACATTGGTTTATTTAATTGGACTCAGGATTCCGAATATAATGAAAGAGGATTTTCGGATGTATTCTCTGTCGGACCATCAGATTTAATGGATGTATATTCTAATGCTTTTGATTCCTTACATCACTATCTATATACGGATAATACATGGAATTTTCATGATTCCAGATTAAGAAACGAATATTTGTTACGAAGACATTTAGAAGTGAATCAAATCTCCGTTCAACGATTTCATCATTTAGATGCACAAGACCCTAGTTTCGGAATAGTAAGATGAAAACAGACATTATAATTCACGTTTTGCCGTTTGAGATTGATAGATTTGAATATCAAATACTAGAACTAAAAAAGTGCAGTTCCTTATTGAATACTGACGACCAAATAATTATTGATGCAACATTGAATATCAATGATATGTTAATCGATTGGAAAAATTCATCCATTCCTAAAGATTTCTTTATTGACCGATTTCTTCATCTCAAAAATCTATGTGATTACGCCGAATGTGTATTTGATGTGGATGATAAGGAAAAATGTCTAGGTATAAACGCCAAGAGAAGAAACAGTATTAGGGAACGAGCAGACAAGTGTGACTCGTTTTTGTATCTGGATAACGATATGGTCTATCCACATCATGCTTTAAGATATGCATTAGATGCAGCAAAATTGGTAAATACAGAATATTACCTTATCTCTCCACAATCCACCCAACTATGGGATGATTCGTGGAAGGTATTGGTCAATGATTCATATTCGAATGTAGGATGTGATAAAATCACAGAACAGAATCCATTTGAAGTCTGTTCAAGAGTATATGGAGATATTGAAGTTGTTCCTGTAGATGGATTCAAATTCGGTGGTGGATGGTTTAATTTATTTTCATCCAAACTATTATCTTATACCGATATTCCTGATGAATTGGGAGGATATGGATTAGATGATATGTATGTTATGCAGGCGTGCCAAATTATGAAAAGCTTCGGTATGCCCGTTCAACAGTATATATTAAAAAATCTTGTGGTAACGCAAAATTACCGTTATGGTTATCACATGCAGGATGTGTATAAGAAGTTTATACCATTCATAAATAAGAAAGAAATGTTCATAACCAATGCAAAGAACCATTATCAAATGGTGATTCAAAGATTTTGGGAGAAATGTAAACATGATATCATTCATAATCCCTACTCGTAATAATTTGCCTTACGTAAAGACGGCAATTTCTAGCATTCGAAAATTTTATTTGGGTGCAGAAATCGTATTATTAGATGACAACTCTACCGATGGAACTGATAAATGGGTTAGCGAAACTTACGACCCACATCTTACATATTATAAAAACGAAGGCAGACAAGTGGGACACACCGTTCTCTATGATATCGGTATTAAAATGTGTAAACATGAAATCTTCTCAATATTTCATGCCGATATGATTTGTGGGCCTAATTATGTTGAAAATCTTCTTAAACATTTGAAGCCAGAAGGTGTAATTTCAGCAACAAGAATAGAACCACCGTTACATCCTCCCGGAAAAGAAAAAATTGTGATGGATTTCGGCATGTATCCCGGGGATTTTAAACAATCCGAGTTTATTACATTTTGTCGTGATTCCCAAGAGAATTCGTCTAATAAGGATGTAACGACAAGGGGTATATTCGCACCGTGGGCAATGTATAAAGAAGATTTCCTAAAAATCGGCGGGCATGATTCTTTGTTTTCTCCATTCCCATACGAAGATTCCGATATATTTCAACGTTTTATTTTAGCCGGATACAATATCAAACAAAGTCGTGATTCTTTTGTTTATCATTTTACATGTCGTGGACACAGATGGACAGAACAAGTTCAAAAAGATGATAACTTCTATAAGTTATGTTGTGCAAAAAACATGAATCACTTTATACGAAAGTGGGGAAGCTGGATAGAAAACGACGAGTTATGTTATCCAGTTATCAAACCATTCTACAACATCGGATTTGTGGTTACAAATTGCAATCTCCAATTACTCGGTGCATTGGAACCTTGGTGTTCTACCATCTCATGTGATTGTCCAGAATGGGAATCTTACATCAAACAAGTTCAATCAGGAACTCCATTCGACTTAAAAAAGAGGGTGTTTTATAGGTCGGCTGAAATCAAGAATGACATAATTGTTCATTTTGATGCTTCGCAGTTGACACAAGAAAGATTCACATTCCTTACTCAATTACCAAAAATACTTTTGGATAGTGGAGATTTGGGAGAAATGAAATTCGACATATTTACGTTCTTCATAAAGAGAATGCCAAGGTTGGAGTCATTGTTGATTCACAATAACAATGAACTCTATCGTTCACGATTAATTGAAATTCCGGTGACCGACGAATATTACACCAACGAATTATTTAGAGTCTTTCAAAATACCAAGTAACGGTGTCTTTTAAAGCTTTGTCGAATGGTGTGTGTTCAATCTTACCAAACGTGTGTTCAAAATCTGTGGTGTCGATTGCATATCTAAAATCGTGACCTTTTCTATCTTCTACGAATTGTATTGATTTTTCTGGGTCTTTATTACACAATACACAGAGTTTTTTGACCAGGTCAAGATTTCGGATTTCATTATTTCCACCAATCAAATACTGGCCTCCTGGCTGTCCACGTTTTACAACTTCCCAAACACACTTACAATGGTCATCGACGTAAATCCAATCTCGAATGTTTGTTCCTATTCCATAAACAGGAACCGGTTCGTCGTTCTTCAGCTTCTTAATTGCTAGAGGAATAAGTTTTTCTGGATATTGTCTTGGACCAAAGTTATTTGAACAGTTGGTTATCATGACAGGAAAATTGTGTGTTCTATAGAATGATTTACACAATAAATCCGATGACGCCTTCGAAGCGGCATACGGTGAATTTGGATGGTATGGAGAACGTTTTGTAAATGGCAAATCACCATCACCTAAATCACCAAACACTTCATCGGTGGAAATGTGAATGAATCTTACATCTGTTCTTCCTTTCCATAATTCCAAGAAAGTATTCAATAGAGTGAAGGTTCCGTTGATATTGGTTGTAATGAACGATTGGCCGGATTCTATCGACCTATCCACATGTGATTCAGCAGCAAAATGAACAATTGTGTCGATGTTATATCGTTCGTATATTGTCTTCAGAAGAGATACGTCATTTATGTCTCCTTTGTAAAACTCATATCTATTACGAAGAACAAAATAGTCAGGTAAATTTTTGTGGCTTGCTGCGTAGGTGCATAAGTCAAGATTCACCACTAATTCCACTTCATCCTTTTTGGCCAAGAGATGAATAAAATTGCTACCGATAAAACCAAGTCCCCCCGTGCAAAGTATTCTCATATATTTTTAAATTCTTTTCTAAGTTGTTTAATAGATTTATTGAATTTTGCGTTGCACTTTTGTGAACAAAATTTAGTTTTTATTATATTTTCTGTTCCTTCTTTTTTGAATAATTTTTCACAAAAATCACATCGAATCGAAAAAATAAACACATCAGTATTTATTTGACTCTTTCTTAGGAATATCTTATTCAGTATCATCCATCATACATATCATTTTAAATTCCGACCCACCAATAATAAAAATACGCTTGTATCATACAATTTCTATTTATTGCAATATGACACTGTTATTAATTTTATCCTGTTTTATCGCAATATTTTTACTTGCTTGGTTCAAATCCGATTTCATTATTGAATACGGAAAGTTACTGGGATTATCCAAGTTATTAAAACTTCGTGAATATAAAATGAAAAAATTGGAACATGCTAATCCCGTTCCAACATATACTCAATTCTTGAGAATGACTTATGATAACTTCTTCGTTAAATTGATTACTTGTCCTATTTGCTTAGCCATTTGGTTATCAATCATCGTAGGAATATTCTATCATCTATCTACTTTTATTCCTGTCATTTGTATAATGTCTTTGATATTTTACGGAATTTGTAGAAAACTATTAACTTAATATGGATGTCCGTGGCGTTGGTGCGTTCTTTTATTTTTTAACCAGCAATGGATTAAATGGAGTGAGTCCAGATACGAACGCATTTATAGTATGTGTTGAAGAATATAGCCGTCTTTGTGCATGTGACAGTCCTGAATTTAGAGAGTCTAAACAAAATAATTGTAGAGCACTCTACGAAACATGTATATCTCGGTCGGATGGATTAAAATCTATATTCTTATCCAAGACACAAGGAAACAGGATTACTTTTTATTCCGACCACGGAAAAATACTAAAAACTTTTTCTCGTTAATTTCCGTCTTCTGGTTTAACATCAAATATATCCGATGGAAGTTCGGAACCATCAGGTAGATGCAATTTTCCATTTTTCAATTGTTCCTTGCCAGCTTCAAGTGTTCCTAAAACTACAGCCGCACCTGGGTCATGAGTCATATAAGATAAGAAAGTAAGAAGGTCATAATCTACCTTTTCTCCATTATGAAACATAACTAATACTTCACAATCATCCATATCTTCGGGATAACGTGTTAATGCTTTTTTAAGATAACCTAATTTCATATTATTCGTATTTCTTTGTTTCGCCTTGTTTGAAATTTTTGAACATGACTTTCCCTTCTGCGGCTAAAATCAACATTTCATCCAGTTCTTGAATTAAATCATTCCTTTGTATATTCAAGATATTAGTTTTCCTCGTTGCATCAGCCACATCTTTGTCTGTCTTTGACTTATCTCTCTTCAATTCTTCGAGATGCCAAATTTTTAGGTTTACTATTCCGAGTTGGTCTATTAAATTCCCGAATGATACATTCATAGTTTTTCTTTCCATATACCGAAATAATTTGTCTCGGAATATAATTTGTTATCTACTCTAAAAATCCCATATATTAATTTTTTAATCATTTCCAATGACTTTAAATTGTGGGCATGGAACAATAAATTTACCACCAGCTTTTATGTAATCTGATTCTCTTTTTATAAATTCCGACAAAAAATGCCACGGGAGTATAAGTAAATAATCAGGTTTAGCTTTTCTCATTTCATCTTCCGAAAAAATTGGTATATTGGTTCCAACCGTCTTCAACCCCCACTTATACGGGCTTCTTTCGGCCATACCATCAATCAGTGTATGATCCAAACCAAAATATTGTAACAACGTGTTTCCCTTGGTAGATGCACCATATCCCCACACCGTCTTTCCGTTAACTTTTTCAGTTTTAACAAAATCAACAACTTGTTTCTTTAGATTTTCTATTTTGTAATAGAAACTTTCCCAAACAACTAATTGTTTATCACCGACATGTCCATTGATCTTTTCATGAAACAACAGAGACTCCATTCTGAAAAGACAAACGTCTCTGTATGGTTGAGTTGAAAAGTTTTCTGTTTTAAACGTATCCTTTACAACGTATATTCTGAACGACCCACCATTTACATCGTTCAATTGACAATCTATAACTCTAAATCCATTTGACTCAAGAAGGTTTTTCATATTAGTCAATGTATAGTAGTAAATGTGTTCGTGACAAATGTTATCAACTGCCACTTGATGAATCATAAGTGGTGTGTAACTCAATTGCAAAACAAACAGACCATCATCATCCATAACGTTATATACATCTTGTAAAAATGGATTTGGATTATCCAAATCATAAAACATTGCTATACACGTCACTACTTTTGCTTTAAGATGGCCGAATTTTTGACTTCTATATGCTTTTTCACTAAAGTAATCTTGAACAATAACATTTGCGTGGGTTTCGGATTCTTTCTTAAATGTATCATCGGCGGGGTCTATTCCGATTCGGATTATATTATCATCCAAAAAGCTTAAAAGAGTCCCATCGTTACAAGCAATATCCAACCATACATCATTTTCTTTTAGATTAACTAAACCACAAATCGAATGAACTATAGACTTTAGTTCATTTTTCATGGTGGCATTAATTCCGGAACGATACCAGTATCTTCCATACATAGTATCCAATGGTGCAGGCTTTTCTAGTCTGACCGCCCCTAAATTATTATCATAAACAAGTTTTATTTCTTGTTTAGGATGTGCTGTTTGACCTTCTTTAATAAAGTCAGACACATGTAATTCTCCGAGTGTAAATAATTCTTTCATATTACCAAATCCAATTCTTTAAACATTCTTCCAACGATTCATGAACTTCTTTCATTTCTAATCCAACACTTTTTAATTTATCGGTATTCAACACCGTATTTGACCTTGGTGCCCTCACCATCGAATTAAATTGTTCCAAACTTTCGAAATATTGAAATTCCTTTTCTACTTTTAGCGTTTTCTTTATCATTTCTACAACTTCAGTTGTTGTGATTTCGCCTTTATTGGTTACATTATATATTCCAAACGGAACCTTGTTTTGTAGGGAATCCAAACACACCTTTACGTATTCTTTTTTATTTGATAAGGAATTCTTAACATTTAAAAGTGTGTTGTATCTTAACAATTTAGAAATGTAGTTTCTTTCATTGTTTCTTTCTTCAAATGGAATTCTCAATCTCCAAATGTATTTATCAGGCAACTCACTCAACATTTCTTCTCCTAATGCTTTCGTTCCACTGTAAAAACTACATGGTTGATTTTTAAAGGAAAAATTCGGTTCATCTTCCTCGGTAAATCCTCCATCTTTATATCCATTGTATATACAGCCCGATGAAACATGTCCCAACACTATGTTTTTTCTTGCACATAAAGTGGCTAATATTCTAGGAAATACTACATTACCTGATAATGTTTCTGATTTAGCATCCTCACACACATCTACATTTGGTTTTCCGGTGTATCCAGCACAATTGATAATAGTGTCTATTTTAAATGTAGATATAAATCTATCAATCTCATCGATATTTGCATCTATTGCAGACATTGGATATGACCCTATTCCACGACCTGCTAATTGTCGTTGAAATTCATGTCCTATATATCCACTAGACCCAAATAATAAAACTTTCATACCAATCTCTCTAAGTAACTTTTATAATCACTTTTTGGTAGGCTTCCTACCGATTCCTTAAATTGTTCTTTAGAAATGAAACCATTTACTAAACATGATTCTTCATAACATCCAATCATTATTCCCTGTCTTTCTTGGACAGATTGAATGTATGCTGATGCTTGAAATAATGTGGCTGGGGTACCGGCATCCAACCATGCTGTTCCTCTTTCCATAATTTTGGCTGTTAGTGTTCCTTCTTGCATATACATTTTTAACAAATCCACTATTTCTAACTCCCCTCGTGTGGATGGCCTTAATGTATTAGCAAAATTAGAAGCCATTCCATCAAAATAATACAGACCCGGTATAGCATATTTACTCTTTGGTTGTATTGGTTTTTCTTCTAAAGAAATAACGTTACCCATTTTATCGAACTCAACTACACCATAAGCTCTTGGATTATTAACTTCGTATCCAAACACCGACGCTCCTTTTGGTGGAGTTATAACATATTTGTATTTATCAGGAGGTTGAATATTTCCATGAAATATGTTATCTCCGAGAATCAAACAGGAGGGTTTTTCTTCCAAGTAATCCTCAGCAATAATTAATGCCTGAGCTAATCCTTTTGGTTGGTCTTGAATCGCATATTGTATGCACAATCCCCATTTGTTTCCGTTTCCTAATAAGTTTTTGTAAAAATCAATGTATTGAGGGCTTGTTATCAATAATATCTCTTTTATTCCGTTATTGATTAAAGTGGTCAACGAATAATAGACCATCGGTTTATCATATACAGGCAATAGTTGTTTATTAACCATTGTTGTCAATGGATATAATCGAGTTCCTGACCCACCTGATAAGATTATGCCTTTCATTTATTTACTTTGATGATTTTGATTTAAATAATTAACAATTTCATTTACCAATTGATTACATCCTTCTTCGGATTCTAATAAAGCCAGATCGCCGTCGGTGAGGCCAAATACAAACACCTTTCCGAGAGTCCACACAGCAAGTTCAACATCTGTATCCTTACATGTAATAGAATGACTTCCAGTAAATGATTCCCCCATTGCTTTCAGGGGAAACGTTTCATTAAGTAGTTTGAATAGATGTCTGGTTTTCATTTTTGTTTAATCTTTCTTTCCAATTCCACACAAGAGGTTTTACAAACATTATCTTTTGTGGTGATTTAGTTATTATGTATTCTTTTCCTTCGTCGTATCCATACTTCTCAAGAGCAGCTTTTGGGTCTTTTCTTGCTAATTCTCCCCTAGCTCCTGTTTCCTTTTTCCATAAACCCAATGGGCCTTTTCTAATAGAATTTCCTGATGTCTTTCCTACTTCTATCCAATTAGATGCACGGTATATCGCACCGTTTCTTAATTTCTCTCCATTATATTGTTCTACTCGTTCCGGTTGAACATAGGTTTCTATCATCAGTAACGGTTGATTATACTTCTCTTTCCATCTTTTTGCACCTTGTATGGATAATTGTTTTAAAACCATACTTCCGGTATTTTTTATGGTTATATTCTTTTGAATGAAACAACAACGAGAATTGTTTGCTAACATTCCTAAATTCTTGATTCTAGTTTCTTTATCCCATCCGATATAGTCATCTCGACAGGATATAGCAATAGTTGCAGAAGATAAGCCGATGGCTCCTATGTGATTACCGGATTGAGTTTCGTAGATTAACCATCGTATGTTTCTGGTAGGGGAATCAGTATATTTTACGTAAGAATGGTATTTATCAATAGTTTCTCTGAATAATTTGTTCTGTTCCGGAGAGGAACATTCTACTAAAAATACCGGCGTTTTTACAGTATCAGAGTAATCAAATATGGACAAAGAAAAAGACATACATATAACCGTTTCTACGTTAATATGTATGTCCGAAAAACTAAAAACGTTTTATTTTAAACCGTAACTATTCCGCTATTTACTCTTAACATTGGGCATTTTGATAAACAAAGACGGGTGGTATCTATCATATATTGGTCTTTAGATATAGCTGCCAATTCAATAGAAGGGTCGCTCATACGAACATCTTCCCATTCTAATCTATAATCTGATTTATATCTTACCAATGGGTCGTTCTTTGCTTCTTCTGCATTAGGGGCGTCATCAAATACTTGTTCTCCCATAAAACCTCTATGGAATTTAGAAAGGTGGAGAACCCAACCCTCCCAATTTTTATGAAGCCAATCTGCTTCATTTGGAAATCTTACATCCGAAACGAAAAATACCTTTTGAGATTTGGGGGAATCGTTCTGATGTTTTTTATATTCGGCCCTTAACACATCATCAACTTTCTTAATCCATATATCCGGGTCAACATTTTCTCTCATTCCACATCCTATCCACACCAAACCCGGTCGAATGACTTTTTTCTCGTCAGTATTATCGGTAAAAGCCGAGATACCAAACAATTGTTGACAAACGGGGTCTGCTAATTTTTTTAATTCATCGGCAAAAGCAAGTTTTCTAACTTCATAACCTTCTTCCTGTAAAATTGATGATGCAATTTTACAAAAAGTATCCTTACCACATCTAGCATATCCAGAAATCCCTATAACTGTAAAATTTTTGTTACTCATAATAATTTCCTTTCAACTTTCTCCATTTAATAAAACATTTTCTATTTCTTTGTCGTTTAATCCATATCCTTGGCAAATATTAACCAATTCTTCCATTCCGCCTTCAAGATTTATTAACATAAATACATATTCATTCGCACGATCGACAGAAATATCAAATTTTTTAGAAACTAAATTCAATAATTCTTTGTTAAACTTGTCTTTTTTCGATTTTACCCACGGATAAAATTTTCTATCAGGTTGAACCAATGTAATTAACAGTGTATAGAATTGTTCCGATGGAATAATATCGAAATATTTGAATAACCATGCCATATCTTCGATGTAATTTGGATTCATGGATATTGCTCTCAGAAGCATGAAGTGAGAAAAATTCTTCTTATCGAATTCTGATAAATTTTTATAATAGTTCGGGTCTTGGATTTCCTTAATTTGTTTGACGTGTTCAAACAAACTCACGGGCTTAATCTTTTCCATCGACTGGTCTTCCGAATCTTGACAATCTTTCGATTTTTTGGGCTCTTTGAGCTTTCTTTTCATACAATGTTAATTTTGATAACAATCCTGCTTGTGTAGATTGTAATGTATTTTGGTTTTTTGATAGTATAACGACATTCTCTTCCGATTTAGTTACTCTATTTTTTAACCAACGATATCTTTTTTCACAAAAAACTATATATCCTGATACCAAAGAAACCACCAACAGTATAATTAGATATGTTATTATAGACATGATTATGATTATAATAGTTTATCGACAAACAATCTCAATATTTTTTAACGTCCCACATCGTTAAAATATATCTGTCTAGCTTTTTCATAGGACATTCCACTCATATCTCCATAAAAGAGTTTCGTAGAGTTGAGCGGACCTGATGATTTTAATTTCTTATATCGTTCTATGGCTTTTGGTCGCCACCAATCCAATATGGCTTTTGTATCATACTGAAACAGTGGTTTCAAAATCAAATCCTTTTCTTCGATTTTATTTGATAGAAATTCTTTTGTGTTTTCGTAAAAACAAGAATAATATACACCCCGCTCAAATCCATGAACATAGTTAGATGATTTGATTTGAGCAGAATCGAATATCATATTTATGACTCTTAATTTAGCTCCTGTAACAGGACCAGAAACATCTTCCTTCTGTGTCATCTTTTTCTCATATTCAGATGATTTGTTTATCTTAATCCAATCATGCCACTTCTTATAAATTTTTTCTTCAGGTTGAATGGCAATCTTGCCGGCCGACGTTCCGCATTTATGCCACCATTTTAAACTATTATACATGGAGAATGAACCATAAAGGCTTGTCGTCGTCATTCCTACTAAAACAGAATCATACGTCCGTTTCCAAGCATCTCTGACTACTTTGGAAACTACCATTGCAGCGGATAACTTTCCTCCTAAGAATGGATAACCAAATGGTTGAGTAGAAACAATCGTTGTTCCAATTGCTGAATTAACTAATTTTCCTTCCTTGAGTTTATTATCCATTGACCATCCAATATAATTGTCTCTATCTCCAATGGAAATTACATCACTGGCAATTGAACATATTCCTAAGATTCTTGGATTATCAAGATTTCCATCATGGATCCAAAACTTCATAAATCTACCAGGTGCCTGATTAAATTCGGCAGAACTACAAAAATAACGAAGTGTGGTCCACATTTTGTCATCTTCTTCGTTATCTATCAATTGAATTGTTGGAACCATGTTTTCAATTTCTTTTATGGTTCGTTCTTCATCCATGATATCTTCTGGTGCCCATATTTTTGCCTTGGCTACGCCAGCACGATTAAGGTGAGAATTCATAGCCTTTCTATCAGATATTTCTTCCCATTTTTTTCGAAAAGTAAATTCCTCAACACTCAATGATTTAAGATAATCCATATTTTCTATCAACTTCCTTGTTTCTACATTAAGGTTAAATGAAGCTTGGGATGGTGCTGACTCAAAAAATATATCCGATGTATCTGCCATAAGGAATTTTATCTCTATAAAAAGAGAAAGTCAACATATCATACTATTTATTATATATGCAATTCAAAAAAATAAATCCGGCGATGTTGGTGTATCATTACTTTCAAAGATCGCCCAGTGAATTTGTTTTATTTGATGATGAAATGGATTTACCTATTATTTACGGTAGTCGAAATCTCGTCGATTCTACCGTTAGGAAACTTTCCTCTTCTGTAACGATTATTTATTACAAAAGAGATAATTCTGAGAAGGCCGCATTTAAGAGAAACGTTATATACAAAGGTAAAAAACCAGAACCTTCACTGAAGCCAACCATTGAAGTTGAAAGGGTAAAACCTAGCCCTTAAAGTTCTAACAAAATATCGAATTCACACTTACTGAATCGTTCTTCATCCATGAAAGCTATTTCCGTATCGATTTCATCTTCATCAAGACTTACTTTGACGACCTTCTTGGTTTTTAGATCGAAAACCCCACATATATGAACCGGTATTTTTTTTGATTTCGGCATATATGTGGGGAATTTTCGTTCACCGATGATTATTACACGGTGACAGGCTTTGTGACGGAAACAACCGGCGTAGGAGTTGTTGGAGCCGGAGCCGGAGTCGAAACGGGGGCCACGGTCATAACATTGACGAGCTTCGTTTGGTCATCTAATTGAATTCCGGCAGACTTGGCAGAATCCAAAACCGATTGAAGAACGGGACGCATAGCGAACACCAAACAAGGACGGCCTTTGCCTGGATTGGTTGTGCCAATGACGCCGACCGTCTTTTCACTGTCGATTGCCTTCTTTAGTCGAACACGAAGAGTAATCGGTACGAAATCAGGGTTTAAATTAAAAAGGTCTTTTATCGTAAAATAAACCGAAGCCGAAGGCCAGACGACCGTGAGGTTCGTGTTATTTTTTCTTTGTGTCTTCTTCGTCGCGGGAGAAGACGTTACTGTGTTTGTTGTGTTTGTTGTATCATTCATAATGTGTTTTTATACTTTTTCTGTATTCCTCCTGTGGAATTACAGGTTTACTTTAACGTAAACAAATAAAATTGTCAACCCATTTTTTTCATACCTTCTTTAAAAAAAGTCCGTTCATCGTTTTTGCAATCTGCCCAACCTGCGTAACATCAATCATACTAGCGTCTTTTCCATACATTGAACGGAATTGTTTTTCCGTTGTTTGGGTCGCCATTCCTAAAAATCCACCGAAAGCATTTACACTTTTATAATCCGATTCTATAAAATAACTCAGTATTTTAATACCATGTGACCGCATAATATTAACCTGACGTTTGGTGTGTTTCACAGCTTCTTCACCACCATAAGAAAATCCTTTTCCACCGCCGCGGTCATAAAAACAATAACACGGTTCACCGTCTGAAATGTTTACGAAGTAATGGTCTTCTCCATTGGATCGTTTATTTATTACACAATCCGTCATGATTGCTTCAAAGGCCAATCCTTCAGGAGTTGCACCACCAGCTTTCAAAAATGGAAAAATCTGGCGTATCTTACTTGGTTTATCAACTTCTGAATCATATATGATAACAATATATGGAAGACTTGCCTTATCCATATCATGTGTTGTACGAAGAGAAACCGACACATGTAAATTTTGAATCATCGAACATGCTTGACACAATGCTGCCAACAGTGTCATCGTAGGCAACCATTTTGTACTACAATCCATCGAACCACTGGCATCCACCGAAATATGAAGTTTGGCTGTATTAAACTGGTCCATCTGAATCTTATAAAAGAGATTTTCTACTCCTGCACCAAACTCCGCTATAATTCTTTTTTCTAATTTACCGGAAGAGCGTCTAATATATTTAATGATGTTGGTTTCATTTCTGATTTGAAGTTTTCTTCCCAATCTTTTACCCATAGCAATACCCTTCATTATTGCTTCCAAATTTTCTTTATTAGGTTCAATTCCACCTAATGCTATTCCGGGAGATTCTTCATGTGTAGAAAGAGGAAAGATTTCCTTTCCAGAAAACAATAACGATTTTGTCAGATTTTTTACAACGATACAATCGACTTTTCTTATGACTCCTTCAGAATTTTCTGGACTAAAATGAGCATGAGAAATATGAATTCCTGATTGTTCAACGATTTCTAAAATCTTAGCTCTTTCGGCCGTCAAGGTTTCCTTTACCGAATCAAAATCATTCATTAACATTTCTTTCGTCTGTTCAAAATGTTTTTGAATTTTATCTCGTTGTGATGGGGTGAATTCACTTAAATCACCACGAGGGTCATCTTCCGTAGTCTTACCATCTTCAATTTTTTCGGCTTGAGTAGGCATGCCTCCCAATACGTCCTCAATTGATTCAGATTCCGACTCTGCCAACTTTTCTTTTTCAGATGATGGTTCACCGGTTTTTTCTTCTTTATTTTCGGAATGTTCTCCGGATTTGCTTATTTGTGTCGCGGACGGATCATCTTTATTCCCATCAGGTTCATTAGATGGTTCATTAGAATTACCACTCAACACATTTTTTATCTGCTTAATTGTAGAATTGGCTCCACCACCGTTATTGGCTTCTTTTTTCTTTTTATCGATTGCATCTAATATCATTTCGACAATTTTGAATGAGAGAGTCATTCTATCCGATGTAGTCTTTTCTCTTAAAATGGTTGATATATCGAATAAAGCATTTATCTTTCTTAATTCCGGCAAGGCATCTAAATCAGTCGCGGGATTGGTCAAATATATGATTCTATATTCGTAGGATTCCAAATTATTGAGACGATATCCCTTCGATTTAAGCGTTGCACTTATTGCTTTGGAATTCCAAAGCTTATCATACAATGCTTTATAATATCCTCGGTATCCGGGACATGTTTTGAAGGCATAGGCATCAATATATCTGTCTTCGACAACATTGAACATCATTTTACAAAAGTGAGCTACTTCTTCTTTTGTGACTCGCTTTTCTTTGCCCTTCTTATACAGTTCCGATGGAATCTTATTCCAAATAGACCTAAATATATTAAAATCCGTTTTAACGATGTGCATTGATTCGTGTAATGCTAATCCGACACACCAATCAAAGTCGGATTTTTTTCTAACGGAAGCTGACAAAAAAACAGTTTTTCCATCGGTTGCTCCGGTACTTCCGGCAGGTAAATATTTAACAGGTATGGATGGGTTTGTAGCAATGGATACAAAGTTAGAAATGACTTTTCGATACGATGCCAATAAAATTAAATCCATTGTAAATAACTTACCCTCAGTTGTGGTTTCTTTATCATGATTTATATAATCATCGATAGACGTGCCGTCCAACCAGAAATCGGAATAACACGTATCTTTATCTACAACATCCATAATTTAGAATTTATGGGTTTTTAACCCTCCCTTTTTTCCCTTGATAGGATTAGGTGCGGCAGAAGCATTGGTATCAATATATTTCTGAACCAATTGTTTGATATAAAGTCTTTCGGATTCCGTTCCGCCATCTTTATCAAACATTGGATAGATGGATAATTCTGCTAACTCTTTAAGAGAAAATCCGTCAATAACCATCTGAGCCATTTCAATAACAATACCGGTGGGAATGAATCGGGAAATAGGAGCGTCGTCTAATTTAGCCTGTTTCTTTGTATCATGTGAAATATTACAAATATCATTGAAGTAGTCCTTGTTTTCTTCAAAATCATTTTCAAATAAAATTTTCAATAACTTCATCTCTCCGTCAAAATCCAACGGTTCCATTTCAACGATGACCGGAAATCGACGAGACGTGGCTTCATCGATGACTTTCGTTGCGGTATATTGTAATCCTATGTTTGTAGTAGAAACAAACGTAATACTGGTAGGAATCTTGATGATTGAGGATTCTACTGATTCATCCAACCGTAAATATCTTTGTGTAGAATCCAAGACCGGCATCAATATATTCCAAGCATCATGATGTCCACGAGAAAGTTCATCTAGTAGAATTACTGCATTCTCAGTTTGTATTGCTCTAACAAATTCCGATGGATTAAATATCGTTCCTTGCTCTTTTTTGAATGTGGTATTTCCAATAAGTGTTGCCCGGGCATCTTGTGTAGAACCAAGATTGAAATAGAAGAAGGGTCTATTCAATGCTTTTGCGACGGATTGAGCGGCTTTGGTTTTTCCGCATCTTGTCGGTCCTACTATTAAAACGTTTCGACCTCGTAACACTGCCCATACCAAACCCTTCCATTGTGTTTCGTCTATAATCAAATCCTTTGGAATTAAAGACTTGGAATCAGTAAGCATTTGCGTAACATCTACGTTTGACATATCGTTGAGAATGGAGTTTTTCATTACCTCCATACTATTCCATACTTTTTATACAATGTCAAGAAAGAAAAAACGTGTTGTGAACCAACACGTTCTATATTAGAAAGCGAATTAAGCTACCGGTGCAGTAGGGGCCGGTGGTGTTGCGGCTGCCGGTGCTGGTGTAGGTTCACCCGTAGGAATGGTATCGGATTCGTAACGAGCCATTCTCTCAAGAATATTTTCAAGTTTTTCATATTCAGGAAACTCTGAAAATCTCGATTGAATTCCTTCTCCATTGTTTGCATTTTTTACTGTTCTAACAAAAATAACAGGCATCGTATGAGACGGAGAAAAATAAACACTTTCTACTACATCAATATCATTATCCGTAATATAATGTCTCGTGTATGCATGATGATTGGCATCCCATTTGAATCCGAATAATTCCAATGAATCTAAGTGGAGTTGTTCTGTAGCCTGCTGACCATCGACGATTTGGGGGACAGGGAATTTCATTTTCATAAATCCCAATTCCTTCAACGTCTCAATTTGGTCTTCGGTAAAAGCATCCATTCCTTTCAATACTTCACGAATGGTTTCTTTTATTAATGCTTTAATCTCATGTTTTTTCATATTATTTCTTGAATCCTAATCCGGCCACGTCACCTATTCCAGCTATGAATTTTCCGATCTTATCACTCCAATTAGCATTTCGTGCAGACCTCCATCCGTGTTTAAATCCAGCTTTAAATTCTTCAGACATGTGTGAATAGTCTCCGGCTTCTCCCTTTAGATGGTCGTTCATTCCTTGTCTAAATCCTTTTTTGTATTCGTTGGATTTTCCAGATAAATCAGTAGTAATTATCTCTTTAATGACTTGTTTAAGTTCATCCCTCTTCATATCATTATTTTAATTTAGGTGTTTTCTTAGGATTTACTACCAATTTTTTATCAACCTTATGTTTCAGAGGCTTGACTTTGTTCTCAGTTTCCTTGAAATCTCTTTGGTGCTTGATATCCTTTTCATCTACCGTTTTCATTGGTTGATTTGGCTGGTCTTCATCCTTTTTGACTGCCTTCTCATTGTAATCTTTTTCATCGTTTTTGGTGTCGCCGACTTCTTTTCTTTTTGGCTTATTATGTTGTGGCAAATCACTCTTGTCTGATTTATCTTCCAAATGGTTCATCGCCTTTTCTCTTGCTTGGTCCACCTTCGTATCCTCTACATCTTGGAAATTAGCTTTTACAAAATTCTTTACTTGTTCCCACGTCAAGGCTATGGCACGAACTCGGTCATCGAGATTTACCATTGCTTCAATGTTGAACATGTCTTCGGCAGTTTGAGAAATACGAACACGGAGTAGCGGCTTTGCATCTACATTTAAATCGTTATGGTCATCCCAATAAACCAAAAAATCTTTATCAATTTCTTTTACAATTTTACTAAGTTGATCCATCATTTCGGCTCTAGTTGCATCCAATCGTTCGTTACCCGTTTTCTTATATCCCTTATCGATGGTTTCTTTTTCTTCTTTGGTTGGTTCGGGTTTTGTTACGTTGGTTATTTCAGATAAAACCTTCTTGACAATTTTTCGTAACGACTCCTTGACAACTTGTTTTTTAGACGTGGCTCTCTCGGTTAGGACTTCATCCCAAGATTCTCTTACAAGTTTTTTTAATTGGTCTTTATTCATATTTATCTCCGATATGAGTATAAATATTACAAAGTCAACTAAAAAACGGATTTTCGGTCTTATTATCGACTTTGATTTCCTCTATTTGTTCCTTATAGATAGTATCTTTTGGATAGGGTAAAAATGGGTGTTTTAGATTGGCTAATATTTTCTTCTTTTCGACCTTATTTCCCAATAAATACACATATCGATGTTTGGTGGATTCTTTTTTCCTCCAGAACGTTTTACCGATGGTCTTTTTCAAATGTTCTACGTTATGAGAACCATAAGTGGAAAAGGCGGTTCTTGAATGCATCCATTTATACGGTGGCCCGATTTCTGAAATAGAATAATTAGGCATTAAAGCTAATGAAGAATTCCCTTGATAGTAAAATCCTGAAGCCTGATAGATGGTTCCTCTGTGACCTTGTTCATTATCAGCATAACTTATTACGGCTTTAACGTTAGGAAGATGCTTTGTCAACATCGATAAAGTCTTTGATATACAATAACTTTCTATATTTTTGCCGTATCCATCATAAATGACTAATCGGGTTAATTCCGTAACTTGTTCCAAGGTTATGAGTGGAGATATAGATTCGGCTGCACTTCTTCCAACCGGGCCGCCGTAGATGACTGTTCCGATTAATTTTTCCTCATTGCCTTCAATGAATTGGGAGGGAGTTTTTGTATTAATGAAGATACCAAAAGCCACATCACATAGGGTCCATTTGTGACTATAATGATTTTTTTCGACAAATGATTTACCTATATCTTTAGGAATTACCCGTATTGACACGAGTGATGTATCGACATAACCTTCTTCCATAACTTCTTTTAAAGTTACACCAGTTTGGATTCCAACAAAAGATTTTTTAATTCGGTTTCGTTTTTATATATTACCAGCTTAATGTGAGGGTGGACGCTTTGGATATAATTCTTTAAAAACGTTGTTAGTGAAACCGACCCGTTCTGATGAATGAATCCTATACTACATGCATCTACTTTACCCATATTTACATCCAACAAAAAACTTTTATAGTCGTTATATGCATTTGTTACACATTTAACAGAGGATATTGTTGATTTTACATTGTTTTTTTCGTCGAAGATGAAAGCTTTTAATTTTGGAGTATTCATTGTTGTTACTTGTTTTCCAACTCGGAAATCCGGGTTTTTTGACGAAGAATTTCTTCTTCATTGATAGAGTTTTGTTTGTTAAGGAGAGTGATTTCTCCCTCACAACGTTCCAATAACTCTTTAGTATGAGTGAGTTCAATAGTCATCGACTCAATTTTTTTCTTATACTCCGAAACTTCTTCTTGAGACTTTTCTAGTTCTTCCCAAATTTCCTTCCTCATTTGAGCTTCCGCATTAGTCACCGACTCTATTGCTCTTACCTGCATATCCGTCATTAGTTTCATCTGTTGTAATCTAACTCGTTTATTAGCAATAAAATACGTAACAATCATTGTTATTAGAGCCGGTATAATCGTTGCTAATAATTCCATCATATAAGAAATCGCCCACCTTATGTGGACTCATATTATAAATATGATTGGGTTTTTCTAAAACTATAAAGAATTAAGATTTTGGTTTGATTTCGCAAACATCATTGCTGCAAAACCTTTCTACGTCCGCTTCTTCGTGTTTTATTCCTTTAAACCTCACAGGTTTTAATTTAGAGGATAGTTCATCGTAAGTTTCAATAGAAATGGTTTCGTAGGGCATCTGTTCGTATGCACCCTTTTCTGTAATAGGCAAAAATGAAATACCTTTTAGTTGATATTGATAGAAATTTAAAAGATGTTTGATTTGGTTCGCTTCATCCTTTCTAAAAGAAATGGTACATGAAACTTGATTGTCTGCCCAATATCTTTGTAAGAACGCTGCCAGTGCAGCTTGTTCCCATATACTTACATCTTTAACTGGTCTTAGATTATCACCAATCTTGACAGGAATTTCTACAACAACAGTGGTATCTTCCGACCCCTTACAATCTTCGATGTGATATCCGGCTTCTTTTAATGGTCCAACTAAATCACTATATTTTGAAAGTCGCATTCTCCTTATGTAACAAACATTTTCTGGAAAATGAACGCCGGGGGTCGCACCGGCGACCAAACTCACCGTTCCACTTGGTTTGATAGAAGTCTTCTTTATACTTTTTGGTATGGCTAACCAATCGGAATATACTTCATCATAATACTCAATTTTTTTGTATCCCTTTTCGCACCATGTTTTAAATTCGTCTATTCCACGGTTAGCTAAAAATTGAACTATACCACTCATACTACAACCTATTCTTCTATTTCTTAACATTACTCTATTAGTTTCCGGCCAATGAGTTTGACCCAACGTCACTGTCTTGGCATACAAATATGCATATTTAAGTGTAACGAGAAAATCATCAAGATTTTCATGATTATTTGGGAATGTTTCAACTAAGCAGCATAATTCATAGCTTTCCAATGATTGTTCGAGACAATTGATTATTATAATCCCATCTACTTGATTATCAGAAACTTGTGTAATAATTGAATAATTATAATTATCATCTACTGTAATGTTATATACATCTTCTTTTTCTGATAAAAATGTCACCGATTTAACTCGATGATTGTATCCTTTTTCTTTTTCAATTAATTCTTTGTAGCTTTTTAGAACGTAAGGATTTTCGGTTTTAAGAGATTCTGGATTTCTTATTCTAAAAGAAATTTTTCTATTTCGGCATTCTCTTTCCCATTCTTTCTTTAAAGGATTCCTATCCAAAGATTGTTTCAAGTCTTTGAATATCATAATTTGTTGATGTAATGTGTCTCTTTGTTTATTCTCAAAGTGGATCTTCTGCCCCTCTTTTCTAAATTTGATTTGTCCTTCGTGTTTATTTTGACATGAATGTGAACAAAATACAACATGGCGACTTCCCCAAGATACTATCATTTCATCATTACATGTAATACATTTCTTCTTTGCAAACATTCGTTCGTTTACCCAAACTGTTTCTAAATCTGTCTTTTTTGATTGTTCTATATAGTATTCTTTATCCCATTCTTTTTTATTTTTTTTCATTTTTGATGAATATAGTTCTCTACATTCGTCAGTATGAGAATTGGACAATCTTTTTAAATACTCTACATCTTTGCATCTTTCTTTCGTTTTTTCTCCAATTAATTTTTTCGATTCTTCCGTATGTTGTCTTCCAAACATAGGATTGTTTTCTCCTTGATTATCGTGGTCAGCATGAAATTTACAATGATCCTTAAATGTCATTAATTCTAGGTTATCTATAGAATTATTTAATCCATTATAATCTTTGTGATGAACAACTATTCCACCTTTACACCACCCATTTGATTTCGATTCATTATATAGTTCGTTCCATTTTTCTGGATTGTGAAATTTAACAATTAAACGATGTTCCATTTCTCTTTTCCTTTTTACATCATTTGTATCCATGCTTACAATATAATATTTATTAGGATTATCCTTAAACATCTTTTCTTTTCTTTTTTGAAATCTTGGAAGAGAGTCTCCAATTTTTAAATCTTTAGCACGACACGTTTCTCCATTTAATAAAATCATTTTGTGGTCTGGAGTGACTCTTAATTTTCCTCCTTCTTCAAATTCTATTTCTACCAATTCTGCATTTTCTCTAGTCTTTCTTGGATTTCTTCCCCACTTTATTTCTACCATTCCACTTTTATTCATAGAATATACTGCAACATCATTTCCTTCTTCTGCTAATTCTTTTATAGAAACTGCATTTCTTCCGTCTGCAACTGCAATGAGAGTGTCTCCGGTTAAACAAGGATTACCCCCTTCAACCCGATGGTCTTTGTGGTCCATTCCATTATTCATCCTTGAATATCCTTTCATATTTTCCAACCAAGCATATCCCGGCTCACCATTTACTTTAGTTCTCTCGGCAGCATTGGAATAATCCATTCCCAAATCACAAAAGATAGAATTGTTTGATGTCCATCCATATTCAGACCGATGTGGATTCTTTTTATAATTTTTTAAATCCAAATATTCTTCTGAGTTGTAGTCACCAAATACAATTTCAGCCGTTCTTCTTACATTTCCAGCAACAACACACTTTCCAATAAGATTCATAACATCAACAATAGTAGTTGTTGTTATTAGGTGTCCTACATTTTTATCAAAAATTACACGAAGGGTTTTATGAAGTTCAATCAAGGGTTGAGAACCGGATGAAACACCACCGAACCCTTTAATTGGTTCGCCCGCGGCTCTTATTAATGAATAATCGAAATGAACTTCCTTGGTTTCAAGTAGATAGGATTCGATTAAAAGTTTTGTTGATTCGACCCAACCCTCTCTCGTATCAGCAATTTTATAAATATTGTCGGGTGATGGGCTTGGTTTCCCTACTTTAATTTTCCCTGACCCTTTACAATCAAATCCAACACCAACACCCAACATTGACATATCCATCAAAAAACAGAATGATTTTGACACATCCTCTTTTATGGTTGAGGTCGAAACGAATGCACAGTTATTTAGTGCGGCATATAAATGTCTTTCTTCGGTTATGGGGCTTCCCATCGACCACAATCCTCTTCCGGGAGGAAGAAATTTCATATTGAACATTCTATCATACATCTCTTGGGCAGATTTTTGAGCCTTTATTGAATTCCATCCAAGTTTATGTTGTTCAATCCATACCTTTTGCATGTTGAACGTTCCTTCTACTACTCGTTGAATTGTTTCCCACCATCTTTCATTATCTCCATTGGCTTTCAAACGGGAGTATGTTCTTAAATAAACTAATGCACCTAGTCCATTGAATCCGAACGGTGGTTTTTGTCTTTTATATTTATCGAGGAAGCTATCAGTCAGCCGAAATTTACCATCCATAATTATTCATCTTTTCAATTTTTAATTCAGTATTGACTAATAATTATTTTGCTAAATACAATTAGTTCAAGAAATTATTTATTACCAAAAAATATTTATTGGCGTTTACTTTTTCTGAAAAGTACTATCAGTTGAAATCATCATCGCTAGGAATTTCTGCTTCGTCTAACGACTTATTTTTCTTAATTTTATTCCACTGGTCCCTAAGAACATTTTTAACTGTATCTTCGGCACTGCTCATCTTTTGTTGAACTTCGATTCCTTCTCTCGTAGCGGGGTCAAACACTTGAATGTTTCCGTTAGATGAATCAAATATTGTTGGGAATGTCAAACCATCGGCACCGAAACGATTCTTCATTATATGAATTCTTGCCGTCCCGGAGGCTTTGTCTTCCATTTTTCTTGATAAAGATAAAATTAAATCTCCGGTCATAATTTTTCTATAAGAATCGGCTACATTATGAGCTTGGATGACATCTTCTTCATGTGAAGAACGATTAGATTGAGATGCCGTCCAAATAGGAATCTGAAGTTCACCGGCAACGGCACGGAGTTCTTCATAGACACTACCGGCTTCAGAATATGAGTTAGAATTCCTTTCAGCTGTCATTGGTCTTAATAAGTCCGCATAATCTACAACAGCCATATCAATTTTTTCTCCGGTTAACATTTGAATCCTCTCAATGTGAGTCTTTAAATTATGAGGAGCAATGGTTTTCATTGGAAAATACTTAATAAAAAGTTTTCCAGTAACCTCGGCAATCTTTTTCTTAACTACATCAACATTCTTTCTTATACTTTGAAAGTCAATTCCTGTGAAGCAGGCATCATATCTTAATCCGACATAATTTTCATTTAATTCCAAGGTAAAGTGAACAACGTTTTTACCTTTCTTCATTGCCTCGGCACCTAATCTAGCCAATACCCATGATTTACCCGAACCAGCAGGAGCCACTATAAATGCTAATTCACCCTTAGCCAAACCACCATCACAAACTTGGTCTATAATATCCCATCCAGTTGGAACTGTGTCTCTAGCCATTTCACTCATACGCTTTTCAACGTCTTCAAAATAAACGTGGCCCAGATTTCTTTCGGTTCCAGCCTTCAAGGCTTCATCAATGACGACTTTTATGTTTTCGTATTGTCCCTGTTTTAAATAATCCACCGAATTAAGAATAGCGTTTTTCAATTTTTGATTTTTGCAAAATTCCAAAAAGGTTTCTTTTACAAACTTTAAATCAGTATCGTTTATCTTACTATAAACCAACTTCAACTGGTCTATTGCTGACCGTTTTAATACTTCATTCTCTATTGAATCGGATTTTATTTTGAATACGTTAAGTGTAGGAATGTCTTTGTATTGCACAAAATATTCCTTCGTGGTTTCAACTATCCATTTATTTGCATCGGTTTCCCAATATTCTACATTGAGAATGTCGAAAATTCGTTCCAAAAATAATCGGTCTGAAGTCAATGCTGTTACGCATTTGGTTTGAAATTCCTGTCCAAATTTCTTGAGATTATCTATTTCTGCCATACTTTATTCTTTCTATGTTATTGATGTACTGTATCATCCGTACCTTTGGTGTAAACTTAAAATAACCTCGGATGATGAGGATATTGATTTGTATTATGTAGAAGTACTTTTTACATAAATGTCCCTGTAATTTTATTTTGACTTTTTTGTTTTTGATGATACTTATATTATGAAATCGCCTGTAGAGGCGCTCAACAATTAAAAGAAAGAGATAAGATTATGAACTATCCAGATATTAACATTCTAGTCAACGGCAACCGTTGCAAATTCTATTACCACGAAGGAAAAACATACATTGAGGCTAAACATGGCTCTGAGTATGAAATTGAAATTAAAAATACCGGCTGGGGTCGTATAGAAGCTGTGTGTTCCGTTGATGGACTTTCCGTAATGACCGGAAAAAGTGCGGACGAAAAAGAAAATGGATACGTAATTGACGCGTATCATCCTCTAAGAATCAAGGGATTTAGATATTCTAATGACCATGTAGGTTCTTTTAAATTCGAGTTAAAGGAAAATTCCTACGCAGCTTCTAAAGGAAAGAAAGCCAAAAGAAATTGTGGTGTAATTGGAATTCGTTTGTTTGAAGAAGAACAGGAGCCTGTTCTTCTTCCGACTGTATGGATAAATCACATTTATCATCATGATGATTTTAATCCAAAACCATATACAAAACCTTATAAACCATATTGGGATGACAATATTACATGGTGTGGAACGAATTCTTTGGGTGGAAATTTTAGTACAACTCATGAAATAAACCTATCAGGATTAAATTCATCGGTATCTACAAAAGGTTTGTCAGTACAGCCTATGAAATCTTGTTATGATGCTAATGTTCTTCGTTCGGTTGAACAAAAAGCAAAAAAACAACCAAAGGGATTTGATATGGGTACAGCATGGGGGTCTAAAAAGGAAAGCAAGGTTGTCACGGTATCATTCAACCGTGGCTCTATGGGATTCTCTACGGATATCTATTATGCAAGTCGAGACTCATTGATTGAAATGGGGGTGCCTATTGAAAATCATACAAAAGTCGTGGCACCAAAAAGTTTTCCTGGTGGATATGCCCAACCGCCTAAAGGATGGAACGGATAACTAAGTTACAAAATACAAAAGCCTCCGGATTTCTCCGGAGGCTTTTTTAGTCTTCATAAAGTGGTCCCCATTCACCTGGCTCTATTTTTTGATAGGCAATTATTCTTTTTACGACTTTTGGTTTTAGAGAGTCTTCTTTTTTTGCTTCCTGCATCTCTCCGAATTTTTCCATCCTTTGTTGACCTTTTTTATCGGCTTCTTTTTCTTTGTCGGTCTTTTTTCTTCTGGGCATGATATCACCACCGTTTCATACAGTTCTTTGTTCAACTCCGTTTCGAGGTATCTCTTCAATAATTTTTCAGTTTTTGGATTGACTTCAACGTGAAGTTTTTGTTCTAATTCACACGTCCATTTACCCTTTAGTTTTTTTCCCCGTTTGGTTATAGGAGCAGAAACAAATTGAAAAGTAATAGTTTTCATTCTCTGACATAACCATCTAACTTCATGAAGCAATCATTTGCCCATGTTTGATAGTTTGGAATATTATTCCACAACTTGTCTTCGGTTATTAACTTTGAAAACTCGAATCGATTCAACTTTGTGATGGGTTGGTCTAATGTATCCTTGACATGTAATTGAGCAAAAGTTTGTAATTGAGTATCATGCAATTGCATCAACTCATAGTTTCTACTAAGAATAGATTCGGCGGTCTTGATATTTTCATATATCTTCCAGTCGTGTTCAGGATTTTGACACAATTGTAACAAGTCTTGTGTGGTAAGTTTCTTTTCATCCTTCAACTGAGGAAACGCTTTCAACAACGTTTTTAGACCACACCCTCTGACGCCAGGAATATTATCTGACACATCTCCATCCAAGGCTCTATATAAGGCGAAATTAATCGGATGAATACCGTATTCATTTACTACTTCGGCCGGGCCGTAAAGCTTCTTCTTTGTTGGACTCCACACCGTAACACGTTCGTTGATTAATTGTAAAAAGTCTTTGTCTGAGGACATAATACAAACATCCCAATCTTTGAAATGTTCCACCGAACAATATGCAATTGTATCGTCGGCTTCTACATTATCAAGGGATAAAATATTTACAGGCAAAATTTGCAAATAGGAAACGGTTCTTTGAAGTTGTTTCTTTAGATTCTTTTCTTCTTCGTTCAATCCTTCTTCGGTATTTTCATACGCCCGATTTAAACGAATTTTTGTTTTTCTTTTATCTTTGTATTCAGGATAAATTTTACGTCTTTTAAGTGATCCACCGGGACCGTCAAAGATGATAACACATCGGTCCGGTTGTGTTAATTTTAATGCATAACCTACACTTTTTAAAAATCCGGATATTCCTCCTGTGTGGACACCATCTTCATTCATAGCAGGAATTGCAGCAAAACACCGTAAGAAAGTATTGTATCCATCTACAAGTAGTACCTTCTTACGAATAGAGTTAGTTAAACCATTTGATTGTGCTTGAGTTTTGGAATCCTTAATGTTTTCCCAGATGGAAAATAGCTTACCCTTTTGTGTCCCATCCATCATAACTTATTCGTCAGATACTTCCTTTCCTGCAATTTCTGAATCCTCGTCGTTGGTTACAGTAACGTCTTCGTCGATTTTACTGTTTGGGTCCCTGTATTTCATTATATAGGAATTACAGATTACTCCGTAAACCTTCTGTTTGAAGTCAGCGTCTGTGTTAACCTTTTCAACGAATTCTCTGGTAGTAAGTCTGAATGACTCTTCTCCTATATCAATGGTATATGCGCCACTTGCGGCCTTTGCATGTCCATTTTCCTTCAACCAATCAAGCCAGCTGGCAAGGTCTTGAATACCAGAATCAAAGAAGATACTGAAATCAGCAGTTCTTTGCGGCGGTCCCATACGATTCTTTACCACTTGGGCTTTACACTTATTTCCTATAACATCATCGCCCTTCTTGATTTTACCAAGGTTGCTCAAACGAACACGAACCGAACAGTGATATGCAAGTGATTTTCCACCACTTACTACATATTTATCACCAAATGCCATGGCAGCCATGTTCATACGAAGTTGGTTTGTAAATACAATCAATACTCTCTGTTTTCCAATGAGATTAGTAATCTTTCTCATGGCCTTGGAAATAATGATTGACTTGGATGTATTGTATCCGTCCTTGCCGTGTTCCGATTCCATTTCGGTTTCACAACTAGCAGCGGCCACGGAATCAACCACGATGGTTAATATACGGTCGCTATTAGATTTACGGATAGTACCAATAATGTGTTCCATATAAGCAAAAATCTCTTCAACCGTTGTAAGATTGACGTATGGACACGCACCAAGATTAACGCCGATTGCCTTCCAAAAATCAGGAGCAGCGGCGGTTTCGGTATCAATCATTACACCAATGCCGCCTTTCTTTTGGGTGTTAGCGATAATGTGAGCAGCAATAAGGGATTTTCCTGACCCCTCCAAACCATTTAATTCAACCATTCTTCCAACCGGCAAGCCGCCGTCGGCACGATTAGAAATAGCTAAATCAAGTAATGTGGAACCAGTAGATATCCAATCGGTAATAACCGATGGGTCTTCTTGGTCGTCTAAGAAGAAGGCGACCTTACCACCTTCTTTGTTTAATTTATTCAACGAATCAACTAACAAATCGGCTAATTCATCACGTCCGACTTTATCAGTAGTGGACACGACTGATCCTTTTTCTCTTTTCTTCATAATGATATCTTTCTAATAATTCTGAAAGGGAAGTCTTTTCAGACTCCCCGTTTCAGTTTATTTATGATTAACTGTTGAATAACTTGTCAAACGCTGAATTAAACTCAGTAACACTGGCTTTTGCGGCCGCTACAGCGGTAGGCGACTTTGGAGTGGTTACAGGAGACTTTGTTTGGCTGGGAGTGGAAACCGTTGGTGCGGGTTCTTCCACTTGAGCTTCTACAGACGTTGATTCGATTTCTGGTGTAGCCTCGACAGCCGTTTCATCGGTTGAGTCCGTTGTTTCGGTTTCAGTAGAACCATCAGTTCCGTCTTCACGCTTCTTTAGATACTCTTCGAGATTGTTTTTCAAATCGTCGTAGGTAGCTACTTCATAGACTTCAAGAAGGTTTGGTTGTTTCTTGAGAATGTTTTCAACAAGTGATTTTGCGTTAGGCAACTTCGTATCAATGACCGGACAAGGACGAGGCTTTGGGAGAATTGAAGTGTCAGGATATTGTTTTCCTGCAACCGACTTACATTCTACAACCATATCAAATCCATTTGAAACGTCTGTGATATCACCGTAATCTGGTTCCGACATAAATCCAAGCAATTGCTTGTAAACCGTCTGTCCAAAACCCCAGAAACGAACACCCTTATCTTCTTCTCCACGAACGATTACGGGAACATAGGTTCGAAGTTTAGGTTCAAGGTTTCTTCCCAATCTCCATTGGTCTTTATCTCCACTCTTCTTTAAGTGGTCGGATAATTCTACAACCGGGTCAGGTTGATTAAACGTAGCTGGACTCAAAAACGTCTTGTTGTTTAGTCCGTAATGGAACTTTAATTCCACGAAAGGATTTTCTGGTTGGTGTTGGTAAGGAACAATACGTACAACATACTTTCCTTTATCCTTTTCAGGCTTCCAGATAAATTGTTTGGTTTTGGAGGATTTCTCGTTTTTCTTGTCCAGTTGTTGGAGACGAGCTTTAATTGCGGCTAAGTCAATAGGCATAATTTTTTAATTGTTTAAATGTTTAATTAGTAATTCAATCGTTAACTCAATAAGTTAATTCTTGGTTACTAATACATATAAACCTTACCGCCTAAAGATTCAATTCTCAACTTATAATATCAAAAATTTTTATCGGAATAATTTTAACGGAAATTTCGTTTGTTATAATCAGAGAATTTTGATACAACGACCAATTCACGGAAAACTTTTTATCAAACACACCATTATTTTCGTCTTCAATCAATCGATTCATTGCGTTCAATGTGTAAAGAGTGTTCGTTAATTTTTTTCTATGAATAGAAATTGTGTCGTGTAATTTATTTTTAGATTGATTTTCTTGGATGCCTATCACGTTGTAGGTAATGAATATCTCTTTTGGAGAAATAGTATTCAAGAACACAAAAAATTTTCCATCATCGGATATTCTATAAAACCGTTTTATTTCTTCAATGGTTTTTTCGAATGTAGTGTCTGTGGAAAACGTACATAATAACTGTCGTTTTTCATTCATAGAATTAACTCTTTGGATGATTTTTTAATGCATCCAAGATATATTGTGGGCCATTATTTTCAATCCACGTTGATACCTCTTGTAACAATGAATCATCGGATTGTAAAATCTTTTTTATTACCGTCGAGTCCGCTTTTTTCTCTGCCGAACTTTTTGGTTCGGGTGGAGGGAGTTTAGTTGGTTCTGGTTCAGGTTCTGCGGCCGGTGCATCAACCGATACAACATTAGTAGGAGCAGGTGCTTCTGGAGTTGCAGGCACTTCTGCTGGTTTTTCTGAAGCCACAGAAGAAATAGGTAACGATGTTGTTGGTGGTTTTTGTTCTGCACCGGGAGAATCTTTTGGAGGTTCTTCTTTTGTTGGTGTTCCGCCCTCTGGTGGTTGTCCGAATAAATTAGTTTGCGGTGCCGGCTTCTTTTCAAAATGAGTTCCACGCTGAATGGCACGTTGTTTATATTCTGGTGTAGGAAAGGTTACTAAAAGACCGTCTTTGTTGTATGCTTGACGTTCTGGATATTTTCCCTCAAGAACCTTATTGGAAAACTCTACAACTTCTTTGGTAGGTATTCCTTTTTTGGTTAAATAATCACGTAATGCCTCCATGTGTTCATTACAAGAAATTTCAAAAACACCATCTTTAACACGGGGGTCAACACTTACTTGGTTAAGAATCTTTTCTATAATCGTTGTCATAACTTGTCGCTATGACTATAAATATTCAAATAAATTCGAAAACCCTTATAATTGTATCTGTTTTACTTCGTTGTAAGAATCTCCGACATATATCTTTAATGGGAATCTATCTCCCATTTTCATAATTGATATAATGTCATTAAGTGTGTTGGCTCCATCGTCCTTACAAAAATCAAATAATATAGAATCATACGTATATAATACCGTTTTTGTTTGCTTATCTCTCAAATACTGATTGATTTGTTTTAACGATGTCATCGCAATTTCAGTTTCCGTCGCTTGAAGAATATAATTAAACAACTTACTCGGATTTGGGTCGAGAACGTGTTGATTCGTAATTCTCCGTTTAAAAATTGGTGTCAATACAAATCCATTCGATAAGAAAAATTCCCAATTAGTTTTTATAAAATTATCTAAGTTTTTCAAATATTTTATGGTTCTATATTCATCTTCTACTCCACCATAAAGTTGTCTAAAAGTTAATGTTTTTGATTCATCCATTTCATATTCAGATAATTCTTTTTTCTTAAAATACAACTCTCCCAAATATCGATAGATATCTACATCGATGGATAAATTGAATTTTGTTAAGTGACAAATAATTCGAGGATGGAATGCGGAATAGTCAATTAACACCATTTTTCCATCTTTTCCAAATCTTGATTTAAAACACGACCTTACACCATTTTCTTTATTCAGAGCAGCATAGTTAACATTTTGAAATCTGTTGCTAGGTCTTCCTGTAGAAGTGTAGATGTTGTATTGACTATAAACCATATCTCCTTTATACACGTCTGCATTTTCATGAAATTTGTTAAAACATGTTTTGTTTACATAGATTCCATTTTCTTCTAATTCTGATAACGTTTCGATAATGATTTCATTCTCTTTATCATAACCATCATCCTTTTTACAGTTTGGAATCGATTCAAAAAACACTGTACACATTTTATCAAATAATTCCTTATGTTTCAAAATTGGTATTGATTGATTTGCATCTTTCTTTGTTAAAGATTTTATCAATTTATGTGCAGCAGTTTCGTATTGAGATTCTTCGACCATTTTATTTTCCGACAAAAATATTAATAAATTTATATCATTTATAGATGGAAGTCTTATTTGTTGTATCGTTGACTTTTTATCAAATGCCCATCTTGATTTAGTGACTCGATTCAAATCAAAAATCAGTTTGTCTTTGTCTGTAAGTATTTTTCCATCGGGATGAGAAATAGATACGTTATAAGTTTTTTTGGTCGAGACATCTTTTACTAATACAACTGATGTGGGAGATTGTGTCGGATGGACATGAGGATTTCTCGGAATGGCTTGAATGATTACACCATGACCTTCAATCTCCGATAAAAATCGATTATACTCTTCCACCGAATTCATTATCAGTACACTACTTAAAGGGTGAGGTAGTGTCAATTTTTATTATACTTACAAGAGTCTGGTCTTTATGTATTTGGTCAACGGAAGAAGCCCGGCTTGAATGGTCGTTTTCCATTCTCCACTCTGTAATCCATGAGTTACATTTACAACTCGAAAGATAATATTTTCTTCACTGTATGGTTGTGGTAGGTTTCTAACTAAAAAGTATTGAAATGTTCTTATTCCGCCAATTCCCGAAATAGTCAGTTCTAAAGTTATGCCGGGTTGTATTCCGCAGTATCGTTGATTCTTTTCTTCATTACCATCATCAAATGTTGACCGAAGAAGTTTTTGTTGACCTGATGGAAGAACGAGTTTTATAATTTCTCCATTATCGAGAGTCATTTGTAGGGTGTCAATACTGTTGTCGTTGATAGTGTGTAGTCCCTTTATTATATCTCTCATTTGTTCTTTGGCATATTTTTCTTGTTCTGCATCTGTTCCAGCGCCGTTTCTTGGTTTTAGGTCTTGTGCAAACACCAAATCTTTGAATTGATAGTTTAGTAAATCCTCTTTATCAGTCAATGAAGCCTTGGAGCCTGAATTATTAGAACCACCGTATATCGCTCTCGTGGCTTGGGCATCGGATAATTGTGGTCTAAATTTCAAAGACTCAATAAAGCTGTCGGCATCATAATAATCAAACGTATAAACCTTGTTCTCAATAGTCTTATTATTTAAGTTAATATAATTCTTATCTACAATGGTCATCTGACCTTCGGCTTCTATCAAGGATAAATCCCAAAATCCATCAACCGACTTCATCAACAAATCAAGTATTTTTGTATAAATGTCTTGATAGGTTTTTACCGATTCATCATCTATTATATTTTTAAACGATTGAAAACTTATATAAACGTTTGTTAGCAGTCCGGAATAATCCTTTTCCACAATTTGATTATTATACAAACGTCTTTCCGTTTTTGCTGGAAAACTAAATGACCTATTTCTGTCTTCTTCATTAGCTGATGTTCCACCCAAAATGTATCTATTTACATTTATTACGTCATCCAAATTTATTCGGAAACATTTATTTTCAGGTGTTTGATAATAAACTTGTCGAATTTTTTCGTCGGCCGGAGATAAGTTAGTTATAGCTTTTCTTTTTGCTAATTGATACTGTTTGTAATATTCGTTATTTTGTTGTGGATTTTTGATTGCATCATTACCACTGTATTTTGTTAACCCCTGTGTTCCCATGTGGTATTTTGGTGCCTGATAGTTAGGAATCAAAACATTTGGGTCACAGGAAATCATGTTTGGATGACCACCTATAATTGATGTGGTTATATCCACTTTAAATGGAGGGATGTCTCCTGTTCCAGGAAGATAGGAAAAATAGTTCAATATATCAACTATCAATCCCATGTTTATCCATAACTTACTTAGGTCTTTTGTTTCTGTGGCGTCAAAATCATATTTCTGTGGGTCGCCTAAACTTTGTGCTTGTGGAGTCAAGAAATTTGCATACTCACCCTTTTCCCTACCAGTGAATATCCCTCGAATATAAGACATCTTAGCATCCTTTAAGAAATTAACCTTCTCTCTTAATCTTTCTTTCTTTTGGGTGTCAGTTTCGCCTGGTAAATTTGAAAACTGTGATAAATCTCCCTTTTCCAAAGCAAATAAATCAGCCAATATAGAAGCAAATGGTCTTTTTGATGTTCCTGAATAATTAGCAAAGAAATTCGTTATAGAATTTCGGTCGTTAATATTAATATTCTTTAACAGTTTGAAATTAGTGAACATACTTGATTGTTTCTCTTCAAGGTTCACAAATGTCTTTATTCCTTGTAATATTCCTGGTCCCTCTTTATCTCCCGGTGTTGTGGAATTGATTATTAATGCACTATTCTTTGTGAGGCCGGAATAGAGTTTGTCTTTGGATGTTATTTCCGTGGAACAGATAATCTTACTTCCTTCGACCGTCCAATTAAAATTAGTAACAATTCCATATACAACTTCATAATTACCTTTTGATAAGATAGAACTATTATATAGGTCTGTTGTATCCTGAAATAATCGTTTCATGTTGGAAAGATCTTTTATATCCACCAATGAAATTGGATTAAAATGATTCCATCCAAACTCTAATAGAATTGTTATTCCAGGCACCAAAAAATATGGAGTAAGATACTCTAGTTGTTTAGGGGAAAAACAAACCCACTCCACTGTTGCACGTCTGAATAGTTCTTTTTGAACAGTTACGTCTATTTTGGAAATTTCGGGGGTTCCGGTGTGAATAGGGTAATCACTGTTTCTAATATCTTGGTCTAGGGTATGTGGAGAACCGTCTGGTTGATACCCTATTATTTGTCTGTATTTACTATTTCCTCCATTTGGAATAAAGCCGTACGTTTGGTCATATCCTTTTCCACCAAACAATACAAAACGAGGTTTGTTCTTACTTAAAGACCCTTCACTATTTGAACACATTCTGGCCCAAGAAACCATTGGCCCTTTATATTTTGACCAGTCTCCGGTTGCTAAATCCCATCCGCCTGCAGTATCATTTTTTACATAATTCAGTCCCCTACTCAATTTTCGTCGATTGAGTTCTTGTTGGATTTCAGTTGGTAAATTATGAGGAATCCAAGGAATGAATGGTATAGGCATATTACACCCACTCCTTTCCAGAAATGACTTCTACAAATTTACCGAATTTTTCTTTGTATCTTATAAACATCATAGGCTTAATTTTTTCAATAATTCTTTGTTGTCTCACTTCGTCTCGTTTTTTAATCGACAAGACTTCGTGTTTTGGTTCGTCATACTCAAATATAATGTTTCTTTCTTTATCATAACCATCTACAAAATATCCATATATTTCTATTTCTCCACCGTTCATTGCGTGTTGAAGATTCCATCCTTTTTCTTTATTTATATTATCTATGAATCCACAAGCAATTGGATTATAATTTTTTTGTGATGGTAATAATCTTTTATTTTGTAAATCTTTAATTGTGGCAAGTCTGAGTTTATATTTTGTTTCTTCTGTGTGATGTTTTCCCCTCATAAATGATACTTTTCCAAACATCGGATTGTTTTTTCCCATTTTTTGTAATGATAATTTTCTTTTTACTTCATCATTTCTTTTCGTTCCTTTTTTTGCACAAGAATTACACCTTACATCTCTATATTTCATGGCACTATTCCTCGATACGTATGTCATTATATCGTTACAAGAAGGACATCTTTTACACCAATTTTCATTTAAAAAGAAAATGAAATCCACCATTTTTCTTTGTTTTTTACCTCTACATTTATAACATAAAGAATTCTCGATAATAGCTTTATTTAAAGATAATTTACAAGAATAAATTTGTTCTTTATCACACACAGGACATAACTTTTTATATATTAAATTCATGATTTATTTAAATTATGAAATTCTGTTATTATAGATGAAATATTAGTAGGCACACGAAGTTGAAGACCCGGCTCGATACTCATTCTTCCTTTTCCGATGTTGTTAGCTAAAGCAATTACCCACCACAAAGTAGGGTCATTATAAAATTTAAAAGCCAATGTATCAAGATAATCTGCTTCTCCCGATATCAATATAATATCCGACTCTTGTGGAGTTATGACAGGGTATTCTGTGGTTTTATATACCCTTTTCCCATCAAATCGTTTTTCTACTTGAGTTGATTCGTAACGTTTCATGATTATATTATTGACTTACCGGCCTTTGCTCCGGATGTAGTTGGAAGTTTAGTTGGGTCTTGTGAATCTTGAGCAGGAAGTCCTGGTTCTTCTCCTGCCGGACTACGATTAACATCTACATCAGAACTAGGATTTGATTCTTCGACGTTAATTCTCTTGGATACATCCAATGTGGTTCCTGTGTCTCCATTATACTCCACCATATTTTTATGAAATTCCGTTGGCTCTGGTAAGAAAGGAGTATTTTTATCTGATGGAATAAACACATTGTTTATATAATCATCCGTGAATGGAGCGTGACCAAAGTTTGCATTACCCACTATTGCACGATCTTTTTCTAAGACATCACATGTTACAGCAATTTCCACTTCCCTAGGAAGTTGTGCGTAGTTTTTTCCAACCATCTTCGACCTTATAGATTTATTTAAATAATTCCATTCCTCTAATGGATTATTGATTTCATTCATCGTTTCCCACGAAGCATCGTCTGGTATGTTTATGTTTACACTCTTTAATACAATCGGTTGAAATTTGTATAAATCACCAATCGTTACCATGAACATTGGAGGAACAATAAATCTATTGAATGCGTCCGGTCCTCCTTTTTTAGTGTAATTGGATGGTTTTACTGCACCAGCCATATAATTGATTTTTCTCCAAGTAGGAAGAAGTTCCTTAATACTATTAACAACCACATTAAATGTAAATGATAGGGTTCTGCTATATCCACTGTATGTATAAACTTGATCGGCACGGCCAATAAATCTTAATTCATCCCAAAATGCTGTACCACCTTCCGATATACCCTTGACGGTTGCTCTAAACGGAATGTATTTTTCATTAACAATATCATAAAAATAAAATGCAATAATGTCATCGTGATATGGTTTCCACTCAGTCCACCCAGCGAAATCATCCAAAGGTATTTTTTCTTTGGATTGCCCATTGTTGGAAAGTATTCTGTCTTTTCCTATTACGGATATTCTATTTAATCCATCCGATTTATTTGTTGTTGAAAACTTTTGATTAAACGCTGTTAAATTATTTTCCAAAGTCCTAGTATGAGAAAAATACTCTCGTTGATATCCTTGGTTCGAACCAATTTTGTTATATCCCATACTTGTAGGGTCAGTATTAGGTAATGATATTGCCCTACTTCCTTGATTAATTACTGTTTCGTATCTGGCATACTTTAATCCATCTATAACGTCTTTTAATGTTTGATTAATCTTCTTGACTGCATCTATTTTTGGATTATCCATCTTGGTTTCCCAAAATCGATTATTTGGTCCTGGCCTTTCAGAAGAATATCTGGAATAATTAACTAGAATGTCAGAATTTGTAAATTCTCCATCATCTACCCTCTTTACATACTGTGCATATTTTGTTAGTTCACTCGTAAGGTCGTATCCTGTATTTGAACCCTTTACGGTGACTCCGGTGAATCCTATATTTATAGGAATAACGGCCCATACTCCACCGGCCATAGGTATAAGTTTGGAACGATTAGTCACGTTTTGATTGTTTGATGCGAACCAAGATTGAATCAATGGTATTCTATTAGATTGAACCATTAATTCATAGGCTTTTTCATCGGCTCTAAATTGATTTGATGGTGGAATTAAATTGGTTGTAGCAAATAAGGATTTCATTGCATTCTTCATTGACTCGAATAGGTTTTGAATTCCTCTACCTGATACTGTTTTTGGCCAACTGGTTTGTAATTTATAATATGCCTGTCCTGCATTTGGCGATCTAATTAATCCTCTTCCACCCGTGACGGCCTCTCTTGATAAAGCATTCACACCAACCGTAGATAATGGTGTTCCGGTTGTTCCGGTTAATAAACCAACAACATCTATGTGTCTAGTAACTCTTGGTGCCAACCCTAAAGTAGCCGGTTGGCCGACGGATAACATTACAGACAATGGATTGTAAATTCTCGTTTCTGGATAAGGTTGTAATAATTGTAATGCTCCTTGTTTAACATAAAACATTACACCATCCGGAGATATGGAAAACTTACCTATACGAACTAAGTCGTTTAGTGTTGATTGAATTGGGGCCGCACGAGATTCAATAAATTTAAATGGTCTTGGTAAATCTCCAACGAATGTCCTATTTCCTTCTCCGGGATATTTGTAAATAAATGGTTGTTTATTTGGTAGAAAATTCAACAAAGAATCATGATCTGTATATGGAGAAAATTTACGATATAGATTTTCTGAATTTGCATTAAATAATAAACTAATTTTTCCCGGTTGTGGCCCTAATGGATAATTAGGGGGTACATTTTGTACAAGCGGAGGGAATCCCTGTAATGGGGCTATCGCATCTATTCTGTTATTATCTGCCATATTCTATAATTACGTTATACGAGGATTATTGACCCCATATCCATTCTTAAATTTAGTAGTTCGGTCTGTCTGAGAAGATAACAATTGACTATCCAAGTAAACAACGGAAGAAATTCCTCCATTCAACATATCTTTTCTCAAAGCACAGATTTCATCGTATATTAATTTAAATGTATCTGGCTGTTCGGATTTGTTGTTTCTTACACCTTCTGTAGAAGCATTGTTGAATCCTACTGATATATCCCTTAGTTTATCAAATTTTACATCAGGAATAGAATTTATAGCAATAGCCAAATCCTTTAACGCACTTGTTAAACTGACTACTTGAATTATTGTTCCTGCCAAACTTAAAGATTGAAGGTCTTTGAAACCGTTGACTACAATTTGAAATCCGTTAGCAAAATTTTGTATTGCCTTAGATGCAATCCACATTGCTGCTGAAAATGGAATTAATGATGCACCTAATGCTGCAATAGCCAATGCTCCCAATCCTATTAATGGAAGAATTGGTCCAAGAACTGCGGCACCAATAGCCAATGCAGTTATACCGGCCGCGGCTATAAAGAATGTCTTCCATTCTACTCCATTCATCAATTTCATAGCAAAAGCAAATGGAATCAATGCAGCACTAAGAGCTAATACACTAAACACACCACGTAATACCGATGGATTCCCCATTGCTTTTAATCCACTAGCAGTTCCTTGTAGGAATCCTCCCAATCCTTTACCTATACCGGCACCTATACCAGCAAAGAATTTTCCTAATCCAAAAAATATTGCTGCAAGTCCTCCCACTAAAACTATACCAGCGGCAATTCCAGCTACCCATTTATTCGTATTTAAGTTTATCCAATTTAGGGTATTAGCTATCCCTCCCAATACAGTATCAATAATAGGAAGAAATATTTCTGCAACTCTTTGAGTTAGTGCTTTCCATGATTGTTGAATCGATTCAATTCTAGCACTATTGTTTTTTATCATTAACGTATGTTTTTCACTCTTAGCTTCAAGTTCTGCACGCTTTGCTGTAGCTCGTGTTAGGTCTTCGTAAATTTTAAGTTGTTTTCTTATCTCCGGGTCTGAAGACTGACGTATTTTTTGCATTTCTCTATCAGCTTGAAGTATTCTACCAACTTCATCGGCTGATTTACCCAATGCTTCAGCAACGGCACGTTGTTGGAATGGATCTAATTGTTCAAAACTTGTTTCTTTTGCAATTCGAAGTATTTCAGAATTCAATCCTTTTATATCTTTTCTGTATGCTAACTCTCTCGCAGTTTGTAAATTAATACTTTGTCCAAGTAATACACTGGCTTCCATTTCACTTCTTACAGAAGATGTAAAATCAATTAATTTTTCTGCTGAGCTTGCCGCCGAACTTAAACTCGTTCCCAATCTTTTTGCTTCTACAGCAGCTTTAGCTATCTCAATTGGGGAACGAGACATGAATGCAAAATGTGATTTCGTTGCACTTGAAATGTCTTTCATTACATCGTCAAGATTGGTTCCAGCTGCTCTTGATAATCTAGCAGTGAATAACAACATGTTCTCTTGCATCTTGGATGTACTTCCAGCAACGGAAGACATGTTCTTTAAAAATTCGGCAGAAGATGCCGATGTGATACCCAATTGTTGACTCATCAACGACATGGTTTCACTTACACTCTTACTGGATACAAGGGTTGTTCCGAACGCATCGGCCATAGCCTGAACAGATTCATAAACATTTCTAGCAGTCACTCCTACAGCACCGAGGGTAAAGTGTATATCTCTTGTATCCTTATCTATGATTCCAGTAAACTCTCTGGTTATACCCATACTTTTTCTGAAATCAGCTGCAGCTTTATCTATTTCATTAAATACATCCAGAATAAATTTAAACAATGAAACCGCTAGGGTTATACCAACTAAAATTGGTCCACCCTTACTCCACAACCTAGAATACTCAGAGAAAGATTCTTTTAACTTAGAAAACCCTAAAGCATCAGCGACATATCCCCTTGAACGTTCAGCGGAAAGTTTGGCGTATTCTTGTGACATCGATTTAATCGTGTCTCGATGATCCATTAACGCATTAAGTTGTCTCGTTAATTCATTAGATTCTGCGGCAGTTAGTGCCCTACCCATTGTTCTTAATTGATGAATTCTTTGGTGGGCTTCCATCGATGCCCTCAATCGTTCCTGAATATTGATTTCAATAGCTGATAATTTTTGTTGTGTGGTGAGTTGTTCTTCTTGGATGGATTTAATGATACCTTGTTCTACACCATGCATCTTTAAGAACCTACTTTGAATTTCTAAGGAACGTTCGATATTCTTGAAATTCTGTAATACATTGAGACTGGCATCTTGATAAGCCTCTAATGTTTTTTTGTCTAGGTTTTCCGGCATAAATCACTATATTACTATTATAAATAGTGTCTATGTCTGTCTTTTAGAACGGTTTTGCGATAACTTTTTTTGGCTTTTTATCATCGGGTTGTGCTTCTTTTTCTTTTTTCATTTGTTCTAACAACCATTTTGTATAAAAAAATCTTAATGGGACAGGTAGTGCATATACTTCATCATGAGTAAATGCACCATTTGAATGATATGCTAAAGAAATAATGTCCGAATGAATTCGGACTTTATCTTCAGGTTTCAATGTCAGGCCATAGAAAGGAAGCTCCCAATGGGATATCTATCCTCCTTTCATGGTCGCATCGTTCACATGTAAAATCAAAGGTCAAATCGATATTTGGAATAACTTCTTTCATGTGTTTTCTTAATGCTAAACTATCTTTTGATAAGAAATCTTGTTCAATAAACTTTCTAATGATTGCCTTGTCGGCATTTCCATCTACCGAAGTTATAACATATTTTAAACGAGTAGTTAAATCGTTATTAGATTCTTTGTTTATTTTCTTTAGATTTTTTAATTCTTGTTCTATGGAAAGTTCATCAACTTGATTCAATAACTTGAATGTAAGCTTTTTCTTAGAATGAGGCAATTCATACGAGAATTCATTCACTCCTTCTACCACGTTATCAAGGTTTACTTCTTTATTGCCGATTTCACTTAGGTTTATTTTTACTTTGTTTTCCTCTAAGCAATTTGGACATTTTATAGAAACAGGGTATTCATCTCCATAAGCTAAACGTCTTACTGCAATTAGTATTGCATTTTTATCTTGTGCAAATATTTCAGCAACTTGAACTGCTTTGTCAACCAATAGAGATTCAATAAGTTTATCTAATACTGTTCCCTTCCTAATTAACTCTTGGTTGGCTAATATATCTTCTTCCTTTGCGGTCATCTGTTTTAATTCAATTACACCTGACGATAGTGGATGACCTTTAGGGTATAGTTTTCCCTTTGTAGGAAGTGGAACCATTTCAGTTGGATACTTTGTAACTTCTTTTGTTGGTGTTGAAACTGGTGGATTCATACCACCTGGCCTTCGTAACGGAATTACTTCATCACTCATAATATTAACCTATCATTCAATTAATATATAGGGGAATGTCCAAATTTTTCGTTATTATATTTGACCCGAAATCCGTTTGTTTAATTCCTGTCTTTGCTTTTCAAGATCAGGTATAACATCTCTTCTCATTCTCTCTACATCCCTTTTCTTGTAGTCAAGTTCTTTTTTCTTTGTAGCTAAATCTCTTTCAGTGGCTTGTTTTTCTTTTTGTGCATTAATTTTAGCTTGTGCAGTATCTTTAGCTCTTTGTTCCGAACTGTAATCAGGTTCATCCAATCCAATCTCTATCCCACTAGGCGTTGCAGATAGCGGAGGATCACCCATTAATTCCAAAATACATTCTCTTACTAAATTAGTAATGTATTCTTTCATATCAGGTTTAGAGGGCTTAAAATTTACATCTTGTGAAGAAAATTTATCTACCAAGAGTCTAAAAAGGCTTGGGTCGAACCAACCGAATACCCATTGAAAGAATTTTCTTTTATTGTCTTCGGATTGTGTTTTTGCTCCTAATGCGTTTCTTATATCGGTAGAGTTTACTTCCTTCCCATCTACCTTAGCATCTTCTACAAAGATGACATATCCATGTTTTCTTCCTACTTCCATGTTGTTTTTATTTGATTCGTAAGGTTGAAAATATGACTCTGTTCCCTTGCCTGTTAACCACACTTCTTTTCCGTTTTTTTGTCCAACGGAAATTATAAATCTAGGTTTATCTTTGTTGCTGACAGCAAATACAATTGCAGCATCAGGATATTTTTGAACAACTTCAACCGGAGAATATCCATTTTTTACTTTGATAACATGACTTGAAGGGATTCCATGTTTTACCCATATTGCTTCTTTTTCTGCAAAGGATAAAGGAAAATGAGTCGGCTCTACTTTATCCGAAGAAACAATAAATGTATCAGGACCAACCACACTTTTTAATTTGTTATAAATAGACAAATGTCCTTTATGTGGTGGTTGAAATCGTCCGTTGTATATTCCTATTGTTTTCATTATGACACGTAATTCGTGAGTTCATATCTTCCAGTAGGCATTCTGTAAATGCTTATATGGAGATATTTCTTGGTCGGCTTGCCCTTATATTGTAAAAGTTTGTAATGGGTATCCTTATGTTGTTCATATCCAATGCCACCATACATATATGGTTGACGAATACCGTATTTGTCGGCTTCGCTTTGTTTATGTTCACTTGGGTCAATAACAATCTTGTTACTTTCAATGAACTGTTCAACCGCTGCTAGTGTTTCAGAAAGATTTTCGTAGAAGGGTTTATTTGTTTCAGTGACCGGGTCTTTCTCAGGTTGTGGTTTAATTATTGCATGACTATAACCCAAATTTTCTCTAATTAAAGACTTGATGATTTCTTTCAATTCTTCTACGGATATTTTTGATTCTCGGATATCAGCCCAAGTGAGTCTATCAGGACCATTCGTTTCATAGTCGCCGATTCCTTGATCATCATCGTAGTGATATCGAGATGCTTTAACATATCCTTGTATGTTTCCCACTTCGTAAAAATTGTAATTGGCTTGGGCCACATCTTTTGCTACTTGATCTACATCTTCCTCAGTTTCTAAATCCATTCTTCCTTCACCATATTCGTAACGAATAAATAAAACTTCATCGCCTTGAACTCTTTTTTCCACGGCAATCCATTGATAGTTGTTTCCTTGAGTTGGGTAAAACGCAATGAATTCGCCTTCTTTAATTTTATAAATAAGACCTAAAATGTCATCTGGCGATTTTGACGGAAGTGGCTTAATTTCTCTATTCATATCACCATATAAATATGTTACATATCTTCTAAAAACAAAAAAGCCGTCCGTCAGGACGGCTTTGTTATATTTTGTTAATTACCTCACTTCTATTTGTTTAACTGTATCCGTCTTTGGAGTCGGCTTTACCTTGTTGAGAGTAATTTCTAATATTCCATTTTCAAATTTAGCAGATACGTTGTTTTTATCAACATTCTCACCTAGGGAGAATGAACGACAAAAAGACGACCGTTTCAATTCCTTATGGATATATTTGTGTTCTTTTGTCTCAATGGATTGTTTTTCCCCTTTAATTCTAAGGACATTATCTTCTACTTCAACTAATACTTGTTCCTTTTTAAGACCTGGAACCTCTGCTTCAATAACCACTTTATCCAATTCATCTCTTATATCAACTTTTGGATAAGACCCTTTTCCAAAAAAATCCACTCCGAAATTTGAATGTAATTCCGGAAAGTTATCGTTGAAGAATGTTTCAAATAGTGAAGAGAATGGAGTTAAAAACTCATCTCTATTTAAGGATGGAACCGATGTATTGTATCTAACTAATGAATTTTTCATAATTGACCTTTCTTTTAATAACGTTTTAGTCTATTAAACGATTTACCCTCACAAGAAGCGTAAACCTTATCAGAATATATATAGAGTAAAAATAAGGTTTCAAGTTATTTTATTCAGATAAAATTCAATGATGGATGTTGTTTTTAACTCCATTCTTAAACTCTTTATTGTCTATTGAACATGTGATTATAAAAACGAAAACTCTCTACTACTAAAACAAGCAGTAGAGAGTGTCCCTTAATAGGATTATTAGGCAGTATATAATTAAAACTGTAGTATGGCGTAGTCGTACGACAAAGTAAGTGTAATTCCGAGTGGGTCGCCATTGTTCGTCCAGTCTAGGGTCTGGAAATCGGCATTAGTGATGAATGCACCTTTCAATGTCCATTCCTCAACCTTATCACCGACTGGTCCAAGGACATTTATGGTTATGTCCTTTTTATAGAAATCTTGATATCCATCACGGCCAGTAACCGATTCGTGAGAAAGACGAATCCATTCCATTACAGCTTGGGCACCGGATGGAACAACTGGGTCATAAAGTTCAGCAGTAATTTCGTTCCAAATCGTCTTTCCTTTGTAGTATCTTTGAAGGTTGATGTGGTCGAGGGCCTTGCGTTCGCTAGTTGGCTTTGGTCGGTCACATTTCTTCAAAATGAACGATGGGATACCATCGACATACATGATGAAACGATTTTGTGTTTTTGTTTCGAAGGCCGTCCAGAATATCTCATTGGAATTTAGTAAATCTGCCATAAAATTATCTTTCTTTTAATGTTTTATAATCCAACACTAATATAAATATACATCAAATAATAATTTGATTTTTTTTGTATTCGATTCTTAATTATTGTTACTGCGTTTGAACCAATGGATCAATATGAATAAAGAACCGATTATTAAAAAATGTGAAGTCTGTGATAAGGATTATGAAATTCCACATCGAAAAAGGAGCAAAGCGTCTCAACGGAGATTTTGTTCTAAGTCATGTTCTAATAGAAGTCCCGATGTTTTAGAAAAAATACAACGTAACAAGTTACTTACATATAGGAAAAAATATGGCGTGGATCACCCAATGAAAACCAAAGAAGTTGTTTCTAATTTTAAGTCATCTATGAAGGAAAAATATGGGATAGAACATGCTTTACAGTCGTCGATTTTTTTACAAAAATCCAAAGATACTAAATTAGAAAAATATAGTGATGAAAATTTTAATAATGTAGAAAAGATGAAAAAAACATGTTTGGATAAGTATGGTGTAGAAAATTATGTTTTAACAGATGAGTATAAGGAAAAAACAAAACAGACTTGTTTAGAAAAATACAACGTAGAATTTCCTTCACAAGCAAATTCATATAAGGAAAAATACAAAAATACAATTTTTGATAGATTTTTATCATCTGGAAGATTCGATAATTTTACTCCATTATTTGATATAAAAGAATACAACGGTGTTCTTAAAAATAAAAAATATGAATTTAAATGTGATAGATGTGATCAGACAGTTTTGTGTAATTTAAATGATGGCAGGTTTCCATTTTGTTTCAAATGTGACAAAGATGACGCTTCATACGGTCAAAAGGAAATATACGATTTCTTAAAAGAAGAATTGGGAAACGATGTAACAATTTTAACAAACGAACGAACTATTTTATATCCTAAAGAAATAGATATTTATATACCTTCATTAAAACTAGCCATCGAATTCAATGGAACATATTGGCATTGTGAATTAACAGGAAATAAAAATAAAACGTATCATCTTAATAAATCAAATAAATGTATATCTAAAGAAATTCGTTTACTTCATATTTTTGAATACCACTGGATAAAAAATAAAGAAATAGTGAAATCTATATTAAGAAATAAAATAAATGTTACAAAAAATAAAATATATGCTAGAAATTGTTTTATTAAATCCGTAGATATGCATGATTGTATCGAGTTTCTTGACAACAATCACATTCAGGGACGTGATAAAAGTAGTTTTAAATACGGATTATACTATGATGATGAGTTAATATCCATTATGACTTTTTGTAAATCCAGATTTGATAAAAAATATGAATATGAAATGTCACGTTTTTGTAATAAATTAAATCTATCTGTGATTGGTGGATCATCCAAACTTTTTAGTTATTTTATTAACAACCAAAATCCAAAATCTATAGTGACATACTGTGATAGAAAATATTTTGATGGTTCTGTTTATAGTAATTTAGGGTTCACCTTTGTAGGCCATACACCACCAAATTATTATTATGTTAATCAAGAACACACTGAATTATTTAATAGAATGTCTTTTCAAAAACACAGACTCCAGAAAAAATTATTTTCCTTCGATAAAAATCTATCTGAGTGGCAAAATATGAAAAATAACGGATTTGATAGAATATGGGATTGTGGAAACTCTAAGTGGGTATGGAAGATAAATTAAATCTTTTGGTCAATAAAGACCTCCAAGTGGTCAAGGGCATATCCTTTTGATAATCGGTTTGGATTCATTCCTTGAGATTTTGCATCCGTGGCCATCTTATGTAATTCCTTCTTGAACGCTTCCCTAAAGGTTGCCATATCGGTTTTAACCCACTCATTTTTTCTATCTAACACGTTTTCTTCCTTAACGTGACTTCCGAGATGATGCCAAATCGGTCCACTATAAGAGAATTTCTTTCGATAGTCGTTATTGTATAAGAATGATGTATATTTTTCATCATAATCTATATCATCGTCATCATTGAATCCTTTATTTTTCCTTGAAAATGACCACGCACCGTTTGGTTTGTCTGTCATCGATAGATAGTCAGGGTGTTTGTTTGTTATTACATTTCCATTCTTGTCTCTGATGTAAGTAATTCTTTGTCTCTGACCCTTTCCTCGTTTCTTTGGGTCAACAAATTCACTACCACCTAACAACAATTTTTCAATATACGGCCAGACAAAAGCGTAAATTCCCCTCTTCGATGGAGGTCCATGAAATGTGGTAGGCGGTCCTTTGTATCCTTTTTGTTTTGTTAAACTAAGACCACCAAAAGTAACAAACTCCATTTTTTTATCTTTAAATGGATTATGTTTTCCTTCAGCAACTTTTCTACCCCACGTTATGTATGGGTCATGCATTCTAAATTTATCCATATCTGACATGTGCATTGACGAACGGTGTTTTACTATATTTTTACCTGTTTTTGTTTTAATCCAATCTGACACTGAATCTTTTACATCGGAACTTGGATTTCCCCACCAAAAAATAAAATCAGAGTCTTCTCTCCATCTATCATCATTCCTATTATATCCTGGAACCTGCTGATGCGTCATAGTTTCACTATCTGATGATATAGCTTTTACATGTAAATCATCATCAACTAGACCAATCCATATACGTGTTCCTTTTGATTCTTTGTAAAATGATTTTTTGTATTCTGGATGTTTTAAATCAAATGCAGCATCTTTTGGATGTGGAATTAAATACTCTTCCGGAGTATATTTTTTCTTTATGGTTTTTGAATATTTAGGGTTTTCTTCTCCTGATAAATTAAACTGAACGATGGTAGGGTCAAGGACTGTTCCATCTTTTAATTCTATCCAAGTATGTTGATGTCTTCCTTGTCTAATAATATAACCTTCTACAACCCAAAAATCTTTCATACCCCTTTTTATTGCCTCTTCTGAAAATACTTTAGTAAATTCCATACAAACACCAGATTTATCACAGTGTAATTTATCAGAGACTTCTTTAGCTAAATCGGTGTAATTTTTTTTTAAATCTACTGATTCTTTTAATGTAACTTCTTTATCATATAACTGATTAGTTGCATCTTTTAATCTCTTTAAGTCACCAAAATTACGAAGAGCTTTAAACACAATGTTTTCGTTACTAAATTCCCCCTCTTTATTAAGTCCAGATTCACGATAAGCGGTTATTGATTTCATTAATGATTTCAATTTATCAACATCTTCCGTCTCGATAAATTTTGTTATTTGATCTTTTAACTGATGATACTTCTTTTTAATTTTTTCTTTATCTAATTCTATGTTTTCTCTTTTTGGTTCCTGTATCCATTCATCATGTAAAATAGAATAGATTCCTATGGATCTATTTGTGTCAGCAATATCTTGAAGATACACTTCAACTTTATGACCTTTAATGTCAATATTTTGGTGTTGAGTATTCCACTTAAAACCAAAATTATCCATTATCTTTCTTAGGTATTCTGGATTTATTTTCTCCTTGGAAGCATCAACTAATATATGAAGGTCTATATCACTTGTTGGGGTCCAGTTATAATTTGCTGCCGAACCTAAAAAGTAAATATCTTGAATACCACCTTTAAGGTCCGTGGAATCATAAAAGTCCTTGGAGATTTTTAATAATCGTTTGCGAATCTCCGGTTTGAGTTTCATATCCTCATTCCAAAGATTCGGGTCTAACGTTTTATTGTAAACCCTAAGTTTCATTAACTTTATTATTGAACACCTAAATAGCGTTCTGCATTAGCTAATGACTCTTCATGACACGATGGGCAAAGAGTAGAAGATGTACCTGGATTTATTTTCTTTCCACATTTCATACATTTTCCGGTTTTTATAGCCAGTTTAACCTTTTCTTGATGGTCATCTTTTTTATCTTCCTGAAGTTCATTATGCATTTTCAGTAATTCATCTGATAGTTTCTTAATCAATTCTAAATCTTGAATCACTGCTTGTTTACGATGAATACCTACCTGAGCAACACGATTTATATCTTTTATCAAATTAATTTCATGTTTTTCACTGTAACCATGTTCTTGTTCATGATCTTCGTTAATTATTTCACATAAAATACTAAGAATGTTTTCTTTTAATTTTGATGTAATTTCATCAGGCTTGCTACTAATACCATATTCTTTTCCCTTTGGCTGGGCACCCCAATAATGTAATTTTCCATGTTCTTCATTAACCGGAATGATATTAAGTTGTGGGTGTTTGGATTGAATTGCATCCATTTTTGTAGGATGTTGTGTAAATATCATTGCATCCTCTACTGATGGTTCATAACCTTTTTTAGTCAAATATTTACCATCTAATTTTCTTTGAACAATGTAATTCTCTCCACTTATTTCATTTTCCATTAAACCTAATTCTTTTTTACCATACATGGATGCGTATGCCGATTTTAGATCAACAGGAGAAGGTTTACCATCTATACGAAAATTTTTATTATCTAATGGAACGTTATTTCTGACTTCAGGTTTCCCATCAGGCATTTGAACCGTAACGGTTGCTGTCTTTCCATCTTTACTGGGTTCGATGGTTAAAACCTTAAATGTTTTTGGTTGAAGACCTGTGGTCACGAGGGTTATCTTTGAATAGGTTTGTACACCCTTTGTATCCTTATCACCGCCACTTGTTATTTGAGATGTAGATATCATACGTATTGACTTAAAATTTTTATTGTTTCTCGGGCAGACTTATGCAATATGCCGGTGCCACCCTTGTTATTCCATTCAGTAATAACGACCTCTGTATCATCTATAATTATATCTCCAGGCCTCGAATACTCTTGTTTTTTATGTTTGTTTGCAACTAAAATGATGTCCGATTCTCTGAGATTAGGTATATTTTTTCTTAACCAACTATGTTTACCTCTATAAACCCCATTATTCCTTTCATTCTCCTTCCCCATAGCACTTAATATTTTAACAATCATGAAGTTAGAATAAATATAATTCCACATATCCTTGGAATAAGGCAACCATTCTAATTCCGAAAAAAACCTTTCTACCCCATGTTTTCGTATTTGAACCCATATAGGGTCATCATCGTTAAAATAATAATTCATTCTTTTTCCGGTAGTTTTTTCTACACCGGAGTCGAAGTCTGCTAAGACTCCATCCATATCGACATAAATAATTTTATTAACATCACTCATGAGTATAAATATAAAGAAAGATATATAAGAAATTGACGGAAGTTTTTTTGTTCTGTACTTTAGAGCGTCGAGCGAAACAATGAGCGATAGCGAAGTGAAGCGACGGGCTCGATAGATACAATAAAGAAATAATTAGTACTGATCTTAAAAGATCAAGAATAAAGTACTTTAAAAGTACAGTACTCAGTAAGGATGTATCCTCACAGGATTTTTTAAAATCTTACTTCCGATTTGTCGAACAAATGATGGATACTCTTTAGAGTCAATTTCTGTCCATGCGTGGGATGCACTCCAGGGTTGTCCGTAGTCATGCCCACTAGAAACATGCGACAGATTTTCGTCATCATATTCTACAAAAACCGGCGTTATATCAGATGATTTTTTCATAAACTCTCATCTAATATAAATATCAGGAAATAAAACCAATCGAAGAACTTAATAGGTAAATTTCTTAAAAACAGAATACGGTTTATTCAAAGCTTTTAAGGCAATTTCTACTTCTTTAAGACATTCATTTATTCCTCCACCTGTCAAAACAATATTGTTATATTGTTTCAAAAAATCCATCAAATCAGGAATATGAACACAGTCGGCCGCTGCCTGTAATAATGTATAAACTTCTTTCTTATCTATACGTCTATACTGTCTTAAATATTTTGCCCACATTTCTCTATCCATATCTCGTGAATCACGAATGTTATTTTCATACATGAATCTTACAAAGTTAGCGACAGAATCTTCATCAATACTGTTATCCATACAATACCTAAAGAAAGCATAACCCTTATCGTAGAAAATTGAGGTATCTAAAACACTTTCGTCTAAAGCGTTGTCTAATAACCACGTCTTATAGTCTTGTTCGGACACCATTCCCATTGTGTCTTCTCCATTATACAAGAAAATAATTTTGTAAGCTTCGTTATCTATACTGTTTAACCACTCACACCATTCGTGAGGTTTAAAAAATATTCCACCTTCATATTCTGGTTGAATATCAACATTCATTATAACTTTTCCCGAAAAAGATTCTTCTATTATAATGGATTTAAGAGAAGTCATTATAATTTTTTCCCTCATTATTTAAATCAATGATTCTTTTTATTTCATTACCAGAATGTTGAATCAATGCTTTTAATCCAAAATGTAATGGATGTGGCCATTGTCCATATTCTACCCATTTATATTTGTCCGTTTCCCAATTTAAACGGGGGTCAAATTCGTCATCAACAATGGCCAAAAAATTATGATATTTAAATCCAGATTGTTTATCTTCATAAACATAAAGAGGAATAAGTTTTTCAATGATTCCTCTATATCCTACTTCTTCAGTGGCTTCTCTTTTTACAGCCTTAGCAGGATTTTCACCTGAATCTATAGCGCCGCCCCACACTCCCCAAGTCCCTGGTTGTAACACCATCATAGAACGGAGTGGTAACAATAACCTACCAGTGGTTTTCGCCATAAAAATACATCCAGCACCCTGTTTTCCCCAGAATCCGGTTCTTGATAAGGCACCACCATGTAGTTCGTCGTTACTCATAATTAAACATCTTCTATTTTTGTAACCCTATTCCAAGGTATTATATCACAGGAATAAATTTCATATCCTACACCAGAAGAATATAATTCCAATCCTTCGGTATTTATAGTTAAAATAACAAGAGGTTCATCCTCGTCAAATTTATCAGAAAGCCAGTTCATCAAGGCATCTTCAAGTGAAGCTCTATCATCAAAGAGATACACAGCTTTTGAACAAAATTTGGCAGGTCTATCGGGTTTAGGCAATATACCATTAATTTTCATATTTGGTATATTCTTTTTTGGGGTTACATGATATACCACTTTAGGTTGAACAGTGATATTTTCTGCCACTAAATCTTTCCAACTACCAACCACATCTTGATCCCAATATAACACTTCAATTATATTTTTGTGTTTAAAAAATGGATGATTATAAATAAACTCTTCTGTCTTGGGATTATGATGTAGGGTGGATTCTTTTGTATCGTCTGTAACAAGAAGAGAAACATTATCACCCTCCACATACACCAACAAACAAACATAATTGTTATCTACCTTGTTTTTTAAGAATTTCCTGACTTGATAATGATATGCTTTATCTCTATCCCAACCATAAGCATTGTTACCACTTAAAATTAATCCATATTGGTCATATTTAGTTATTTCTTTTATTTCTCTTGGTGTAGGATTTATAAAAACTTCTACATAATCCGACTTACCTGCTAAATTACTTTCAAATGAATCAAGAAATTTTTCTGATATGGTTCCAGTATTTACTATTCCCTTAGCCTGATAATCTCTTATGTCATCTAACGTAGATTCACCACCCTCAACGAACCAATGAGCCATAGAACCTAATCCATGAATAAAATTTAAAAGTTGGTCTATTTTTAAGAGTTGGCCTTCCGGAGTGTGTTCCAATTCCACAGATTTAGCCATTTTATATAATGTTCTACTTCTATCGCTGTATCTTCCGTTCCCACCGGAACCAATTTCACCAAAATTTCTAACTAACTTAGAACCAGATTTATCTGAAATAAAAGTGAACCATCTTTCCCATTCTTCCTCGGTAATATCTTTATAATTCTCCTTTTCAAAGAAGCTATCTGCTAATACACCATCTTTTATATCACTGTTTATAAATAACTTAGATATCAAAACTCTTAAAATATCCCATATCTTTTTTAAGGAAGATTCATCTACACGTCCATATTTTGCAAACTTCGCCCATATTAATTTTAAGTCTCTAGCAGGTACAAGTTTCCAAGACTGATGTTTTTGACCAGAATGAAATTCAGACTTAACATCTTCTAAGATATCAATCCAATCATCATCGATAGTAGCATGTATTGATTCAACAATACATTTATCTATTATCTTTTGAAGTTTTGATACTTTCATACCTAAATAAATATCAATTTCTAAAACGTTTATTTACGAGAATTTGCCAGAAAGCCGCGGTCCTTTAGGGAGTGGAGTAAATCAGAATGCCAATAATCTCCGTGACATTCTATGATTTTATTTAATGAAGGTAAAATCCTCTTTTCTTTTGTGTCTAATTTAACTGTTATGCATTCGGGAAAGACGCACCGCTTGGAAGTACATTAAAATCAAGAACAATGAATTCTGCGGTTCTCGTTGGCTTAATGAAAATCTGACCATAGAGAATGTTTCTATCAACAATGTCGGCTGTGTTGTTTTCTTCATCCATTTTAACGAAGAAAGCAAACAAACCAGAACGTTGTTGAACCGATTCCATGTAAGGGTTAACAATGCTCAAGAATTTGTTTCTAGTAGCAGCTGTATTTTGTTCAAATACCAAGAATTTCGATGTAGAAGCGATAAACTTCTTCAAGTTAATCAACAATCTACGAACGTTAATTCTATCCAAAGCAGATGCATCGTTTTGTAGAGTCTTTTGACCCCAAACAACAACACCTTGACCTGGGAAGGCAGCAATTGGATTAACCTTACCATCATACAGAGTGTCACGTTCTTCGTGAGTAGTTCTATCAGTTACCTGAATTGCCGTTGGGATACCACCACGGTTCAAACCAGCAGGAGCGAACCATTCAGCAGCAACCTTGTCGTTAGCAGCATAAACTGCTGGAAGAACAACAGATGGAGGAACCGTTACAACTTTGTTAGTGTTTGTATCAAGGATTTTAACCCAAGGATAATAAGCACCGGCGTAGTTGGTATCGTAAGCGGCAGCGTCAGACACAACTTCATCAATCTGACCGGCTGTTGGATTTCCATCATCAACATACAAATCCATGATGAAGAAACAATCTCCACGAGCTTCACACATATCAACAACACGTCCGGTGACGTATGGGTGATGTTGGTGAACAATACCTGGAACCACAATTAAGTTAATATCGAATTCATCGGAATTTCCTAAAGCGGTGATTGCTTGGTTATAAGCAACCGAACCAGCAGATGAAACCGTAGTACAATCTAATCCTTGGGTGTTACCAGGTATAATATCTCCACCCACATTAATTGCTGTGGCTGGTGATTGACCATCGAAACCACCTTGGAAACCAACAATGAATTTACGCATCTTGACGTAAGTGGATTCGTTAGCAGCATCGAATTCGGATGGTACAACGTTACTTCCACTTAGGAAAGAACCAATACCAACACCACCGATTCTGTAATCGTCATCCAAAGCGAACGGAATGTTTCTTCCGATAGAACCGTAAGAACCAAACTCAGGCAATGGAGCAAAATATTCCTTATTATCGTCAGATGAACCAATTCCGGTTGAAGAAGTTGGATACAATCCAGCGAGTTCTACGTCCGCTCCGGTAGGAGCATCATCAAACGTCACGCCGGACGGATATTTGCCAGGATTTAGACCATAGACTGAAGCTTTGGTGTACTTCATAGCAGGAATCCAATGTCCAGCGCTAGAATTCATAGGAACTGTTAGAGCTTCGAATCCGTAAGGAATTGCTGTTTCAGGAAGAACCGAATCAGACATTTCGATACGAATATGTTTGCTGTTGTTGGAATACGTTCCAAATTCAATAATCTTACCCTTGAAATCAATGTAATCATATCTATCACCAATTCTACGAGCAATAAAGTTTGAAGAATTTGGGTCAAGATTTAAGTTATTGAATTGTTCAAGAACAACCGGACGTTTATCGGTATCACTCCACCTTCTCAAAGTAAGAGTGAATGAACCCCAATCACTTCCAGGAACAGTTCCAGCCAATTTTACGTTACTAATTTCAATCTTGAACTGTTTGTTCATGATTGTTCCATCAGCTAACGTATGAACACGGAACAAACGGAATCTCGTTGGGTCTTGACCGGACTGCCAAGGAGCAATCTTTTGTGATAAGAACCAAGGAGTGATAGCGTTAGTAATAGAAAATTCACTGTCTCCATTTGTCAAATCATCACTGAATTCATCGGTGAAGTTGAGTGGATCACCGGTGAATTGAGAAGCGTCTGGAAGAGCACTTCCAGAAACAAACCACTCGGTTCTATTACCATAAATTTCTGCAATAGCATTATTGAACACTTTATACAAGTAAGCAGCCTCAATTTTTTGACCAGTCACTTGTAAGTCAGGGTCACCGACAGCAGCATTTAATCCGAATACATTCGTGATATATTTATTACTGGATGGGTTCAATGAGAATTGATATGTTCCAATAGTAGTCGAACTGTTACTGTTTTTCAACGTTAAGTTGAAATCGGAAGTGATATCCGAAGCATTAGTGTTTGCACTAGCGGTGATTAGTGAAGAATTCAAGAATCCCGGAGCAATTAAATCATTTATTCCACCAAACAAGGTATCATTCAATACTGCTAAGACTCTCAAATCCACAGTTGAACCGGATGACCACAAGTTTGTGCAAGGATCGAATGTTGGTTGACCATTTGGTGTGAAGTTACCATTGTATCTACCAAACGAACCGGATAGAACACCAGCCAATTGAATTGTTGGAGTTCCACAAGAACCAGTCGAAGTATAGAACGAACCACTGATTAGGTGAATAGATAAGAACGGAGCCGCACCACCGTTGTTGAAATTCAACGTCACATCATTAGCGAAAGAACCTGAAAATGTTCCGGCTGCAATTGAAGCAGAAATACTTGAACCAGTGTACCATGAGGCCGAAGGAGACGTTAATGTAGTAAAGCCCAAACTAATGGTTTGTCCAGAATACAATACAGAACCACTTTGAGACGTTTTTGATAATAATGCGTTGTCCGCTGCTTGAGATTGGAACGTTACTGTTACCGATGCTGAATTCATCGTTAATATATTTGATGAGATGGAAACGCTTTGACTAAATTGTGCTCCGATAGAACCAGATAGAGTAATAAATGAACTACCTGATATTAAAGCACCAGCAGAACCGTGACGATTCCAAGTTCCTTTTACTGCCCAAAGAACAAATGGGTAATTTTGTTTATATCCAGTCAAACCACCTACACGACACACCGTTACAAGACCACGTTCTTTAAGGTATTCAGCGGCAGTATAAGGACCGTAATATACACCATCCGGAACACCGAATTGAGCTTGAAGTTCATTAATATCGGTAATTAGCTTAGGTGAAAATGCCGGACCTTTTGCGAATGGTGCCACAACAACGGCACCAATGTCAGCAACACCTTGTGCAATACCTGATTGGTCATTCTCACGGGTAAATACACCAGGACTCACTATTCTGTCAACTGGACTAAATCTTCCACCTTCTTGGATCGGCATATAAGTTTCCTCTCTTTAGTTCTTTAAACGTCACGTTTATTTAACTAAATATAAATATGTCATATTTTTTCAAAAGATAATTCAATTTATTTTTTAATTTATATATTTTCTCCACCCTTTATATTGACGATATCTACCCTTATTCACTCCATACATTCCACCCTCATTTAACTTATTTTCCCTACAAAATGATTTTAAATTACGAATTGAAACGACTTCACCAGAAGTAGATATAAATCTATGGATTTTTGATTTGGAGTCGGACATTTTCTTCTTGGTTTCCGACGAAAGTTTTTTACCATAACTGGGATTTTTATTTCCCGTTCTTAACCTCGATAACAATTTTTTGGTTTTTTTCGACAACCTACGACCCCTAGGGGAAGGTGGTTTGGATGATAAAAAATTAAAATTATAGTATTTCTGTGGTTCCACCGAAGCATTAGTTAGATAGAACTGTTCGATTAAAAGCAGAAATGGTTCAAAACACGTTTCTATTACCTTAAATTCAAAATTCTCTTCACCGTGTTTATTCCATGCGTTTTGAAGATAGGGGTTTTCGTGTATCCCCTTTTTTAACTTCCACCTATGTTTGTAAAACCTTACATCCGTGTTATTCGAAGACCCAACATATATCTTACCGTCAATTCGGTTTACTATATAATAAATCCCACACATCATCTCTTATCTGGAACGAAAACCCCTTCATTTAGGTCGAGAGAACCCTCACCATATTTTTTAATTAATTTATCAATTAACTCGTTTTCAGATTTTTTAAGACCCTCCCAATCATCTCTTAATGTCTGTTCCTTGTTTGTAACATTTTTTATAAATTCATCCACTTGCATCTTTTCAAGATATAAAAGACCCATTTCAAAGGTTTTACTCTGAAACTTGTCTCTCAAAAGCTTGACTTCAACAAGCTCACTATCGGTCATTTTCATTGGCTCTGGCATAACTTTTACTTTCTACGTTTTTACATATATCTTTCAAATTATCTCAATCGAATATATTTAATCGAAGTTAAACTACTTGATACGACACCACGAGCAGCTGTTACATTTCTCGCAAAAATAGAAGCACTCACGGAACCCGTAACTGTCGTAACATTAGATAAATAGAAATAAACCTTAGCATTGGTAGCAGGTACATTAGCCATAGGTTCGACGGTTATATCTATATTATTTGTTGTATTTCTTAATTTGGCCCTTACTTCATCTCCTGACGTAGTACCAACAATTTGAACCATAGCTGTTACCTCGTATGTTCCGGCACCAGGTAATAGAACATCTGTATCACCTTGACCAAAATCCACACGAGCAGAAGTTTGCGTCAAAGAATAATTCGTTCCAGACCCAGTTACACTACTACATGTAATCAAAGAACAATAAGATGCCGAACCAACAATAGGCCCTTCAAAATAATTTGTATTATCTGTTCCTAATTGATATACACCAAACTGCCCCGCGGCGTTAGAAGCAGAAGTTCTATTGATATAAACACCGTATGAAGCAGAATGTGCAACATTTGTTTCTACAAAAAATCCTGAAGCACTTACGATTGTACCCCTAGAACCAACATTTCTAATTATTGAATTAAACCCTTTTGCATTTATTATTGTACTACTAAATGGATTGTTAGTAATAAATCCCTGCATGTTTGTTTGATAACCTACTGAACTTGTTACTGAACAAGACTGATTCAACGTCATTACGGAATTTGCTCCATACACTATTGGGAATACTCTTGTTGTTCCTGTTAATGTAGTAAATAAACTTAATGCAGTAATATCACTAGTGATATCTACTGTGTTTTGCAATCCTACCGTGCAACCTATTTGTGCTCCTATTGCATCTGTATAACTTCCCGTTGTTCCGTTTGTTGATGTATCAGTTTCTACAAGAATGGTTCTAGGAAACGAGGATTGGGAATTCCTCATAGTAACCTGAAAGAATGTGCTTGGATTTAAAGTACCTAGAGAAATTCTTCCCGTTGATGAAATAGACATCCATCTGTTTTGATTAGCCACAAATGTTAACAAATTATTGTCTAAAGTTCCCATTGTAGCAGCCGCACCAAAAGAATTCCCGCCTTGTAAAAACGCATTGGAATCTGGTGTCAACTTACTAGCACTAATAGAATAAGATGATGTAACAGAATTATTTGACCAACTAGATGTTCCGAATAATGTTCCGGTGATTGGACCACGGAAAAAATTATGATCTGAGGTACCCTCTTGCCATATTCCATACGTGGAAGAAGCGGTTGCTGGATTTAAAAATATCCCGTATGCAGTATCATTTGCTTCATTAAATTGAACAAATAAACCTACACTATTACTTACGTAGTTAGCAAATTTTCTACCATCAACATAATAATGATAAAGATTTCCCAGGCTTCCGCTGCCTATAAAATTAGTTTGAGCTGAAAATCCATGAGCCGTAGTTGCACTACCAGTGTTTTGAATTTGTGTTATACCCTGTACACCTATCATTAAACTGGCACTCTGATTCCCCTGTATATTAGACCTAGCATCTATAGCCGTAGCATACTGTGACGGAGCTGCATTATTTGAAATAGTAGAAACAATAGCGGCACCAACAAATCGTGTACCGTGAGAGTTGGGAGCAACGGTTATACTCATTCCTTGAGAAAATCCTGAACTTCCCGTTCTAGCATTAGATATACTAACGGCATCAATAGATGCGGTATCTACTTTAGAAACATAAAGGTTGGCAACAGGATTTGCACCTATACCTACCCATCCAGAACCAGTAGGTTGTATCGTAACCGCTGTGGTATTATTTACCTCTAATTGAAGTGCATTATTATCATTCGTTCCTAAAATACCGGCGGCACCAAAAGAATTACCATCCTGAATAAAGGCATTGGAATCTGATGTTAATTTACTAGAGGATACTGCGTATGATGCACTAACTGCATTACTAGATGTTCCAAATAAGGATGCTGTAGCATTACCGTTTAAAAAGCTAGAACTTATTGAATTATTTGACCACGAAGATGTAATTTGATATGTCGAACCTGTAAACAGTGTAGTTCCCCCCTCACTACTAGGAGAAGATAAGGCAAACGATGCAGTTAAAGCATAAGAAGAACTCACTGCATTACTAGCAGTACCAAACAATGAAGCAGTGGCATTACCATTCAAGAAGCTGGAGCTTATTGAATTATTAGCCCATGAGGATGTAATTTGATAAGTCGAACCAGTAAATAACGTGGTTCCGCCGCCGGCACTCGGTGATGTCAAAGCAAATGAAGCTGTAAGAGAATATGATGAACTAACTGCATTACTTGACGTACCAAATATTGACGCAGTGGCATTACCATTCAAGAAGCTGGAGCTTATTGAATTTCTCGAATTATTTGCCCAAGAAGCCGTTCCCTCCAAACTTCCACTTTGTCTTACAAATACACCCGTTCCTACTCCTGTATATTCTGCTGATGTTAAATGATAATACTCATTAACCTGTCCACCCTGTAGATTAGATAATGCATTGTGATCCGATGCTGGGGACGGAGTAAATAAAGTAACAAATGTAGAATCTATTTCTGTTGCTGATGATGCTCCATTTGCTACTATTATTCTTCCTATTAATATAGACAGTCCGGTTTGTGGAGATAATACATTAGGTAGATTAGCTGGCGGCTGCGACGCCACAGCCTGAAACAAAAGGTAATTACCTGTACCTAATACAACGTAGGTATCCCCACTAGAAACAGACCTATAAACGAAATTCACCGCATACCTAGTGCCGAAACCGGACAAACTAACTAAATTTGTTCCATCATCATATTGAGTATTGTTGTATTGTGTAGTTAAAGAACTTGTCCACTCTCCCCCAACATGAAAAAAGAATCGATATGGTGTAGTAAATGTATTTGTAGAAGCGATATCAATCGATGTCGCTCCATACCACACTGTTCCTGATGTGGCTGTTATATATCGGGAACCACTTTCCCCGAGTGCTAATCCAGTTTCCCAAGCAAATCTCCATGTTCGGATGAATCGTTTATTGAGCTTATTTCCCATTCCGAATGCCAAATCATCAATGGTAATATATTCAAAAGAATTATAAATAGTTCTATTTATAGTTGCAACGGTAATGATATTTGTTCCTGTAATTCCTGCTCGATTATCCAGTATATCAAATCGGGGATTGCCGCTATTATAGTCCGCAACTATAAAATAGGTACTTCCTGTCATTGATGCGCTTAGGGATGCACTCTGAAGGAAATAATTCTTTAGAGTTCCATTCGCTGTAGGTGTGTCAAACAACTGAGCGGAAGCAGAAGATACTAAAATGATGTTACCTGTTAATTCAAGAGTTGGTTGGTTAGTTAATCCTGCATTAATCAATAATACCGGTCCAGGAATAATGTGAGAAGATGATAATGCATACGATGCCGACAACGACGTAGGTGAAAACGTAGAGTATGATGATGAAATAGATAAACTTGATGTCGTGGAGAAACTAGATGATACAGAAATTAAAGTATTACTTGAAGTACCAAAAAGAGACGATGTTATAGATGTAGCATAAATATTTCTCCAATTTAGAGAAGAAGAACCAAAGTCAAAAGCATTATTAACCGTTGGTATCAAAGATCCCGAACGGTTTAATACGTTCCTTTGTAAATTATCTCTATAAGATGCTGTATTTACATTCGACATAGATGTTATAAAATGATATTAATATATAGGTAATTCCTAAAACATTTATTATGCTATTGAACAAGATCCCATAATATCATATACCAATATGGCACTAGGAATATCATAATTTCCAGAAAGAATAAATTGTAAACCAAAATTAGCACTTCCTGTAGCAACACCAGGGTCAAATATCTGTGATGAAATTGTCCGTCCACCAGCGTTATTATTAGTTTCATTTATAATAACGCCCGGTTGAGTAGAGGCAGTATCAAACGTTCCTTTCTGTAAAAGGAAATCAGCAACATATCCAATAGGTCCAACTCCCGGCCAAGCATTACCACAGATAGATAATTTTATATAAGCACTTTGATTTGCTGCTAAACTAATCGTCAAAGCATTTGTATAAGATGATGTCGTTAAAGAAATTGTCTTAAATCCTCTTTGTGTATATTGATTGAATAATACCGATGCTGTATTTGATAAATTAGAACTGCCAGCTGATGTAGCAAATAAAGCAAAACTTGAAGATAATGCATTTACTGAATGACTTGATGTTAGAGAATTAATTGCGTGACTTGCAGTTAAAGCATTTACCGCATGGCTAGAGGATAGAGACCCGATGGCATGAGACGCTGTGATTGCCCAACTTGCGGTAACTTGATAAGTTCCTGGAATAAGATAGGAAGCCGTATAAGCACTTGTTGCAAAGGATGACGATGTTGCGGTTTGGGAATGAACGGCATTACTTGCGGATTGTGCCCAACTTGAAGTAATAGCATACGTTCCTGGTATTAAATAAGATGCCGTGGCAGAAGTTGCAACACTTCCACTAATCTGTCCTGTTACAAAGACACTTTGAACAAAAATATTTCTCCACTGCAAACTCGAAGTACCTAAATCATAAACTTGGTCTTGGGCCGGATTTAACGAACTCGAAAATCTCGACGAAGAAAGTGGTATGTTATTTGAAAAAATTGGTCGATTTACATTTGCCATATTTAACCTTTATTTTATAAAATTGAATTAATTTCCCCTCTTATCTCATACGCTATTATAGCATTATTGAAATTAAAATTACCCTCTACAATGTATTGAATAATAATATCCGCTGCACCAGCTACAGGTCCAGGGTCAACAATCTGTGATAAAATTCTTCTTGCACCTTTATTATTGTTATCTTCTCTAATAATTACGCCGGGTTGAGTTTCGGTATCTGTCAACGTTCCTTTCTGAAGGAAATATTCCGATACATAACCAACGGGAGCAGAACCACTCCAAGGCCCATGAATACTTGTTTTTACATAAACGCTTTGAGTATCATTCAAGGAAATAACCAAACCATCAACATAAGATGAAGATAAAATATTTATTCTTTTGTGGCCAAATCTTATATGAGGACTTGATAATTTATCAACAAATACTTCCGATCCCGTAACATAAGATGCTGTAGATGCATTCCTAGAAGTTAAAGCATACGATGCAGAAATCGATGATGAGGCCCATGATGATGATACAGATGTAAAAGAAAAGAGTGACGACGATGCCCAAGAAGCCGATATGGCCGTATTGGACTGTGTTACTATCAATAATGATGCCGTCGATGTAAACGAAGCGGTTATTGCAAATAAAGCCCAACTGGACGTTATGGGGTATGTAGAGCCTGTGATGAGACTTGTTCCACCAGCAGCATTTAAAGCGAACGAAGCCGTCTGGGCAAATGAAGTTGATAATGATTGAGATGCCCAACTTGCAGAAAGACAGTTTATACCAGTAAAAAAAGAAGAAGTCTTATCCGCAGTGACACGTCCGTTTGTATCTGTATAGAAAATTAGATTGGAACCGGATATATGAACCTCTTCATAGAAGTTATTTCCGGGCCCACCACGTTGTATAAAAACAACATCCCTACTATTTGGCGTACCAACCGGCATGAGTTAATTGATTTATATCATCGAATATAAATATGACCCACAACGGAGTTTACCAATCAATTGTATTATATTATCCTTGACTAGAACGGTCTGGTGGAGTATTATTTCTGGTATTCAATTCCGAATAAATCAAATTTAATTGATTATTAAAATTTACTAACTGTTGTTGGTGGAATGTAATTTGTTGAATAATATCAAAACCAATGACTTTTAAATTGTCTGTGGACATGTTTTTTAAATCATTATTCATATTCTTTATATATCATTATTAATGAAATTAGGATTTATTTTAAATCAGAATTTGGGTCAACAACAATCGGTGGTGGAGGAATTTCTTCCGACTTTGGAAGATTTGGATAATTCTGATTTCTAATTTTTTCTGAATTGTTTTCTATATTAGAAAAATCAAATTCACTGCCAACTACTTCAGTCCCCATAACAATTTTCTTTGGTGACAACATTTTTTCTGTTGTCATCTTTTCATTTTGCATAGTAGTATATGCATCAGGTAACAAGTAGCCATTAACAACTAAATTAAATTCTGTTTTTACAACTCTATCTCCATCGACCGGTAATTCAATTGTATGAGCAAAGGAATCAATTTTGGTCCTGAATCTAAAACCTTTTTCTTCTCCCCAATAATCCTCAGTTTCAAAATTAATTTTTTCAACAATAGAATTCATCTGTTCGACATATTCCGTCCATATAATGAATTGATATGTGAATACCATGTGGTCAGGCATAACCACATTGTATATTTCATTAATTGGAACGTTTTTACCCATCAAAACATTGAAAGGGGTGTATCTATTTTTGGTTGAATATTTTTTCAACACGGAATATCTAAGATAACGATTAAACGTTATTCTTGTATTGTCTTTTTCAGAACCAGTTCGTTTAAAAACGATACCAGGCAATATCAATTTACCATTATAATCACGAAGAACGCCGTCTTTTTGGATGGATTTCCATTTTTCAGGACTGGCATAGTGAACAGGAACTTTTATCTTATTTCCATCATCAACAACTTGAATATCGAATTTCTCTAATTGTTTGAGAACTGTTGTATCTATATCAATTAATTTTACTGTAAAATCTTTTTGTGTATCGGTATCTCGTCTGATTTGTTCTTCACGTTTTATGGACGTAAGCTCAGACCCTCTATTATCTCCTTCGTGTTTAGGAGAGTAATTCGGTGCAGGGTTTTCTGGATTTCCTTTCCAAGCCATAAAAATTAAACCTCTTCGCCACGTTCAATTGGAATTCCACCAAAATGATGAACCAATTCATCATACAACATTTCGGCCAATCCACCTTCACCCTCTACACTATTACGCATTGGACCGGGACTATAAGGAGACGTGCTTAAAACAGAATAAAGATTAGATGCTTGGCCGGCATGATGATCGTGAGCATACCAATACATAGCAACTTCAACGTCATCCTTAAATCCATCTTCGTGAGCATGAGGAAGAGAAGATAAATAACCAATCATCTCTTCTCTATCAGGGTCTTGACTTTTACTTTCGGCCAATACTTCCTTAATACATTCTTTTATTATCTTCTTAAATTCAACTTTACTTATTTTCATATTATGCTGTTTCCTTTACCCTATCAAACGATTTAATAGCCGATTCTAAATTCTTTTTTATCTCTCCATATCTATGAGTGGCACACCAATACCATATTTTACCATTTATTACTGCTTTTTGAACTGCGGGAGATGGTTCTCCCTTCGGCCCGTGATGCCAAACAGCTCCAGCGTTCATTACCTGTTTTCTTTCTTCGTCGGTTAATGGAACTTTATTCTTTTTTAATGTTTTAAAAGTAGGAGACTCAATCAATACTTCCCTTATACATTCTTTAATCAAGAGTTGTAATTCTACACCATTCATATTATTTTTCCTAAACATTTCCATCCCATATATGATTTCCTTACACCATTACATATAAGTGGTATTTTACTTTGTTTTAATCCATACTTTCTTATAAGTTCACACTGGCCTAATATTTCTTCCCCATATTCATCATGAAAAAACCTATATCTTCCAGAAAACATTTTGTTTTTTTCTCCTCGATTTAAACCAATATGAGAAATTGATAAATTTTTTCGATGTTCTTCGGTTCTTACAGGTTTTGGTATTCCCTTTTTGGATTCACTTAATTTTCTTTTTGTTTCATTTGTATGTTTTTTTCCATACATAGGATTTCCGGAACCACATCTTAATTTACTTAAATACGGACCAAACCAATCCGGCATTTTAGTGTTTTTGTGTGACTCTTTCATCCGTTTTTTGGTTTCTTCTGTATGTTTTCTACCAACGTTTATTATACCCAACGGTCTATCTATCGGTGCAATATTATATTCAGCACCCAATTTATTTTTATAAAAAATTTCTCGTTCAATTAAAATGACTCTTGTAGGAATTTGAATGTCCTCTACAATCTCAAAAATAAAATTAGATTCTCCATATTTATTCCACGCACGTTGTAAATATTTATTTTTATGAATATTTCTTCTTAACGTACTTTTGTGACAATTCCATCTTCTATTAAATTTTGACACGGTAGAACCCACATATATCTTATTATTTATAATATTTGTGATTTTATATATGCCACCCATATTACTTTTGTCTTTCTACTAATGAAATTTTTGACAATCTTGTATAGTGAGTATTAACTATTATCGAATGGCTCTTTGAATCTATGCCTCCCAAAAATTGTTCCTGAACAACATTGTCAATTTCATGATAACGTTCATTAAATAGAATCAAATCACCAACCTCAGGGTAAACATTGACTAGCTGCAACATCTTCTCACGCATCTTGAATACGACATTCTGTGCTCGGTCAGGACCGAAATCATCATAATCCGTTGCGATTTCTGCACGATCTATTAAAGCAGTTATTTCAACCCCAGGCCAATATACCTTACCGGTATTTGGTGAAGACTCACCATATACATTCACCTGTGTTTGTTGAGCACACAATTTATGTATCAATACTTCAGTCTGTATGATATCACCCATAAGTTCTCCGTTAAAAGAATTTATTAAATTAACATCTCTATTACTAAAAAATCTTCCTGGCAATCCCATATTATTTAATGATTTTTAAAAGTTCTTTTATTAACGCAATACCTTAGATTTTATAAGCACCGTCAAAGCTTCTTTACAAGCTTTATCAAACATTTCCCTACTTGGAGCCTCTGCTCTAAAATTTGTTTTCAACAAATCGTATGCCCTACCAATGTCTCCACCCACAAAATCATATTCTTCTTCTACATTTTGAACCATACTGTTTACCCAAAGTTTCCAATTTTCATCCGATTCCTTTATGTGAGAAGGTTTCAACCAATCAGCTACCTTACTCCAGTCTGGTTCAGGATATTTAATAGCTCCACCACAATCAGAATGATGGGTGGTATGTTCTCCTAAAAAATCGCCTTCTATATATGTATGTTTTTCATATATTTCTTTATTACAATGTGGGCATTCATGATATTTAATTTTTCTTTCACGAACAATCACATCCTTCAGTTCCATATATGAAGGATTCATTTCACTTACCGATTCGACAATCAAATCTTTTAATTTGTAAATCTTCATAAATTATCCGATGTAAATTGCCATAGGGACACGCTTTAAAGTATCTTGTAAATATTCTGCTTCTCTCGCACGATCTTCTATTTGTTGCTTCTTACCAACGGCTTCCAATGTTTCTCTTAGTTCAGTAATATACTTTTCTTTTTCCTGTTGAGCTTCATTTCTTAATTCAGCACCATCAAGAGTTACCTCACCGCCAGGAATAGGAATCGTTTGATACTTTTGACGAATTGCACCGAGAAGTTCCTTACACAAGGCAAGAAAATATTTTCGAATCCATTGTTTACCCACATCATTAATAGTTCCGTAAGTAATGTTATTGTAAGGAATGTTAGAATAATCAGATACATATTGACCGGCCGAACCAGATTGAAATGAACCACTATACCTTTCGTTCTTAACCATGTAATCAAAATAAACTCTAAAACCGTCTTGTGGTATTGGAAATATTTTTAGTTTATTATTGACTATTTCAAATGAATAGGCAGACTTACGAACCATATCATTGAATTCGATTGCTTGACCTCGAAGCAAATCTTCAAAGATTGGAGTCATAAGAAATTGAACTGCTGGGGAATACGCACCGAATCCTAGTTCGTTAAGAACGTTAGAATAACTCATACCCGTCATAGAAAACGGGTCATAAATTCTGGCAAAAGCCGGAGTTCTTTCATTAAACACCCTCATGATTTCAATTCGATTGAAACTTTCTGATATATTTCCCCACAAAGATTGAAGGTCGTAGGTTTGTTGATATGGGACGGTTGTAATGTAACCCCTTTTCCAGTCGGTATTTCCACCTACACCGACTTCGGTTCCGTATGCCTTCGCTAAATCAACAATGACCGACATTGGTGTTCCTGTTACATTCTGTCCTGAAAGATTTCCAATTTGTTGAATGTTTTGTCCTTGAAATACTTGAATGTAATTTCTTATATTAAACTGATTTATTTGGGCACCGTATTCATTAACAGCTTCTTCAAAACATGCATAGAAGTTTCTGTCAATCATTTCAATATCCACGATAGGATGACCCAATCTCAGTGCTGCCCACACCGCAGCACCCATCGCATCCGACTGAAATTCTATGTCGTTATCATAAAAGCCGAATGGGGTGCTGCCGCTCACGGCAGAACCAGACCCGGGCCACCGTACACGGTCTTGGTCGATTAACACGTAACCTCCTTATTATTAGATATATACATAAATTTTTTAATAGGGAAAGTTTTTAATTTTTTCTTATTCCAGTCTTCCCAATCACGTTCCCACATATAATAAATATGATATCCTAACTGATTAAGTTTATTAAACTTTTCGATTGTTTTGTTATATAATTCACCAAAAGTCTTTTTACATTTTTTATTAAAATCTTTTGGGTGGTATATTTTGGGATTGCCGTGATAGTAATCACCTAAAAATTCAAAAATCTTACCCCTCTTTATACCATCAACCTTAAATTTTAGTATTATTTTTTGTCTATTACATGAAGAATCGGGTATTCCTAAAATATCTAAAAATTTCATTTCTGGTTTGGATATTTGATGACAACAGATTGGACATCCTTTTCCTGATAAATGACCATATACTCTTTGTTTAAAACTACCGTGTAACGGACAAACAATTTCTATTTTACTTCTATTATTGATATACATCGACTTAGAATAGTTATATTTTTCTCCATGAACAGACTTGGCAGAAATAATAAACTTATTCAAATTTTGTTTTAATGTTCCCCCACATTCTGGACACCCACATCCGTTTAAATGGTCGTTTGGAGACTGTAGAAATTCACCGTGTAATTTACAAATAATCGTAACCTTATCTCTATTGCGTTTTCCATATTCTACTAAAGAATAATCATATTTGTCTCCATGAAACAATCTAGCCTTTTTTACAAAAGACTCCGTTGTATCACGAAATATTTCCGATAACTTTATATTCCTACAATTGGAACATCCCGACTTTTTAGAACAATGGTTATCCGGAGTCACTAAAAATAAACCATGTTCTTTACATATTACTTCAATTTTTGATTTTGCATTTATATAAACCACTTGAGAATAATCATATTTTTCTCTATGAATGTGTTTAGCTCTTTTTATAAAATCGTCTGTAGATATCTTCGGTTTCATCCACAAATAAGTAGTTTATCCCAATCAGTCATAATATTTATTTTTATACTTAAAATATGCGCTACGAGCTTTCCCAATTAAATGATTTAGACGACGAGGTAAGAGAAAAGTTGTCGGCTCTTAGTTTAGATACAGGAATGATGAATTCTATAGCGTCGGAACCAACCATTGAACATCGACCAGTTAGTGTGGCATATACCGAAGCCGGAGAACCTATAGGATGGGCGACGATATTAGAAACTGGACTCAAAACAATTGGTGCAGAAAGAAGAAAATCAGCATATATCGGAGTTTACGTTCATCAAGATTATCGAAGATTAGGTGTAGGAACAAAATTGGTCAAAGAATTATTTAAATTATTAAAACGAGAATATGAATATATAGTTGTTTCTCCACATGACGAAAAAAGCCATCACTTCTTTAAAAATCACGACATCGACAGTTGGGAAGACCGCTCAAAATATTTTGATACAGGAAATTACAAACAAGGATTAATTAAATTAAAAGAAATTATCTATGAATCCAAAGAAAGCTTCTTTGTTTTAGGTAGAGTTTCGGAGGATGGTGAGGTTGACAAATACGAATTTCGTGACACAATTACAGACGTACACCCGAGTTCTTGGCGTTCCTCTCATTATAAACTGTGGAGATACTGGAATGTCACTAAAATAGTGTATTGGTGGGAATCTCCAACCGATGTAGAGAAAGAGGGTGTAGAGTATTTCTTGGGTAGAAAAGGGTACGATATTCAAGGAAATAAATACATGATTCACATGACGCCGGATTTTAACAAATTATCAGGACATAAGGTTATGGAAACTAAATTGAATGAAGGAAAAAAAGAGAAAGCAGCAGAAGATTTCATTAGGAATATTATTAAAGGAACCGAATGGGAAGGAAAAGTCTTTATTGCTGGTGGATATGTCCGTGATGAATTTATGGGTAAAGATCCAAAGGATTTAGACCTTCTCGTAAATGCACCTAACGGCGGAATTGAATTTGCAAATTGGATAACCAAGAAAATTGGTGCCCATTCTGACGGCAATCCGGTTACATTCCCCCGATTCGGAACAGCCAAATTCAATCTCCGTGGAGTAATCCACGATGGTATTGATTTGAGTGGAATGGATATCGAAGCTGTAATGCCAAGAAAAGAACAATATACCGCTGGAAGTAGAAAACCTGATGTCACCGGTGGAGATTTAAAAGATGATGTTGAAAGACGAGATTTTACTGTTAATTCGCTATTAAAGGATTTAAGTAGTGGAGAAATTTTGGATTTAACTGGAATGGGTAAAGATGATATTCGTAAGGGAATTGTTAGAACTCCATTAAATCCAGATAAAATTTTTACTGATGATCCTCTTCGAATGTTAAGAGCTGTACGGTTTGCAATGAAATATAAATGGAAACTTCCGATGTTTATGTTACGTGGATTGAAGAAAAACGCGGAACAACTTAAAAACATTTCTCAAGAAAGAATCAGAGATGAATTGGATAAAATGTTAATGACATCGAATCCACATGGAGCCATCAAATTGATGAAAGTAGTAGGATTACTAAAATACGTTATTCCAGAACTACAAGCTGCAATCAAAATGACTCAGAACGTTCATCATAAAGATGACGTATTCGACCATATTCTTGATGTTCTATCGAAATCGAATCCCGTATTGGTTCAACGATTAATGGCCTTATTTCACGATATTGGAAAGACGGTTACAAAGAGTGTAACACCAACAGGTGTTCATTTTTATGGTCATGAGATGGCCGGTGCAGATATGGTTGAAACCATCATGACACGATTAAAATATCCTAGAGAATTAATTGATGCAGTAAAACTTGGTGTAAGAAACCACATGAGATTAAAATCAGCTGGTGATACAGGTGTTAATATTTCCGACAAAGCACTTAGAAAGTTTAAGACAGAAATCGGTGACGAACTTGAAAACGTATTAAGTGTTATTCATGCAGATAATATTGCACACGCCGATGCATCATCAATGCCTAATCAGATTAATAATCTAAAAAAGAGATTAGATAATCTAAACATGAATGTTTCTGCTCAAGGAAAACCAAAACTTCCTATTAGTGGAAAAGACTTACAAGATATAGGTCTAAAACCAGGACCAATATATAGTGAAATTATGAAGGCAGTCACGGAATCTTGGTTCGAAAATCCAAATATAACTAAAGAACAAGCTATTCAAATTGCTAAGTCGATGGCAGGAATATGATAAAATTAAAATCTCTCATAAAAGAAGACACAGCATCATGGAAAGATATAACCATAGATGATGTCGAAAGTTTATTGTCTTCAAGATGGGTAGATAGAGATTATTCATCTACGTTACGAACCATACAGGATTTTTATTACGATGATGATAAAAGTAAACAACAACTCATTGTGGAATACTTTGAGTTATTAAATTCGGTGGCTAAATTAGTAATTTCATTGACAAGAAATATTCCACATGTAGATGATAAATATATAAAAAGATATCTCTTATCTCAGAATGAATTTCATACATCTCCAGAAGAATTTTTTCCTTTTCCTGTATATGTTTCGGCAACTCCTGGTGACGAAGATACTATAGGTATAATGATTGATAAGAATGGAAAAGTATTAGAAATACATGAGGGCAACGATGAATCTTCCTCGGAAACAATCAATATGGTAAATAGAATGGTCAATCCTTCCGGAAAAAAAGTAAGGATATATGGGTCACACGATACCAGACTTATTCACGATATTGATGAAAAGGGATACCTACCAAAAAATTTGTATGTTTCTCCGGATAAAAATCATGCATCAGGGCATTTGGATTTAAAAGGAGAACGGTCGATGTTTTCGGGAATAATAGATATTAACGGAGTGAGTCAAGAAAGTGATTTGGATTGGAGAACAATGGATAAAATTAAAATTGAAAAGTTTAGATGGATATGATTAAGTTAAAAAACATTATACAAGAGGTTCACGAATATCAACTCGGAGATGTAATAGTCGGATATATTGATGAAGATGGACACATTATTGCATCAGACAAAGTGAAGGGTCATTCGGTATTATTAGATAAACATCCTTCTTGGGGGTCGAGAAGAACATATCCTTGGAGATTTAATAAAATCATAAATACTTTGTTCTTTTGGTTTGATAACACACCTGAAAGTATAAAAGAAATGGTTGTAGATTACTTAAATACAAAAAAATTCAAAGTTAAATCTATTACAACAATTGATGATTTTTGGAGCGATGATCCAAGAAGAAAAAGGTCACTATATCATTCTCATGGTGGGTCCGGAACATTTGACATTTATAAAGATTTTGCAGAAGAAAATATAAAAGAGGCACCAATTGATACATTTCAAACGATAGGTGATTTTTCAAAGGGGTCATCTTTTACAAGTAAAGCAGATAGAGCATTGGTTACACATCCTGTAGCAGTGCAAAAAGTAAAAGATTTCTTTAAAAACACTACGGCTAATTTTGATTTTTATTTCGTTAATACTAAGGATGCAAGAAAATTTACCGAAGTTGGTGAAGTTAAGGAAGACTTCATTTATAAAGACCTTAAAATTCAACCATCTCAACTAAAAGATGGTAAGATAAATAAAGACAACATAACTGTATTTTTTACCAATAATAAGGGTGCCGAGCGTGCTCCACTAACGCCTTGGATAATGGGCCATAGATTTGGTCATGTTGTAAGAAATCTATATTCGTGGAAAGAAGAACTCTCTCCTTGGGTAGAAAGACTATCAGAATATATTCTTGAAGATTATGGAATCAAAAAAACTCACAAATGGCATAGCCGGGGGTCTTCAGTAAATAGAGAATATCAAATAGCCATGAGACATCTTTATGAAACCATAGGAACATTCAAAAGTGCCAGAGATAAAAATCTAAGAGATTATTTTGAATTTCATTATGAATTATTTACGCAGTATTTGAAAGATGGTTCGATAAAATTTAATTCTCTTCCTGATGTATTGATTGTGGGTCACGGATCATACGGTTCTAAAAAACAAAGACGGCTTTTGAATAGAGAATCAGCCGAAGAAAACTTAGATGAATTGTCTCGTGATTATCATTATTATGCCGAAAATGTTTTAAGTGATTGTGTCGGGAAAATTTTTGTCATGTAATGAAACCAAAGTATGCAAAAACTAAGTGGGGAAGAATACAATTTGGATACCACGAAGACACTGAAACCAGTAATTCGGTAAATGAAGGATGGGTTGTTGATAAAGTTACTGCACACTTAGAATGTTGAACCACCTTTTAGGAGTGGTGGAGTAGGTTTTGGTTTATATATTGCCGGAGCAAAGTGGAGGGCCGAACGGGGATGGTGTTACACGCATCGTCTCTTCAAAGCACTGAAGCAAAAAATCTTGGGATAGAATGAAAAGGTTGGGATTGCCGGTAAAAGAATATACGCCAAAATTGGATGTAAAAAAAATATGTCCGGATTATAGAGGAAAATAAGTATGATTAAACTTAAAACATTAATAACCAAAGACATCAAAAAGAGATATTCTGGAATTGAATTGGACAGTGAATCTCACGATCGATTGAAAGAGAAATTTGCGAAATACATTCCCGAAGGGTGGAAGGTTATTGCCCATCACATGACCATAGACCCGTCCAAAACTTTACCTGAAGAAGAGATTGGAAAAGAAGCAAAATTAAAGGTGACTCATATAGGAAAGAATGATAAAGCCATGGCCGTAAAAGTTTCAGGTTATGAAGGTAAAACCAATAACAAGTTTCCTCATGTTACATTGGCTGTTAATGATAAGGCCGGCGGAAAACCAAAAGATTCCAACGAAATAACGGAGTGGGATGATGTAAAAGAAGATATTTATCTTACGGGTATTATAAATAATCTATGATTAAACTAAATCATATAATAAATGAGGATAAACGACTATATCGTGGAGATTGTCGAACGATATTAGGTCAAGATGACTTATTTAATGATGCTACTCAAATGTCTGGTGCTATAGAAAATAGTGATAAAATAGACTATCATACTTTTGGGAATGAAGCCAATTTAACAGGTGCCCCAAGAATGTTTAAATTGAGACTCCGAAGAAATACCGATAAATTTGATTTTGGAAAATATAAAGATTTGGTTTGGGCATACGATACAGAAACAGATATTCATTATTTCTTTTTATGATAAAATTGTCAACATTATTAGAAGAAATAGAACAAGAAAAGGTCATTGCTGACAAAGTAAAACAATTGGAAGCAGACTTGGAAGCCCAATTTCCGCAAATTCAAGACTTGCATTTATTTATTAAATCCAATGGTTCACTTTATATTCAATCGATTCGGATTAAACCAGAAGAAAGAAGAAAAGGAATAGGAAGTCAAATTATAGATAAAATTAAAAAATTTGCTGACGGCCATAACTTAACTATTTCTCTAGCTCCTGAACCGGAGCCAAGATATAAAGAAAAACTTCACAAATTTTATAAGAGACATGGATTCATTTTTAATAAAGGAAGACATAAAGATTGGCAATTATCAGAACCATTTTCATCTACAATGTATCGAAGACCCCAAAAGGAAGCTATGGATACCTCTACTGTAATATCTTCACCAATGATACAACAATCGTTTGATCGTTCTTTCCTGAATTACATGAAAAATGTGGAAAATGGAATTCTTAAAGGATATGATAGGAGTAAAAATCTGTGGTTTCCACACGAGTCTTATGAAGGCGGGCTTCCAACAATAGGGTATGGCCATAAGATAAAAACCAAAAACGAATTAAATAGAATGAATCGTGGAGTAACCGATTCAGAAATAAATAGGATGTTGACACAAGATTTGGAAACTGCTAAAAAATCTGTCGAAGACTATATTGAAAAAAGATATAAAGTAAAGCTAATGTTGGAAAAAAATCAACAAGAAATGTTAGTTGATTTTGCATTCCATTTAGGTAGTCTTGATAAGTTCCCTGAATTTACTGAGGCTGTATTAAAAAAAGATTGGAATACAGTAAAAAAAGAATATAAACGGCATGCTCGTGGAAAAGAGTTGACTGGTAGAAATGACTCGTTTTACCAACGATACCTTAAAAATTTATGATACACATTGCAAAATTAGTAACCGAAAAACGAAGTGAATCTTCCATAGATAAAGGATGTTTAATGGCTGATGTATCTCCTGAAATTTGTAAAAAGTTGGTAGAATTCGGGAAGAAAATTATTCCCGAATCCGATTTATATGTAGAGGGAGACGAGTTTGGAAGAGAATTAGAATGTCATATAACCGTTTTGTATGGTTTTACTAGAAACCTGACCGAATTAGAAGTTCGTAGAATAATAAACGGTGTAAAACCATTTACTATTAAACTTTCCGGTCTTAGTAAGTTTACTCCACCTGAAAAATTTGAAGTAGTAAAGTTTGATGTAGAAAGTGAAATTCTTACTTCCTTAAATAAAAAATGTCAAGAACTTCCTTTTGAAAGTGATTTTCCAGATTATCATCCCCACTTGACTATAGCATACGTAAAAAAGGGAAAATTCAATCACACCAAAGAAGGATTATCTATAGAAATACCAATTAATAGATTTACATATTCAACCGCCACAAAAGAAAAAACCTACTATAATTTATGATACTACTAAAAAATATAGTAGAAGATATTGAAGGCCCAATACCAGACGTGTTGTATCATGCAACATTTAACGCATTAATTCCGTCTATATACAAAAAAGGAATAGTACCGTGTGGAGTAAAATATCAGAATTTTGAAGGATGTGAACGTGGTGTTTACATTTCCGATGATTACGGGTTTGCTGGAAGTATGATTGAAGGTGGGTCGGAAAATGAAGATATACCAGATGAGTGGTTCGATGAAATCGTAGTAATTATTATAGACCCACAGAAAATTGATATGTCTAAATTAGAAAAAGACCCACATATTAATTTATCTGCCACGGAGGATGAAATAATTCCAAGGTCGTTTATTTATAGGGGAATCATACCGTCGAATTCGTTTATTGAAGTCGTTGATTATCGTTAACATTGTCAAATATATAAATATTCTTATTTGAAAATTTATATTTATTCATGAGTACTATTTGCTATAGATGGGGTTCTACAAACATATTGTGGAAAAATGCTAATTGGAAATGGTCGGAGTGTCAATTAGTAGTAGATATTATAGAGTATCTACTGCCCGGTGTGGATGCTAGCAGTTTACTTTCTCCGTGGATGAGGAATAGGGAACAAGTAGTTGATGATGTTCCACCTTGGGAAAAGAGTAAAGAAAAGAAAGAGAGATTAATAAGATTAATCTGTAAAGTACAAGGTCAAGAAATAAATGAATCAAAAAAGGTAAACACCGACATCAAGATAAAAGCTAAAGATATAAAGATGGTCATAAAAGCTATGTTGGATATTGACGTAGATGTAAACCGTTTGGAGAAAGACGACGATGTATAAACTATATACCGATAAAAATGAATTGTTTGAGTGTGAAGTTTCCGTAAAGAATGCATCTCTCAAAAACTCCAAAGCCAGACTTATAATCGAATCTGAGGATTTAAACCTCGTTTTCAATGGAGAAATAAAAGATGGTAAATGCCAAGTTCCTATTCGCAAATTGAATGGTATTTTACAAGAAAATACAAAAGGTAAAATGTCGTTGGAAATTATAGTAGAAAACACATATTTTATTCCCTGGGAATCGAATTTTACTGTCGAAGAACATACATCCATTAAAGTTCAAGTAAAGGAACAAACAAGTTCTAAAAAACCTCTTGTAGAAATAAAAATGAAGGAAGAAAAAGAAGAAAAAGTTTCTACCCCTCCAAATTTATCGAAGGTGGCAATCAACGAAGTATCGGTAATATGTGAAAGATTAGGAATAACCAAATCAAATGTAAAAGATAAACGATCTGATTTTATCCAAATATTAAGAGAATATTTTAAATCTAATCCGGAATTTACTCAATACAGAAAGGAAATTGTTGCCACATATCTTTGTTCTTAATAAGTTATATGCAATATGCCGCAATTTCCTTTAAGAGACTTCACTAATCAGTACATCTCGAATAGTTACCAAGATGTATTACAACAGTATTTGCCGAGTGGAGACACCCTCTATATCTTAGATGGATTAGGTAATGTAATTTTTTCTTTTCCTTCTTCTTCTTATGGTCAAGATGTATTGACCAGTGACCGAAGTAGTTCCATGTCAGTAGCAACGGCATCTTATGCTTTATTTGCAGTAAGTTCTTCATTTACATCTACATCATCCTTAACATTATTAACACAATCCAATGTAGCCATATCAGCATCATGGGCGTCTCAATCTTTAGTATCCATCAGTAGTAGTTGGGCTTCCCATTCATTATCATCCATAAGCAGTAGTTGGTCAGCGTTTTCGGTTTCTTCTAGTTTTGCATCGACAGGACCATTTACTACATTATTCACATCGTCAACATATCAAATTACATCCAGTTGGTCAAATAATTCAATATCATCTTCTTATGCGTTGACATCATCATTTGCTTTAAATGCTGCTGGTGGAACAAATTTAATAACAGGTTCGACCTATCCAATTACATCTTCGTGGTCAAATAATGCAATTACGGCTAGTTATTTGATTTATCCTTCATCGTTAGTTTTGGCCCCAACGAACGGAACCGTGTCTATAGTTCAACAAACAGCTAGTTTATTTAATAGTATATTCATAAATTACAATACGAATGATGGAAGAAATTTCAGAGCAGGTCAAGTAGTTGTAATATACAACACATCATCAGCAAATTTGAATGAAACTACTACCATAGATATAGGTAATAGTACTGGATTAACAATAGTAACAAATGTAAGTAATTCATTTGTAAATGTTTTGGCATCAAATGCAACAGCAAATAATTACAATATAAAATTTCATTATGACATCCTGTAAAGATATTTAACTAAAGAGAATAGAATACAAATATGAATGAGTTTAAAGTAAAAAATGGTCTTATAGTAGAAGGACAAGCGGTTGCTCAAGGAGTAACGTCTTCTTTATTTGGAACGGCTAGTTGGGCACAACATACCATCTCATCATCCTATTCCGAATTTGCAGTAACTTCGTCATTTGCTTTAAATTTTAACCCAAATGCTACAGCCTCTTACGCGATATTTGCTCAGACGGCTTCCTATCTAACTCCAGGAACTTATCAAATAACATCATCTTGGTCACTTAACGCAATTACTGCAAGTTTTCTCAATGGTAATGCTACAGGTTCTTTCTTTGGAACGGCTAGTTGGGCAACAAACGCAGTCAATACACAAACAGCAACCTCAGCATCATTTGCTTTATTTTCTAATGCATCATTATCGTCATCATGGGCCTCAGCCTCGATCAGTTCATCCTTTGCATCAACATCAAGTTTCTTGAATGGATTTAATTTTGATAATACATCGTCGGTTTTACCACAAACATCATCATTGTTTGTTGTGGCACAAAAACCAACGGGGTCATTTTTAGCAGCATTTTTCGATTACGCAGCAAACAGTGGAAGTAATATAAGAGCCGGAACAGTGTTCGGTGCATGGACAGACAATACAGCATCGTATGCAGAGTATTGCACGGTTGATAGAGGAGACACGTCACAAGTAACTATGTCGTTAATTGTGACACAAAGTTTAGTTCAATTATTATCAACAGTATCAACATCAGCAAATTGGACGATTAGAACTTTAGTGAGATATATCTAAAAAATAGATATAAATTCTGGATAGTGAAGGAATTTATAAAATATGGCATTTGAATTCGTAGCCAAAAATGGTATAGTTAGTAAAGGAAATGTACAAGTTACAGGTTCCGTTACCGCTAATTCGTTTACAGGTTCCTTATTAGGTACTGCCTCCAACGCTATAAGTTCTTCTTACGCTTTGACCGCTTCTTTTGCTTTGACTTCTCCGGGAGGGTCGGGAACAACGTTATTTACTGCATCCACTTATCAAATAACATCAAGTTGGTCAGAAAAATCGGTTGCTGCAATTTCTTCTTCATGGGCATCGGCCAGTTTATCAGCTAGTTGGGCACCCCCAATTCCATCCACGACTGCTATATCAGCAAGTTGGGCATCATCATCATTAAGTTCTTCTTTTGCAAACAGTATAGCTGGTAATAGCGGAATAGCCACAGTATTATTTACAACTAAGACAAATAATATAGTTAGTGCCTCAGTAATAGGTCAAACAAATATTACAACAAATGCTATCATTCAAGCTACAATATATGCTAGTAATGATGATTTATTAGCAACAGAATGGTCGCCGCCGGTTATTTATAATGTCATAAATGGGGTGGGTTTTTCTATTTATATTAGACCATTATACGGAATACATTCTGGATCAGTAGATGTATATTGGAGCTGGCGACCATAAAATAATTATGAGTATTAAAATAAACGGAGCAACATCCAATGCAGATGCAGAAGTAGATGCAATATCTAAAGCATTAAGAGTTACACTTTATGATGTTAATGGTGTCGCCATCGGACCTCGTGCAACATACGATGCAGCATCATCAGCATTCACGCCTGGAGCAACACCAACAGATGTATTTACTCTAACCGGTTCAGGAACAAAAACGATACGTGTAACGAGAATAAGAGTTTCCGGCATCCAAACAACAACAGGAAATAATGCATTTTTCCTAATAAAAAGATCTTCCGCAAATACTGGTGGAACATCTGCTTCTGTAACTGCTGTACCTAGAGATAGTACAAATGCCGCTGCGACAGGCACAGTCTTACAATATACAGCAAATCCAACATTAGGTGGAACGATTGGGTCAGTAAGATGTTCAAGACTATTTACGCCAGCCGCTGCCGCAGTAGCTGCTTCAGACACTATTATCTGGGACTTTGATGATTTTCAAACCGGTCCAGTCATACTTCGAGGAACCGGTCAAGTTTTAGCGGTTAATTTTAACGGTGCAGCATTACCAGCAGGTCTATCGTTACTCTGTTCAATTACTTGGACAGAGGAATAATTTATGAGTGTTACAGTAGTAGGTTATGATAATACTAAGTTATTGAATACCACAGTCAGTGGTTCTTCATTATCTGGTTCTCTAAATATTACTCAATATGACATATTAGGATATCCACAAGGCGGCGGAGGATTCGATTTTGATACTACAATGGTAGCAAATACACCGCCCGCAACACCAACGGATATATGTTGCATACAAGGTTCTAATTTTTCCACTATTTATGTTACTCGATTAAGATTACATACAACACAAAATACAGGAAGTACAACAGCATGGTTCTTAATAAAAAGAAGAACACCGAATGTGGGAGGAACATTATTTTATCTGACTTCATCATTATTAGGAAATAATGAAATGGGTATTCGAAGAGAAAGTAATGCAAGTAGCCAAAGCTTTGATAATTTAACAGGAAGTTTTTCAATTAACTGTGCTCAACCCCAGGCAACAGTATGGAGATATACAGCCAACCCATCCACATTAGGCAATGCTGTAGGGATCGTTAGAAATAGATATATGTTTAGTGCTCCGGTAACAGCAGGGAGCGGAAGTGTAACAACTATATGGGATTTTGACGATTTTCAATCAAATCCTATAGTATTACGAGGAAGTAATGAAAGCCTGTGTCTAAATTTTAATGGTGCAACGTTACCGGCTGGATTGAGTGTCACGTTTAATATAACGTGGAAAGAACTTCCACCAAATAAAAGTTTTTTCCCTATATAAAATCTCTCTTTGATTTTCTCCGAACTATATATCCACAACAAACAGGTTATGATATTGCATCATATTAAATTCTGGATAGTGAAAGAATTGAAATATGTCGTTAGAATTCGTTGCTCGAACAGGCATAAAGAGTCTCGGTAATGTAACAGTCACCGGATCGGTTTTAGCATACAACTTTACAGGTTCTCTTCAAGGAACATCGAGTTGGTCAATAAATTCGGTATCTGCTTCTCATGCCCAAATCTCCGATTTCTCCCTAAATAGCATACCTGTTTATTCTGGGCAAATTGATATACCATTCGACGATTGGAAAACAGAAGACAGCGCTTCTGTCACAGGACAGTTAAATTTATCAAGTAGTAGTCATATATTTTGTTCGATTTACGTCGATAATAATGACGATGTTTATTCAGAAGATTGGCAACCGCCTGCGGTAAAAACTATTATAACTGGGTCCGGATTTTTAGTATATCTTAGAGCAAAATCAGGTACACACAAAGGACCAGTTAAAATAAATTGGCAATGGAAACATGATACAATATAGTAATGTGTCATGAGTGTCAAAATTGCCGGTGCAACTTCGAATGTCGAAGCCGAAGTGGATTCGGCATCGCGTGCATTACGTGTCACTCTTTATGATATAAATGGTATCGCCGTTGGTCCCCGATATACTTATGATGCGGCTACATTTGCTTTTACTCCCGGTGCAACTCCACAAGATGTATTTACTATATCCGGGTCAAACACAAAGATAATTAGAATAACAAGAATAAGAATGTCAGGTGTTCAAAACACAGCGGGCATCAATTCTTGGTATTTGTTAAGACGTTCTTCTTTAAATACAGGAGGAATCTCTACAGTGGTGACGGCAGTTTCAAGAGACAGCACTCAACCTTCAGCAACGGCAATAATACGGCAATATACAGCAAATCCTACGGCCGGAACATCAGTTGGATTAGTTAGGTCGGGGAAGCTTCTAATCCCGGCCGCCAATTCGCTTGCATCTGATAATTTGATTTGGGATTTTGATGACATTCAAACGAATCCACTGGTATTAAGTAATGATAATGAACTTATAGCTATAAATTTTAATGGTGTAGCGTTGCCAGCAGGATTATCTATTCATTGTGTAATTACTTGGACAGAAGAATAATTTATGAGTGTAAGAATTATAGGCAAAAGCCAATCTGAAGTAGATGTTTTACTGGGTTCGATGAAAATGGTACGTTATAAACCAAAGGACAATACCGATCCGGTAAGATACACTTACGATGCAGCAACACCTGCATTTTTACCCGATTCATCTCCAAGAGATATAGTAGTAATAAGAGGATCTTCATCAAAGATAATAAAGATAACAAGAATAAGACTCACAACGACACAAAATTCAAACGGATTAAATTCTTGGTATCTTTTAAAGAGAAATACTCCAAACGAACTTGGTTCTGGAGATTTTGTTTATGTCAATCCAATACCGAGAGTATTGGATGGAAGTCAGCCAGGAGCCACGGCAACATTTGGTTATTTTACGGATAATCCAGCGAGGGATGGTCGATTGGTAGGATTAATTCGTTCTGTAAAACTTAGAAGTCCATCCCTTTCCTCTTTATTGCCAATATCCGAAACAAATGTAATTTGGGATTGCGACGATTATCAATCGTCGCCATTAATATTAAGAGGACCATACGAAAGTATAGCGTTGAATTTCAATGGGGCGTCAAGACCGGCAGGCATATCTGTTCAATCACATTTTACTTGGATAGAAGAATAATATTACTTGAAATGAAGTTTTTCTTCATTCGCTCTATACCACTCCCATACATTTCGTAACACTTCGGAATCATTGTATGATTCTATCAATTTAATTACATCATATTCGTCAGCGATTTTTCCTTGTGAAATACCATCCATTATTATTTCGGCTATAACTTCTTCTTCCAACCTTGGAGTAAAATTAATGGGATCAACAATGGGTGCTTGGCTACCTATCTTTCCTTCACCGGATTTGTTTATAAAAGATTTAACTCTAGGATTTTCCAAAGCTTCCTTGAAGGCTTCTGTCCAAGACCGCATAATTAAATTTCCACATTCCGTGACCCGTTTTGGTTCCTTATGAAGTTTTCTGGCCGCCGATACCCAAGCTCTCTTAGCAGATTCCGTTCGTTTACGAATTCTTTCGTGATAAATACGAGTAGTGTCATTTGGTTTTCGTAACCCCTTTGTTCTAATAGTCGCCCAATAATTTACTGGTTTTTCTGTTTCGGTTATGGTAACAGAACAATAAGATTCTCCGACATTATGATGATTGTTTCCAGCATAAGCAAACCAATCATTTCCTTCTGTCACTCCGTTCCAAGGAACTAATTCGTGGTCACCAGAAGTCAACGACCCTGGAACACTGAATTCATTCAATAGAATTAGAGTTTTTAATTTCATGTCTATAAATATCAATTCGTCTTACCTTCCCTCAAACAATTCAACTTCAACATTATCGGTATCGTTAAATAATCCTTTTGCTTCAGACTCTATCGCCAAATTTTTGATTTCTCTAGCTTGTTTATTGCTAGGCAATTTACCACTATAATAATCAAAATGTAATATTGAGTCTCTATAATAATTGAAAGTTATTCTTATCCACCCTCTTTTTAATAATACTTGTCCTGGACTTTCTTCATTATCTATCGTCCAGTGTATATTTGATTTTTTAAGATAATCTCTTGCCCAATTAAAATGTCCATATTGAGGATTATCCGTATAAACTTGATGAAGCTTTCCGTCCGGATCCATCCACCAAGCTTTAAAAAACTGACCCCAAGTTTCTACAACTATGTTTTTTAGCTTTATCATCAGTCAAAATACTCCACATTAAATGTAGGAGTTTTAGTTAATGCGTCTAAAGACTCCGAAATTCTCTGTTTACTGCTATTATCTATTTTCGTTTTTAGATAATCCTTTAATGCTATAAGATGTTTACACATTCCGGGAATTTCTCTAGGATTTCTAACGGCCGGTCTTCTGTTGATACATTTGTTTAGACTATTATTTCCTATCTGACTGGCATCTTGTTTTGCATCGGCATAAGCAAACCTATATTTAAAATCCGGACAACTACAATCGACCTGACAATCTATATCGGCTGCATTATCGGTTGTAGATTCTTTAAAGAATTTTATATTTCCCTGATGAGGATTTCCCGTTCGGCTGGGATTTGATTTATATCGGAAGTTCCAACTTTCTTTGTTATTTTCCGTTGATACAGGCAAACTTCTTGCTCTTACTGTTTTTGCTCGATTTTTTCTTCCATCCTCACTGGAACGAAGAAGGTCATTATAAGACATTCTTTCTGTAACAGTTTCTTCTTTTTGTAAAGAAGATTCTGCAACATTTCTTCCTAACAAATTCTTTAATTGAATAACGGGCATATTCAATTTATCAGCAACGACCGCCAATTTATTCACCGGAAGTTTTAAAATTTTATGTTTTAATTCTGGGTTCAAATGTAATTGTTGAAGGATTCGTAGTTCTTCATCGGAAGTAGTTTGTTCTTTATCTACTCCAGTTTTAAAGATTTGGTCATAAGTGAAAAATTCTCCATTATGACCACCGACTTCATATAATATTTCTCTCGGGTTAATTCTTGCGTGTTTTAGTAAAGCGAACAAATCACGTCTATGAAGTTCAATCATTGATAATTTTTCCCAACACGACATTATTAATTGACCACGAACATTAAATACTCTTCCGTGTATTAATCTTCTCGACTTTATCGGAGGATAATTTGTATAAAAAGTAAATCCCAAGAGGTTTTCTATGTAACCGAGAATATTTCCGTGAGTAGTTAAATAATCATCAAGAGAAGGAGGGTCATTGTCTAATATTTCTTGATACGTTTTATTATTTGTAATGATTTTACTACGTTCTGGAATGTAACCAAAATAGGTATTACGACCTTCGATGTCTGCTAATATAAACACCATTTCTACTTGGTCGCTGTTTTCCCAAATATCAATTGTTACACCATCAAATTCAAATCCATCAGGGTCTTCGGTTAAACTCTTTTTGACTGGTTTAAAAACCAAAATTTGTTTATCTCTACGAAGTTTTGCAGCAGCAAGTCTATGTCCACCGTCTATAATAGAACCCTGATCGTCAATTACAATCGGAGGAAATTGTTTGTCGGATTGTGATAAAGATTGAACTTTAGTATCACTTATTGACCATTCACTATCTTCAATGGAATTAGGGTCAACAGCAATTAATTGAAAATTACCATCAACTCTATCATCATCTTCAAATTCATCATGTTGAGAGTGTATATAATTCAAAACATCACCATCCTGATAAACACCATTCAATTTAAATTTTTTCCAATCAGGTTCACCACGAACAGAATACCCTCCTTTATTCATCATTGGGTAATCTATTTTTTCTACTTCGTTAATTTCATCGTCATCAATGATTTCTCCATCCCATTCTCCATGATATATACCTTCGGATAATTCTTTGGTTAATTCTCTCCAATGACCTGTTTTTTCATTAAACCATGTATCACCGTTAGAATCATAACGAGTTTTGGTGTCTTCATTATAAACAAAAATTTCTATTGGAACGGTTATTTCGGATTCACTATAAAAATCTCCTGATGATTGTTGGTCCGGAGTCAAAAGATTAATGTCATATTTAATTCTTAAAATAGGACGATATCTATTTGGATGGTTATTTCTCCATAAAATATTTCCGTAATAATTTGCAGAACGAAATTTAGAAGCAAGGAATATCTTTCCAAAACTCCATTTACCCAACTCTCCACCCCAATTTGTTTCTTCAGATGGTTGTAGCCCATTTTTTTGAATAGAAGGAAGGCGGTCAGCCAATGTGGCATGATAAAAATAATGAATATTTTTATTTTCTTCCAGTATTTCATTAAGAATAGAGGACAATTTAATCATATAATCACACGACAATATGATTATAAATATTAAAAATGATGTCTATTATTATGATTTACTTGCCTATGTAGTATTTATATTCCACAAGTTCAGAAACCTTATCAACGATGTCTTTCTTATTGCAAGAATACAGCCCACATGAGGAAAAAGCATTATATTCCATGAAGTAGAACATACCATCAACTCCTTGACAAATATCGATGGCAAACGCTAAATCAGGGAAGTAACCGTTTTTTAATATTTGTTCGCACAATTCTCTGGCACCAGTGGGAGCAGACGGTATATAGGTTCTTTGACCTTGATAAATGTAAGTGGAACATCCTATAATTTCTCTCAATTTAGAACAAATGAATCTCCATTCGCCCTGAATGTTCTTGGGTGTCGAAACAACAACTAAATCATCATCCTTTACATTAAACTGTGTATTTTGTGTACCACCCCAAACCCTGTCAAAATCTTGAAGGTCAATGGTCTGTCCAGTAAAGGTCTTTATTCCATTATCCGGCCGAACAAATATCAAGGCTTCTTTCCCGTATTTTTCATACATTTCCCACTTTCTTTCTCTTAACTGAGACGCAGAAATAATCTCATACTTGTCATTAAAAAGATAATCCTTAACAAGAGGGTAAAACTTGGAACACAGATAATTTTCCGGCGTCAATAACACCCAATCAGGATTTTTCTCTTCACGCAGTTGAATTGCCATCTGTATAGACCCATGAAAGACGCAACAATTATCTTTATGAAATTGGAGACATAACCCTTGACGGAAGGGTTTATAAGTGGTCAAATCGAGACACCTTCCAGATTCCTTGATTGCGGATACAAGGTCTTTGGTAAAGGTATCGTCGTTAAAGTCTTCGACTATCCATTTACAGTTCATAGACAGTCAAGGTAACATGGAATTGGAGGAAAGTCAATCTTGACTTATTATCCAATTGTGTTATATTATGAAGATGAAGAGTGGAGTTTATAAAATTACCAATATAGTCAATGGGATGTTTTACATTGGCAGTTCGGATGATGTCTATCAGAGATGGAATGAACACAAGAGCAAACTTCGAAGAAACGTTCATCACAATCCAAAACTCCAACATGCATGGAATTTCTATGGGGGGGATAAATTCACGTTTGAAATCATAGAAGAAACGGTGTATGACGTTGTTTTCATTTTGGAGAGAGAACAACATTATCTTGACACATTGAAACCATGTATTCGTGAGATTGGGTATAATTTAGCCGGAAAAGCCGGTGGGGGTGATAATTTCACAAATAATCCACGCAGAGAAGAGATAAGACAGAAGCTTAGAGAATTATCGTTGGGACAGAATAATGGAATGTATGGAAGGAAACACACCACTGGTGCTGTAAACAAACAGAAGGAAAAAGCAAAAGGTAGATATACTCTTGAATGGTTTATAGAACGGAACGGTAAGAGGAAGGGAACAAAGATGTATAAGGAGCGATGTTTGTTCTTGAAGAACCGTAAGATAAATTACTCTCACCCAAAAAACAAAAACCCCTGACCGATTTCTCAGTCAGGGGGGTGATTATTTAGTATCAGTTACCGATTAGACTTGGTCCAAATCAGCAATCAACACACGGCCATAAAATTCCGGCCTTACCATCTTCTTGGCATAACGTGTCATTACGCCCCGGCGGGGAGTAAAGTTCACCGGGTCATAGACCAACGGCGTTTGCACCAATGGAATATAAGGAGCGTAAACAGCACCAGTTTCGAGGAAGTTATTTCCACGGAAACCGACGAGGATTACGTTATCCGTCATGTATGGGTTCTTGTAAACTTGGAATCGGGACGCGAACGTTCCGACACGGCTTACACCCATTGCGAACTTGGCTTGGTCGCCATCCGTGCTGACCACGTATCCAGGGATGGATTCGAGAATCGTAGCAACGTCTGGGGAACAAACGAGGAAGTTAGCACCACCACGAAGAGTCAATTGGTGAATCCTGTTGGATACCTTTTGAATCTTGTTACCGAGGGTTTGATACCAAGTTGACTTGGTGTAGTAACCACCGGTTCCAGCAGTCGTTTGATCAACAGCTTGGAAGGTACCACCGACACGAACGATTTCACGGTTGAGGCGTGCGCTCCAACGTTCAGTCGTTACAGCTGGTGCATTCGTCAATAGCATGTCGAGGATTTCGAGGTCGATTTCCATCGAGACGTATTCAGACAATAATGCAGTCAATTCTGCTTCTGCGTCGATGCTGTGGTAAGCATTCAAGTCTTGAGCGAGCTCAGGGGTCCAAGCAGCTTTCAACTTACGAGTCTTAGCAACGATAGGTTCGCTCTTGAGTTCGAGGTTGACTTCAGGAATACCGATGTCTTTGTTAAGACCAGTATCCGTAGCAGTCGTCGAAGCACCAAGATTGTCTTCAAAGTCGCCACGAGCATTATCACGAGGTTGTACCGAGTAGGTGATAGCAAGACCACCGACTGAACCTGTCGTTGAGAATGGGTTCGTTGTGGTCGAGGCCGATACAACGAATACAACTTCCGAACCGTTAACTTTCGTCAAGGCTGGGAACCAGGTTCCAATGCTTGAACCAGAAACGGTGAACGAGCGAACACCGTTAAGATCGATTGGATTACCAGCAGCCAACGATGCCGAGTAAAGGTTTGTGGTAGTAATCTTGTAAAGATGACCAGCAGCCAACGATGCCGAAATGACTACCATTTCAGGTGAGGCGTTACCAGTATTCCAGTTGATATCTTCGGCCGAAGCAGAAGCTACCGTGCTGGAGACGCTAGGAGCACCCTTGTCGTTGATAGAATATCCGAAGCGACCAGCGCCATAAAGACCGCCGGTTGCCGAATCAGTAGAACCGAGCTTGGTGCCCGTACCACCGAACAACGAAGAATAGACAGAACCACCGAGCGAGCCCGTGGTATCTCTCTGGAACAAACCTTGGGTCGTACCATACTTGAAGTCCAAGTAGAATACCAATCCGGAAGGAAGGTTCATAGGTTGAACGGAGACGAACTCCTTAGCAGCGAATTCTGCGAATACACGACGAACGAGTGGGAGAGCTACGCCTGCCCATTGTTCGCTGTTTGCCGAAGTACCAGTGTTGGTAACTTCATCAATGAGTTGCTTTGCTTGGTTTTCAAGCAAAACAGCCATGTTCGACTTTTCAATGTCGTTTTTCAATCCATCGAGAAGACCGGTTTTGTCCCAACGGGTCACAAGACCACGGGTTTCTTGCATCAGTCTAGCTTGTGGATTGAGAGTATTGGTTAACAGTTGTTTAACGTTTTCCATATTTTTATCTCTTTTCTCTTTCAGTTAGTTATACTCGCTATTACTTTTTTGGTGGCTGAGTCTTGATTCCTGCGAGTTTCTTGAATCGAGATGCCATGTCTGCTCCTTCCGAAAGAATTTCTTTCGATGGAGCGGTTGACGCCACCGGCTTGGATGCAAGTCCTTCGGTGATCTTAGCGACTTGAGCAGGAGCTTTCACTACTGGCTTCTTGTCTGCTGCCTTAGGGGCAGTTTTTGCACCGAAACTTAGGGACTCAGCCAAAACGGCATAAGCCAATTTCACTTCACGAACAGTCTTCGTAAGGTCAAAGTGTTCTACGATCTTCATTCTCATTTCACGATCGAGAGAGCCTGCGTATTCTTTAAATAGCTTGTTCGTGTAAAGCAATTTAGCATTCAACAGGTTGACCTCATTAATTTGTCCTTGTAGGAATTCAACGGTGTCGCTGTGTTCCTTTAAGGATGCCTTGAGTTGAGCATTTTCGTTTTTCAACGTTTCAACTTCGTGCATCTTGTGGGTACCGTCCAAGTCAGAGCCGCCGTGATTCTTATCACCGACTTTGGCCTTGGCCATGTCTGCGGAATCTTTAGCTTGTCCTTTATCTGGAGCTGGCATACCTTCCTTAGCACCTTCCGACATATCTTCCTTATCCTTTTTGTCATCCTTCTTCTCTTCATCCTTGTCGTCTTTCTTGTCTTTTTTGAGCCAAGGTGGGAGCTTTCCTTCGGTGACTTCCTCTTCAACTTCGTTCAACGAAGCGATGAGTTCTTCAAGGTTAATATCTTCTTCTCCTTCTGGTGCTGGAGCATCTGCTGGAGGCATTTCTCCGACAGGTGGGGCAACAGGAGGCATTTGAGCTGGTGGAACGTCTCCTGCAACAGGAGGCATTACTGGTGCGGGTGCTGGGCATCCACAATCACCGGCTGCTGGTGGAATTACTGGAGCAGGGGCTGCAGCGACATCAGGAACAGGTTCTCCTTCAGCATCATCAGCAACTTCGGCTTCTAATTCTGCAATAATTTTATTTAAATCTTCAGAAGTAAGTCCAGCTTCTTCAACATTTTCATCAACTGGGACTTCTTCGGTTTCACATACAGGCTGGCTAAGCTTTCCAACTCCGTCTGGACCAACACCAGCTTGAACTGGCTTCATTGGGGTTCCGCTGCTCATCTTCTTTGGTTGTCCCTTTGAGACATCCTTGGTTGATACGGCTTTGGATACGTTATGGGGAGCTTCAACTTCAGCAACTGGTTCAGCTGCTTCCTGTTGTTCTTCTGCTTCTTCCTTTAGTTTATCAGCAAACATTGCGTGAAAACGAGGAGCGAAGGCTTCTTCGAGAGCAATCTTAGCATTGGCGAGAGCAGTGGCTCTTATTGCCTTTGCATCAGCAATTGCTTCTTTCAACATATCGCTTGTCATAATAGTTATAGGTTTCCTATGGGTTTCTGAAGTCATTAAAAAACTTCAATGAAGTCTATCGTAAATCGATTAGCCATTCAGCTAAATCGTTAGGCGGCAAATGGGGTTGCTGCATTTCTATTAGATAAATAGTGCGAAAAATCAAAAAATACAAAAAATCTTTATAAAATCAAAACATACTTATAGTATGGATGTAATTTTTTAATCTATTATGCCTAGCAAATCTAAAGCTCAAAGAAAATTTTTTGGTTTAATTCATGCCTTACAAAGCGGAAAAGTTCATCCATCAAAAGTATCACCTACCGTTCGTAAAGCAGCAAAACGGATTAGTAGTAAAGATGTAAAGGATTTCGCAAAAACTCCCGAAGGTCATCTACCATATAAGGTTAAGAAGGAAATTATATCAGTATTAAAAGAACTGGTAGAACCTATGTATTTGAACGAAGAAGGGGCAAAAGACTCAGTGGCAAAGACTTTCAACACAAAAGGTAATTTTGAACAATATGTTCAAAAATTCTTAGGTTCCGAGTTTCTTCCAAAGGAATTGGATACCATCCATAGTCACAAAGAACAGAAACCAACAAAAATTCAAAAAAATGAAGTTCGATATGAAACGACCGGGGATTTTGCAAACAGCACCATCACGGTATTAAAAAAACTCAAAGACGGAAATTCGTTCGCTTATACCGCCTTTACTAAATATTTAAAAAATTCTGAACCAGAAACACCAGAACAAACTGAAGATACCATCGTTGTAACAAAATCACAAGTATTCAACGAAGAAATCGATGGTGCAGCAATACTAGCCAATTTTCTAAAAAAACTCGACCTATGATAAAATTGATGGAGATATATCATACCGTTGAAGAAGAAGACCGAACAGGAATGGTTCCTGTGGAAGAATGGAAACTTCAACACACAGAACATCTAAATGATATTGGATTTTTAGATGATGGTATGTATCACATGTCTCTAAAAAGTCCTTCGATGAAGGTATCATATAAAAAGGGTAAAGGATTCATGTTGGAAGATAAAAAGAAGAAAAAATCACACGTATTCCCACGATTCAGTTCATTATGTCAACATCTTGAAGATTATGACCAGCAGTGGGACTCACAACCATACCTATGACCAGCTTAGAAAGAAAAGAATACAATAGAAATTACCGCCAGAAAAATAGGTCGAGGTTATTAGAAGATAAAAAACAGTGGTATCAGAAAAATAAAAACAATCCCGGATACAAAGAAAGAAATTACGCTAGTGGAATACGATTTAAATATAGTATTTCAGTAGAAGAAGTTAATCGAATGTTAGAAAAACAATCCAATAGATGTGCTATTTGTGAACGAGAATTTACAACTAGAAAAACCACTCACATCGACCATTGTCATTTGACTGGTAAAGTCAGAGGAATACTATGTGAAGGTTGTAATGTCGGCATTGGCTGTTTTGAAGACGATGTTAAAAAATTAAAAAAAGCAATAAATTACCTATCAATTTTAGATGGTGTTTAAGGAAATCAATCATATTTATAATCATGAACAAAGAAAATCTAACAGTAAAAGAATTTAGTCTCAAACGTATCGTTGAGAATATGGATAAGATTCCAAACAACGGTAAGTTCGGAGACGAGCTTAAAAAGCTCACTCCAGAAGAAAAGAAAAAATTGATGGAGATGGTTGCGAAGTATAACGAATATGGAAACGTATTGCGTTGTGAACAAGCATTAATGGAAACCGCCAAAACATTGGAAGAGATTGCTCGTATGGCTGAAACTTATGCCGTGACCGAATCATCTGATTGGTTTCAATCCAAGGTTGTTGAGAGGGATTTCAAACAAGTTCGTGGTATTGCTGGAGATTTCAAAAAACTTACAAAGGAATGTTTCGGAAAACTTCAACAGTTAAATGCTTTGTATGAAGACATGGGACATGTTCTTGGTCGTTATTATGAGATTTCAACGATGAAAGAAATGGCACAGTCTGCTGGATTAGATTCTACCCAACCTTCTATTCCTATGGAAGAAAAACAAATCATGGATGAAGTAGAAGAAGATGTAGATGTTGTGGCTCCGGTCAGAACAAATCCTCCGGTTCAAACGTCGAGAGTGTCTTAATTTATGTTCGGAATGGGAGAGAGGGCAATCGAAAGATTATCCTCTTTTTTATGTACAGAAAAAAGGAAGGTCGAAAGACCTTCCCTCGTGTGTAGTTAAACAAACAATTTAATTACTTGGTGGATGATGGTGCCGGTGATGCGCCCATATTCATCAACAACGGACTATTAGATGGAAGGATGTTGGAAGGCATTTGTCCATTCCATTTCTTTGCCATTTCCAATCTGGCTTGAGCTTCCATCATTTGTATTTCCAGATTGTTCTTCATGGCTGCTGCTTCACGGGCCTTGAACAGTTCCTCTGCTGACCTACGTTCTGTTTCAGCCGAAGCGAATATCTTCAAGTTACGTTGGTCCTGTGCCAACTTTTCTTGATGAGCAGTCTTATTATCTTGTTCTGCAATAAATGTGGCATTAAGAGCTTTCTGAATGTCATCACGTTTGAATTCATAACCTTCAGCGTTACCCATCTGAATGATGGAGATACCCTTTGTTTTGAAGAATTCTTTTGCGTCAACGAACACCTTTTGGAAAATAGCTGGGAAATTCGTTTGAGCTTGCTGAAGGTCCATTTGACCATAAGCTTTAGTTAATTCAGATACACACCAATTACGAACGTTATTGTCCATAACGGTAGCCAGTGGAGTTTCGCCGTGGTAATAAAGATATTCGGCTGCATCTTCCTCTTCGATGAAGGCGGTGACAGCACAACCAACACCCAATTGAATAGAATCACGAGTCACAACAGGAATGCTAGTGTCGGCTTCTCCCTTATTAGACGGCGGCGACCACTCACGGCTCACCATAGCACGATTGACCTTAATGACACGAACAGCATCAATCCATTCAATTTCATAATCCCAACGACCGACTTTCTTTTCAGTCTGAGGAATCAAAATTCGTTTAGCGGCAACCTTCTTGGTGTTCAAGTATTCGGCACTATCAAACTTTCCTTGAGAAGTCTTGTTATCACCCTGTAACGGAATCACAAAAACGGTTTCATTAGGACCAACTTCGACGAATTTATCCAACTTAGGTGGTTTGAGACATCCGGTGGTTCCCATTGCTAAAAAGGCAACAATAGTAGCCGTAAATAGTGGCGCCGCGGTCTTTCTACGAGGCAACCAAATTGAAATGAGAGTGACAACACCCAATACCCAAACAATCGGCGTAACAATTCCACTTGTGACAGACGGTTTTGTAGTCTGAACAATGTAAGCCGAATCGGAGGATTTGAGTGTTTCCGCAGCCAATCTTCCGTCAATGAGAGTATCGGTGGCTTGGAAGGTTCGTGTAACGAGGCCGATGAAGGCCACGAGTAAGATACTTAGTATCAATTTTGTTTTTAGTTTCATAGATTTTCTATTAATTTGTTGTTGTTTTACTACTGTTGAGAACTAACTTACATCGTTCTATAAAAAAGTCAATTACAAATTTGTGGTTTGGATATAATTCCTTGTGGCCATTAAAATTTTTCCTAATTTGTTCTTACCAATTTCCTTACAAACACCCCAATAAACATCGCCCCAAGAATTTGTTTCTTCGAGATATTTATCTTCGGTTTCTAACAAAAGAAATTTAAGGTCCAGATTATTGGTGAACTTTTGAAATACGACCTGAGCCATTACAGTATCTTTTACTTTTGACCACATTTCATCATTGAAAAGAGTTGGGTAGGATTTTATAATTTCATCAGCCAACTTCTTAGATTCACTAGCAGTAATATCAATAAATTCCTTATGATATTTTTTTGGAAATTTTGCTGCTTGATAAGCATGTTCGGTAGAAGGAAATAACGTTCCCAACCAAAATGTTCCGATTTTGGTTGGATAAAAATTAGAAAGGAATCGGTTTCTACCAAAGAATCCACAAATGGCATAATCGGTCACTGATGCATATTTAGGGATGGTCGTTTCGTCGGTTTCAACATTTACATGATACTTCATAAATCAATAATAATGTAATCCAAATCGTTTATAAACATTCTTTGATCTCTTCATTGTTTTAATACGTTTTTTTCTATTAAGAAACATATTTTTATGCATTCTGTATAATAATCCTGATGAACTATAATAATAAATCTCTCTTAAATTACAGTATTCAGTAGTCATTTAATCCCATCCGTAACATCCACAATAAAATTCATCATATTCCCTTGTTGGATTATGTTGAAAAAATGCTAAATTGGTATTTGATGGTTTTTCACAGAGACAAAAATTTCCTTTCTTACATCCATCCCGTTCCGGTCCTTCGTGATTTCTTCCTTTTGGAAGAGTGTTATAATAAGAACATCTAGCCATTCTTCCTAAGAACAATGGTGGAGTTTCGTTCACAATTAAAGCATCAGGAGTAAGACCTGCACAAATTACACAAGAGGGTTTGCCATCGCCCGTCGTAGCATTAGCAGCGTGACCACACATCATCATTGGCTTATCATTCATATTAAGTATTAATTTTCTAAAGCCCTCGACTTCGATTTTAATTTTTGATATCTCTTGTAGAGAGATAGATATTCCTTTGCAAGATATTCTACACCATAATATATTTCCAGATCTCTTTTTTGGAACATCTCCAACATCTCCTTTAATTCATCTCTTTGGTCTTGATTTATCATAACTGAGCATACTTCTCGTAGAGTCGATGATATAAAGCATTTAGCTTTTCAAAATCCACCGAACGAGGAATTTTTGTTGTCTTGTAGGCTTCATCCATTTTGGATTGAATATTCTTAGCGTGAGTCATTACCTTTTCATAATCCCAACCACCGTTTTTAATGTGTAAGATTTCTTCAGCATCAGGACGCTTAACGATGACTTTTCCTTCTGTAAGAATTTCATATCCCATTCTCATGAGACGAACCAAATGTGAGGCGTGTTTCGTATCATATCCACTCTTTACTTCGAGTTTATGACGGTCAACATTACGATTCTTTTTCCAGTTCAACCAAGAACTATATTGTTCTTTAGCCTTCTTATATTGACGTTCACGATTAAGCAAATCAACGACTTCATCCTTTAAGTCATATTCTTTTGCCAATCTATCAACTACGGCAGCCTCATAGGCTCCTGGCCAATTATCCCAACCAACATGTAATTGAGAAACATTATCCACCAATTCCCAAATGGTTTCTTTTAGTTCACTTCGTTCCATTTCTTCCATTGGAAACTTGGACAAATTCCACCGTTCAACTTCACTCTTGATGAAGCCAAATACTTCATCTAGTTGACGAGCACGAACATCGGGAAGACCATACTCTGAACGAGTAGGTTCCTTTAATTCACCCAAAACAATCCACTTACGATGACGTTCAATTTTGGCAGCCTGTGACATAGCATATCCTGAAAATGTATATTTGGCTTTGGAACTAAGAAATAAATCTCTATTTTCCATTAAAGAAACAATGGCAGGCTTGAAAATCAAATGATCTTGTGGTTCAGTCCATAACAATTCAATGATATTTGGATTAACGTTTGCAGCCAATACCATGAATTTTTTAAGTGAATAAATAACCGATTCGAATTTTGGATTGTTTGGATTTTTATATAATTCCCATTGATTTTCCACATCGATATTATTTTCAGCTTGTTCAAATTTATGAAATAAATTATACTCTACACTCTTAGGTGGAATAACAATACCTTTTACATCGCAATCTGACAGTTCATTTGAAAGTCCGTAACATCGGCTTCCATGAAGAGTCAAATAAATTGTATTTTTTGTTAACCATTCCATAATATTTTATCTAAATTTTTAAGTTCCTTTTCGGTCACAACCATGTATTTATATCCGTTATCATTACAATATTTTCTTCCATTGTCTATTTTTAATTTATTGTTTCCAACACTTAACAATGATTGTGGTTTTATTTCAATCACTACCCGTTGATTAATAACAAAATCAGGAAAATAATTTCTATCTTTTCCGGCGCTGTCAATGTAAGATACCACGAAATTTGGTTTTTGTAAAGCAGTTATTTTATTTGACGACTCACAAAATTTCAAGAACAATTTTTCATACGAACTTTGATAATAAAGTTTGAGATTAAATTTATTACTCACAAACCATCCAGTTTCACAATTGGAATAGGGATGATGATTACCATTTAACATTGATTTTATTACGTTTTGTACATTTCTTTTACACAACTTTTCGTATTGAATTGGATCTTTGCATTTTTCTTTCCAAGATTCGGATAGTCTTTGAGAATATCTCCGTCTATTTTTTGGGTCTTTATTTAACCATTTAACTAATGGATTTTTATCCCCAGTAAAATCAGCATGATTGACTGACATTTTCTTTCTTGTTTTTTGAGTGTGAGTTTTTCCGAAGAATGGATTTCTTTCTCCAGAATTCATTTTCTGATATTGTTTTTTTCTTTCTTTTGTAAACTCATATCCTTTCATCCATTTTCCACAACCTGACCGTTTACATGATTTCGATACAATATTTTTAATTGAATCCAAAACAAGTGTGGTATTTGGATACTTACTAAGAAATTCTTTAGTAGAAAGTTTATGTTTGAAATGAATATGAGAATTCAACGTTTGAAATTGATTCTGACAGATTGGACAGACTAAAAGCTCTTTTTTCATACACTTATAAATATATAAGCATATTCAGAAAAGGTCAATTCATTTTTGTATAGATTTCATTCTATCCATAAGATATTCATATTTCCATTTCGAGTAAGAATATATAATTTTTCGTTTTCCATTTGACAAATATTTAATAAAAACGTTTCTTTTGCTGTGGTATTCCCATGTTTCCGACCCATTTTTGAATTGATAAACACCGTTTTGACATTTTGGACAATCCAAATCTTTCCAAGAATCAAATTCTTCTCCACAATCTTTACATTTTGTATCTGGATTGTAAAAATTCATAACATTAAAGTCAACTTCAAACTTTGTTGGTGAGTAGAAACCAAATAGAAGATACCCAATCCATCGCCCACTTTTTAAATCGTTGCCAACATGTCGGTTTGATTTTAACAAAATCCATATAAAACGTATTGGCCGAAGGTTCATTCATTGGCTGACACGATATCAAATCAGTGATGTGTAAGTTTTCTGGTATATTTTTTATTATAGGAAAAATAAACGATTCAAGTTTTCTTAATTTTCTTTTAACGAATAGTCTTTTAAACCATCGTTTAATTCTCTGCCAACGTGTGAGTGGTTTAGGAACATCAATGATACACTGGGGAGTAATATACAATGGTATATAGGGAGCATACACAACAATCTTATGTTTTGTTGATTCCGGTCTATTCATGTACCAATAAAAACTCATAATTATTTTATCTCTTCAAACGGCTTATCACAAAGTAAATCAACAAATCTCATTATTCTTTTATAAACATCATCATCCTTGGTGAAATTCCACTTTTTAGTTGCAGAATCATCGATCCATTCTTTCAAAGATGTACCAAATTCTTCGCTCCGCGATTTGATATCACATACAAATTCAGCAAGATATACTTCAGGCATATCATTTATACCTCCTGACCAATTTTCCGGATGATGTGGATTAGTAGAATTGTGCTGTTGTATCGCAAGTTTAAGTTTCATTTTTGCACCATCGGCGTCAGCATCAATACCGGGAGACATAAACTCAAATTCAATTCCGTGAAATTTACTTGCGTCATGAACGAATCCATTCGCGATAAGTTGCTTTCCCAACTCAATTTCACCAGACATTATCAATTTCTCTCCTAATAAAAGACAATTATCTTCTACATTTCTAATATGTCTAGTGATACCACGTATTTTTTCCATAGTTGCGGTAGCATCCCTTTTAAGTTTCTCGGATTTTTTCATAATGTATCTATTAATAAGATACCATTTTTATACTTGTTGTCAACTTTCGTTGGTGAAATCTTACGATTTCTCCGGTTCATTAAACGACTCTTTATATTTGCGCATCCAACGCATGAACAACAAGGCTTTATCACTAGCAAGTAAAGATACTTTAGAATTCCTCACTTCTTCCAATGATATAGGAAATCTATAACCTTTTTCGGTTTCATACCAAAATTGGTCATCTCTGAACAATACAAAATGAACCTTTTGTCCATCTCTTACATGTTCTTTAAAATCTACTGTTTTTGGGTCAACGTAATTCATACAATTTTTCCATCGGTTACTAACACTCTGACAGCTTCTTTAGTCTTGACTCTAAGATTTCGAGACTTCAAAAACTTACCCTTCAATCCTTCAAAAACTTGAATCATATTGGTAAGAGTGGATTTTTTTCTTTTGGCTCCTTCATTTTGATCTTTTGCTGCATCGCATAATTTTGCTAATGCTTTTCCTGCGTCATCGCCTTCTCTTTGTTGGATTACCCAACCCATCAATTCGTTTCCATCCAATACATTATCAGGGTCATTAACAATAATTAAATATTCCATCTTTTCCTTTGGAGTAGATTCTGCTCCGGGGTCGGAAGGAAGACCATCTTCGTCGATTTGATTTCCTATTCCGTCAGTAGGAGCACCTGCTGCCTCCCTTGCATTATCTACAGCCACTTCTTCGACAATCTCTTGTAATTCTCGAATAATTTCTGCGACCTTCTTGGGGTCAATTTTCTTTTGTAATAATACTGTTTCTACTTCGGTTATATCAATTTTCATCATTTTTATTAATTGTCAGTAAATTATTTACTGAGTTGTATTTTGTATCTTCATATACAAAATTTATCATTTCTACTCAGAGTTGTCAATATGTATTAACACCAACATAGGTAATCGATGAGGTATGTATGAAATTTAAAAGAAATTGTCCTAAATGTAAAGTTCCTATTTTTTACAATAGAAAAGACTCCTTACAACGAGCCATCAATCAGAAACGGATGTGTTTTAATTGTAATACTCCTAAAGGAAATAAACATTATCGATTTGGAAAACATTGCAGTCAAGAAATTAAAGATAAAATACGTAAAACTAAGATGGGTGTGCCGATTCATACTATAGAAGAAAAGGAGAAACGAAGACTTCTTTGGTGTGGAGATAAAAATCCTAATGTAAAATATGGTCCATCATTTTTAGGAAGACATCATACAGAAGAAACTAAAGAGAAGATGAGAATTTCTTATGTTAAAACAGTCATAAAAAATGGTGGGAGAAATCCAAGATTCAATTTAAATGCAATAAACTATTTTAAAAAGTTGGAATTGGAATTTAATTGGAATGGAATTTATGCCACTAAAAATTCGGAATATTTCATCGAAAGTTTGGGATATTTTGTTGATTATTATGAACCCCATTTAAATATTGTAGTAGAATATGATGAACCTAGACATTATTATGCAAATGGAACTTTAAAACAGAAAGATATTAAAAGAATGGAAAAAATAATATCTAAAATTGATTGTAAATTTTATAGATATGATGAGAAAAGAAATCTACTTAAAGAATATTTCATTGATTCGGGTGTATTCGTTCCCACTTTACACCACTGAAAGCAGAAAGGTCTGTACCTCCGGAATATGATATTGCACTTTGCAATGATTCTTGAATTTCACGAAGACGTTCGTGATAAGTAAACCCCTCTTCGAGAGCCAATGTTCTGCCTTCAATGTGTTTGTGTTCTCCCTTCGAATCAAACGATGTTGATCCACGATAAATCTTTTTTCCATTTTCTATTTTTGCTGGAGAATCTATACAAGATGCGAACCATCCACCTGACATAACCATCGTCGCTCCAAACGTCAAAGCTTTAGCAATATCTCCAAAGTGTCTTGCTCCACCATCAGCAATAATAGGAATATTTAATCCTGCTGATGCTGCTTCATACACCGAATGAAGTGTTGGTAAATGGAATCCAGTTTTAAACCGCGTTGTACAAATACTTCCGCCACCTATACCAACTTTTACGGCATCGGCTCCACACTCACATAAAAATTTATATCCATCAGCAGTTGCTACATTTCCAAGTATAAGTTTTGATGTGGGCGTCATTTTTTTAATGAAATTTACCATCTCTTCTGTTTTCTTATGATGTCCGTGGGCGACATCAATGGTAATAAAATCCGGAATACCAATAGTAAGAAGAGCGTGTAAATCTTCTTTTGAATCATCATTTACACCCAAACTGATACTTTTTAAAGTAATATCTCGTTCCCTAGCATGCAACATGAAATTTGTTGGAGCATCATTAAATCGATGCATAATATAAAAACACCCAAGTTTATCCAATAATTGTGCATTATCAAATGATATAACATCTTCCATATTCGCGGGAATAACCGGAACTTTGAAGGTCTTACCCAAGAACTCAACCCTTGTGTCAGCTTTTGACCGAGAGGGTAATTCAGAATACTTAGGACGCAAACATACAGTATTATAGGAAAATAAAAAATCACTCATAACCAATCAACGTAACCTATCGTATCCTTCAGGTAAACTAATTTTAATTAGATGGTGTAATCAATCGGTTCTTGGGGTTTAGAATTGACTACTTGGGAAGATAATTTTCTTATACGAGAAAGATTCTTAATGATGATTCGGAGTTTTGTAAAAATGTCATGAAAGTCATTTTTGATTGGGTATTTTCCAACTTTATCTTTTATAAGATTGACAATTTCTCCGATATCCTTGTTTGAGATGTCTATTCCTAACGCATGTGCCGTATTTCTTAAAACCTTTATAATAGGATTATACGTAGTATTTAAGAAGGATTGTAACATTCTAGCAATCGTCTGTTTCTCTTCGTCTGTTAAATTGGCTATAGTCTTAGGAAGAACAATTCTTGGTGTTTCTTCTCCGATATTTAAATCTTCCAATGATGCTTTAAGATCAGCTGGCAAATGGTCTAAAACGATCTTTAGATTTTTATTTTTACTCGAAATTAAATTATCAAAATAAGACTTCAAATATTTTCCCATTTTGAGAACATCTTCCGAAGGTTGTTGCACATTGGATTTTGGCATACCTGCTGGAGCTGATGGTTTTGGAGAATTCATCTGATTGATGTATGTGATTACATCATCATAGTCTTTATAGAAATCGGTTAATGCCTGTAATCCATTATTAGTTAATTCGATTTCAGGATGATATCCATTCTGTTTTAATTTTATGGCAGCCTTGGTAGGGTCATCCTTTATACCAAAATAATCAAGAATTTCTTGAGTTGCGTTTTGCCACTCTTTAGAAAGTTGATTGGCGAATTTAGAAACGTTTGCGTCTTTCCAATCGGTATGAATTTCTTTAGCTTTCTTTTTAATGTCATCAAACCAACCTTCGTATAAGGATTCGGTTATATGAATCTGTTTTAAAATATTATCAACCACCGACTCAAGAGGACGATATTCTGGTTTTGATTTGATGTATTTTTGAAGCTTCTGTAGAATATCAATTTTTTTGCGGTTGTATTTATTAATAATCTGTGTTACAACCACATCTTCATGTTGAACTTCTTGAAGTCTTGCCTTCATTTTATTCCATGTTTCCAAGAATGTCTCGAATGATGGTTTCGGTCTTTTCCCATTTTCCGGTTATAGGATTCTTAACTTGACTGACTCCTTCATTCAGACTTCCTTCTGGATACAGAAATGCACCACGAGTAGATGGATTAGAAACGAAATCAAAAGCAATAAGTTCAAAATCAGGTTGAACTACATCCACATCTTCAGACATGTTTTTCTTAACCGTTCCAAGTCCACGACTGGAAATACCTAATCTAATATTTGAACGGAAGAGTTCTTTTAAGATGTTTCCATTGGGTGTAGGTAATACTTCTACAGTTCCAACCAAATCATCATTTTCCCAATGCATTTCAACAATGTTATGAGAAACGTTTTGAAGATTGACAACGGAAGATTCTGGATGGTCTAATTCTCCTAATGCTCTACGTTCTTTAATAAAATTCTCTTCATATTTTCCTGCTTCACGAAGAAGAATTTCACGAGTATAAACACGACCGTTTTGATTTTTCTTTCCGGCACGTTGTAGAACACCTTTGACGATCAATCTTCGGTTCATGTCGCCTGCGGCTTGTTCAAAGAGGGTATCTCTTACGAAATCGAATGGGATACAATCTACTAATAGTCTCTTATCATTCATACAAGTTCCTTTGTAATAGTAAAGAGATAATTTCTACCAATAGATTCTATTTCTACAATATTTTTAGATGGTTGATTGTGATTTCTTAATCCATTGACTAGATTCAACTTCATCTCTTTTAAATCGACATTGTTTTTGAATTCTTTCTTTGGTATTTCCATGATGAATTCCAATACTCTATTTTTTGATTCGTTGACGGATGTTTTTGGTCCCTTTATAAAAGGAGATAAATTTAATGATTCATTTACTAAGAATTCTTCCAAAGCCAATTTCAATTCTTTTATAGTTTTGGTTTTTTTTGATTCTCCGAGTTTTTTATTCTCTTCATCATCCGGATTTTCTTGACCAGGCAATTCAGCAGGCTTCTTTACAGCAACTGCTGCAGTTGATGGTTCTGGTTCTGGTTCCGGTGCCGGCGAGGGTGGTGTCGGTTCGTCAGGAGATTGTGTTTGTGCCGGAGCCGGTGCTGGTGATGGTTCAGGACCTTCTGGCTTCGATGGTGCAGCTGAAGGAACAGGAGATTCTGGTTTATCAGGTTGTTCGGGAGCACCAGCAGCCTCTATTTTAATATTTACACCCGGTGTTAGAAAGTATTCTTTTCCATTTGCGTCGCTTAGTACCACAACATTTTTGTTGTAATACCAATCAACACTGGCTTTGGATACATTATCAATAGTATAATCTTTTTGTGGTTGTCCATATCCACGAGAAGCATTGACGGTTACTTTTTTACCTACAACTGATGCATTCATTTTATCTAAGAATTTTTTCTTGGCATCAGCTTTTGCTTTATTTACACTATCTTCAAATTCTTTAAAATCCTTTGTGAAATCATAATCACCAGTACCAGCCGCAGCTGGTTCTGGAGCGGCAGAAGTTGGGTCAGGAGTTGGTGTAGTCTTTGCTGCAACTACAGCCGTATCTTGTGCAGGTGGAACCGTTTCTCCTTCAGGAGAAGGGGTCGGTGATGCTTCTTGAATCTTGATTAAGTTTTTTAATCTTATCATATTTATTCCCAATCTTTTTTGACCGGAGTATATCCGATACTTTTACTTCCTTCGATACCTTTTTTACTTCCTTTTTTATTCTTACTGAAAGCAAAAGGGGTATTATATCCCGCAACTCCGCCGGTGGTTGACATCTCACTCAAATATTCATCAGCAGGAACGAATTTTGAATCCGCCCCGCTTCCCTTACCATAAAACCATTTTCCGTGTTCATCTTTATACATCCAATGTCTGTCACCCGAAGCCGAATGCAGTAATACTTCAAAAAATTTCGTTTTACCATCTAAGCTAGTAGAATGAAATCTGGTAAGATGCACCGGCTGCCAAATTTTACTAGCAACGGTTTTTGCTTCTTCCATTTCTTCATCACTTATCTTAGCATCATGTTTTGGAAGTTTTTTACCATTAAATTCGTTTTCTTTCAACACTTCCTCTACACACTCTTTGATAAGAGCATATAATTTTACTTTATCCATATTACTTTTTATTTACACATTGATTCTTTACTTCTTTTAATAATTCATAAGAAAGAAGAACCACCATAACATGATTATCTTTTATTTTCCTTTCAGGACTTACTCTATCGAGTTGTTTTACAACTTCAGTAATTTTTATTTTAACTACCTCGGAATCAATGGATTCACTTAATGTTGATAATTCCGATTTAATAGAGTGTATTTGTTTTGCCAAATAACTTCCTAAAGAATTTGTATTCGAAACGTTATTGATATATTCTCTCAATACTGCCTTTTGATTATCATCCATCGAAGAATATTTTTTATTCATTTTTTCGACCAACATTTTATATGTCAAAAGTCTAATATCTTCACTTTGAGACTCATAAAACGAAAGTAATTCTTGACTTTCAGTAGTCTTCTTTGGCTTACCGGCAATATGTTCAACAATACATGAACGTGCTTGAAAAACTTCTTCTACATCAAACTTAGAATCACAGCTAGTAACATCTTCGAAGAGTTTGAAAATAGATGCCAATGCTCTGTAGTTTTTAATGTTTGATTTTAGAAATTCCTCAATCGGATACAAATTCTTTATTTCTTTAATTAAGCTATATTTTTCCTTTAATAACCTGTTGTTATTCAGTTTCTTCCTTTGTTCCAGAATAACGGATAAAAATCTTTCGGCGTGGTGTAAATCTTTTACTTTTTCTTGTAGAAGGAGTCCGTATAATCTCCATTCACGACCTATCTCGGTGGTTTCTTTGAAGTATTTGAAGAGCAATTTTTTTGCCTCCGATTCTTCCGTGCCAGTAATAATATCTGCAGTGATTTGACGTGTCAAAAGCTCAAACAGAATACCTGTATTTCTAAACTTAGAATGACGCATTTTCTTAGGCATATATTTCAAACTCTTCTCTTAATTTATAAATATTACATAAAGACTTGAAAATCTATAATTTTGAACTTACTCGTCAATTATATTACTTTCATCCATTAATGATGGTGTATTTTCGGTTTCTTTAATTAACTCCTTCTTTTCCTTGACTGCTCTTTTTCCAGAAAGATGTGTATCCAAAGATTTTATAATTTGTTGATTCATTACGAATTTTGCGGATTTCGGAAGGACATTTTCTAAATTTAATGGAGAAGTCTTGTTCCGAAGAGATTTCAACTTCTTTTGTTTTTCTATTTCTAATTTTAATGCAGAATTCATTTCCAAGGTGCCTCTTGGGTCTTCGCCGAATCTAAAATCTCGTCTGGCATTTTTTACTCCCTTTTGGGATGGTCGTTCATAATCCTCTGCGTGTTCTCCATGACCCTCCTTTACATCTTCCGATTCTGTTAGACCGGTATCCTTTCCAGCCGGTTCACCCAGAGCCGCTGCTAAATCAGCTTCATCTCCTTCACCACCCGGACCTCCCTCGTCGCCCATATCTGGCCCTCCACCTAAATCCGGTCCTCCGCCGGGCCCGCCTTCATCACCACCTGGCTCTCCGCCAGGTCCACCCTCTGGATTAATTTTATTAAATGGTTTTGCTGGGTCATTACCATCTTCTTCTATTTGCTTTATTCTCCAAGCTTGGATAGCGTCTTCTATAACCGCCTTCGCAATTTCATCGGTATCATCATCCGAAAGATTGAAAATATTTTTATAAATCCAAGATTTAGAAAATAATTTAGCTTCCATCATGTTCGATGCAACATCAACCTTATTACCCCACAATTCGATTTTCTCCTTTTCAAAGATTGTGGATGGGTTGGTTAGTTCTAATCTAAAGTTAACTAATTTTTCATCTCTATATCCCTGTGAATAAAGATGAAGAATAGAAATTTTTTCCAATTCTGATACGATAATTCCTTGAATTCTTTGAATTGTCTTTGCGAAACGAATATCTTCGGAAGCCAAGGTGGCTTTTCCGGATAATTCGTCTTCATAACCCAAAAATGCTTTAGGAATTTTTAAAGCAGCCATCATCTTATTTCTAAGATATTCAATATCTTCAATTCCTGTGAATTCCATTCCACCCAACGTATCAATAGAGGATCCACTATCACTTCCACGAACAGGTAGATAAAAATCTTCTACCATGTTTTGAAGATTGAATCGAAGGTTATAATCTCCGGTTTGTGGGTCTAAATAAGGGACTTTCTTCATTTTGGAGATTACTTTTTCCATGTATGCATCTACTTCTCCGGGTGGAATATTTCCTACATCCATCTTAAAAATACGTTTTTCAGGAGCACGCATGATTCTGTGAATCAACATAGCGTCTTCCATCAAACTTAATTGTTTCCAAATACGTCGAGCACTTTCTATCATAGATTTTCCATAAGGAAGAAAATTAGAATCAGAAATTAATCGAAAGTGTGCCAATTCAAAAGACTCCAAAGTTTCTACAGCAGAAGTATCGGTAGGACGAATTTGAAACTTTACGTAGTTTTTATTCATCGGGTCGGAATTTTCAATTCGTTCTACATTATATGCAGAAACAGGCTCGATTTGATAAACACCGTATTCTGGAGAGATATAAGTTCTAAGATAGAAATCTCCGTATTTACATAAATTTCTTGTCCAAGACCAAAGATTAAATTCAATATTAAGAATATCATAATGAAGATTATGAAGCACTTCTTTTATATTATCATCTTCAGTATGAACGGTAAGAATTTTACCCATTTCATTTTTTGTAACACATTCATCAGCGTAAATATCTAAAGCAGAGGCTAATATGGGGTCCATATCCATTGTATTTGAAACAAAACAACTATCTGTAGAAAAGTTTTTATACTTCTCTACAGTTACATCATAAACATCAACTTCACCAATACTTTCAATGGATACTATTTTATGGTTTAAAGTTGATTCTACTTCTTGCTTAAAAGATTTCCAGTCATGACCTTCTTTTTTCAGACGGTTTTGAAGAGTAGAATGATCACATCGAATATGTTTAATAAAATCCCATAGATTTATCTTGGAGTTTTCTTTGTAGAATTCCAACGCTTTTTCTTTTACATTAGAAAAGGTTATATCTCCACGATATTTTGGATTACGTTCTTCCGTTTGATTTCTATCCTTGAACACTTCTTTAAGAGTTTCAGAACGAGTTTTATTTGATTTTTCAGAATGGGTTTTTCCAAAAAAAGGATTATTTTCACCAACTCGTTCTCCATCCCAATGATGAAATTTACGGTTAATATAGTTTGGGTGCGATTTTAATTTATTGAGTTGATTTTCATAATTTTCATCCCCCCACAATATATTTTTACTATAATTAGAATGAAATTGTATATGTTCATCCTTCGTCATTATTTGTAAATTGTCGGGGGAATTATCATAACCGTTGAAGTTTTTATGATGAACCACTTCGTTGTCATTCAATGATCGGTCAAATTGTTCCGCAACTACAACGTGTTCAGATTGCCAACCTTTAGAAAAGTTATACAGTTTTTTATATTTATTATATTTACAGTTATAATCCTTTTGATAGAAAGGCATCACAGAATCGCCTACACGAAGTTCATATATCATTTTATACGAACCATCTCGCATCATAAACGGATGTTTCAAACTTCCAACGACATACTGTCCGTTATCAAATATTACCTTGTAACCAATGCGTTTACCTTTTTTCTTTCTAGGATGATACGCTTTACCTAATTTAATAGAATCTGTTTCGTGGTCATAGGAAAATACATAAAACCGTTCTTGTGGTTTATCTTTATATTTTTCAGCAAGTTCTGATATTGTTGGTCGAGAACCATCTGGCAACGGAATGATGGTATCTGGACCGACACAATCGTAATCCCTGAACAAATCGATGCGAGCAGCTTGATAAGATAAAGCAAAATCTCTTGTATATGCATTATACGCAGTAGAACGGACACGATTGAATCTATCTCGAAGGCTGTTTCTATCTGTTGCGTATCCTAACTGACTGGTATCCTTTACTTTTAATTTTTTTCCACCTACGTTACGAACTACCGCACCAGAGGATAAAAGTCTTTTTAATCTAGCATACAGCGACTTTTGCTTTACATCTATTTCGTCTTCGTTTCCGAATGGTTTTAAGTTATTTACCGGCATAAAAATCTATAAATACGTATGTAAGTTTCAGTATAATACATATAATTATATTTACAACAACCAGTCTAATTTTTCTATTTCATCCGGCCCTTTTCCTATTTTCATCTGCCAATATTTTTGGGCCGCACCAGTAGAGTTAGAAGTATAAATAGGGGAAGAATTATCAGGTTTCTGTGGTACACCTATGGTATCTAACATTTTTTTAGTTAAATAGATACCTTCCTGTCTTAATTTTAAAGCCGTATCTCTTACCCAAAGACCTAACCCCAAAGACAGAACTAAATCGTCGTTATAATTGTCCGCTGCTTGAGCTTTACCGTTCTTCCAAATAAACGTCTTTAATTCGTTTATCGTTCTTATAGAGTGAATTTTTATCGCCTTTTCTCTAAAGTATGCTTCCAATTTAGAAATAACCAACGGTCGTGTCGATATTGTCGTCGAAAAACCAGGCAACAACTTTTTATCCTCACTGTAATATTTGGTCTTCAACTGACGTTCTACTTCGATGTATTTTAAGTCTGCTGAACAATAAAAGGTATTTTGATATTTTCTATCAACAATTTGTTGTAATACCGCCCATCCTATATTTTCTCTTTCAACAATAAGCAACGCATCGTTATACTCTGTAGCCAAATTTACCAAAGAATTACCATAATCTTTTGTTCCTGGCTGGTCAACGTATTCAGCTACTTGTTCCAATGATTCCAAATCTAATACATGAAATGCACTATAATCTAATCCGTCACCACGAGCAACGTCAGCACACACGATATAATCTTTGGAATAATCAGGAGGAGCAAATACCCACAATCCGCCGCCCAAGCGAATCTCCAATGGGTCACGAACTAAATTCTCTTCATACCATTTTAGAATATTCAAATCAACCACGTTTGTACCAGATGTCAAAAAGTCGCAATCACATTCTTGGTTTGCATCTTTTTCTCCGAGATTTTTAGTTTGTAAATCTCTCCAAGCCTGATCTCGTTCAGGATGTAAATGCCAAGGAAGGGTTATAGTTTTAAAATCATTCTTTTTCTTCTCGGCTTCTATCCACATTTTATGAAACCAATTACCAACACCATTTGGTGTAGATAATACGATTGCATTTCCACCGGTAGATAGGGTTGATTGTGCAGAAGTCCAAATATCATCAGCACAATCTATGAATGCGGCTTCGTCCAAAACTAGAAGACTCAGTGCCATAGAACGTCCCGCATCACTAGAAGATGATGTAGCTTTGATTGCTGACCCATTCTTTAATCGTAATGAAAGTCTATTATCTTCAGTAGCCACTACTTTTAACCAAGAAGGAAGATGGTCATTAGCAAATCTAACCTTGGTTACTATTTCTTTGGAAACTTCTTGTTTAATGGAAATAATCAAGACGTTTTTATCTTGATGAAATATCATTAACCAAAGAGAATATGCAGCGACCAAAGTCGTTATACCCATTTGACGAGATTTCAATACGAGATTGAATCGATTATCACAAAAGGTTTGTAGTGTGTCTTCTTGGAATGGGTATAGTTCAAATGGAATGGTTCCCCTATGTGGATGTTGAATCTTAACATACTTCTTCATGAAGTAAATTGGGTCTAACAGACATTTCTTGTATTCTTCCTTAATTATGTCTCTAAGATTTGGTTGACCATTAGCCATAAGTTTTAATATTCTATTGCACCAATCATCATATACCACTCGTCGCCATATTTATCTAAATTTTTACGAACCGTGGATGGTCTATATTTCACCCACTTTTCATTCATTTGTTGATAAATATAAACCCATTGTATGTGATTTGGTAATATAGTTCCGCTATATCCGAACTTACCCAGTTCTTTAGACAATGACAGTGGTTTCATTTCGGATGTATCGTCTTCTGACCTATCAGATGGGTGGTCATAATATTTTTGATGTTTAGATGTTATTTCTGCATCATAATCAGGAGCAATCAAACTTTTATCTGGTATAGAAATTTGGAGGATTACTTGTCCTCCGCCGTGGTTATGGACTGCTTGAGACGAATAAAATTTTGATTGGTCAAATCTAGCGGCAAAGAAAATTTCGTTATAGTGTTCAACTCCCCTGTCACCAAAATTTCCTCCTGTCTGTGCAGGCCTCAATCCCTTTTTCAAAATTCCATCAAGAAATTCTGTACTAGTTCCATGAAACCCAATAGACGGAACTTCTCCTGTTATCTTTTTCTTGGCCAAATTAATTGTTTCGGAATCCTCATCATCACTTTTACTAACTTGTTTTATTCCCAAATCTTTTACAATTTTCCTGATGATAATAGACGTAGATGGATTTGATTTATCAATACCATGAACGAATAATCTTTTATTTTTTTTGTCTAAATCGCCGGTTACTACATCCGGAGGAAGTTCTCCGGAAAGACTTACAATATCATAAACACTTTCAGCAGACTCTAGTGATTCTTTGGAATATTTACTCTTTTGAATATATGGATGTTGACGTAGGTGGGCCTTCAACTCCGATATATCACTGTCAGTATCCAAGATAAACAATTTGTCTTTCCAAACGACAACAACGGAGTGTTCTTTTCCGGTCGTCAAGTCTTTGACAATGTATTCTTGTAATAATGACTTCAAACGTATCATATTATTTTCCCAATTTTGATAGTGCCTCTTCCAGTTGTTCAATTCCCTCGTTGACTTTTACTAAATCTGATTTTGCTGATTCCAAAAGAACCTCCAATGGGTCGGCTTCCCAAGTTGTTATACTTCCATCGGCGTGAACTATTTCCGTTTTGGTGTCACTCTTTTTAGAAAGAACCTCCAACGTTTCTTCTATATGTTTCTTCATGTCTTTTAAATAAGACAACTGATTAGACCAAACAACTTTCTGTTCATATTCCTTTATACCACCGTTTATTCTTAATTTGGTGTGATCGTCTATCATACAATCATAACATTTGCCTGTTTTACCAAATACTTTTTCGTCATATCTGTCACCACACAAATGAACATCTTTTTTACAAATAGAACAAACCTGTTTCAACATGTCACGAATGGATTCAACTTGAACATTGATTCTAGCCTTGTAGCCCTTTCTTTGTTCCCACGTAATTCCTTTTACGTCAGTCCATCGTTCGCCAACCTTCCTTTGAACTTCGGTTGGTTTGTAACCCATTTGTATGAACGGCTGTTCATCATTTAAAATTTGACTAATTGATTCTTTATTCCAACGTCTGCGAGCCATAACATTATACCTTTCCTAAACAAATCCACCTTTTACAATTATTTACTTTTTTATTACACAGCCTATAAACAAAAGACCTATCAATTCCATATTCGTCCGCAAATTTAAATTTTGGAAGATGAATAGACACTCCCGTTTCAATATTTAAAAATTTATAATATCCAGAAAATCGTCCACCATTTCCATTTTTAAGTTTTCCAAATTTTCCCCATAATATTTCTTTTACTTTTTGTTTATGTATTTGAGATTTTGGTTTACCTTTCAATGATAAGGATATTTTCTTTTTTGTTTCTATATCCAACTTTCTTCCTATAAGAGATTTTGATATTTTGTTTCTTGTTTCTTGTGTTACAATTCTTCCTTTTGGACTCCCAGCAATTTTATATAAATTATATTCAGGAAGAAGAGTATTCAAATAATGTTGTTCTTTTATTAAACATTGACCTTTATTACATAACTCCAAAATTTCAAAAGAAAAATTTTTTTCTCCATATTTGTTCCATGCTCTCTGTAAATGTTTGTTAATATGAGTATTTTTTCTTAATTGATTTCTATGTTTTCTCCATCTTCCTTGTATCCCGGTTTTATAAGAAGAACTACCAATATATAAATGATTATTTAATATATTTCTTATTTGATATACTCCTGTATTCATAACAATTAGTTCTTATTTACATAGTAATTTGTTTTTCGGTTCACAAATATATTAATTGCTTCCGTCATCCGTCTGTTTTGTATTTCCTAAGAAATATACTAACCTTCCATGACCGGAATCATATTCCGACGCAATAGATTTTCTTGTTTTTATAAAATTATCAAATAGAACGGCGTTTTGGTCATCGGACCCTGTTGATACGAACAAATATTCATCATTGTGTGTAACGTCTGCTAATTTAGACAAACAAATAACTCCTGTTGTTGCCCTCCATCTTGTAAATCTACTTCCACTTATATTAAAACCAGAACCAGTACATGCGGTAATATTTGGAATGAAAAGGTTATTCTGCTGAATAACAATATCTCCGGTCTGAACAAATATACTTTTTGATACCACCAATTTTCCAGCAACAAATAAATCGCCTGGTTCAGAAGAACCGCTTCCGATAAAAGGAATTAGAGATTCACCCGACGCATCAAAACTTTGAAATACTTCAAGATTTGAATATACCAATGCTGAATTGACATCAAATAATTCGGACCTGATTTCAAAATTTTCATTAGCAACAGATATACCCCAAGGAATTCTTGTCGTATAAGAATCCGGAGAAACACCATCATCACCGAATGTTCTAAAAGATAAATCTTGAAGAGTGACCTTACATTTATACGGAACCACTACCATTGTTCCGTTCATATCTTGTTGTGGAGTATAAAAAAATAATTGATTTGGTAAATTCTTCGTTGGTCCCAAATTCGACGCACTAACTTCTGCTAATTTTACTCCGAATGTGGAAGAGAATCCCTGTTCTTTTGGAATCGTTGCTGTAGAACCTGTCAAGTAAAAGGAAACCCTTGCATCTATGTCTGTAGGATTCTTTTCTATAAAAATGTTGCCGGCCAAGAGATATTTAACATCTTGTTTTAATGAGATAAAATTAGAATCATAGGATGAACCAGATGTACTGTTGAATTCTAATAAATTGAATGGGACATACTGTGCATTTCTATTAGTAGTCGTGGAATCACACTTGACCATGACATAAGACATTCCATCAACCGTTGACGGGTCGTTGGAATCTATTTTCATGGAGTTAATATATTTATCGGGGGTATGGGTTAGAAATATGTTATTTGAGCTGGTAAACCAATACCTATTCATGTGTATTTTGTTATAAAATACACCCAATTTATCGTAAGAAATATTTTTTGTATTATTGTCTATCAATAATTCATTTGGTAATATTGGTTCATCTAATATAAGTTCGAATCCTCTCTTTTGAAACAAACTTTTTCGATATACTTTATGTCTTGCAACGAAACCAGAAAAGGTTCTAAGGTTTCTGTATGTAATATCTGCATAAGATGCTTTGATGGTTACGGTATTTCCGGCAAAACTTGTTGTGAGATAGGTAGTCGGTAAAGAATTATAACCTATAAATGGATACGTGATGGCAAAAGACCCGCTTGTGATGTTCGCAACCAAATTATTTCCGTGACTATCTACATAAGAAAATGGGTCCAGTAACTTTAAAGTATGATTAGTTACTACATCTTTTATAGCAAATGATTGTGTTAATGGAGGGTTAAATGATAATTCTCTATTAGAGAATGGTTCCGAAATTTTATTGATAGATAGAGCGATGTTGGACTTTAACATCTGTGTGTTGAATGATGCACTATTATCAGTATTTGCATTTATTGTTGTGCTTACATTTTCAATTTGGTAATTTATATCAACCGATCTTCGATTAACGGAATTGACCAATGTATCTCTTTGAGGATTTAAAGCAAATCCATTAAATAATCCTGAGAATAATAATTGAGAATTTTCAGAATTATCTGCGGTATCAAATTGAGGTAACAAAACAGAAGTAACCTCCAACGCCGGCCTTTGATAAAATCGAACCTTCGAGTCGTTCCTTTTAGTTTTATCAATGGTTATATTACTTACCCATCTAACTGACCTTCCATCGATTAATGTTCCGAATAGTATCAATTTTCCTGGACCAGAAACGGTATCTCCAAAGACCTGAATTGATACGATTTGGGCATTTCCTTCCTTATATACTGAAAATTTTGGAGAATTTGATGTTTTAGCCATTTCCAAGAATAAAGCGTTTCCACTTGGGTCTAAGCATTCGACGAGTATTTCACTACCAGGTTTTAAAAAATTTGACCCATTTATAGAAAATGAATTTTTTCCTGGCCCAAAGGTAGGATTAAAATTCGAGACTACAAAATATTTGGAAAGATACGACGTATCAACAATATCCACCTGTCGGGTGAGTAAATCGTATTTATTACCTTGTTTTCCGAAACTATCAAATAGGTTCATATTGATAAATATGAACACTTACCGAAGTTTACTCAAATTTGACCGTCGAAAAACCGTTCTCCTTCTTTATTTCCAAGTGGTTATCTACCATATCTCTTAACGCATCCAAATGAGATACGATTATTATAAAATCGAAACTGTGTTTTAGATATGAAAACAAAATTTGAACCGATGGAAGATTTGCAGAATCGATGACACCGAACCCTTCATCAATTACCATGAAGTTCGGACGAGGTAAATTAGAAATATTTATCAATGCAACTCTAATTGCCAAGGATAAAACAAACTTTTCGAATCCACTGGTAAGACCCATAGGCCATTTCTTTTCATCATATACGATATAAGGGACCACATTCTTACCATCCATTTCAATCTTTGCAGTAAAATCGACAATTTGACTAAGAATGGTATTAATCTCACCCTCAATTTGTGGAATTGTATCAGAAATGATTTCGTATGGTACACCATCTCTACTAACAGACTTAACATATAGTTCGTATGCTTTGAATTCGGATTCCGTTTTTTCGGCATTAGCAATCTTCGTGTTTATTTCTTCGATTTGATTCTTATACACAGACATTTTACCATTTAAATCGAGAAGTAATTTGTTTTTTGACTTAATTTCTATATCCAAGTTCTTTATCTCTAACTTTAAGGTTTCAATTTCATTATTAACCAAATCATTATTTTGAAGAGATTGTTCGTTTTGAAGATACAATGCAATATTTTTGTCGGCATCCTTCAACTTCTCACTATAAATCGATAGATTCGATTCTAATCTAACTATTTTATCTGTGACTGTGGTTATTTCGTTGTTCTTTTTATTTCGATTTTCTAATAGTTCATTGTAATCATCTTGAGCTTGTTCCGACCAAGATAATTTCTCAACATTTTCTTTGATTTCATTGAGTTGTTTCACTAATTCGTCTGCCTCATTCTTATCTATCTTTAGATTTTGATGTGCCGAAGCAGCTTCCTGAACAATAACGTCTGCATTTTTTATACAAAATTCACAATCTGGATTAAATTCATATCCCTTTGCTTTGTTTATTTTTTCAAATTTATGAGACACTTCTATTTTTTTCTTTTCAATTCGGCTTCGAATAAAATCTCTTTGTTTACACAAGGATTGAAACTCTTTATATGATTCCTGAATGTTTTTTGCTGCTAATTCATCTACATTCTTGCTTATTACACTTAATTCTGACCGAAGAGTGTCTAATTTTGATTTTCCGTTCTGTATATCTCTTTCTAAAGTCTGTATATTTGATTCGGCAGAAGATTTATTAGTCTTTGACGTATGAATCGGTGGAATTTTTTCGTCTAACCTAATCAATTTAGAACTGACGGTTATTACTTCTTGTTGTATTTCTAATTGTCTTTGAGACATCTTTGTAACCTGTGAAGTGTAGTCATTAAATGCACTCTCCGACTGAGATAACGCATTAGTAGTATCTACTAACTTCTGTGTAAAGTCATCATTTTTGTATTGTTTTCTTTGAATCGATAATTCCTTGAGTGTTTCTGCAGCGGTAGTATGTAATTTATCAAATACATCCAATCCCATAAATTGTGCCAATAAGTCTTTCCTTTCGGTGTGTCCCATGTCTATAAAAGACCCAGCATTCTTTGTATTTTGAACGCTTAATGTGGTCAAAACAAAGTCTTCATAAGTACCTAAATATTCTCTGATTAATTTGCCTGTATCCCTCCGGTCATCTTCATTCAAATCAACTCGTTTATCATTGACCGTTTTCCAAAATTCAACATCTACCTTGGCATTACCTTTTTTATCCAACTTGGCAGACTTCTCAATAAAGAAATCCACACCATCTATTTCAAAGTTGAACTTACATCTAAAGTTCATTTTTTGAACATTTATGATATTTGATGCTTTGAATTCTCTATCACATTTATCAAAAATACAAAATGAAAGAGCAGATAGCAATGTGGATTTACCGGATGTATTTGGAGCAAAAAGACCAACTACATCGTGAAGTTTAGTAAAATCGATAACATTCTCTTCTCCATAAGAGAACATATTATCCCATTCAAATCGTTTTGCTTTCCAACGAATATTCTTGGAACAATCCTCCTTATTAATAATCTGATTAGTAGATTCGCTGATTTTTAACACCTTATTTATTAATTCTTCATCTATTTCTTCGTGTTTTGTTTTTAGATACTGAGTAATAAGTTCGTTTTGATATGTGTGTGTCGATAGGTCTTTTAGAGAAATATTTCCTCCTGTCAACGGTTGTTTTACAACAGTATTGGTAGGAATATCCATTCTAATATATGACACTTCAACTACTTCGGTAAGTAACCTAATACCTGTTAATACCGCCTTTACTTCGGTCGGCACACTCTCAAAACACTGCATTCTTAAACGTGTCTTTTTTGGAATATCAGCAAGGTCAGTATCAAGAACACCTTTATTAACTTGAACCGTAAAATATCCATAATCATTTGGAATTTCTATGTGAGTATATTTTCTTTTATTTAAATCCCACAATGATAATCCATGTTGATGTAAAGATTCTCCGTGATTTTGTTGAACTAAAGACCCACAATAATGAACAAAAGGTTTTCTTTCGGCGTCATTATATTCTTGTAAGTCTTGTTTCATGTGAATATCGCCCAGTAAAGCTAAATCATGACCATCAAATATGGTTACAGGAAAAGAAGTATTAACTATTTTGTATCCAAGATAGGTATTGGAATTATGTACCGCACCATGAAATAGAACAATGAAATAGTCGTGTTGATTTCGATAGATACTTGGGATATCCGGTCCCTGTATGTATTTATCAGGGCCATCAAAAACACTATAATTGTTGAATAGAATATTTCCAATGGAATACAAACCCGATGATTTTAAGTAAAACAAATGGTCCTGCTTCATTGCATCAATGATTGGCGATAGACTGTCTAAACGACTTTTATTGCTTAAATTAGTATCATGATTTCCCGCAGTCAAAATTGTAGGTCTTAGTTTAGCCAGAGATTGAAGGAAATCTTTTGCTTCCTGAACACATTCCGGACTCAAATCCAATTTACTATGAACTACGTCACCAACTACACAAATTAAAGTGGATGATGGAGATTTCTTAATCTCTTCATAAAGATTTTCAAACACCACTTTATATTCATCATGCCGTTGTGTTAATCGAATATGAATATCGGCAATATGAATAATGTGAGTGAATTTCTGAATAGGAGAATGTAAAATTTGTATGGACATATCAATCAACTATTGATTTTCATTAACACCATATCTTCATAATCCGTAGAAGTAGATGATTCAATAATTTCTGTAACTCTATTAAAACCTAACACCGAAGGGTCTTTCTGTTCAAGTTTTATTAATTTAGTTTTTATAGAATATGCGGTTAAAATACTATAAATCTCCATAGCCTTTTTGAAGGCATCATTATCTAATAGGATGTTTACTTCCACATTACTTTCTATAATTTTTAATAACAATTTATCGGAAATAGTATTTCCGAATAATGGAATACCATTCTTTCTAACGGCTATAGCATCAAAACATCCTTCCACGATGGTTATAGGCTCACTCCAATTAATAAATAACTCATATCCTATTACGTTTTTATCCCAAGAAGGTAAAATATACGAGGGTTTTATGTGATTGTTATACGAACGGGCACAAAAGAAATTAAGGCGACCATCTAAATCGTATGAAGGCATTATTATCCTATTTTTATAATCTCCACCAACACAATAACCGAGATTGTATCTTATAATATCTTCTCGTGTAATTTTTCTACTTCTAAGATAGTCTAAAGCGTTCACACATTCTACTGTTTTTTCTGCGTCAATTAATGATATAAATTCTGCTGGTAAGGAAAGATGTGTTTCTTTTGATTCGGATGATTGAGTATATTTTGTTGGCCCGCCGGCGTATTTTGCTAATTCAGTAAAAACGTGTCGGGGAGCTTTGAGTTTCCATAAAAGTGTATGAAGGGCTTTTCCTGATGTTCCACAAATCCAACAGTTATACGAACCAAAATCCTCTCCACCGACAGCAATTTCCAATTTCTTTTTTCGATGATTACAAAAAGGACAACGATAAACCGCTTGTTGTCCACCTTTTCTCAACCACGACGGGCCCAGTAATTGATTGAAAATGGATATAATTTTAGTACTTTGATACACCATGACTTACGGTACAAATGAAGAAATGGATCGTCAATTTAAAATAAGATTGATTTAACCATAAAGTGACGCCACAATAGCATCATAGGTGTCGCCATTTCTTTTATCCCAGTTCCCTATTTTATTAATTTTTTCAAATTGATTTATGTTCGGAACAATTTTTGGTAAAAATTCCTTTACATAATCTTTACCTTTCATTCCTTTAATTCTAGCCTTACCTAAAACCTTTTTTCTAAGAGTAGAAACATTTAAAAGATTGACCGGTTTATTCCATCGTTCTGAAATAATATATTCAAACACGGCGTTAAATCTAGCTAAGAGTATAATTGTTTGTTGTTGTGTTCCGCCTCCCATGAATCCTGACAATGCCGCTTCGAGATTAATATGTGTAACGTTTGTTAACAAACAATTCTTTTCTAATTCCGTTATTACAAAAAACGTTTTTTCTTTATTTGTTTTTTGTTTTGAAATATCTAAAAATCCAGCATCCATAACTTTTCCATTTTCTGAAAAAGCCCAACCACAAACAGAAGTTGATGCATCGATTCCTAAAATCATAACCTTTTTGATAAGTAGTAAATTAAGGGTCTGAAATTCCACTTAATCCTGAAAAATCTTGTGGACCACCTTTTCTGTATATCCAATTGATAGAATCATTATAAGTTTGTAATTTATGGCCGTTTAATCTATTTGAAACAGAATTTGAAACGATGGGTTTATCAAAACAATCTCCAGCAATTATGCCTCCTGATTTTATCTTAGGTAGCCACAATCTTATTGTTTTATCGACTTCTTCAGTAAAATGTTCAGAACTAATAAAACAAAAATCTATTTCACCAAAATGAAAAGATTTACATAAATTTGATGGAACACCAATAGTCGTATTACAAATAGAATGAATAGATATGTCATGACTTCTTCGTTCAAAAATAAATTGGTCACGTCTATTTTTCAAAAGGTCTTCAGACAAAAGAGGGTCAAGATAATCTTCATCAAAATTTTCCGACGAAAATAGTTTAATAGGTTTGTTTAAATTAATTATTTCTACTCCTAAATAAGACGTGGATTTTCCAGTCCAACCACCAACTTCAATAAAAATAGATGGATCTGAAAAATAATCTATAACATAATCATAAATTTTTATATGGTCGAATTTACCGTCTATATCTTGATAATAGTGTTGCATAAATTATTCGGAATACATTGCTATGCCTTCAAGGTTGAATATTAAACTTCCTGTTTTTGACGTAATTCTATATGCAGTATTTGTTCCGGATGTATGAACAATCGGAGTATAAGTAAATTTTCCGACATAAACATTTAAAGGAACATCACTATTTGAATAAGACAAACCTAACAAACTCGTTAACCATCGACAACTGTTATTCATTGTTACTTCCAACCACTGAGAACCACTTGAACGTGTCACATCAACCTGTAAATTACTTAAAGAACCACTAAAAAATCTTCCTATCATCAATACGTATGTTGATGCTGGATTGGAAGAGACAGGAACGAATTTAGAAGTTAATGAACCGGATGGTGGAGTTAAATTCTTATATACTTGATTTGATAGTTCGGCTACAGGTGGTATGAATGATGAACTATATACCGGCCAATTTCGAACAACTCTAACTTCATCTATATATCCTGTATAATAATCTGTATAAAATCTTCCTGTTCCAATTTTAAAAGATGTACCACCACAAGTCATGGCTTCATTGTATGACGTTTGCATTTCTGGTTCTCCGTCAAAATAAATGGTAAGATTATCAACATTACTTCCGCTTCTTACAATGGCCACATGATGCCAATCCTCATCAGCAACAATAGTATTTCCTATTAATGATACGTCTCCATAATTAGCTTCAAAAGTCAATTTATCGGAAGGATTAACATACATCGCATATCCACTAGAATCCGGGTCATTATCAGAATGATGAGACACCAATGCACGATATCCACCGGAATTGGGTTGCATATTCATGAAATACTCTATAGTAAAGTTTTCATTGGCATTAATATTATATGCCAAATCATAAAATCCTTCCACTGTTGCTGAACCATTGAAGTATCCTGATGATGACCCAAATTTTTTACTTTCTGTAGTAATCAGTAAATTAACTGAATTAATATCCACTAAAAAGGGGCCGTGGTCAAATGTCGTTGTACTTTCATGAACACCGTCAAAATGAAGAAGCGTTGTTAAACATGAAGACGAAGGAAGATTAACGGCTATTCCAGAAATAATGGAAGAATTGGAACTCGTAATGAATGGGCCTATGGAGGATACTCCAGAATCATCATTAAAATCATCTACAAGACCATCAACAATTGGATACATCCCAATTTCTGGAGAATTAATTTGGCCTTTTAAGAAAGATAATAATTTATTAAAAATCGTATTATCTGTTGCTGCCATTATTAACCTTTGTATTTTTGAGTATTTAATCCACTAAGAAATATTGAATCCTTCTTTGGAAGATTAGTATTCTGACCACCTTTGGTAAATCCGTTAGCAAATTCGTTAGAAAATCCATCCACCAAAGCATTCGGAATTAATTTGGCGTCAAAGGCACCGCCCGCACGTTGGTTCTTGTATCTGGTTTCCAGATTTGTTGTTATTGAAGGTCTTTCAACTGGTATAGGCATAATATTTTATCTCCATATAATAAGTATCAATTAGAAATCTATTTTCACAATAAAATTAATTGGAAAATCAGGAGTTAGTTTAATTGGGGAACCCAATTTAGCAATGGCAACAAGTTCCGAGTCTTGGTATAATCCAATAGATGTTACGTATGGTGCCAAATATGACCCGGTAGGGTCGGTTTTAGATAAAGTCTTATAATCCAAGAAGTTGGATTTTATCATTTTCGGTTCGGTAATTTTGGTTCTTTCATCAATGAAATCCAAAATTTCATTCAAAAACTTCTTACTAGAGTTTGGAGTAATGTAAGTTTCATAATTCTTTTGAGTCAGTCTCTTAGAGAAATATTTCCACATGATACTCATGTCATTTCTATCGATTTTATTATCTTGGTTAAAATCCAAATCATCAAAGAAGTTATTGTTTATCATTGAAAAGCTCTGAGAAAAAAGAAATGCAGTATCTTGATAGCTCGATGAATAAAAGTTATATAAACTCTCTTCGTCCGGTATCACCAATTCCGTGTTTGGATCTCTTAATAATGATGCTGACCAGTTCGTATCAATTACATCATCATTTTCCGTCGATTTATATCTCATATATCTCAATAAAACGTCGGCATCTTGAAAATCAAATATTCCATTTTTATTAATATCAAATGAAGACGTTATAAATTCTATAGCCGTTGGGTTGGTGCTTACATTGAATTCTCCTGGTTCTACAGGACAAATGATTTGTTTTTCATAAAGAGTTTGTTTCGATTTAAAATTGATAGTATATTGATATTCTTCTCCTGGTACATTACTTAGTAATAATCCATCGAATGCAGAACCAGAAGTCATTACAACTATTTTACCATTTCTATAAAATACATTCCCTACATAAAATCTGTCTTTTAAATTAGCAAGGTTATAGATATATGCTTTTCCAGAAAAATCTCCTATGTCGCTTAAACTTCCAGTAAAACTTCCTGACCCAGCACTCATATCCACAGACCGGTCTGAACCCGAAATTGGCATCGGTGCTCCTACAACGACGAAACTTTCACAAACACTAACATCAAATCCATAACTTCTATATGGATTCAAAAATCGTTTCTTAACTTGATATACATTTCTTAAATCCCAATCTATCGATTCGGTATTCTTTTGAAATAAGATGAACTGTCCATTAATATCACTTTCTTCGTCGTCTCCACAATAATGCTGTTGAAATAAGGAACCACGAAGATAACACAAAGACATTCCATTCAAATTCGCTTTAGGACAGCCGATAGCCACATAATTACCCCACACATCAACCGACCATCCAAGTTTGTTATCTTTTAAAGTCTTTTCATTTCCATAAGTTTTTTCTACGAGATAATATCCTTTTGCTCTATCAGGACAACGTTCAAATATGTATCCAGCACCTTGTCTATATGCTTCGGAACCAGAATATTCAAAAATTACTCTATCTGTAGGCGCACCAACTACAGCAGTGTCTCCCCAAATACTAACGGAATATCCAAATGAATCAGTTCGAGAACTTGTATAGGATGCAGAAACTTGAGGATATACAGTGTCAAAATTTAATTGATATAGATTCAAGTCAGGATACAAAGTATATTTTAATTCCCAACCAGAACCAGTTGTATATTCATAAACAAATGCTAATGATGCACTAGGTTTGAGTGAACCTATTATCATACTTCCAGTAAATGAACCTGTGGCCTTATTTAATTCAATAGAATGACCAAAGTAATCACGAGTACCTATTCCCAATACAGAACTTCCACTAATAACTTGCTGTAACGACCAACTAGCATCATTACCGAATGGTCCTCCACTCTTCTTATACATGTAAACGGCGCCAAACTGATTAAGTTCGTAAATTGAGCCGATGGCTAACCACTCATCGTTTATAGATACCGAATATCCGAATGAACCTGTTAATGTTGGATTTGGATTTTGTATTGTTACCAAATATGGATTGGTAGAAACTATTCCACTTACTCTAATATTCGGAGCAACATTTGAGTCGGTATTAAGAGATGCCGTAACTATATATCCGATAGTAGTAGAATCAGAGGTTATAGTGAACACCACATTTCCACCATCACTGGTAACAGGAGTAATTTGCAATTTCTGATATGGATTGGATGATGTAATAAATCTACCTTCCAATAAAGCGAATCCAAATCCTTGTCCTCCGGGAACAAATGCGGTAATATTTGCTACAGTGGCCGAAGACGTTGTTACGGAAGTTATGAATGGATTAGAAGTGACAGCAAATGGGTCAAGATTTAATTTAGCTAAATCAAATAAGCTCACTTCTCCTGAACCACTAAATACAAACGATGCCGTGTCAATCAAAATTTCACTTCTAAAGTATCTATTTCCTACTGCTAACAAATTTCTATTTAAATCAATTGCATGACCATAATCATCTTCTGATGCAGTGAAATATGTTCCGGGGTCGATAATAATATCTAAATCGGATGTAAGAGGAACCGTTCCGGTTAATTCGGTATGAAGAATTTGGTCGGTTTCCGTGGTCAACCAAACAAATTCTGCAGCAGAAATAGGTCTATAAATCGTTGTTTTTAAATCGTGACTATCTCTATTAAGATTATATCTAAAAACTTCCAAAGAGCCTGTTTGAGATAAACTTGCTGAGGCTGCTAACCATCGAACGGTTGCCGGATTTCCTACCACAGCCCATCGGTCGTAACATGTAACGGTCGAACCGTATCCTTCATTATGTATGTTCGATATCATTCTATAAAATAAGTAGTATTTTTATTGGTTTGTTGGTTGTTATAATTGATATTCGTGGTTAATTTTCGTCTTCCCATAACACAGTCCAGCCACGGCCTTGAAGAGTTGCAATATTGGCTAAATCTTGTGCTGTCTCATTTTGGTCAAATGGTGTCAATTGACCACGTACTACCACCAATCCGTTATTTACTCCATTATCTACCAATTGTTGTAAAATATCTCCTACATCCGTTGGACTAAAATTGTCAAATTCAATACTTATTTCATTAATTAATGGAGGTAATAATAGTGGACCGGTCAATCCACTGTTATTATTTAATGATAATACTAATAAATTAGTTAAGGTATGAACATCTGTAATAGAAGTAATTCCTTGGGATACTAGACTTACTGATGTCACACTTTCTGAATCAGTAGCATTTGCATAAAAATAATCCAAATCTCCAGAAAAGGGCCCAGCCACACCTTCAAACCACGTTATTATACCAGAGTCCGGTTCATAAGCAAAAGTAAAATTGCCTGGTTCGCTCGGAGTAAAATCAATAGATTGACTTGCATAAGCAGAAATACCAAAAGTATTAAATGCATATACACGATAAAAATTGATAGTTTGTTCCGGCGTTGTATCAATATAAGTTCCAGTAGAACCACTGGGTCGAAGAGATAATAATTGATAATTTGTTTGATCTCCGATGCTTCGTTGAACGCCAAAGCCTTCTAATCTAATTCCTGGGCCTGAAGGCATATATGACCAAGATAAGATGGCACTACCAGAAGAAACACTCAAACTGATTGGGGCATCTGGAACAGAAAAGTTAAAATAATTTGCACAAGTATTTATACTGCCAGAAACAAATTCGTTAGTGAAATCCCCAACTTCCTGTTGTTTAGAAAACAAATCACTACCTGCAAAAAGATTATTATGTCCATCGTCAAATATGGCATAAGAATTATCCAAAGAATTATCCACTAATTCTACTGTTGTTTCTTGTAATTTTTCTCCAAATACTCTAGTCGGAATATGAAATACTTTTATTTTATCTGCCAAAAATTTACTGGTCATAGATTTAGGAAAATCTATATTTTCTAATCCATAAATTTTTGTTGGGTCAGAATAATGATTATAAAACATTAATTTTGTTTGACTGTAAATTACCCTTTTAAATGTTCCATCGGGATTCATAGGTTCTAAATCAGGATAGAAAATTCCTTTTCTATCTAAACCTTCTTGAATAACTGCTCGATCATTCGTTTGTTGTTCGAGAGCAATTAAGCAATCAGTATTTATTATTGGCAATCCACTACCATCTCCATAATCTGCATATTCTAATATAACTCCTTCATCCGCCTCAGTTAAGAGTAAATCATCGTTTTCTACGTTAGATAACGTTCTATCTTTGAACGTCAAAAACGGAGAAACGTATGTATTACTTTTCTTTAGCGATTTTAACATAGTTTAATAAATTTTTCTAACGGCGAACGCGGCTAATTCTAGGGAAGAAGAATGTTGCCAGGAAAAATTAAATGTATCCAATTTACCATTCGATTGCTCAAAAGCAAATTGAGTCATTTGTGTTACGCCTCCTGCTCCGGATGGATTTATTATTCCTACAGAAAATCCACCTAATGTGGCTCCGGTTGGATTATCACCAACGGCATCCAATATTTGTGATTTTGCCATACTATATTCAACGCTTCCGGTATCAGACATTCTGAAAGATTGATTATAATTGACACTGGCCGAATCATTAACATATAATACTCTAGCCATTTCAATCATTAATAATGAATAGAATCCAAGTCCCTGATTTCCAACTAAGGTTGATGCTGCCAATTTATTTCCAGCCGTCCCAGCTCCACTCCCTCTATCTGTAACAGTAGTTCCTCGTTTTGTACAAAAACGTGGAGCAGGATTAATATTGTAATTACCTGACCCACTTGGATTCGTTGCACTTCCAGAAGCAAAACTTCCAGATGACCATGTTGCAGTATTTGGTGACGCACCGTTATCACCCCATTGCCATCCGAAAAAGTTATCACAAGTTGCACTAGCAACCATATTGGTTGTTCCTGAACAAATTCCAATTTTACCATCGACCGTCATTTGAGATGCGGTATTATTAACTCTCATCATGACACCTATGATTAATCGATTCCATGCATCACCAAAAGGCAACCGGCGGCCAAATTGGGCACCATTCGACAAAGCAAGACATTTACCAATATTTTGTCCTCTATCAAAACTTCTAGTAATAATACTTGAGCCGGTAGAACATACTCCGACCGAAGTCCAACCGAATCCTCCATTCAAAGAAGTTATGGTTCCCATAGGATAAGATTCAAAATCATCCCACGCCCATCCCTTATTATATTTTCTAAATAATTCCGAAGCAAAACTCGCTGTAGAGGATACTAAACTAGCAGTTACGGCCACCCTACTTGCACTAGTATCCAAAAGTATCATATCAAAATTGATTATCGCAGAACCAGACCGTAAGGAATTTCCTGTTCCGTCGTCGCCGGTTGAACCTGAATTTATTAGTAGAACATTCATAATTTTATATATTGTCGAAAGTGAAAACGGTGCTATCAAACGTTATAATGGTACTATCAAACGTAGGATTTTGAGTTATTATAATACTAGCAGTATTACTATATGAAGATGTGCCGAATGTATTGAAAGCAGCAACTCTATACCAATAGGTACTGCCTGTTACTACAGACGTGTCGTGAGAACCGGTAATGTTTGTACCAACAATAATATGTGGTATATATGTTGAACCAGAATCCACAGACCGTTCTATTACGAAACCATCTTCATTAATTGATGTATCTACCCAAGTTATTAATACATCACTAATACTAACTTGAAATAGACTTAAACTTATTGGGGCAGAAGGAACAGAAAAATCAAAATAATTTGAACAGTTATTAATGCTTCCTGTAGCAAATTCGTTTGTAAACTCTCCTATTTCCTGAACCCTAGAAAAAATATTTGTTCCCGCAAAAAGATTATTGTGACCATCATCAACAATATCGTAATTGTTATCTATTGAGTTGTCAGTAATATGAACCGAATTTTCAAGAATCTTTTCTCCCAACACACGAGGAACCACATCAAAAATTCTCATTTTATCTGTGATGAATTTTATTGTCTTAGAATTAGGAAAATCGATATTTTCCATTCCCCATAATTGGGCGGGATTTTTATAATTATTATAGAATAGAGTCTTGATTTGAGAATAGACGACTCTTTTAAATGTCCCATCTTGATTTACTGGTTCATCATCAGGATAGAATATTCCGGTTCGTTTCTGACCCTCTCGAAATTTTAATTTATCATCCTCTTGTTGTTCAAGAGCAATCAAACATTCGGTATTCAGTTCTGGTAATCCACTTCCATTACCATAATCTACATACTCCATTAAAATGCCTTCATCGGCTTCGGTCAAAACCAAGTCATCATTAATAACATTCGACAACTGCCAATCTTTGGTAGTTGTGAACGGTACAGTATTTATCTGATACTTTTTAAGTGACTTAATCATCTTATAGAATAAATATTACTCTGTTAGGGTATTTAAAATAATCATTGGGTCTTTCTTTATATCCGATTCCCACAATCGTATAACTTTATAACCTTTCTTTTTTGCTATATCTTCTTTTAATTTGTCATTATCTTTTATTTCATTTACATATTTATAATAATGTTTTTTCTTTGGATTACCGTGCCAATAATCTCCATCAACTTCAATAATAATTGGTTTGTTTTTGATTTTAAAATCATAAGATTTACAAACGCCGGTGTCATTTATAAAAAACTGAAAAAACATATTCTATTCCAGCAGAATCTAAAGCGTTTGCTACTATTTTTTCTAATTTATTCATTTTACGATGAGAAAATATTTTCTGTATTGTTTCTAGTGTATGAGTTTTTCCGTACATTGGGTTTTTATTACCCAACAAAGACCCATTTTTCTTTTTTGTTAGTATTGCCTTATCTTTTACTTCTTTTTTATGCATAGGATTATTTTTTCCTTGAATAGATGGAACCTCTCTACCAAGATTAGAAATAGATATTTTTTGTTTTGTTTCTTCAGAAAGGGTTGTTCCATATCTGATAGAATTTTCTCCCGTCCACGTTTTTCTTAATTCCGTCAAACACTTTGTAGAACAAGTAGGTTGTTTATGTGACTTGGAATAAGACCTACAAATATTTTCACACATTACACATTTTACCCAATTAAACTGTTCAAATTCTTTTAGATTTTCCTTTACATAATCTAAAAAATTAATAGAATGATGTGATTTTAAATGAATCGAAATAACTTTTGGATGAATAGGGAAGTGACAATATTTACAAATGAGATGATTCATATCTAATAAATATGAATCCACTATCTGAACAAAATTCCTAAATCACCTATAATTAGTGTATTAAAAGTCTATCCTGACCTTAATTAGAAGTTCATTAGAAAAATCTTTCAAAGCTGGACGACTCAACTTAGCCACAGCCACCAATTCGTTGTTTTCGTTGTAAAGACCTATGGATGTTATATATGTTCTTGGATCTGATATAAAATCCTCATTTCTTATTGTTCCCTTAGCATGAATATTATCTTCGGTTCCATCGAACACATAAGTTGGGTTATTTGAATAATTGAAATCTCGGTTCTTGACACGAACGAAATAGTGCCGAGCAGGAACAAATTCCGTTTTTCTGACTTTGAAAAGTTGGCCGGAATTATTTAATGACCAGAAAAATGCCTCATGGTTGGCCGTCGTTTGAATGGTTTGGTTAGCAACTTGAATTGCAGCGATGCTTCCTGTATTGTAATTAGCAAAACATACACTCACACCACCATTAGAACCACTGATGTTATTTAATCCTACCAATTGATTAATCTTTGCAGCATTAAAGACAACTACGCCATCGGCTGGATAAAACAATCCTATACCTTGATATGAAGGTAAAACATCTGTTGGGTCATTAATAGAACCAGTAATCAGATTATATACCGCAGATTGTTGAGTAAGGAATGGAGAATCGTCTCGGAAAGTAAAATTGCCGTTAGAACCTGTAAGAGATATTTCAAGAATACCTTCATCAACTCTATCCTTCATCTTGTAAGATGAAAAGGATATTACAAAAATGTCATCGGCATTTACCGTTTCACTTGAACTTCCGGTTTTAAAGCTAAATTTACCATCTGTATCTGCTGTTCCTAACAAAAGATTTTTGTATTGAGTATAGATAGTTTTCGTAGGAAATACCTTGATACTACCCGTATCCAAATTGAATGAACCACTTCCTAAATTCCCATAAAAATGACCATAAGAAATAGAAAAATATGGATCATTGTTTGCTTTATAGGTGGTATCAGGAAAAACATCTACATAAAACATTGTTCTACGAACATCATAAATAGATGAACCGAACGAAGGTGATGGAGTAACAGATGATTGCGTCAGAGAAAAGAAATTATCGACAAGGCTGCTGGCACTCCAGTTGGTGAACCCACCTGGCCAAAACCCACTAGCAACTCTGTTCGTCTTGCCAGCAACAATATCTGTCGTTTCAAATGCTTTGAATATCATAAACTATACCTTATACCGTATTTGTAGGAACCACGACCGTCACTTCAATGCTGATGCTTCCTCCGCTTTCATTTCCAATAATAGTGAGTGTGGTGCTGGTCGTTTTTCCTAAGCTGCTGTTTGGTAAAAATCTAAATTTTCTACCTACCACTACTTGAGCGCTAGTCGTATTAATATCTCCTGCGAAAGTAGGAATCGTACTAGAAACCGAGTTAATAGAATTGGATTCTTCGACAACCAATACACCGACATTTTTATTTCCAAGAATTGCCGTATAACCCAAACTAAGGTTATATGCTGGATTGGTACTAGGAGAAATAATAATGTCTCCCGTGAAGTCTCTGGAAACAGAAATTTTATCTTGAGCGATAGAAATAACCGGAATAGATGTTACACCTTGATTCAATGTAACCAGTTTGTATTTCATGACCTGCGTTTCGTCCGAAACGGGTTCGAAAACCGGAGTATTTCTGATAGCAATGTCATAAAATGCGCTACCGTTAGGATGATTTGGTTGGTAAAGAGTGTAATCAATTTCATCGTCAGCCAATGCAAACGACGTGATGTTCAAATTTCCATTTTTTGCCAGCAATTCACGTCCTTTTTTGGTAAGAATTGCATCTACAGTGATGGTCTGGTTATCGATATAGCTCATGTTATTTCACTCCCATTTTTATTAGTAATCGGGCCATAGATGGTGGTGTCACGCCATACTTAAATGCCAATTTTCTCTGATTCATACTACCAGATAAATATAATGATTTTATATTTTCGTATTCACTCTTTGGTACTTTGCCTTTTTTATATCGTCCCTCAAGAATGGCATTTCTGACTCCTATACGTATTTTTTGTAGTTCCGATTCATCAAATTTTTTGGGGTTTAAGAGTTTGCCCTTAGAAATGTTTTGTCCATGTTCCTTTGGATAAATTCTACCATCGTTCATTTTTTGTGCTTTTACTATGCCAGTATAGACGAATTTGGGTCTATTTTTAAACTTTTTAATGGTTTCGGATGTATGTCTTCGACCCTTCCTATCAACGGACATTTGTATTTTCTGTTCTTCGGTCCAACGTGGAACGCCTTTTTGTGTATCAGAAATTTTCCGTTTAACTTCTTCGGACCTCTTTTCTCCTGGACTAACAGGACAAGTCGCCGAGGAACGAATGTTGTAACACTCTTCTTTTCCAACCCACATATCCAATTCTTTTTGTTCTTCGATTAAAAGTTTCGTCTCTTCACATAGTCTATAAATTTGAAACATGAAATTTTGTTCACCATAAAGATTCCACGCATTCTGTAAATGTGGGTTGACGTGTTGGTTTCTATTCAAATCAAAAACATGGGCATACCATCTACGAGAAAAGTCATTGGTAGAACCAATATAGAATTTTCCATTCAGTTTGTTAATTATTTTATATAAGCCCTGGTTCATTGTTAAGTATAAAATTTTTTCTTTCGAGTGTGAGTATAGTCTTCATATTCTCTTTTAATCTTAACTTATAAATTCCCGTTCGTGTTTGTGTGATTGTCATAATCATAAATTTCTCCCATACAAAATGCTGATTTACCGATATGTTCTCCAATTAATATTGTAACTGTTAAATCAGTGGGATTCATTATTGTTCCAGAACGTTGTCCGAGTTAACGATATTTACATTGTTTACGTTGATTGTTTGAACAGGGAACGTTCCGTCATCAATACCATCTAATCCAATTGTGGTAGAAATAGTCTGTCTTCCCTTCACATATACGGAGCTGGAACCTTCTGAGGCAGCCGCTGAAGAATACTTGTCAGGAGTGAATTGTTGTCTCTTATGGATGTAATGGTTTCTTGGATAACCACTCACAATTTCAAAAAATGTATTATTATCAATTGGTACCAAATCAAATTGAGATGGGTCGAAAACATTGATGTTAATTGCCATCAACACATTAATCGTCTGATCAGGTGTATTTTTGAATGTGTTGATGCTATGGGTATATTGAAAACCAAAGAATGTAGGTGATGGGTCATTTACACCTGATGGGTCATTAGTCTTCATATAAACCATTCTATCCATGAATGGCTGGTCAACAGTAATATATTTATACAAATAGATAGAATTGGAAATATACGTGTTATCTGACATGACGTTGGAGTGTGTATATGGACCGACTAATTCGTATATATTTTTCTTTTCCCAAACTTTTAATAAATAGAAGGATTGGTTGACCTGTGGCGTGTCACCATTTTTCCTTCTACTTAATGAACCGTTTATTACGTTACTGGAAGTAACTTCTGGATGTAAACAATTTTCATAATCAGGATACGTAGTAAATTGTATAGAATCATAAAAATCAGGAACTTGATTACCGTCCCAGTTTCTTGGAAATTCTCTGATAGGATTATTAATATAAGTCAAATCCAAAACCTTATTGTAGCTTGGAGGAAGACTATTTAATAATGTTTGTGACGATTCCGAAAAATTAGTATTGAAATTTGCCCATTCCAAAGACATCGAAAGACGAGAAGCTCTTTCGGATACCCGTGTAGTATTAGCTTCAAATGTCAATGACCTAGCTACTGAAGATGTTATTGGTCGAGACTGATACTTTGGACGTTCCAACAACGTCGGTTCAACAACCACTCCAGTGACGATATTAGCACGGGCCGGAATGGTATTCTTTATTGCTGAAAATACCGATTTATCAAAAAAGAATTTGTAAACCGTTATTAATTCGTTAAACAAAGTCTTTTTATTACCAAAGGCATGATATTCCGAATTTTTATTCTTTAAGTTAGGATACCTATCACGATAAATATCTTCCGGGTCACCAATTATGTCGATGACTCCGGTACTTCCAATATATCTTGACATGTCTTTATTCTTAGAATCTTGTGGATCTATGAATAATCCAAGTAAATTAGAATCGGGTGTAACTAAAGCATTAGGTAATGTGGTTGACCGTTCATTTACATCTAATCTAGCATCTAAATTCAATTCAATTTTTGTTATCTTATCATTCTTGAATTTATTTGGGCCATATTTTGATATATCTAATCCATTTTGAATTAACAACTCTCGGAAACTAAATGGATAAGCAGAATCAGTCAAATATACACAACTGGATGAATCAAAAGAAGAAGTCCAATTTGGATCAATAATTCTCTGAAAATTGAATGCCGTTAGTTGTGCAGAACCGCTTGGTAAATTTGTCCTCCATCGGTTATTTGTTATATCCACCGATGCAGAATAAAGTGAAGGAATCAATGAACTACTCAAACTCTGACTCGAATAGAAATTAGGCAATGCATAATATGAAGAGCGATTATCTACCCACAATGAAGACGAGCCACTTAAATTAAAATACAACAATTGTGGATAATCCCAAGATAATCTTACCCACAAGTGTTGATTAGCAATCGAACCACTGTAACTGTAAGAATTAAAATCATTGACGTGATTGTTGAAATCTACGTCTGAAATAGGTTCATCCCATAACTGAACCTTATCTAGTGTTCCATTAAATTGATTTCCGGTCGGAAAGTATCCGTTACCTGTCTTGAATATACCGGGGTTAGAAAATACTCGGTTGTTGCCTGCTTCCATTATGATACTAGAGGTTGAGCAAAATATTTTTCTTCCATTTTCATTTCTCTGAACATACAAATCGTATCTCAACGGGACGGCGTTTACATCCTCACTATTTTCAAATCTTTCAATTGGATTATTTCTTCGTAACATTACACTGAATACGTCACCATTGAATATTGGCAATACACTACTAGTGATAGTTTGTCCGTTGGAGCCGGAACCCATCTCAAATATTATTTCTCCAAGAAATTCGCCGGCAACCTTCTTAAATCCTATTGCCCAAGAATGTGAAGGAAATTGATTATACGAATATGGATATTTGGTAAATAAAGGATTAAATTTTTGTTCAATGTAACCTTCTGGATTTTCTATTGAAAACTTAAACTCAACTGTTTCAATGTTATTTGGAAATGGGCCCTGAATATGGTCATTATTTCCGGAATACTTGGTCATGAAAACCTTTTCATCAACCACATACGTCTGTTTGAATTCTTCTGTAAAGTCTATTCCTCCAAATTCTCTAATACTTAATAAATTCGATGGAATTCCATAACAAGATAATAAGAATCTTACACATTCTTCCGAACCTTTTGTTTTGTATATTCCCGGAAGACTGATAAGAATTCTATTCCAAATTGTTCTCAATCTTTCTTCTGCTGATATGGCATTATATGTCGATGAGTCGAGACTATTTAGATAAACCTCATCCACATTCAAATCAGCCAAAACGTCATCAACATTCCATCCATAAGAAGTCAATATTTCTTGTAAAGTTTTCGTTGGGAGACTGGATGTAAGTTCGTTTTGAACCTGTCTTTCAATTGGGACGGAAGATATATAAGAATAGATGTTATCAAAATGATGGCCAGTCATCGATAAGAATGTTAAATATTCATCGTTGTTTTCATCTAATTTGATAAAATCGGGTGTATTATTTATTAAACTGTCTCTATTCGATTTGTCATATTCTGCGGCTAATTCGTCTTGGTCTTCTACATAACTTGCACTCACAAAAGTTGCCGAACTTGTAGAATATTGATAAAATCCTTGTTTAAAAAGGTAAGACTCAAAACCATCAAAAGAATCTACTACTTCATCTATTTGAGTGGTTAATAGGTCTTTGTTATTCTGATAATATGGATAAACAGTAGAAGACGAAAGTGAATTTAAATACGAGATTTCTAATGATGCCAATGAACCACTGAATGTGTAATATTGTTTTATCTTATTTTTGAAAACATTTAGTCGGTCTGATATAGAAGAAAATACTATGAAGTTTGAAAAATCCGAATAATCAATATTCAACCTTGCAAGACGTTGATTAATGGTTATATCATGTGATATCTGTAAATTTGATTGTTCCAAATCTTCTATTGCAAATTGTTGATTGGTATTTTCTCTGTTTGTAAGAGTCTTATCCAAATTAAAATTTGCTGGAGAAATTTTTACTGTCCTGTATTTTGTTGGATTTCTTAATATTGCAGTGAAGACATAAGGAACCATGCTGAAGTTGGATACCCAACATGTATTTTTTTCTGCAATATCAGATGGCAATTCCGATGCTAACTTTATGACTAATGTTAATGGGTCGGTAGGTTCAACTCTTTCATCCAAGAAATCATGAACTAATATAGGAAAGTATCGGTTATTTCCAAAATTTAATACGTTCTTAAAGAAAGAAAGATATTTAATTCGATACGTTTCTTCGATTGGTTTTACTACATTTTCATAGAAATGAAGAACGAAAAATTCGTAAACAAACCGTCTGGCTCCTTTATAGTCATCACCTTGTTGAACACTAAATTGACCGAATCTTTGATCTAATCTTCTATTTGTAAACTCTTTGAATTTATCTTCAATGGAAGTAAAATCCGAAATAGAGTTGTAATTCGTTAACAAATAATTGTTGAAATACGTTCTTATACCTTGAATTCTTAAAATTCTAGTAGGTTCGGAACCATCTAAAATTTCTTCTTCAGATAGACTGGTGTATTTGATAAAATCTTCATACACATTTCTAAGAAAGGTTAATACCGAACCATCATCAGGTAAAAAGAAAATAAACTTTAAAAATTCGATTTCATCTTCATACTGGTCTTTTACTCTTTGATAAATTTGGTCGTATGGACATTGTTTCACCGCAGATATCAAAACCGGAGAAACATCGCTAACCGGAAATTTCTTTTGACAGAATGCACTATATTGAATAGAAGTTTCTTTAGATGGAACCAATTTAATTTCTTTTCGTGAAGGAGAAATTTGTTTGATAGAAAGAGTATTAGTTGAATCACCGGCCATGAACCGATTAAAAACATACGATACCTTATAACTTCCATCCATTATACCAATCGAATGTAAGTGATTAATTGGATTTACTAAAATTCTATCATTCTTATAGGTTAAGAATTGATTTTGTAATTCTTGATACGAGAAAGTTTGAACTCGGTCTAAATCGTCAATATAACTTAATGTTACATCTTTGTAAATTTTCTTATTTTCTACTACACCCCAGGATACAAGAGAATCGTCTTGTGTGTTGTATGTAGAAATTTCGATGGTATCATTTGGAGAAAAACCGAACCACAAATCACCCACATTGCTTCGAAATAATAAAGGAGTATCCGTCTCGCTCAGATAAGACCCTGAGAAGATGCTCCCCGTTACATTTCCTAAAACTTGGTATGGTAGAGACATGATTATTGAATAGTGTCAATGATATCTTTTGGTAAATATGGAAAATCCGGCTCGAAATCGGATTCCGTTTTTCCTTGTCCCAAGGATATTCTCAATTCCAAAATAATATCTTTTATGGCCACTGCATCTGCCGTGTTTCCATTTTGTTCGCTTGTTTGAATTATCGAATCCAATTGAGTTCTTAGTGATTCGTTTTCTTTCTTTATATTGTCCAACTCTATTTGAGTTTCTACTGCTGATTGTGCGGCTGCTTCTTCCACAGGCTTAACAAACTCTACAAATTCGGTATTATAAAAAGTTTTCACTTTATTTTCATTATAAATCGCATTTCTTAGGTTAAATAATACATAATGTTCTTGAAATATGGATGAAGAGGGATTTAGAATGACGTTACCAATTTCATCGAACTTATAGTCAAAAGTTCCATGAAAAACAAAGTCATTAATTTGTTCGGAAAAATCTATCATATTATTTTATAAATATCAAAATACCGATAAATTTGGATTAGTTTCTACATTATACAAACGACTTTCTTTTTCATAATCTTTGTGGCGGGGAAACCCCTATCCCTTTAGGGTAGGGGGAGGAACCGCCACCAATACATATTGTCAAACTCTGGCAAGCACCGACCCTTTAGGGTCGTGTGTATTTGACATTATCTCACTACTTTAAAAGTATTACCGTTGTCAAAAGTATAAACAGAAGAAGACATCTCGGTTTTTATTAATATTTTAAAATATCTTTCCTGTGGAAGACCGCTCGTATCTAATAAGAAATAATTTCCATTCAAATCACAACTTAATTTTGTATTGTTGTCAAAATCAATTATGAATCTTTCTGTCAAATTATCCTGTATTGCATAATATGACGATGTAGGCAAATAACTTGCCGTTATAAATTGTGAAAATTGTGTCAGTCTTTGAAAATTCTTCAATACAAATTCCGATTTAGCAAATACATCCACTCTTATAATATTACCACTTCTTACTTCTGGTTTTAAATTCTGAATAGTAATTGTAAATGGATTGTGGAATTCAACCGGACGTAAACTACTTGAACCAATAATTGATGACGTAGTTGCGGAACTCGTCGAATATGACCCTGTTAAGCTGCCGGTTATAAATCTTCCCGGAAATATTCCGCCTTGTAGAACACCAGTAAATTGTCCACCGTTATATATTCCAACTACACTGGAATCAAATAGACTTCCCGATAAAATCACACTCACTTGATTAGATGGATTTGAACTTCCACTTAATCTACTTCCACTCAATAAGAAACTGCCTGTAGTAACTATATTGAAAGAGCCTGTTCCATTAATACTTCCGGTAAAATATCTTCCTGCTAATTTTCCGGATAAAAATGTTCCTTCGATGGATTGTGTCACTGCACTTCCTGTTACTCTTCCATCAACTAGAGATCCACTTAACACAGTATCATAGAATACACCTTGAATACTTCCGGTCAAATTTGTTCCACTAATGTATGCCGATGAAGTGAATGACCCTGTTAAACTAGCTGATAATGGAGTGAATAGAATTTGTCCATCAGTGAAAAACGACAAGATACTTCCTGAAGCAACATATTGTTGAACACTAGAAGTATAAGTGCTTCCTGTAGTAAATGTTTGGTCGTCCCAACCGACATCCAAACGAGGAATGTAAATAGTATTAGTATCCTTACTAAAGAAAAATAATCCCATTTCAGAACCGGTAGATTCAAATTCATCACTACTTAATAACAAAAATCCTTCGTTTGCAAAACTTCCTGATAACCATCCATATACTATTCTACTAACATCCATGTCAATGTCAGATGTTTGATAATTAAAGGATTGACTACATACCGATTGAGTGTACCAATTACCACCACCACGAGCAAACGATTCAGTGGCTTGTGAAGGATTGGATATAAAGTTGATAATATCGGTTCTTGACGACGTAATTGAATACCATCTTGACCCACTTACATAATCTCTAAAATTCCAACTTGCACCTTTTATGTCCCCACCATCGTAAAAATATCCTCTACCCATTTCCCAACTTTGGCTAATAGGCAAGGCGTAGATTGTATAAGGTATAGGAAGATTTTCTTCCCTAACCACATCAATTTTCAATCTAAAAGATGGACTTTCTATATCACCGGAAGCAATAGATGTTGAAATGGCAGTGATGTCAAATTTGACCAACGAACGATTCAAAAACTTTCTTTGGTCAATGGATGTATTTGGAATATTTTTTACATCTATTCCATCTATAGAGCCTGAAATTATGGCTCCAGTAGAACCGGAGATGATTCCGTTGAATACCGAGAAAAATCCAGCGGTAGTAATCAACGAACCTGACACCACACCGATTAAATCGGTTGATACGATACTTCCACTAAAATTTATTAAGCTTCCTGTGTGATTGTTGCTTGATGCTGGAGAGCCTGTTGCCCATCCATTATAACTTCCTGTGAAATTTCCAGAAAAATATGATGCAGTAAATGCATTAGAACCGCTTTTTACTAAGGTTCCTGATACAAATGATGTCATTCCTGACAATGAACCAGAAACGATAGTGCCTGTAAAGTTATCAACCGGAAAGTTATTGACAACTACGTTGTCATAAAAGAAAGTTTTAGTCGAATTACGTGTTCTTATTTCTTGAACATTGGTTCCGATACGCAACATTTCATCCAAACCGAAATTTCGATTAACATAATCGAATCTATCGGTCAAGAACGTGTCTTTACTTGGAAAAATAATGTGATGCATATTAAATTATAGACCCCTTAATATCTTTATCTGGAAACTTTACTTCAAATATCGATGGGTCCAGAGAAGGATATATAATGTCATTCTGAGTGGCAGCCAATATATCGTATTCTACTTCCGAATAATCTTCGCCGTTTGTAGTAAGAGGGGTTAGATTCTTAATTTTTAACGAGGCAACTGATTGTACTCCTTCAACCTTTGCAATTTCCAATCTAAGTTGACTCAAATTGATTGGTTGAGAAAATTCCCAACTATCGATATCAAAAAATTCCTTCACTACTGCTAGAACATTTCCTAATACTTCCTTTTTGTTGTATCCTTTGAATACAGTAATAGAAAATTCTACACCAATGTTGATTACATATCCATCTATTACATTGATTCCATCCGTTAACATTCTAAATTGTCGCAAATATGTTAGTATGTTGTTTACTAACGCTTCATTGGCTGGTGTAAGATTTTTATTTTCGTCATACGACAAAACATAAACATTGATAGAAAATGGATTTCCTCTATCATAAGTGATTTTTCGGAAGAAATTCTGAGTATTATCGTTGTTTATTGTTGCTTGATTCATCTCATTGACTGTTCCAGATAAGACTTGATTTACATTTACATCAAGACTGTTATATGGTATAATTTGAGCCTTTGCTATACTTCCATATTTAGGAGGCATAGCATATAATCTTGTTAAATAATCTGTTTGAGTAATGGTTCGGTTCTGTGCTGCAAAGGATGCTAATGCATTTTGTCTAATTTCCTCTACGGATTCCGGTCCTTTTCCTCCAGTTGTTGCATCAGGATTATTCACTCTCAGAGAAGTTTGAACGGTATTTAATAAATCCGACTCTTCAGGAGTCAACCCTTCAACCGAATTATCGATTGTTAAAGATTCGACATTAATTACCGAATTAGATGGGGAGTTTGACTCAATTCCGCCGCCGACAGTATAAGTTACAGTGATGGTTGTTTCAGATGGAGCCAATCCATAAGTATCATTCTTCAAAAAGTTAGATGGGTCTAGTGAAACATTTACACTGTTTAGATTGGATAATCCAACACCTACTTGTTCGGAACTTAAATTAATAATTTCATCGGTGGTACTGTTAATTCCTGCACCAAACTCAAGATACGTCTGATTATCTGCATTAACATTCACTACGAATCTCCGAGACGTTCTCAAATATTTCAGAATTGTAGGAACGGTGGCTTTATATTGAGCAAGTGTTCCTTCGAATGATTCATTGTTTGGAGCACCGTAAAGAACTAATTCTTGAGCCAAGAAATCAACCTCATACCACTTGTTATTATCCGAATCCCGAACGTCTATAATCTCCAAAACGTTTTCTTCATCCAAAAATAACTTTAAGAATGATTGAGCTTGTCCAACAGGAAAAGTTTTTGTTACAACTTTTCCAGATTTTATATTGGCTGTTTTTTTAAGTAAGAAAAACGTTGGAACGCCGGTCGAATCTCTGGAATAAACGGATAATTCTCTCTTAGAAAGGGGAGTATCTACAGCGAAATTGATGGGTTCGGTTGTTAAAAATGATGTACCTACGTTATTAGAAACTTGCATACCTTCTCTGATATTCAAAGCAAATTTCTCGTCAGGAATATACTCCCCACCATCGATTGTAGATGGAATAAGTTGAAAAACTTCAATTTTTCCGGTCGATCCACGAACAGGCTTTGTAACGTGACCCATAAATCTAGCCAATGGAATAATATTTTTTCTTTCTTGGGTGTTAGCTATCAATCCTTCTTTGAAGTTATAATCGGTATAATAAGAAAGAACATCACCGACGTATGACGCCATTTCAATGAACATCATACCTGGGTTAGCATCTGAAAAATCCTTATAAGTATTTGGAAAATAATACTTAGCAAAATTTATAAGTCCTTCTTTAAATTGAGAGAAGTCTCGATTTAAATACCTAACATCTCGACTATTAGGTTGAAATAATTTATTCGTATTCGTTGACATATTATGTTGTCGTGTCTATTACTACCGTCACAGTATCCTTCTGTTTAGTAAGATTCAGCATAAAATCGACCTTTACGCTTAATCTATAAATATCGATATCATCTTGTCTTTCTTCATTTTTCAATAATGTAGGGGTTACATTGATGACAGATACATTTGGAATCCATTGGGCAATGTCTTCTTTTATAATATTGGAAGCAATTTCTGGTAATATTTCCACATTTTGTTCAAAAACCAAAGAATGAAGTCTTGAACCAAAGGTAGGCTGCATTCTACGTTCTCCGGGACGAGTATTTAGTAAATTATAAATATTAGAACGAACTTGAGTAATGGTATCAAATGATTGTTCAAAATAACCATTATTCCCATCACGTATGGGCAATGTTATTCCTACAGGTTCTTTTAATGGTTTTGATGCCATATTGCGTTATCCCATCGTTACTCCGGGAACCATACCACTTCCACCATTTTTCTGTACTTCTTCGACTTTATTAAGAAGTTTTCTATAATCTTTCTTAAATACACTTTTTAATACATCAGGAACGGCACCAGGAATTTCAGTAACCGAAGGCGGAACGGAATCGGTGACACCTACCATTGTTTTTAAATAATCTATTTTTGTTTCTGGACGTTTAGGTTGACCAGCTTCAAATGAAGTCTCAGTATCATTTACTCCGATTTTATCAAATCTTACTAAATCCTCATAATTAACCGATTCATCTCTTGGAATTCTTATACCCGACGCAGCAGTTTCTTGTAAAACACTATCTAATGCCGGGTTTCCGGTATTTATTTTAACCGGAGTTCTAGCCACAACCGGTTGTTCTACAACTTCTTCTAAGGTTTCTTGTCTTTCTTTTTTGGTGATTTTACTAGCTGTTTCAGATAATACATCTCCTTTTGATAAAATAAGTTCAGCGATTACATTACCCATTGCTTTAGTCACTTCTTCTTTAACCAATTCTCTAACGGAACGGTTAACTTCTTCTTTTACAACCATTTTTATAAGTTTTGCTAATTCTTTAGTATTCATATATTATCTTTTACTTCTGCCTTTCCAACCACCAGGAACTCCTGTTCCGCTCGATACATTTATTTTTGTTGGCGCATTCAAGGTAGGAATATTCCCACCATCCGCACCTGGAGCAAAACCTCCACCTGTAATAAATACTCTCCGACTTAACAGAGTTTCAAGTTTCTCTCTCATAACTATGAGTTTAGCTACCTCAACAGGCGTTTGAGTTTTATCTGGTTTAGCTTGTCCGGCATCTGGGTGTTTGTGTTTGTACCAATGTGTGTGTTTTATTAACCAATCACACAAATCATATAACCAATTGACCGTCGTTTGTCCTAACAATGCCGGTTCATCCGTTACATCCGGTGAACCAAGATATATTACAGGAGAATTTATGACAGTTTTTGTATTGGTTGTTAAAATTATTTGATTATGAGCATCAACGGTATATTCATCATCTGTTACTACAGCATATCTCTTTTTAGAAAAGTGAAACGTTTCTCCCCTTTTTGAAGATACAATTACTCTATCTGAATTCAATACTATCTGATCTCCATTTAGTATTGGATATGTAAATTTGGTTGGACCATTAAAAACGCCTTGTTCTTCGGAACCATTTCCCCACATTTTCTTTAAACAGTTAGTGACAAATCCACTAATAGTTGTACCAGATGTAATATGAATTGAACTTCCGTCGTTGTTTATATCTTCGGAGACATACCCACCAACATTTTTTTCTTCTATTGTTCCCATTACAGGAGGAACATTTTCATATACTCTTGTTGATTTTCCTGGTTCTGTTAACGGTCGTTGACGATTACGAATTAATATCATTGGATTTCCACCACCAGCTTCGTAAATTTTACCGTCAATATTTTTGTATTTTAAGCCAGACCCTTTATAATCTGCGTATCCACTGAAATTATCATCATGTCCACGATCATTTAAACGATTATCATCGTATGCACCAAATCTAATAGATTGACCAAATCTACTTTCAACTATTAAATCTCCTTCTCTTCTCTTCAAACTCCTAATTCGATGATTCAGTATAAAATATCTTCCGGCTGCCCCATTAAATCCAGGTCCACCATCAACTCTTGTTCTTGATTCTGGCCCAATAAAATCAACATAACTGTTTCTTTTAATATCTCCCTCTATCGTTTCTCTGTTTCCCTTTTGTTGATTACTGGAAGGGTCAACGTATCCGCCGTTATTTAATTCTACTTGAAAATCTACGTTGTTATTAGGAAAATTATTTAGATTAATCTTTCTGGTATAGAAAAATTTTTCCAGATGTCTTATTACTCCCACTACTTCATTAACAACAGGATATTCTGTCACATTAGATTCTAAGGGAAGTGCCCACACCAATTCTTCTTTTTCTACAGACCTATTAGAATGAAGTAATCGAATTTGAACTCTACCTACCCAAGACAAATCAATATCTTGTTCACTTGGTTTTTTTCCATTAATAGATGGCGGCCATACATCCAAATCAATGAGATTATTTTTTAATTTTGGATGAGTAGAATCTAAAATAACATCTAATACGACTGCCGGCTCAATTTCATAAAATTCAGCTTGTTGAAATGCCGTCGGATTATTACCCCCAAAATTATCCAAAGAAGCATCTGATGTAGTTCCTGTTCGTTTCCAATACATGTTAATCTTTTTTAATGGATTTTATAGATATCGATGTAGCTTCTTGTTCTTTTTTCAAATCGGTGACAGAAGTTTCTACTTCTTTCATAATTTGATTTCGTTCTTCATCGGTTAACCACGATGAACCTTGTGGACCTTCGGTTTCTACTTTAGAAGACACCAATCTTTGTATGATTGCGGCTAATTTTACAAGATGGTCATCGTTGTGAATACCCGCATCCAAGTATTGCTTAATAAGAGGAACTATCATCATTGCGTCGTTTGTGGTTTTTATAAGGGGACGCAATTCAGTAACTAAGGCATCAATCTGTGACTTCGTTTCATTTTGATTAGTAACGATGTCTTTACACAAGTCCTCGAAAGTCTTGCCGTCAAATATTTGAAACTTCATGTCCATACCTATAAATAGGTAGAAACGCAATTAGTTTGAAGTCATTATAATAATATTTGTCCTCTTCTTTTTTCTATTTTTCCACAGATTTTCTCTGTGTTCTTTACTTTTAGGTTGATTTTTAAGTTTATTACTGATTTTCAATCTTCGGCTTATTTCAATCTCTTCTTTGGATATTCCTAGACTCCATCCTTTAACGGATTTTCTTTTTCCACTTATCATATAATGTACTGCGGAGGAATCCAGATTATATTTTTTCCTTAAATCATATTGTGTACATTCTTCAACCAAATTTAATTTGGCATTTATAAACTTGTATAATTGGTCGTCGTATCGAGCATTATTACTTCCAGTATGGGCTAATCGGTTTTTATGTTTTTGTTCCTCGGTCTTAGGTGTACCGAACATATAAGACCTGTCTCCTTTTAAGGCGTAACTTTGTCTTTTTCTGGTTTTTTCTGACCGGAATGAATTCCCACACCAACTCATTAAATAATTACATAGATTATCTATTCCATAGAAATCAATACATGCAGTTTCTAATGCCAACGATTCTAATTCCTCCATGTCTTCTTTTACTTTTTCGTATATAATGTGGTCACCAGAATCTATGATATTTTTGATTCTATAAAACAAGTCATAATTGGTTTTATTTGGGATTTTATTTAATAGAACATCCTTTTCGTGTTTATACATTCTACTTCCACAACCTTTACCAACATAAAAAACAGAACTATCCTTAGAATCCAATAACAAATATGTGTAATATTTATTACTTTTCGATGTGGACATAACCATTTTACATTATGATTTTATATAATTGTTAACGTTGACTTTTCCTTCATTCATATAAGACATAGAAACAGTATTTTGATATTGTTTCATTTTATTTATGACTTTTGTTATCTGCTGTGTTTTACACTCGGCAATTTCTCGTATGTAAAGATACAATGCTTTCTTATTATAAGCTTCTATTCGGTCGGAATTTCTAAAGAGTTCTATAACCGCGTTAGCAATATCTAAATCTCTTTGTTTGGTGAATATTTTGTTAACATTATTTTCCCAAAATTTTACCATTAAATTCATGAATTCTGTATTCTCAGAATTTTTATAGTGTTTGTCTTCACTTTGAAGTTGGACGGTATTTTCATCCTTTTCTTCACTAATATCTACGTGTTGATTGAATCTTTTATAATTTCCATTGTTCAGAGCAATAAGATAATGTTTTGCAACCACTGAAAAATAAGAATATGCTTTGCTTCCCTTGTTAGCATCGAATTTATGTAACACAGACACTAAAAATCCTACGACATCTTTTTGTACATCAATTGGACTCGTATCAAAATAAGTAAATTTGAAAGTGTTAAATACATTTTCTACCAATTTTTCGAACGCATATTTAATCTTCTCATTATAAATTGTATTTCTTTTTTCTTGGTCCTGTTCAAGATTATAATCGATGATAGCTTGTTCGGTTTCAGAAGTAAAATACATTTTATTGACTGAAGGTTTCTTTTCCTTTTCTACTGAAACAACAGGAGCAGTTTCTACGGTTGGAACTTTTTCAACTTTCTTTTCCACTACAGGAGTCAATCGCATTGATTTCTTTGAATGTTTCTTAACCTTCACGGATTTTAATTTCTTAGGCTTCATTTTCGACATTTTTTTCATTTTGTTCTCCTTCTTCGGTTTCCAATCCTTGAGTTCGAATGTTTAGTCGTTCTATGAGTTCTAACATTTGTTGAAATATGACACCAACATCGTCATCCTTTTCAAACATTTGTTTCTTGTCTATTTCTTTTATATTTTGGTAGGTAGATAGAACGTCTTCAGAAAATTCTAGTATCCATCGTTCATATAACTCGGCCTTCAGCATTTGCCATTGGCCAGCTTTAAATAAATAAACATTCAATACTAAAGAAACAATCAATAGTACAGACAAAACAACAATTGTTAAAATCATATATTACTCATCCACTTCATCGATAGGATTTTCGAGATACTCTTGAAGATAATCTAACGCTTCTTCAACACCATCCCAGTCTTCCGATCTTTTGGCATCCTTGAGTAATTTTACTAAGTAATTAATATCAGATTGATTCATGTTGGCTAAAATTTATTTCTATAACCAGACACATACATAGTAATATTTTTTCAATTCTGCCTTTAATATTTGAAGTTACTATTAAAATGTACTTCTGGCAAGTACAATTAATAATTATAATTCATAATGTTTTTATTTAAAATAACCTTTAGCAAAAGTATCATAGTGACCAGCGGAAGTAGATGGCGTGGCTGGTGGTTGTTCAGGTGCCGGAACGGGGGCAGGTGGTTCGACTGAAACAGGCTCTATTTTCTCTTGTATAATTTCTTTTACAGGCGGAGTCTCTGGTATAATTACATTTTTTGTAGTAGATGCGATTGGTAAGTCGTGAACAGAATCATCCTCTTTTCTATAAACTGACACGTTATAAGCAAGTATTAAACATATAGCTAATGGGTCAAATACAACAATAATCATTAAAATGAACCATCTAGCAACAGAATCCAATGATATACCCAAAGCGTCGGCCACGAATTTAAAAGTTTGTATATCTTTCTTCTCAGAAGAACCCAATTTCATTTCATTGATTTTGCCATCTATTTTTATTAATTCGTCTGTTGCTCTGTTGATTCTTCCGTTCTCATCTTTTATATTAATTTCAGTCTGTTGAATAATTTCTGCCGTTTGTTCCTGAATCTGTCTAAGTAATATCGGATTTCTATTAATAGTTGAATTCGTCAATACTTCACTCAGACGTGATTCCTGCATCGAACGTAATTTATTTAATTCTTCTATTCTAGTTTTGGCTGATTGGATTATACTCTCCTGATTCGGTTTTTGTGCAACGAGTAATTCTATTCTTTCTTGAGAAACCTTGAACTCAATAGATGATTTTTGATATGCTGAAGAAAGATATCCAAATATTCCTAACGATGTTATTATCATTAAGAGAATAACCGATGCACAGAGATATGATTTCAAAAGTGTTTTGGTTTTTGTCCAGTATCTATAAAGATATGTTGTCGCAACTATTTTTCCTATTTCTAATACTGATGCCATGACCATAGATGCAATAGCTGCTCCCGCAAACAGTGTGCCTACTCCATAAACCGAAAACGCAGCGGCACATAATGCAATTAATAATGATGTACATCCCAATATAAATGGAAATTTTTTCATTGATAACAATATGTTTTTCATAAATTATTTTAAGCAAATGGTATCCACGAACTTGATATATCTGTTCTAATAGGAACGGAAGATAGAGGAAATCCTTGAACAATAACCGATACCGTAAAGAAATTGGCTATAGCCGGCAAACTGACTGTAGTTGCATAGACTACATCCCCAACGGATAATCCTGATGTAGATGCTGAAAAGCTCGCACTCAAATATCTTGACCCGGACCAGAAATTACAAGATGCCGATACGTATCCTGCCGACAATGCACCTGCAGTCACCGAAAAAGGAAGAATATAATTTCTTCCGTGATTACCATTTTTATTTCCATGAAAATTATATACCGCACCTACGTGATTCATTGACGATGTTGGAGCAACCATAATTCCCTGAACAACCTCTTTATCAGAATGAATGATAGCTTTTAATGATTCGCTAGCAGGATATAACCATTTTTCATATTGATTATTATCTATCGATGCACTGAAATTTTCTGGAAGAAGATAAAGTCCTGTAGCTTGTCCAACATCTGTACTACTATCATTTCTGTGTGCTCTATCGGATAATAGTATCGTATCTCCCAAACTAGGTGGAATATACATTCTATTGACCACCCACATAATATAACTTCCTGCAGCAACATTATCTTTCTTGAACATTAAGTTGTGACAATAATTATGAACAAATGTTATGGCATTGTCCGTACCATTTACTGATCTATATCCTTGAAATAATTTATAGTCATCCGCAGTTCCTAATCTATCATTATATGAAGCCGTTCTATATATTCCAGGTGCAGAAGACTCGGTTATAGGCAACCATCTTACTTCTACGGTTGTAAATCCAACTGGAGGACTAGTTCCATCACATCCTAAAACAGCTCTCATAAAAACTACTATATCTGTGTCGTTTTCTGTTACAATAATAGGGACGCCTCTTTCTGTTGGATCCGTCCAGCCCCACCTAGAACTTGTAAATCCACTTGCAGTAAATGGACCAAAAACTTGTTGAAAATTAATATCCGTTTCTGCCAAATTAATATATGATGCGGTGATTGCTAAATCCGACTCAAGTGTATAAGTTGATACAGGTGCGGAAGGAGTAAATAAAGCATAAGAAGTAGAAAATACATTACTTGTACTTATTGCCAATTGAGCAAATGACGCTGTATCTACTAGAGACGCTGTTATAGATGTTAATGCAAACCCACCCCCCAATGTATTTGATGAAGATATTGCAAATGATGCTGTACCGTTTGTTGGAGTTGTATTGTTTATAAATAATCCAACAGATGAAGTAAATACCGAACTAGCTGTAGCAACAAATGATGAAGATACAGAAAATAATGAAGAACTTGCCCAACTACCGGATGCAAACGAACCACTCAGAGATGTCCAATTATTAAATGTAAATATTGTAGCTTTTTTGGAAGTCAATGATCCACTATCCACAACATACAAGAAATCATTTCCTGTTGATGAGGTTATAGAGGCCGTTAGTTGTGATATCGTCGTTGGCATAAATTATGGATTTCCTATAATTACAAATGAACAACTCTCATTCGTGCGTATAGGTACAGGAGACAAAGGTATTCCACTCACTACGACGGATGTAGTCCATCTATTTGCTACGGCTGGTAATCCATCCATGAAAGCAACTGCAACATCTCCTAAAGATAATCCGGTTGTTGGAATACTTGCTGAAGCACTATGGCTAGCCGATAAAACATTAGAACCAGACATATACATAAATGATGCTGAACAAAATCCTAAACTTAAAGATTGACTATTGACTAAAAACGGAAATGCATATACTCTTCCGAATCTCCCGGCGTGCCTTCCACCAATCAAATTATTGTTTGATACAGATGACGTAGAAGCAAACATAATTCCTTGTTGAACTTCTTTATCAGCATAAATTAATGTACGAACGGAACCACTTGTATATTGAATCCATTGATGCAATGAATGGTCAGGAGTTTCATTTGGTAGGGCAGTATCTACTAATACATCCGGAAAAGATTCTCTGAACATACCACTTTCTAATGGAACTTCGATTTCTTGTGCATTAGAATCTTCTGGAGAATCAACACGATATCCTTTATTTTCTATCCAAAGAATATGATTTCCTCTATTCAGTGTTTTTCTAAAATATAATTTTACAGAATCGGCGACTAAACGATTAACGTCATTTAAACATGGCATCAAAGGAACATAATCTTCCGAAGAATCTAATGATTCAGTATATGGCGAACGAGGAAAAATATAATCGCCAGCAGAAGAAGTAATATTTCTAAATCTGGCTTCAATCGTGTTAATTGAAAAATAACCACCTTCTCTATTATCTCCACGTCCACTAATTTTAACTGTTATATCAAATAATACATTTGTTCCATCGTTTAATACCATAATAGGAACACCTTGAAATAATGGGTCTGTCCAAGACCAAGGAGAACCAGAATGAGCACTTGAAGTAAATGGTCCATACCAAAGTGGAATTCCTTGAGCTAAATCTAAATTAATATATGATGCAGTTTGTGCGTGCTTGGTATAATTTGTAGTTGATGCGGTGATTGTATTTTTTGTTACTTGAGAGAATGAAGAAGATACAACATTGCTTGCTGTTTTTGCTAATTGAACGAACGATGCAGTATTTGCTAGAAATGAACTATTTGCTCGGTCTATTACGGAACCTGTTCTAGCATACGATGAAGTAATTGCCCACCATACTGTACCGTTATTATCCGTGCCATTATAATATAAAAATAATCCTACTCCTGCATTTATTGCATAACTGGCGGATGGGTTAAAGGATGTGGTGACAGCAGTAAATGATCTACTTACCCAACTTGCACTTAATGCCGAACCACTGTTTTGAAACCATGTATTAAATGCAGATAAAGACGTTCGGAATGTTTGCATTACCGAACCACTATCAACTACAACGATAAAATCGTTGGATGATATATTTACTATTTCATTTAGTTCGCTGACTTTTATATTTGCCATAAATTACGTTGCTACCCAAGAACTACTTACATCTGTTCGAATTGGTATTTGTGATAGTAATGCTCCTTGTGTAACAGATAATACTTTCCAATTTGTAGCCACACTCGGAATCGACCCTAAATATGCTACGACCATTGCATTTTCTGTCGAACCAGCAGACGCTGAAAAACTTGCTGTATAAATAGATGATGCACTTGTATAGGTAAATGATGCTCTACAATTTCCATTAGAAATTGCTCCAGCAGTAACTAAAAATGGTAAAGCATAAACTCTCCCAAATGACCCGGCAAACAATCTTCCTATAAAATCGTATCGTGGAGACGGACTGCTTCTAAATGAAATTGACGCCGTTGGTGCAAACATAATTCCTTGTTTTACTTCATTGTTGGCGTAAACAAGAGCCTTTACAGAACCACTGGTAGGCCATATCCAACATTCCAACTCTTCATCACTAGAAATAGATGGTGCTTGGTCATAAAGATAATATTGAGATGGTATGGCATCACCACTACCATTATAATATGCTCGATCGGTGACAATATTTCCGATAGTTTTATTTGATATAAATGCTTTTCTCGTTACTCTCGAATAAAACCATAAAATATAACTACCTCTTTTTACTCCGGTTTTTTTAAATGTGCTTGTTAGTGTATGATTATACGAAAAATAAGAAGGACTCCAACTCATTATATACTGAAAATCGTCCGACGTTCCTACTACTTCCGATGTAGATGGAATATCATATACTCCAACGTTTGTAGATGCTGAGATGGGTTTCAATCTTACCTGTAACGTATGTAATCCACCACTACTATCTGCATCATTCATTATATTGCATGTCGCCATTATTGTTATGTCTGTATCATCATGTAATACACAAATAGGAATTCCTCGTTCTATTGGATCCGTCCATCCCCATTTTGAACCAGAGTAACCACTTGCTGTAAATGGTCCATACCACTTAGGAATATTTGTTGAAAAAGTGCCCAAGTTAATATACGAAGCAGTTTCGGCAAAAGATGAAGTTTTAACGAATGAAGCAGTTTGTGCTAATAAGGTCAATAAAGAAAATGATGATGATAACACAAAACTTGCACTATTAGCATTTATTGCTAAAGATGCACTAGTTGCAATAGATGCACTGACCGCATTAATAGCAACTGAACTTGTGTGTGCCCACGATGAAGATACGGCATTAGATGCTGTACCATTGAATCCACCATCATATTTTAAAAATTCTATAAATGAGGATGTTTTTGCATAACTTGCCGACGGAATATAAGAAGCCGACGTGGAGTTTATAGCAAATTGAGCTAAACTTGCAGATAATACCGAACCACTCAGAGAAAAGAATCCATCATTTAAAGATTGAACCGATACTCTAAATGTTGTTAAAGAAGGCGCAGACCCGCTTTGAACAATTACTAAAAGGTCATCCCCAGTAATTGTTGTTAATGTCGCTAATTGACTTATTCTTATCTGAGCCATACATAATTATTCATTCATTAAATATACAATGGAATGTATGCGATTGTTCCTCCAACGTTCACCTGCATCCATCCTGAAGCCGTCGTCTGTAATGTTGGGCCTGTTGAAGAACTTTGTATTAATCTTAACATAGATGATGTCACTGCTTGACTAGCGGTACCATACAATGATGCCGATACAATACCTTCAAAGTAATTAATGTTATCAGCGCCTAATTGATAAATACCAAATTGATTTGCTGCTATAGATGCAGAATTTCTATTCAAATACAATCCGTATGAAGCCGAATTAGCAGTGATTGGGTCACTATAGAATGATGAACCACTTACTATAACACCACCACCACGATTTCTCAAAAGAGATCTAAAACCATAAGCATTCAATACTGTAGCAACACTAGAACCTGGGAATAGTGTATCAAAATTAGAATAGAAACTGACCGATGCTGTTACGCTACAGCTACTAGCAAATGTTGGTGTATAGGTAATTCCGGATGCAGTTGGATAAGTTTTTAATCCTGTAAGAGTATTGTATGCATTAATTGTAGTGATGTCATTTGTTATTTCGACTGTATTACCTACACCGACAACAGTTCCAATCGTCATTGCTTTAGCATCAGTATAACTTCCGGTTGTTCCGGCAGTAGATGTATCGGTTTCTATAAACAAAGTTCTTGGTAACAATGATTGAGAATTTTTCATCGTTATCTGATGAAAAGAATCAGGAGAAATAACACCAAGACCAATTCTTCCTGTGGAGTTGATAGTTGCCCATCGGTTTTGATTCGTTTTTATTGTGAAAGCATTACTATCATCCGTTCCAATGGTCGCTATTGCTCCAAAAGAATTACCGTTTTGTAAGAAAGCATTGGAATCCGAAGTAAGTTTACTTGCAGATACGGCATAAGATGAACTGAACGATGCAGAGGCCCACGATGCCGATGTTGCAGCAAATGACCTAGATGCCCATGAGGCCGAAGTCGCAAAATCAGCAACAACAGCAAATACTGTATAAGAAGACGTGACGTTTATTTGAGAAAAAGATGCACTTCTGGCAAATAGAGCAAAGGATGAAGACAATGCATAAGACGAAGAAATTGCTAACGATGCGGTTCCATTTGGTGTTATTCCATCATAATTTAAAAAGTCTGCGGACAAAGCCAGGGTTGCCACGTCAGAAGTATCGGAATCAAGAGCATGAAGTGCCTCATAAGCCCATGATGCAGTAGCAAATGATGCCGAACCTACAGCTGGATTAAAATATGATGCAGTTACAGAATTAACTGCATTAGCAGCCTGAATAGCATAGGAAGCGGTTCCATTTCCTGTACCAGTGTAAATCAAAAATGAAGAACTAAAAGCGTTTCTTGCCGTTGAAGCAGTCATTGCAAATGAAGCGGTTCCATTTGATGTTCCTGGAGTAAATACTAAAAATGATGCACTCGTTGCAAGTCCTGGAGTTGCCGCACCAATTACAAATGATGCAGTAACAGCAAATGATGCAGTTGTTGCTAATGGAGTAGTTAAAGCAAAACTAGCAGTCCTTGAAGTAATTCCGTGAGATGCACTAGGAATTAAGCCGACATTATTTGGATCTATGTAAGAAGCTGTAGCAGCGGTTGTTGCAGTGGTGGCATTAAAACTTCCACTAGCTACAATATAAGATAACAATTGACCGGCTTGAAGTTTCTTTGATTCTCTGGCACTCGAATCGACTATTAATAATAAATCGTTCGATGATACTTCTCCGGCAGTAAGTTCTACAAGTTGTGATACTCTTTTATTGGACATAGTTATATCCTCTACTCCAATAAATATGTATGGGTTAAAATAACAGGACGAATAATTACTTTACCGAAGTCTTTCTGAGTCTATTTATTATAAATTGAACCAATCCACTACGTACAATATCCTCTTCCGTAAAGATAAAGGTTTTGATTCCTTGTGATTGACTTTCCTCATCATTGAATTTGTTCATCAACTTTGTGAATCCGCTTTTATCTCTTATATCCGATTGGTCCGGATCTCCCAAAACAAATACCTTACTAAATTCACCAATACGAGTAATTAAGGTAGTTAATTCCTTTTCGGTAAGATTTTGAGCCTCGTCAGCGATAATAACTTTAGCATTCCAGTTCAATCCTCTTAAAAATCCAACAGGAACAGCAGTAATTCTATTATCCTTCATTAATTTATCAATATCTCCCTTTGGTAATAATTCTATTAATTTATCCAATAGAGGTTGAATGTATGGTGCCATTTTTTCGTCTGCTTCTCCTGGCAAGAATCCTAACTTGGAATCCGAACTCTCTACGGCACTTCTGATGTATATTAAGTCACTCACTCTTTTTTCGTTCATCATCATCAATGATACTAGAACGGAAAGATATGTTTTTGATGTACCTGCTGGACCGGAAACAAACATTAATTTTGTAGATTTATCCAACGCCATTTCCATGAACTTTTCTTGAATCGGTTTTAATTCCCTACGAAATATATTTAATGAATCATTAAGTTTATTCCTCTGTGGGATTACAGGACTGTTGTCCCGAACTTCTCTGTTCTTTTTGTTCTTTTTCATTATGGTTTGAGGTTTCCTTGAGAATGTTTTGTAATGTCACGACCCTTTTACAAAGTTCATACAATTCTTTATCCATGTAGAATTTGTATATATTATTTAAATTTGATAAATAATCTTTGGTGGATAGTGTGATTACAAACTTGGAATCTTTAAACTGAAAAACTTCAACTATTGGTAAGTTGTTTTCGATTGCAAATTGTATCGAATTAATAGTATGTTCCATCATCGGAACCTTATTACTCTTTACGAAGGACAATAATTCTGTATTTGCTGTTGGAAGAACATACTTAGCTAATCCTTTGGTGTTCTTATTAGCCATAATTTTGTTGTACTAATAAATATTCCCAACAAATCCGATTGTTTAAAAAATAAAGCGTGCGTGGAAAGGAACACACCCTTATTATTTAACTAAAACGTATGAATGGATTTACACACCAAATTCACGTAATTTTTGTTCAGCTAATCGTTCCCATCTACGAACGGTGCTGGCAGAAGCATTCTTATAAGCTTTTCCAATGTCAAGAATAGACTTTATTTCATCAGTACTAGAAGCATTTTGTATTCTATCCTTTATACTTTTCGATTCGTATTTATTGGGTCTTAACCAAGCTCTCTTTGGAACATAGAATGTGGGAACCGTTCCATACTTCATATATCGGTTCGACTCAATATTGACTTGTCTATTAATTTCGTCAATTTCTTGAGAAAGAGTATTCACACCTTCTGGTAATGGAGAATTATTTACCGCATTGGTGCTAAGGATTTCGTTTGAATTATTCATAACAATTTACCAGATTCGATGAAGTTTTTTATTGAACGGTACAATTTCTACCTTTGTACCGTCTGGATGTTTATCTACAACTCTTTGCCAAAAATCCTTTTCTGTATAAGCGGCTGAGTCAATAACCACACCATTAACTGTGGTTTCGAGAGAATATTCTTTATCTGATACTCTATGTCCTCCACGAGTAACAACATATTTTTCAGGTTGTTCCTCGGATATATTAGTTGCCGGATTCGGAACCACATCCGGAACAGTCTTCTTTGATGGTTTCGCCATAAGTTATTTAGACTTTTTTTGTTTTATTTGAGTTGTAATGAAATTAGCTAATTCTTTTGCTTTGTCATCGTTGATTATTACCATATCCGACCAAGGGTTTCCGGTTTTAATAATATTCCAACACCATCGAATTCGTTCACGCCAACAAAGAGGACGATGACTACCCATAGTTTGCCAAACAGAAACCTCAAAACTTTTATTCGGCCCATCGACCACTCTACAAACTTCAAGAATTTCACACCCACCATCACATTTAACATAATGTGACTTTGTAGTAAACTCGATGGGAGAAAATTTTATTTCTACGGTTTTCATCTTTGGTATATTTACTATTCTCTTATTCTTCCGATTTGTCAACTTCTAATTCCTGCTTAAAGTGATGAAACCGTTTTGTGCCGCCTTCGGGATGAATAGCAACGGAATCGTAATAAAATGCTTGAACTTGACCAAATGCTTCATTCCACACTCTCACTCCACCCAAAGGATACGATGGTTCTCCTATTTGATGATAGGAATAAAGATACATTTTATAAAAATCCGGATATCGAGCAACTAATACTCTTATTCCGATTGGAGTAGTAATATCAATTTTTTGATTATCTTTTACACCAATAAAAACTTTATGAGTCGTTCCACTGTTTGAAAAGGTTTTTTCAACTCTATCGTAATAACTTTTTTCTTCTTCTGGTGTCTTGGGTTTTCTTCCTCGTTTTTTGGTATCAACGACTGGTTCTTCATTTAATTCCTCGGAAATCATTGATTTAAAGTCGTCAGTATTTTCTACGACACCAGAAGATTTTTTTGTTGTTACGCTTTTCTTTTTCGACATATATGTTATATTGTAACATGGTTTAGATGTATTGTCAAGATGAATGATATTTATTAATTACCATGAAATTATCAAAAATAGCATCGCAAGTCATTAAGGAGAATGATGTTAAGTTGGATAGTTTGTCACAGGAGTTTGAAGTTTCTGAACCAACATTAGAGTCTCTAAAGGATGCCGTAGATAAATTAAATGTCAAGGCAGCAAAATGGAAAGTTCCTCCACTGAAAATAGATGTGGTCAGCGAAAGAACCGAAAATACCACCGAAAAATCACCTTGGGGAGACGATGAAGTAGTCGGCATAACCAAATTTCTAACCATCAAAATCGTTGGTGATGTTCCGAGAGTAGATGGATTTGAATTCGTTGGTAAAATAGAACATACCCCAACAGGAGAAAATATCTTAAATATTGCTCCCGGTTCGCCCGTCAAGAATCTTCCAGAATTATACAGAAATATCAAAGGCAAATGTGATGTCTGTCAATCGAATCGAGAAAGATTTAATACCTTCGTTTTACAATTGGAAAAAGAAAGCGAAAAGTTTCCTGACAAAAAAGCCGGAGACTTGATTCAGGTAGGAAGTGGTTGTTTGAAGAGATTTTTACCAAACATGAGTGTTGATTCTTTGGTAAATTATGCAAAAATGTTGTCTGGAATTCGTTTAATGAAGGATGAAGAACCTAAAGATTCATTACGTGGAGATAAAAGTGCACCAGACCAATACAAAAATCATATACCAACGGATATTTTATTGAAATATGTGATTTTGGCATACGTTGGTACCGGAAAATTTGTATCAAAAAAGAAAGTAGATATCGCCAGCGGCGAAATTTCTACTGCTGAAGAAGCATTAAAGATGATGTTTGATAAGGATAGAGAAGAAAATAACATTGTTAAAAGGTTGAAGGCGAATCCTCATTTATTAGACCACGCTAAGGATTTAGAAGGGAAGGTTAAAACGTGGATGGAGGCTACTAATTTTAACGATTTTAGTAAAAGTAATCCTATTTTTTCTGACTATTACCACAACATAAACATTTTATCTAAATCACCAACTATTAACACTCGTAACGTCGGATATTTTGCGAGTATCTTATCAACTTATTTAAGAAATAATAAACCATCGAATGAAAAAACCGAAGATTCGGAAAAAACATTCGTGGGAAGAATCGGAGAAAGAATTAACTTTCATGGAAAACTTTTAAGTATGAAGTCCTTTCCCAGTAAATTTGGATCTAACGTAACTTTGTATAAATTTGAAAATCTTGATGGTAACAGAATTGATTGGTGGTCTTCTCTCGACCCCGGATTCATTCAGGGAGAAATTTATTCTCTTTCTGGATTAGTTAAAGAACATAAAATCGACGGATATACGAAACTTCCGACTACGATGGTCAAAAATGTCAAAATCAACAAAATGTAAGAATGCCTTAACTCGTAGTGAACAAATAAAACTACATTATGGATGTTTATTGCGTCTTATTAAAGAACAATCTATTCCTAAAAAGAAAAAACCCGTTGGAATTTTGTTCCAACGGGCGTTTTTTTGTTTAAAAGGAATTATACGTGCTCTACTTCTCCCTTAACATCTCTATAATACCATTGGTCATATTCGGCACGACATGAAGTATAATCTGCTTGATGAATTACTCTTGGTAAGTTAGTTCTCAAATAATGGTCAGGATTATATTGTTTCAAATATCTCTCTGCCGCTTCATTATACATTCCATCTGCTAACTTAATGCCAAGATATTCTTTCCAAGACATCGGAATTCCATTCTTCTGAAGAATGAAAACTGCACGGTCAGTAACTTCCATATATTGAATATTAGAATTCAACTTATAAAGTTCTCCCTTTCTTGCTTTCCAATCTTGGTCTTGTTGAACATAGTATTCTCCTTGTTCCAAGTCTCCTAATTTTCCTAAATCATGATGCATGGCAGCAAAAACCATTTCTTCGTCGGTAAAATCAATGACACAACCCGCCATTTCAAATAGTTTTTTACATCCAAATGAAAGTTTAATAACGTGCATGATATGAATCAAATATCCGCCTGGTTGAGCCAAATGGAAGTGTTCACACACAGAAGCCGGAGACATCAATGCAGTCATTCCGTATTCTTCCGGTGAATAAAGTTTCAGAAGTTTTTTTCGTCTATCACCGGTAAAAGATGATTTTACACAGTCAATAAATTCTTCATAGTTTTGTTGAAGTTCTACTTCCGTTAATACAGGTTTTTCAATCATACACACATTATAATATGACATCAAATACAATTCAAATTATAATAAATCTGTTACCTTCTTTTATTTATATTTATTTCATTATGAGTAACAACAATTCGCCATTTGGTCATTATAATGCTTGGAGATCGGGCCCTGCCCATCGTTCTGAAATCGACGAAGAAGAAGCGTTGATGCAGAGAATTATTCAAGAGCAGGTTGCTGCTCAAAACGCCGCTGCTGCGGCAGCAGCAGCCGCTGGGGCTGGAGGAACTCCACCATACAGATTTTTTAATCCTGTTGCTCCTATTGCTCCTACGGCAACGTCAGCATCGCAAGTCAGCGGAACCTTGTCTGTAAGAATTGCGTGGACAAGTGCAGATAATGACGGAGAAGGATTTGTATTACAACGTTCAACAAATAATGGAACTTCGTGGAATACATTACCCTCGACGGGTTCAATTACAACAGGCTCATTTGCTGCTGGAACAGTTGTAACATACCTCGATAAGACTGTATTTACGCCAAGTACTTCTTCTTATAGAATTTTCGCTGTTAAATTGAACGTCGCTACGCCTTCTAGTTCGAGCTTCAGCGTTTCATCCAGCGTATTTGTATTAAGTGGTTCTATCGTTCCATAATTAAATTATTGCACAAAAAAGAGCCGGATTTTATTCCGGCTCTTTTTGTTTTATAAATTGGCGGATGGTGTAGGTCCCGCCCCCAAGACCCGTAGGCCCCATCTGATTTCGAATCAGTGATGAACACTCATTCATTTCACCATCCGTAAAGTGGCGGAGAGTAGAGGGATCGAACCCCTGCATCCCGAAGGATGGCCACAGATTTCCAATCTGGCTCATTGCCACTCTGACAACTCTCCAATGGTGACAAAACTTATTACCTACTCCGAATCACGTCGTAGTGCGCATGTTCTGCTTTAGGTCAGCATCTACCTATACGATCTTCGATTGAACTAAACAATCTACTTATTACTCGTATTTACACCGTTAGTATAAAATACAGCGGCGATTGATATTAGGCGTCCATCACCTACGGATAAATATATCACCAAAGAGAAAAATTGTCAATAAAATTAACGAAACCAAAGTGATTCTTCTGGATTTAACTTACCGTCTTTGAATCTCTTTTCCCAGTCTATAGATTTTTCTCCTAAAGCGAGTGATTCCATTATATGATGTTTGATTCGAAGACTTTTCTTATAGATAATTCTTTCTGCTTCAGATAGATATTCTTCTACACAAACCTTACATTCATTAAAATCTTTTGCGTCTTGGTCATTAATACAAACATCGCACCCTCCGCCGTTACAAGAACCATTATGACATTCAGGACAAATGATTATGGCAATGTCACACAGGTCACACCACACAATAGGATATTTTCCTCTCCACTTTTCAAGAAATGGGTCAACGATTAATTGATTGTTATTCATTTTATGCCTAATGCTTTTCTTTCTTGTAATATTCTCTGATGTTCACGATTACAATTGTCATGATGGGCTTTTAATCCACTTATTTTTGCACACACAATACACTCATATCCTGTATCCGAATCTCCACCAGCCCAGCCAGGATAATATATACAGTTTTCTTTTAAAGTCAGTTGACCACATTTCATACATGTGGCAGACTTGAACCAATTAATAATTCGTTTAATCATATTTTTATCATTGTTTATAATCTACGTTTAAAATTTTGACCGATAGTTGTCTTCCAAGAACAGAAGAATAACGTGGTTTACACGGTCGAAGAACGATTCCCTCTCCGTTATTTTTTCCATACTTAAAATTATTAGCAATTTCCTGTAGTCGTGCTACATTCCAAGTTTCATCTAAAATAAAACAGTCTCCAATTTGGTCAACTGTTGGAATATCCAATATTGCACAAGTCAACACAATTTGTCCCCAATCGAGCCATGCGCCATTGTCCAAATCACGAATATTGAATACACGGAATGATTTTTCCGATATTTCCATTTTGTTTCCCTGAATGGTTGGTCCAACGGCCTCGGCCTGAATTGCAATATTTCGATTGAACTTGGTCAGTTTCTCAACCAAATTTAACTTATTCACGATTGACCAAAACCCCGTTCCTTCTTTTTGTTCTAGTTTTCGGCTACAAACACGAACCTTTCCATCTTGATAAATGATAGTACAAGAACTACCATCGGCCTTGCCTGTGATATAACACAAATCGCCACGAAGTTCATTCAATACTTCATCACCATAATTTAATAGATTGTGTTCATCCGTCATTGGTATAAGATTTGTTGGAAAATTACCTACTGCTTCAGAACTAATTGGTTCTGGCTTTTCGTATTTGATGATACCAAGAATTTCAGTAACGTCGTCGCCCTCCTTTAGATTAGCGATGTTTTTTTCAACTTGAAATACCTCATTACCAATTTCTTTTGAATTTTTAAGAAGAATATCACACGGACATACCAATCCCTGAGATGGTGCCCCTTTGAATCTACAATTCCAGATCCGATACTTTTGACGTTCCAAAAAAGAAAAAAATGGATTGGTAGAAGGAACAATGGTGTCAATAGTAATAAAAACAACCAAATCACCTTCTTTGAATTCGCCTTTCTTGATAACGACCGGCCATTCTTTGATTTTGGCTACCTCTAATCTTTCAACCTCTTTATTAGGATGTGGTTGAATCAAGTGGATTCTTTGAATTGTTGCTAAATTTTTCATTAGATGTATAAAATTTCGTCGGTTTTTACTAAAAAATATTGATAACAAGACCCACCATCTCGTCTCACATACGACATGCCGTTACAAAAGTGACAAACGAGTTCTAAAGAATGAGTTTTCCATTTTATTTGTTTCATGGGGATTAATATACGAGATTTTTAGAAAAAGTCAAGAAGTTATGAGGAAGAAAATTGGCTGGGGATGATGGAGTTGAACCACCGTCTTTCGATTCAGAGCCGATTATAATACCGTTATACTAATCCCCAATAAATTATGGCCAGTTGGTTACGTTAAACCAAGCCCGGCAACCTTGTCCATCGAATGTAGAATATCCTTCGATCCATCTTTGTTCTACTGGTTTCGGTTCCGCCACCTTAACCGTCTTTTTCTTGGACCTAATAACCTTGGATTTCTTTTTCGATTTCATAAAATTGGTGTTCCGTTTGGGAATTCAACCCATAGTTTCTTAATCCATTCAATTTCTTTGGATTCAAACACTCACGTAACTTCATGAAGGCGACAAACTCTTCAATCCACCACCCAAATACACGCTCTATGAACACCATCAGATTGTCATCCCTACTATGTTCGACAGCAGTGCATCCAGCAAGACCATATTGGTTTGGTGGTTTTTGTTTGTGTTTCCTTTGAAACAACCTAACACTAAAATCGTGAGAGTAGTTACCTACTCCCGAGCACCCCCTATGGTGCGCCGTTCCTGAGAGGCGTCGGAGGTTTATTAAAAAATTACAAGATGCCAGATTTACTCTTATCTGAGTGTAGAGTTTACAACTAACAACGTTGGATGACTTTTATTGTAACATCACCTACAACCTACCATCGGTAGGATTTATGTGCCTCTCGGCTTTTCTTTTATAATAGTTTGCTGCTGTAACAGCATCTTATTTCATAATAATAATGTCATACATTACCATTACAAATGGTTGCGGAGCGTTGGAGTTACACCAACCATAGAGACTTTCATCTCCCACCTTATGAGGGTGGCCAGCATCTTCCGGCTTGTGCCCGCGAAATCAAAGAACAAAAATTGGTAGCGGATAAAAGAATCGCACTTTTCTAAAAATGCTTATGAGACATTCCAGTTCACTAGAACTGTAATCCGCAGTAAATTCATCTATAAATATAATACACTCGAACAAATCGATTGTCAAATCAAATTCCAGAGAGTTTTTAAAGATTCATCTGGTGTTTGACGGGTAGTGTTGATAGGTATAAAATTCTCCAAAGGTTCTTCGAACTCTTTGCAGTGGAAGGATTCACGGCCACGAACTTCGTTAGTATAAACATAAATTTCTTTTATACCAAATTGAGATTTCTTGAATTTTTCTCTAACTTCTCTATAAGGATTTACTGTTGAAATGATGACACAAATACCTTGGTTATTAATATGTCTTACTAAATTTTGAAGTATTTCAGTTTGTTGAATTCTATATTCTTTGGTAAAATTTTCCTTATTGTAAGAATTACCAAATATTGTTCTAAGGTCGTCTCCATCGAGATGAAGAATCGTATCAGACCCTAACGCTTCGAATGCGTTTTTTAATTTTTTAGCTAATGTGGTCTTTCCACAACCAGGCTGACCTATGAACCAATATATCATAAAATAATTGTTGATGTTTCTTTTTTATTTTTTTACAAAATCGATTTTATTCCAATCATCCATTCTTGCACTTAATCCATCACAAAGATGCAAAATCCAAGCAACTTTTGTGTTCGGAGAAACCGGACTTCCCCATTCTCTATGTCCGTGGTGAGCTAAAATTGCATGTAAAACCGAGTCGTGATATTTTGATTTTACTTCGGGGAAAGATTCTACAGCGTGACTCCACATTAAAGCCGAACGAGAGATATGATGAATCATTCGTTTATGAACTGTAGGGCCCCAAACGTTAAAATCTTTCTTTTCATAATCATGAATTTTTCCAACATCATGATACAAAGCAGCAAGAAACAATTCCACGTCATCTACATCTTTTAGCTTTAAAGTTTCTTTGGTAGAAAAACAAAGACGAATAACTTCTAATGTGTGTTCGGATAATCCATTATCACGATAATGATGATGGTCTGATTTTGCACTTCCCGACCATGTTTGGGGTCGATGGTCATGTAATACATGATGTATTAAACTAATAACATCACTTGAAAAGTGAAATGTTTTTGCTAAGTCGTATATTTCATCTACAAACATAAAATCAAATCTTGGTGGAGCCAAAGAGAATTGAACCCTTATCTATTCATTGCGAATGAATCATCCTCCCGTTGAACGATGACCCCACATTGATAAACTAAAAGTATAGCCGCGGTTCTGTTATTTCAATCAAACATTTATCTCAGATTTTCATCTGGTTTCTTACTAATAGAAACTGCTCCAACCTTGTCTTGATACCGAATAACTCACATTCTCAGACTTTTTAGGATTGCTGCGGATTTGTGGTAATAACGCAATTCAACTCTTTATAGACTCGGCCCGGACTCCGAATTGCTCCCAAACAACGAGTTAAGCAGCCACGAACTTCCTCTAATCACAGGTTTTACTGTGACCAGCGTTTGATTCTTTTAATCAATCAAAATTACAAAGAACTTTATCTGTTCATCCATTTACAATAAACGGCTATAGGCCAAAATAGTAAATGAATAAAAAAACTACAAATCATAACATACCACGTCTTATCAAAACGATAAGTTTCATACATGGCAAATATACACCATAACATACCAAAAGTCAAATAGATTAATAATAAGTTCATAAAATTGGAGCCTCAGGAGGGAGTCGAACCCTCTTTTCTTCATTACCAATGAAGTGTAATAGCCGTTATACTACAGAGGCTTAAAATTATTCGGATTTTTCTCCGAATCGTTGCACACCTTTTACGGTAGCTAATCCCAACGTTAAAGTAACGACATTCGTTGGAATGTCAACTAATTCTTTTTTTCTAATACAAGTAATTGTCCACAATAAACACAAAATTACTATCCAAAGAGATAACACCATTCTAATAGTAGAAAATCCTCCTGTATTATCTTCGAGAAAGGTCCACCACTTTACTTTTTGTTCAGTATCCGTTGAAGCTTCTTTTATGTCACTCATATTATTTAAGTATTTTCAAGACTAATTTTGATTTTTTGAGTTTATTTTGTGTTTTTTCAAATTCTTCCTTACTCACATTCTTTTTAAAATTGTCACTATTTAAACGTTTTTCCAAAAAGGAAATATAATCTTCCTCATGTTTAATACGCTTTTCTTTTTCATTCATAAATTTTGGTGGTCGTGGTGAGATTCGAACTCACACTGTCAACGTTCTCAACGTTGTGCCTGCTGCCAGTTGGGCTACACGACCTTAACTAATCTTAACAACATGTAAATCTCTTATAGCTAATTTCGCATTAACATTGCTACATGTCCAATAAAAATTAACGGTATTCAATATTCCTAAAGTAGTTTCTAACATTGACCTCACTGTAGTTCCGGACTGTCCTCCCAAATTAATACTTGAAGTAGTATCTACAAACCATTTTTGCCATGTAGTTTGAGGACTTCCTTGACCAGAAAATAATCCTGGAAATACTGTGACAGATTGAAGACCTGCTAAAAATATGCCGCGAGGAATATTAAATTCCGAACCTGTTGCCGTTCCACCAACAACATCTCTCCATGCTACAACACTCATTGAATAATTATTCGTTCCTCCCTTTTTAATTTCTACTCCATGACATTTCCAAGGATATCCAGCTAAACTAGCCGATGGGTGAGACGGTGAATAAACAGTATCATATCTTGGTACGTATGTTGTTGTTCCTGAACCACCAACGAATGACCCTGTAATGACTGTTTGTGTCCATTGATTTGAAGTCCATGCTTGTGTACTTCCGGTCGGCACAGTGGTTCCAGCTTGTACTCTTGTGAGAGTTACACTTTCGGAATTACTTGGGTCAGCAACAATTGATAAACCCATACAATGTGCATCGCCAGCCACCTTGTAACCTCTATTTTGACTAGAAATTCCTGCAAAATATTTAAAATTTGTGAGACTTTCACTAAAATTTGTGCCAACGATTGTTTCTCTCCAATACATTCTAATGTGATTCCAACTAGCAGAATCAGGAATAGTAAACATTCTATAAAATTGTTCTCCGGGGTCTAACAAGAGAACGTCAACCGACGAACTTACAGAATTCGTTAATTCGTTCATTGCAAATAATGTAGTAACTCTCATATCTTAAATAAATTTCATAACAAAATCGCTCACGTCCAGTGTTTCATAATATCGTGGCCAAGAGATAAATGCTCCGTCAAAATATCCGTTTGACGACCTACTAAGAGGCAGAGAATTTACCGAAGACGATGCATATCCTCTTGATATTAAAAATCCTGCTGCTGCTTCCCACGTCGAAAAATTCATTGTACTTGCCAAATATACAGAGGAAGATACATCACTAATAGAATCGGCCGTTTGTGGTGCTAAACATTGAAATGTCCACAAATCAGGAACTACGCTTCCTGTTCTCATTCTCACTATAAACATATTCCTACTACCTTGTGGATAAGGAGTTACTGGAATTTTTTCCACAAATCCAGTACCATCCAGTTGAGAAGAACTATGACTTCCTGTTACCATTACTCTGATTGTGAACCTATTTTGAATATATGATTCCGTTATCGATGAACCAATACTTTGTGTTTGTTGCATCGACCAAGTATTTTCTCCGAATTGATTCTGAGCAGAAAATCCTACGGCAGCATAATGTTGTGGCTGTGCAGAACTACTAACACTTCCCGTTTGTCCAAATACAAACCCATCCGTTCTACAAACTCCTGCTAAAAATCTTGTAAAATCATTAGGAAATCCATTTGAATTGACTCTATTCCAGTTCCAAGCAGTAGTTATTCTCCATCTAAAACCGATCCACACTTCATTCCATGAACCACTAGGAAAGAGAGAATCATTAAATTTTCTGACTAAAACCGATTGACCACATTTTAGGTAGGTATCATCAATAGAATTAACGGTTCTAGTATTTACAGACGTAATGGATGAAGTAATCATATATTAATTTCCTCCCAGCGATTCTCCCCAACCCCAACCACCAAATGTTCCAACAGGATTACTTCCACTGCCATAAAAACTAAAATCATCTACGGCGATAATTAAAGGAAAATCTTCATTGGATGTAGGAATTCTGATTTGCCAAGCCGATTCCCAACCATATCCTCGGTTTGCTGGATCGGAACCAGATGTGTAAGCCTGAAAAGTATCGTATGGTCCGCCAACGTATGTAGAACCACTTAAATCGATTAATGAATCATCAATTACAGGAGCGGAACCTGTTTCTACTGAAGATGTTCCGGCACTAGCAACGTCACCGCCTGCCATTGCACCAGCATCATTAAAATCAGAATAACTAGGTATATTTACAAGATACCTTTTCCCGTTCTGGATCTTTACCATTCGTATCACGAACAATACATATAAGAAGTGAAACGATTTGGAGTTTAAAAAAAAGTGGTACGGGTAGAAGGATTTGAACCTCCGGCCTTTTCCGTGTAAAGGAACTGCTCTTCCACTGAGCTATACCCGCATAAAATGGTCGGAAAGACAGGATTCGAACCTGCGACATCTTGCTCCCAAAGCAAGCGCTCTAGCCAAGCTGAGCTACTTTCCGATATTAATAACTATAGTTGGGTTACACGTAAATGTCAATCAAACATTTTTACTTGCCTTGTACTTTGGCAAACGCACTCACTCTCCATCATTCTTATTGGTGATCAATCCAATAGTTGTTCAGCATCGTGAGCCTGCTGACTATAGTTAAATTAGAAAAAGTTTTTAGGAAATTTATGTGTTCTAGCGTAACGAAGAATAGTTAATCGAAATTTTTCCTTATCCTTTTCTTCTACTTGACCACAACCACAAGCGACTTCAGCATTAGACCAAGAATTAGATTCTAAAGAATTTCCATTATATTTCTTATCACGATAAATTTGTTCTCCATATTGAACAACCAATTTTTCGTCGAATCCAAGCGAACGTCTTCCTTCATTTTTTCTTTTTCTTGAAAGAGTTTGAAATCGTTTGATACGAGCTTCATAAGACCGGCATGTATCAAGAAGAGTATTGATTGTTTTTTCCTTTTCTTGACATTCTACACAACGATTCTTATAAATTTCTTTACAATCCTTACAATCCGCCGTTGGTGGGCGAATCGCTTTATATGTTGGGTGTTTCTGACACGTATTTATGTGCTCCTCGTCATTCAATTCATGAAGATTCTTCACCAAGACTTGTAACCATTGTTCATCTTCTTTAGAAATCGGTGCATCGGATAAGTATGTTACTCCGTATGGAACATTTTCACCACGTTTCCATGTATCCAAAACCATTTTACGAAATTTTGGTTTGACCTTCTTTAAATCTTTTTGTTGTAAACATTTTTTAACTGTAGTCGTGTCAGTATGACTATCCAACACTTCTTCCAAATGTTTTTTAGCATCCTCCATCCGATTCAATGCAAGTTGAATGTAACCTTTATTCAAATCTACGTTTTTCATAATCTATTTTTTGGAAAATGTGTGTAAAATAATACAACTAACCAAGACAATCCTTCTACACCATAAACCGCAGCAATAATTGGGTCAAATCCGTGACTTAAAAATAAGTAACAATACAATAATATTACTCCCATGAATATTGGCCAAGAAGTAAGTTTTGGAATATAGGTGAATCCCTGTTTCATTGCTTGAACAGCACTAGGTATTCCGGCCACAGCGAAACAACCACCCCCTAAAATTCCTAGTATAGATATTGTATTCATAATTTCACCACGTAAATTCTACGTATGTTAGATTTTCCATCCAACTACAATATTCAATACTATTACTTTCACTGTAGAGATATTCACCCATATTATCAGTCTTCATTCCTTTAACGAAGATTCTTGGAGAGAATTTTTTAAGTTCATCAACAATGGCTTTCATGTGTATAACATTGTCAGTAGAATATTCAGAGAGAAATGTCTTGTTGAACTTCCCTCTATTATAAACGTTGCCGGTGAAATCTTTAGGATTATGGTAAAGACAAATTCGGTATCTATTTCTTCCTCTTCTAGCTGCCTCTTTGATTTGATCCACATAAAACGAAACATCTTTCAGTTCTTTGATTTGTTCTCTCCTTGCGTTTCGTTCTTTAACTAAAGATTCTTTTTTCTTCTTAATAAGATTTAATGTGATTCGTTTCTTGGAAGACGCGGTCAGATCTTGAATATCATTTAAGTTTGGTATTGTTTTCATACTAAATCTTTCAATATGTCAGATAATTCTTCTTCTAAATCCACATATCTTTGAAATTCGTATTCACCGAAACCAAAACGTCGTTCTCTATCATCAGAAGACAGTGACAGACCGGGGGTTTTCAAAACTGCTCGCTGAGAATAATATTCTTCCTCAGGCGATTCATCAGAACCTCTCCACGTTCCGAACCAATCATCATATTTTAGAGAAAATACGAATATATCATTATGACCATCTTTTCTTTTAATAGACACAACTCCCTTATTTACAGTGAGTGTTCCTAGTTTTACTGGTTGACCGTCAAGAGGAGATAAAATCTTGTTGATTGCGTGGCGAATTCGTTTTTCAAGTTCATTTCTACTTTTTTGAATTCGTTTCGACCTATTACGTTCTTCATCCATTGCATCTTGTTCCTTTTTGGATTTTTCTTTGGCTTTATCGAGAATGCTTTTCATGTCCAGAAGATAATATAGAAATAGGGAAGGTCAAATTATAAAAAGTGGTGGGCAATAATGGATTCGAGCCAGTTTCTTGAGTATGTGACACTCACGTTTTGCCATTAAACTAATTGCCCATGATTGTTGTGACGGAATTCCGTTATGTCACCGTCTCCTGCCTCGAATCTTATTAGACTTGCTATGGAACCGTGCTATTTTACGTCTTTTACACTAAACAACAAATTATTAACATTTCAAACCATCGAAGTCATCCATTGCTTTCCAAAAAAGTTTTACGGATTCTTCGGTTTGATGTTTATCGATATATGCCGACCAACAATAATAACAATCATTATTGGGAGGATTTATCATATCATATTCATTATGTTTTTGGCAATGAGCATTTTCACGTCGTAATCTTTTACAAGTTTCAAATTGTTGATGAACTTCTTCAGGAGTAGGTGGAGGAAGTTTTCTAAGAGCTTCCATTCTTTCAATATACCATTGTGGAGGTCCAATAACCTTTTTATCATCAAACATCGTATGGATTTCTCTTCCGTCTTCGGTGAATTCTCTTGGTTTTTGTTCACTCATAACATTAAAAAGTGGCGGAAGGCAGAGGTCCCGACCCTCAAGCTCAATTAAGGCTCCCACAGTTTAGCAAACTGGTCCGGTTCCCCGACACGGTTTACCTTCCATAAATTTTGTTACCTACCGAGATTTGAACCTCGCCCAATGTTCGACGACATTATTTTTATACCGTTACTCTTCCCTTCGGAGTCTTTACGGGCCCTTATCGGTAACATTAAAATGGCGGAAGAGTGAGGTCCCGCCCCTCACACCCGAAGGTGCATACTGATTTCAAGTCAGTTCCGGCACGCTTGTCCGGTTACTCTTCCATAGGACCGTATGGTCCAAAAAAATCTTTAGCAAAATTAACACCAAAACTACTCTTTGTCAATCCACCTTCTGGAGAAATAGCAATTAAATCGAATGGAAGATGTTCGGATAGAGGCAAAGCAATCTTTACATCTTTCTCAGTTAAGTCGGCAATGATCTGAGTCAATCCGATATCTCCTTTATCCTTAGTAATTACGTTCTTCACAAATTCAAAATCCAGAAATTTCCCAAGCATTATACAAACCATCCATTGATTCTTGTTCTGCTTGTCTTATTTCATCAAGTTCTTCTTCCGACATATTACATCGGCAAGAACCGTGTTCAAATCCACAATCATTACAAATAATTGGAGACTCAACATAAAAATCACTCATAATTTTACCAAATTTCCATTACAGAGTTCATACAACCAAGGAACTCCATCGTTTGTCTTTCCTGACGGTAAATATGCTTTATGTTTATAATAAATTTTACCACAAGTTTCACAAACACAATCACCGGAAGTTCTATATGACTTCAATATTCTTTCATCTTCTTCTGGTGTCAACTCTTCAAAATTATCCATCATAGATAAATATCAATTAAAAACCATTTTACAAACACAGTTGATACACAAAATCCAGAAAATTGATAAAACAATCAAAACTAATGCGATGCTCATTCCGATTATAAAATTTCTCATGACTTAATTATAATCTTGATTCATCCGTTTGTCAACTTCCTATTTTTATACTGTCTTCTCTGGCTTGGTCAATTGATGAATTAATTAACATATAAAGATTGACAGGGTGGAAACCATCCAACCAAGTCTTGCCGCCACTTATATGGAATTGTTCTGCGCTCCAGTGATGAACTTCACAAAGAGTTATGCCGTTTGATAAAACGTAACCACCATTAGGCATTTCTTTACGGTCTGTAATGTGATGGGCATCCAAATTTTCGGTCTTACCACATATTATACATTTATGGCCGTCTCTTTTGAAGACTGCCTTATTAAACTTCTTTCGAAGTTCTTTATGTAGTTGTTTGTTTGACATACTCCATCTCAAATTCTTTCATTTTTTCTAAAACCATCTTTTCAGGCAATCCAACCAAGGACATCATTTGTTCGTATGATACAATAGACATCCAAGGATGATATTTGGCAAATGCCGGTCTAAGGTTTTTATAATATTTCTCTTCGTTACTCATAAATTGGTGCTCCCAGTAGGATTCGAACCTACAACCTTCTCGTTAGGACCGAGATGTTCCTCCAATTGAACTATGAGAGCATTTTCAGTAACAGTTTAGCTTTTGTTTAACTGGTGTAATCTCCGTGTGTCAACCTCTGTTACCCGATAGTAAACTTTTCCTTCCTACTTCATTACGCTTCAGTCGGCCATATTTTGAACTACCGTTGAAATTATTGAACAAACATTCCACACGATGCTTTAACATCAAATCCAACACGAGGAATAACTTGAACTTTTGTATTAAATAAAAATCTATTTTGAATCATTCGAATATTTCGTTCAATGACATTTGCTGAACTTTCTTTTCCCTGTTCTGCTGAAGCTGGATTGTAACGGACCAAATTAAATTCGCAAACAAGGTCATGTAAATGAATAGCATTACAAATGTTATCAATGTCTTCCTCAGAATCGTTTTCTCCAGCAATAAACGGAAAATGTATTTTCACAACCTTTTTTGAAAAATCTTGATATTCTCGGAGCATTTCCAATGCTATATATGGTTCCATTGCTGATGGCATCCATTTCTTTCTCCACGCCGGGTTTGTTGAATATAATGAGTAATAAATCGTAGGAGTGACATAGTTAAAAATCTTATTCAATGGTTTATTCAATGTCATTGGCATAATAGTTGATACATTGAATTTGGCAGGAAGACCTTCATCTTTAGCAATCTGACCAAGTTTGGAGAGTAATTCATCTCCATGATTCAAAATGGTGTCGTTTGCTAAAGCTTCACCCCGAGCCATAAAATTATAATGCATGTATTTAGCAGGTTTCTTTTGCTTTCTGTAATGCTTGAATACTTGAATGGCTTGTGCCATGAAATCATTATGACTGGAATCAACGAAAGAAGTCTGACCCGTTGCGGTCAAGTGACAGAATGCACACCCTCGATTACATCCGGTTTGAGAAGAAAGATAAGCAATGAAATAATCATCCGTTTTACGGACAAATCTTGATTCAAGAAACCCAACTAATTGTTCTTCAACAAAATTGACAGAAGAATCTATCTGGGAATTTAATTGATTGATAGTCATCCTTATATTCTACCTTATAAATACTTTTTTGTCAAAGTAATAAAATGGAGCCAGTTTCGGGAGTCGAACCCGATACGGAAATAAAACCGTGTCACCGTAGGTTTTAGCGTCACCAGACTCCCCCCTCCAGTCTTTTTCTTAACCTTTTTATATTGGATGTTTGGGGTGAAATGTCTATTTGTTTAAGAATTTGAGCGTAGGATATAGAGTCATTAACCAATCGTTTTAATTCTTCTTTATTTATCTGGTAAATTTTCCCATTCATATCAATACATATATTCATATCGATAAAAACTTCGGAGGAGTTTATTCAAATACTGGCGCTCACGGTAGGATTCGAACCTACATAATCCTGATTAGAAGTCAGGTGCCTGTTCCATTTCGAGCCACGGGAGCATTAAATTTTTTCGGAGCAACTCTTTCGAATCACTCCATCGTCTTTCGACGAGAAGATGGTCGCGGTCCGTGGACTTAAACCACGTAATTGCCGGCTCCATGAGATGCCGGTGACTCGTAAACTTTGTCTTAACCGCGATAAAATTACTTACCCTTACCACTCAATTCCTTCGTTAATTCAGCAAGTCTTTGAGTTTTCATACTTCTTTGTTCCGAAGTAAGTTCCTTGTCTGACAAACGACGATTGAGACGGTTCAATCTATTTCTCTTTTTTCCTAAAATGTGTGCATCATTCATAATATTTGATTGTATAATTTTTAAATAACATTGTATTGTTTTGCCCATTTTCTAATTGAATTATCAGTTACTCCATAAATTCTTGAAATAGATAATATAGAATTTTCCTTTATTAACTTAATCAATTCTTTTTTAGATGGTCTTTCACACTTTCTGTAACTCATATCTCTACAATTAGTAGAACAAAACTTTTGTTTACCTCTGGCATCAAAATCCTTTTTACAATGTCCACAAATCTTCATATTCTTCTGAGTAATATGTATTTTATTTTTCCACGGAATAGTAGATATAATTAAATCTCTTCCACCGTATTCTTCTACATCTTTAAGAAATTGTTCATTTTCATAATCAGAATGATGTATTGAATGACAATTAGAACATAATAAATCACATTTTTCTACTTCTTTCCAATATTTTTCCCAGTTTGTTGTTACCATATTAGATATACCAAATTCTTTTCCCCTCGGGTCTCTATGATGAAAATCGAAGGCCGCTATGTTTCCACTCCAACCACAATTTTTACATTTTCCACCTTTAAGCCTGACAGCTTCTCTTTTTAATCTAAACCTTCTTATTTTTGTTAAATATGCTTGTTTTGTCATACCAATACATATTGGTAATCACATCATGATTATTACTTTATACAAGGGTTCAAAATTGGTGCTCAGAGCCAGAATCGCACTGGCAAAACACACTTATCGGGTGTGCAGTTTACTATTAACTTATCCGAGCAAAAAATTGGAGCCGAATGTCGGTACTGCCCCGACGCATTTAGTTTACGAAACTAACAGGCTGCTTTTACATCAATTCGGCAAAATTTTAAAACATTTTATAATCCTTACGAAGATATTTATAATTATATGATTTCTCTAATAATTTTGATTCTCATATCCATCGTTTATCTTTCATTTTTCGAATGGACTCTACATCGTTATGTCATGCATCGTCCGTTTTGGTTAACGAATTATCCATTCAAACATCATGTTCAAATTCATCATCATATTTTCAATGTCGATGAAACATATCATCTTATAAACGAAAAGGATAAATTCACAATTCCTATGGCATGGTGGAACGGACCAGTATTGATATCCATTGCATCACTTCCATTCTTATTAATAAGTTTGTTAACAGGATTATGGAGTGTATTCTTTACATTTTCCATTGTTGGATATTTGTATTATGCAACCTATGAATATATTCATTGGTGTATGCATCTTCCAAAAAATAGAAACGTTGAACGTTCTGGATTATTCTTTCGTTTGAACGGCCATCATTTACTTCATCATCGTTACATGCACAAGAACTTTAATGTTGTATGTCCTATAGCAGACTTTTGCTTGGGAACGTTATTATTACGTTCAAAAGTTAAGTTTGCTCAAGCTAGAGGAAATTCTGTTCCAGACGTTCAACCCAAGTAAATTAATTCGATAAATTGAGGGATTCGAACCCCAGTTGTGACCAACAACATTTCTCATCAGCTACTAACTGACTTTGCCATGACTTGTACTTCATCATTTATCGAAATTGGCAGCCCCATTCGGAGTCGAACCGAATTCTACAGATTGAGAATCTATAATCCTTTCCTATTAGACGATGGGGCCTTAAATTACGAAACGACTTCTTTTAATTCTGCAATCAATTCACTCTTATCGAAGAAAATATTCGTTGCAAATTGATACATTACATCCCATCGTTCAGGTTCTTTATCAAAGAGAATGTATCCCCTTTTTCCTTGACCTAACATATAACCTAATTCCAAATGTCCGGATTTTCCAGCAGGCATATAAAGAACGCCAATGGATAATCTATCAATGTGATGTTTGTCAAATTCAAATACATGCTTTCCAGCATAATTGTTGAGAGCTTGTTTGTATGTACTTCCTCTCAATTTTTCATAGTCTCTCCAGTAATCGTCAGCTTTTGGGCCGGGTGAAAACCAATCATCGAATATTTCGATGTTAAGATGTTCTCGAAGTTCTTTCGCCAACATAGGAACGTTTTCGTTTCTTAGGCTTCCAATTAGATAAATTCCGTTTTCGGTAGATTTTGCTTTTGTGGTATTCATAATTTTTCTGTTTTAAACAACGAATATTATGAATCTACCTCGATAAGAGGAATGTATCAATTTATTTTAAATGGTAGTCACATCCGGACTCGAACCGGAAACTTAACCTTCGTAGGGTTTTATGATATCCAATTTCACCATGCGACCATAAAAATCTGGCATCTCCTTTCAGATTGTCAATCTTCGGATCTGAGGGTTGGAACCCCTGCTTCCTGACGGAACGATTTGCCGTTTGTTTCACAAATTGGAGCAACATGTGGGTAACGCTCCCACTCGGTATTCTGCTTGGAAGGCAGACGCCTCACTTCTCGGCCAATGTTGCAATTTAAAATGGTATCGGTAGGGGGAGTCGAACCCACCATGTCTTCTGGTTGAAAGCCAGATGTGTTAGCCAATTACACCATACCGACATAAAATTTTATTCTTTTGAAACATCGAATGTTTCATTGAAAGTTTTTATGGCATTTTTATACCCGGCCTTCGATTCATCGAATTTGTCGGCAGTATATTGCCAATTCCAATATAAATCTTTTGGAGTTTGGAATCCATAAAAATGATGAACTTGTTTTTGGGTTTCCAAAACATCTTTTCCGTTCCAATTCTGTCCAATCAAAATCATTCCGGAGTCAATATCCTTTAGAAGATTCGATTCGCCTAATGTTGAGTGACGATTTTCTAACCAACAGAGTCTTTCAATTAATTTTTGATAAATGCTGTTTGTCTGTCCCCAACGAACAGAGACAAAAAATACTATTGCATCCGATTCAAATAAAGGTTTTGAAATTTTCCAAAGTTCATCGGACTTATTATTGATATTACACCAACATCTATGATGTCCGGAAGGATTTTTTTCTTTATCTTTTAATACAGAATCTTTAGTTCCACAGTGATTTCCATATTTACTTGAAACATTTCCTTCACAAACAAAAATACTTAACTTGCTTACATCAATAAATTGAGATTTGTCTTTTCCTAATCGTTCATGAACTAATTTAGCCAATTTAGTAGATTTGGCTTCATCATCTTTATGTCCTTCAAATCTATTAGATGTTGAAATCAACAAAACTTGTTTTTTGTTTTTGAGATAATCGATGGTTTTTTCCAAAAGAAGTGAATTCTTTTCTGCATCTTTATCACTGGATGCTAGTTTTCTTTCTATTAATAGGTCTTTTAGAAAAATCATACAGATATAAATATCAAACAGATTTTATAATTATTGATTTAAATTGGCCCGGACAGTCGGTAACGCTCCGACCTATATGGGGTTTCAATCTATCACTAATCTATCTCAGTTATGTCCTGAAAATGGTCCCCATACCCGGATTCGAACCGGGCTCTCTCGGTCTTCATCCGAGGGCTATCACCAGATTAGCTAAATGGGGATAATTAAATGGCGAACGTGAAGGGAATCGAACCCTCCTAATCGCAGAGACAGTGCGATCGATGACCCAGCCTCTTCCACGTCCATTAAATTAAATTTCTGGATTTCACAAAGAGTAATTAAACGTAGTACTCCATCTAATTACTGGTTCCGCACGTTGGCGTCTATCAGGTTCTTGTAGTATTACCTTACTTCATCAACTCTTTGGAATCGAACCAAATCCTCAACGGCAAATCGTTGACCAATGCTACCATTACACTATTAATTGCCTTCGGTATAATACACAATAAAAATCATCCCAGAGTATCGTTGCAACTAGCTTTAAGAAAGTCGAATTTGACACCGTTACAAGTCGCCATTCAAAAGGAGTAATGAATGTCTGAACAGAGTTTAGCTCCACGTTCTCCGGGGGAAAATTTACAAGGATTTCACTACGATTCTAATGATCACTCGAATCTTAATATTCCATAACAACGACCGGAGTTGCACTCGGTACTGTCGGCACTGGGCCGATATGCTTACTACATTACACCACAGTTGTTAATGTCTATCTTGTATAAATTGGAGGCCCGTGTTGGAATCGAACCAACATATATCGTTTTGCAGACGACCGCTTGGGCCACTCAGCCAACGAGCCTTAAAAATGGCGAGCGTAAACGGTTCTGCCCCGTTGCATTCCGATAGACAGTCGGATAGGCTTCTATTACATCATACGCCCGTTATTATAAATTTTATCTATAAGATATTTGAACCGTTCCACAGTGAAATCCCACTTCATTAAATTGACATGTTTATGAAGCCATTGAACATTCTCTCTGGTATATCCCTTAGAACTATCAATTCTATCCATCGAGTCGGTTCTATCAAACTTATGAACTTTTGAACTAAATTGTATGGGTTCTCCGGATAATGCACACTTTCTATCTTGTTTTAAGAAGAGATTCCACAAAAATTTTGTATCAAGGTTTTTGGAAAAAGGAATATTGACACAATATATTCTTTTAAATTGATTAATTTTTTCTTTATTGTTCAAGTGTGACTTGAACTATTCATCTGAATCTAAACAAAATGGTGCGTGTGGAAGGACTTTCACCGACACTCTTTCCTCCATTACAGGGAGGCGCCTCTTATATTTGGGCTACACACGGCATAAATTTCATTTTCACATCGTATCGTCAGACGATTCAATGTGAAAACGTAAAAATCCGTCAAGGCTGCTAGTATTCAGCAATATTAACCAAATACTTGCCTTATTTAAAGTGTCCTACACTCACCTTGAGTTTTACGTAAAATTGGTAGGAGAGGCCGGTTACGCTCCAGCGCCAAGACTTTGTAAGAGTCCCAATCTACTATTAATATACTCCCCCATTGAAAACAAGAATCAGAAATGACTCCATATCTCATATGACTATCAGGAACTAAACCTGTTCCACTGATTCTTTAACAAATTGGTAGCACCTGACGGATTCGAACCCTCACTATCTAGTTTCTGAGACTAGCGACTCCTACCAGTTGGTCTAAGGTGCCATGAAATTGGTAGTCGTGGTCCGATTCGAACGGGCAAAGAATACTACATTTTGAGTGTAGCGGTTGTTCCAGTTTCCCTTATCCACACGACCATAATGTTCAGGATATTGACTATGTACACGAATACGTGAACATGACTGGTTTCCTGAACATGAAAAATTGGTACCTGCAGTGGGATTCGAACCTACACTACACAAATTTTAAGTTTGTTGACTGCTTCCAATTGGTCTATACAGGCATTAAATTGGTCCCCCATGTAGGTATCGATCCTACCCTGCCCGTAGGCGTTTGTTTTACAGACAAACCTTCGTCCTTAGAAGTATAATGAGGGGTTAACCTCTGCATTTTTTACAGAGAAATTGTTTTCCATTAAATTCCATAAAATCTTTTCCATCATGTTCATTAATGATTGGTTTGTAATCATGACAACAATCACATTCTTCAACGAGTGAATAATTGGCATAATATATGAATTCCGCGTCGGTCAAACCTTCTGCTAATTTTTCGTGTGTGTTTATTATCATAAATCGGCGCCGTTGAATCTTATTTCAGAATCGTCTCCTTCTTTTATTATCTATGGATGAGCCACAATCACCACAGACTCACAGACATGGAGCAATAACTATGTCCACCTTACAACGAGCAGTGACGCCCTAATTGCTATATGCTTACGATTGATTACGTAATACCGTAAAGGCCCAGAAACATAGTCCACGGCATAAATTGGTGCGCCGGGTGGGATTTGAACCCACAGTGGAGGATTTCCCTCATTAGGTTAAAAGCCTAATAGTTTCAGCCGTTTACTTACCGACGTGAAAAAACTGACTGGCCCACAAGATAGCAGGCACTTAGGTTGACTCACGAATTGTCTTAACCTGTCTTAGAAATGATAATTACGGGTAAAGGCATTTCACCTTTACATCTTCTCTATTAAATGAAATATGCATCTTCCAAATAACTTTGATTTACTATCCACCATCATCCGGCGGGACTCGAACCCAGCTGTTATTCCGGCGCAATGCGGAACGGCACTCCCTTAGCCATCGGAGCTTTTAGGATAACATGACTCTCTTGCATCACCATCAACACTATCATTTTTTAAATTGGTCAACATCATCACCGCCTGAGAGCATGAACCTTATACGGTCTAAGAGGGTCACTGACATGCCTCGAATGTTACTCATACTACTTCTGCCGCAGCTGTTGACTAAATTGGTCAGGTAGATGGGACTTGCACCCATACAGTTTCCTTCACAGGGAAAGATGCTACTATTACATCACGTACCTGATTTAAGATAAAAATGATATGGGTCGATACCTGACATGAATCTCCACCATCCTAAGATGGATATTTAATGAGTGAGTCATTTCTTAGATTACCATATCCTACTCGTAACTGCGTAGTTTATCCTAAAAATACAAGATACCGTTTTGGTTTGTTCATTAGACAAGTTTTTTTGGTTGCTGTTTGGTATCTTAAATCTTTATAGTTTCAAACCAATAATTTAAATTTTCAATTTCTTTTTTCTTAACTATTAAAAGTTTTTTTGGAAATTGTTTCCATTTTGCATCATCTTTAGGAGTTTGATACCCCTTTACTTCAATGTATATTTCTAGTAGAGCAAACAATTGATTTTTCTTAGGAATTTGGTGGTAGATGCAGGATTCGAACCTGCTACCTCAATCTTATCAAGATTTTGCTCTACCATGATGAGCTAATCTACCATTAAAATTGCCGGTTACTCTCTCCCGGAAGTCATACCACTTTCCTTTGAATCGCCACGGCGACTTTTTTCACCGAATGTTTAGGAACTGACAGCACCCCCGTCACAAACATTGATTGGTTGTAGGTATCACAAATTGGTGGAGCCACGGGGAATCGAACCCCGATCTATGGATTGCAAATCTACCGTATTACCATTATACAGATGACCCCATGAAAAATTGGCTGTTCATATATGAACAATAAATGGTTGGGTAGGGGAGAATCGAACTCCCGACCTCTACAATGTCAATGTAGCATTCTTCCGTGCTGAACTACCACCCAATAAATGACAACATGACTCTATCACTCATACGACTAGCGGGAATGAACCCGTTCCGGTCATTTTTAAACTGGCTCCCTCTGATGGAATCGAACCACCGCTTTCAGGTTCAAAGCCTGAGTTGCTGCCATTACAAACCAAGAGGGAATAAATTAATGTTCTGAGATTTCACAAACGTTCCATCCTACTTTGCTAGCAATTTTGGATGTCTTTTCAGTAAACCGTCGGCACCATCATCTCCGGAGCGAAACCCGGTGTTCTTTATTTAAACTATTCAGTCCTTGAGACTGACGATGTTCTCCTGGTTATTTAAAATGGTCGGAGTGGTGGGATTCGAACCCACAAGGTCATAAAAGACGCCGAGTTCCAAGCTCGGGTGGCTACCAAGTTACCTCCCTACACTCTGAAAAATCTGGTCTCCCCGGTCGGATTTGAACCGACATTATTCTTGACCCCAAATCAAGTGCCATACCAAGTTAGGCGACGAAGAGAATTAAAAATTGGCTCCAGCATCGGGACTCGAACCCAAACTAACAGCTATAAGGCCGTCATGCTGCCTACTAGAAATGCGGAATCTCAACGGTTACTACATCATTTTTATTACGTATTCAAAACGCCTTCATCCGTTTACTACACCCGACTAGCAATTACACTATACCGGAATTTAAAATTGGCTGGGACGGCTCGAATCGCACGAGCATCATGCGGGTAACAGCCGCAGGTCCTACTGTTGAACGACATCCCAATTAAATTGTAATTAATCCTGCATGAACTTCTCCGTGACAATTCGAACACAGAAGAGAACATTTATTTACTTCTTTCTTTAAGGATTCAAAAGATTTTGATTTTGAAGTAATTCCAAAACTTTTCTGTTTAGGATCACGATGATGGAAAATTAGACTGGCCATACATCGGCTGTAACCACATTTTTCACATTTACCTCCTTTATATGTTACTAATCTAATTTTTATTTTACGTCTCCACGTCACCACTTTTCCGCTTCTTCGTTGTCTTCTTTCTTCATCAGATAATCTAGCTCTACGAACATGAAGAACTTTAATTAATGTTCTTTTACACCAGCCAAACTTTTTGGTAATATCATCTAAAGTATTACCTTTATTGTAAAAAGATTGGAGAATTTTTATTTCGTTTTCAGTAGGTGGTACACTTCTTTTCATTTATCTAATATACCACAAAAGTTGATTAAATCAACTAGAAATTGGCTCCAGGAGATGGATTCGAACCACCGGCGGGCTATTCACCTACAGATTAACAGTCTGTCGTCTGCTACCACTCGACTACCCTGGAATAAAAAATTGAATTGATGGAATAGGAATTGAACCTATATGTCGGGGCCCCAACGTTTACCAAAATCACCCATCAAATTTAATGGAGGTAGCGATCCTAATATGGGGACTAATCAAACGGACTATATTCCATACTCACGCTGATTCCTCTAAAATTGGTGGTGCCGGTGGGAGTCGAACCCACGGTGGATTATTAATCGTCGGATTAAAAGTCCGGTGCTTTCGGCCTCTAAGCAAACGACACCATTAATTAAAAAATTGGTGCGCCGAGTGGGAGTTGAACCCACACGAATATTCCGATTAAGAGTCGGATGCCCGTCCACTGTAGCTTTCGACGCGTAAATTGGTGTTATTAGGAGAATTGAACTCGTATCAAGATCAACCTTCGTAGAAGGATGCCATACCGTCCGGCATTACGATACAAACAACATATAAATTGGTACCCCAGGTAGGAATTGCACCCACTATTCTCTACGTTCGAAGCGTAGCATGATTCTATTATCACCACTGAGGCATTATACTAAAAATGGAGCCTGTTGTCGGAATCGAACCGACTCTTCAGCTTTACAAGGGCCGAGTGCTACCGTTATCACCAAACAGGCATTAAAAATTGGCAAGCGCCGTCAGAATCGAACTGACATCTTTCGTTTTGGAGACGAAGGTAATACCATTATACAAGACGCCTAATAATAAAAAAATTTCCGAGAAGAAATTTCTAAATAATCTTCTCCTATCAACCCCTTCGCTTTTAATAACGAAGTTAATTCCAAAAGGTTCATGTTTACCATTTTTGCTACACGTTTCAAACAACGTCTTCTAAGACGTTTTCGATAACGAAAATCTTCTTTTTTAGACTCTTCATTCTTTTCTTTGTCTAATTTTAGATGAATCTTTTTATGACATCCACGACAAAGAACAATTAAATCTCTTAATGAGACATCATACAAATTTTTATATCTTTTATGATGAACATCTAAAACATGAATAGAATTACATCTTTGACAACAAGGATTGTATAGAAATTTTTTCTTCTTTAATTCTTTCCAATGGTCGCTTTTAAGATAATCATTTCTATAATACTCTCGTTTGTCGTTAATTTTCTTCATTGACAATAATATATAACAAAATTCTATTTTGTCAATGAATCAATTACGTTCCTATATCGTGGGAACTCTCACGCTTGACCTATCGTTGGTGATATCAGTTCCGCGCTCTCGACTGCCTGATACCGGCCCTACAGCTTTTACTGTTCCGCCTCTACGCCTCATTCCATGAGGATTTTTAACTAACTATCTAACAAATCTTTCCAACAAAAAACCACCGAACTTTTCAGTTTCGGTGGTTGTCAAATCGTAATATTCTTTCTGGTTACGTTTGGCAACCTCCGATAGCATAATTTCTTGGTTGACGATTATGCCATAGGCAGCCTTTCTCTGCCTTCGAATCAAACGGGAGGCAGCTTCCGGCTGTCAATACCGTCGATTTAATCTGTTCAAATGATAATTTCATGTTACCTATAAGTATATCTCAACTTTTCTTTTTGTCAAATCTTTTTTAACTTTTTCAGTGATATCCGATTATACGGTCGTCACTATGAATCACATTACCATTCTTCTTTTCGATTGGCAAATCTTTTTTGACATTGTTTGTATCATCCACCAAATCAACACGAAACGACTCCTTATTCAACCAACCTGCCAACGTACCATCTTCGTAAAATAATGGAATTCTGTCATTCATTGTCTTATATCCATGTTATTTACCTTGTTTCTTGAAGAGATCATCTTTACTTCTCTTCTTCAATTCTTTAGAAACTTGATTTTTGAATTCTAAAAAGGTAACAGGCTCAAATTCATCGGTATCTAAATGAACGAATCCTAACATTTTACCTGTTTCATCATAAACTGCTGGCATTTTTGCCACCAAACCATCAAATTTTCGAAGAACTTTCTTACTACAATTGATATCTATCAACATATCTCTGACCGAACTATATCTTTTACCAGTCGATTTTGGTTCAACATAAGATTTCGTTTTTTCCGGAATAACTTTCAACGCTTCTTCAGCATATTGAACCACGAAATCCACATCGAATCCTTTTAGTGACTTTCTTGCACAATTAGAATTCAATAACCAAACACATCTTTGAAGTGCATCCCGCATACGGTCTTTAGGAGGTAAAGTTGGAACAACTCCTGTTTCAATAAAATCATTCAATTGTAATTCTTGAAGATGTTTTCTCTTTTCAACTTCTTTTAACAATTTTTCTTTAGATGTTTTATCTAAATATTTTTTCAATTTACGTTTCATCGATTTTACGTTCGGCTTTTTCATAATTAAACTCTCGTTTTGTAACTTCGTATCCATTACCTAAATAAATCATTTATCCCATTCCAAAAGAAATCACACCCAACATTGATTTTGGTTCAAGACAAGGAACCCACTTATTTAATTCATAATCTCGTTTGAACCACCATTCCGTTTGTTTTTCTTTATCTCTACAGCCAGGATATAATCCTTCGGTAAATCTTTCAATTACTAAATGACTATAATAGCCAAACTCATTTAAATCGCCCCAATCTTCCTCAACGCACTGTTTGGCTTTTTTCAAACTGAAAAAGAATCCGACACACCTATCTCTATATTCTCTGAAATCAACTTCGTCAAGTCTTGTTGCACGTTTTGTTATATTCAAAGTCGTAATAGTATAAATTTCTTCCATATTTAAAAGTGTTTTTTAATCAATTTAACAAGTTCATTTCGGAATTTTCGGGGATTTTTCAATGAAGCAATAGGATAGCAATCGTATTTAACTTGTCCGGCAAAAAAATTATGTTCTACCCATTTTACATCTCTAAAATGGATGCCACAAGAATCGATGGAAATAACCACACGTTTTTTCCCTTTAACACGTCTAAGAATTTCTTTATTGGACGATTTGGTTTTAATTGCCATACGATTAGAATATACCATTCATTACATTTCCTGGCAACCCATCATTCATCATAAATCTATCGTCTTGTAATCCATATCCGTGTGTGCCTATTATTTCATTACGACGTTCTTTTCGCCGACTTTTTTTGGATTTATTCTTCATTGAGATTGTGTCTTTTTTCTTTTTCACTTTGTTTTATTATTTTAACAATCTCTTTGGAAGAAATCAGTTGACATTTATTGGTGATTTCTTCTATCCTTCTTTTAGGAATGTCGTAGTGATTTTTATGAAACCAACAACGGCAGATATCAAGCTCGTCGGCCATTTTATGTAGATTTTCTTTGGAATAAGGAAGACATATTAAATGTCGTTTCGTATCACAGAGAAATTTCATACATCCTCCAACCAATCAACCGGCACGACATCATTCATTTGAACATCCACCAGTTTCGGACTCATGGTGGCTCGTTTTTCCATCCAAATGATTCCAACCCACGTTTTATTTTTATAAAATTGGGTAGTGGTTATTATTTGAGGGTCTTTATCAGGCCAAACACAACGATACGTTTGATTAATCTTTACAGATTTGGTTGGATTCATGGCATCAAGTTACATGTTCTCACCAAGATAGCTATCAGAAGTAATGAAGCAATCCAAATTATACTAGAAAGAATACATTCTTTTAGGCTCATATTATAACTTATTAAAAATGGTAGCTGTAGAGAGAATCGAACTCGTCATTTTGTCCTTATGAGAGACCTGTCTTACCATTGGACGATACAGCCATTCATGTATAATTATACTACATCATAAAGAAAATGTCAAAAGAAATTTTGAAAATTCTTTCTCTACAAACTCTTTATTCACTTATCCTCAATGACATAGGGAGTGTATCCCGATTTCTTAATACACTCTATTTTGATTCTATCTCTATTCTGAACTTGTTCTACGGAGTGATTGTGTTTTATTTTTTAAAATGCCATACACCGTTCCACAATACAGTAACTTTTATATCATCGACAATTATATATGCATCCCATCCATCAAACATTCTTTCATTTGTTTTTACGGATTGAAATCGATTTAGACATAAATTTGCAAATTGTATTTCGTTTAGGCTTCTTTTTATATTCTTTTGTTTTTCTACAGAAATTCTTCCTCCTAAACTCACTCTATGAATCTTACACGATTTACTACAACACCGCCTTCTTTTTTTGGAATGAAATATTTTTGAACAATGATTACAAATTTTTTTCGAAGAACTTCTTTTAAATATTCCATCCGCCCATTGTTTTCGTGTTCTATCCGAACAGTTCTTTCGGTTGGATGAAGACTTATTATCATTTACAGAACATTGAATTTTACAATAAAATTTTTTCTATAATTTCTTTTTTAGATAATTGTATCTCTTTAATGAAGATAAAAAATTAGCTTTACAAAATGAACATTTTAAAGTTACAAGTGTTATCACACATTTATACTCTATCAACTTCTGGAGTCTCGTCTTTGAATTCTACAATACTCTGACATTCTTGAATATATCTTCTTCTAATACGATTATTTGAACAATCACAATGGTCTTCTGGACTCCAAAAATTATTCATATTACATCCATCGGCGTGAGGATTTTTATTCATAAATTCTCTAGCTAAACTTAATAGTTCTTCTGTAACAATATATTTTTTCATAATTCTTCGAGATAAAATCCAGCCGAAGGCCAAGTTTTAAAATTAACTATAGCATTTTGACGGTCCGTTTCACTCATAATCATTGTAGGGAAAATGGATACACATATTCCTTACCTAATAGATACCATTTTGACCACTCCATTTTTCATTCTCATGAATACAGGCAAAGCCTTATATCCTTCCAATACACTAGAATTTTTATCCACTCTTGCTAAAGAATTCACCAATTCTTTTAAATCATTTAGACGCATTTGTGATTCCATATATTTGTTCATTTTTTCGGATACGAGAAATATTTTCTCCATGTGAGTCAATTGTTTAATCTGATGTTCTCTTTTCATGGCTTCCGACTTTGTAGGAAATTCTTCTTGATACAATAATACAACAGGCAACCTTCCTCGTGTATATTTTGCCCCTTTGCCAGCATTATGTTTCAAAACTCTGGCATCAACGTCATTTGTGTATCCGGTATATAATGTATTATCCGAACAAATGACTATATAAACGTAAAATTTCGTTCTTATCTGAATACGATTTTTACGATTTTGGTTGCGTCGTCGGTTGTCCATGTATTACTTTCTGGAATGTAATTAGAAAACTTTAATAAATATGGTTCCATTGTTCGGCTTAATTCACACGTACCTTCATGGGGAGTAATAGAAACCATACCATCTATTATGGTCTTCATGTGATTTAATTTTTCTGTTTCATTCATAATTTTCTTACTTTATTCAACCATTTATTGAAATTATCGTCGTATTCTCCCAATTTACAATTAGGTTCTGGCTTCAAATTCTCACCGTTCAATAAATACTTATAAACTTCGTGAAAAAATTCCGCACCAAATCTTGTAGAAAAAATAAAAGGAGACTGAAATCTAATATAAAATTCTCTCTTTAATTTTACGTAATCGACTGCATATTGTTGTGATTGTGACAACAATTTCATGGCATCAGAACAAAATATTATATCATTCATTGGAATTTTTATTTAATGAATCTACCATGAATTTTAAAAATGGTAAAGTATTCATATCTACTGCACCATCTCTTTCTAATACTACTCCTTCTCCTAAATTCCAAGGATGTCCTTCACGACTCATTAAATTTGACCAAATTCCCATCCTTTTAACCGATTCTTGCCATTCTTCTTTTGAATAAATAAAATTTCTTTTGAATAGTTGCCACGTTAATGGGTCTTTTTCTTCCCACCTACTCAATTCTATAAAGTATAGTGGTTTATCATCACTATCTTTATATTCCGGATAAATTTCAAATGTATGTCTCATTATTCTCCTCTTTCTATTACAATTTTATCCGGAGTCACATACCTTAACCAAGATTCTGGAATACACCCTCTATTAATAAATCTTCCGTCTGTTGATTGAAAAATAATTTTCATAAATAAATTAGCTACGGCTTCTGTTTCCGTTTCTCCTTGACCAACAGGCGGCGAACCTGGCAAATCTAACATGTCAGCTCGAAACGTTTTTCCATCATTATATTTTTCTATTTTAATTTTCATATATCATTGTCTTTCTCCTTCTTCAAATGCAGACTTTGTAGCATTTTTCATAACAATCAATTCATTCAAAGTAATATTATGTCTCATTTCAACGTATGCCTCAATAGCACCAATTAAATCACACAATTCAACCAACTTCATTACCGGATTACCTTGTTCGATAGCATCCAAAAATTCTTCGTATTCCTCTCTTATTTTGGAAGTCTCTCCCAATACACCTTTTTGAATTTTTCTTTTATGGTATCCCATATCATTTAATAAGTTGTTCAATTACACCAAATAATTCTTCTTTTTCTCTCTTAACAGAGAATGGACATGTGGGTTGATAGTTTTTTGGGTAAACTATTTCGGATTGATTTAATTTCAATTGAATAAATCCTAAACCAAAATAATGAATAAGTTCATGATTTTTTACCAACCAATCAATATCTAAAAATTGTTTCAGATGTTCTACTCTTGACATATTATAATCCTTTTGCACGACTTAATCTTGGTTCTGCAACACCGGTTCCATATACCCAAGAAATAAAGGAACATGACCGAATTCCATAACTTCCTAGTTCAATATTCTTATAGACTATATCGAAGGTTCCGTTTTTTAAATCAACCACATCTACATCCACCCACTGACGGAAAAAAGATAATGCATCATCAATTACCGATGATAATGTGCCGACATTAACAAAATCTGTAATCATTAGTTCATTCTTCATAAAATATTTATGATTCCATTGAGTAATGGATTCTTCACGAAAACAGGGAGTGATTGTTTGAAATTTTCCTTTTGGTAAATGTCCTAAATTATATAAAGAAAGTAGTGATTGTTCTCCGGATGCTACTAACACTTCATCTTTTTCTTTAATAGTAAAAAATGGATATCCTGGTGGTGTAGTAATCTCAGAAATTTTTCTAGGAATATACCAAGGAGATTCAATTTGTTTATATCCCCTCGCTTCATAATATTCTACCGACTTAGCAAGTATTGAATAATCAATCATATTACTTTTGTTTCTTTTTCTTTTCGTCACGTTTTCTTACACACGGTTCACAGACAAAAGAATTTTCGTCTTCTGCTGCTAAGAACGGAAGTTGAGCCATGCAGTCTTCGCATTTAAGTATTTTAAGTTCAAAGTTAAAAACCTGTTGGGGAGGAAAGGGCCTTATCATCGCCACCAATTTGGGAGAATATTCCACATGAACACACATACTATTTGTGCCCACATAAGTATGTTGTCCAAAGACCCCTTTAAGGACATCTTCGACGCCCCTAAATCGGTCAAATGAATTGGGTTTAAAGGTAACTTCCATCATCGAAAGATACCACACTATTTTTATATGTCAATCTTCTATTTGAAGGTCTTTGGGGATAAGACCTGCCCTGACTGCCACTCTATAACTTCCTTTAGAATGTGATTTAAGAACAATCTGTTCCATATCCTCTTTGGGAATATTCGGATATACACGAAGTAATTCGTCTATGAGTTTTCTCATTTCCTCAAATGACTCACTTACATCTTTACGTATTCATTCTAATTTATCATCATCCAATTGATTCTTTTGTTGTAAAAAATTATTTATCAACCCTGAAAATTTCATAATTAACTATACTTTCTTTTATTTCTGTCATTTCCTCGGTCCGACTTATAAACAACATCTACAGGTTGTTTTAGTCGCCACTTTAAGAACTTTTGAAATTTTTCAGTAGATAGTATGGTTTCTACTGTATTATATACATCTCTCAATTCATTATGTGACCACGTTTTGTGAATGAAATCCTCACAAGTTTCGCATGTAGAAACAATAATCACTCCGTCTTTTGACCGAGGAATAAGATGATGTCCTCTTGTATAAGTTACAAGTTTACAAAATACACATTCATTAACTTGTCCGGCCATATTAGTCTTCTACCAACCAACCGTCTCTCGTTTTGAGAATATAAGTCAAATCGATATCATTTAATAGAATTGCTAATTGTCCACTATTCATATCTTTGGGGCGACTATCATAACTCGAAAAAACAACCTTTGTATTGTCTTCTAAAATTAAATCAACAATCATTCCATGCTATAATCATCTTGAATAGAAACTATCTCCGTTTCGAGAACGATTCTGTTTTTCAATAACTGATTAATGGATTCTTCTATACTCACGGTAGAATACACTACCATGAATTATAATATTTGTCAACGACCCAAGACTTTATTTACCCTCTTCCATTTTTCATGAAGAGATTCTGCTGCTATCGGTAATTCTTGGGTTTTTTGTAACTGTTCCGGAGTAAAAATTCCGTTTTTATAGTGTTGAACCAATTCTGGTTTATTAGATAAATCCAATTTCGCAGCATCTTGATCTTTCTTGGCATTTTCAATCTTTTGTTGAATGTCTGCGTCGGTAATAGAGGGTATGTCTTTTTGTGTGGCCTTCCAAAATTCTCCAATATGTCTTGGACACATTCCATGAGAAAACTTGATGCCTTGTTCCTTATTAGCCTTTTCAACGGCTGGAGTCAAGCCAAATTCTCGTTGACACTGAGCACAGATTCTTACCAAAGTAGGTTCCATATTCAATAAATATAGGTTATAACTACTTCACCTTTAAATAAATGTACAAAACAAATGGCCACGACGTTTATTCCGTGGCCATTGTTGGTTGATTGTTAATTATTAGCGTTTCTTGTCGATTTTATCAACATGAGAATCCACCTTGGCTTTGATTTTTGGGTTGTTTCTCAATACGAGATACAAACCAATTCCGCCACCAATTACACCGAGTACTACTAATACGAACGTTAACATAATTTACCTCCTATGTTTGGTAGTTTTCGTTACCTACATGCAACGATTTCACTACTATATAAATATTAAAAATTAAGGTCAATATTGAAAAAATTTCATCAATCTAACCTGATGAATATAACCAATTTAAGAAGTTACAGAAAGTTGCCAGGATAACTCTTTGAATGACTCCCACCCGTTAGGCAATTCTATTAATTTATCGAATCCAAAGAAACCCGTTTTAGTGGTATTTTCGGCAATCATAATAAGATTCTCGTCACAATATGTTTGTAATACTTCCGGAGATGCTATACCTAACAACCAAACGTTTTTTGTGTCGGTAACTCCGATTACATTTGGACATTTATATCGTTTACCTACATGATTACCTACACCACAAATATAATATCTCGATTCTTTAAATATCAGAGGAACGTTATTCACTGAAGACCCTTTTATATCACAACAAACTCCAACCGGAAGAAGGTCCGGATGATTTTTTAAAGAAGACTTTTTTACAATAGAATCATCAAATTGCCACTCCCTTTTATATTTTTTCAGTAATGCGTATTCGATGGTGGCTCCGGTCATCTCTCTTTTAATCCGCCTGTTGGCATCTATACCATTCCACTCAATATCTTTTGCTTTTGCTTTGTTCTTAGCAAATTCCTCAATCTTTTTCCAATCTGATTGAGTCAATAATACTTGATTGGATTTTATGAGTTTTGGTTGAATGAGTTGTTCGGTAACAAAATTGTTAAAGATAATACGATTGGTTTTGGAGAGTTTCTCTCCCGGAGTCTTTTGAATATACTCGTAAAATTCTTTGTAATAACTCATTTAAATGGTGGAGCCACGGGGATTCGAACCCCGGACCTATAGCTTGCAAAGCTACCGCTCTACCAACTGAGCTATGGCCCCATTATAAAACTTCGTTCGTGGGCACTCGATTCAACTGTTTTCCTTTACTTCCAGTGTGCCCACTGTGGGATAACTTGCGGTCGATCGACACGAACTACTAATCTGGTGGTCATGAAGGGAATTGCACCCCTACGGATTACTCCATTAGTTCCTAAGACTAACGCGGCTGCTATTACGCCACATGACCAAAATCAAAACGACTGGAATCGCTACGAGTAATATTCCTCGCCGGGGCTAACGGCCATCCAATCACACCCTACGTTGTTATCCCAAGTTCAACGCTTTACATCGCTTGGGCGAAATTTGTGTGAGGCATTTCACCCCACGGATCGGTTCTTCACCAATTCTTTCGGAATACTTTCAAGGTTGTGCTGAACTACTTGAACATATCCGACTTTTCATTAGTCACCATTCACGTTACAGCACCGATGATGGCGAACTTAAAATCTGGTAGGGTCTAACGGTTACGCTCCGTTGTCTCAATCGTGTCAGGATTGGATTTTACTATTAAAATAAGACCCTAATCTATCAATAACTATATATCATACTTGAAAAAGTCAAGTAAAATATATTAACTTACACAAACATTACCAACCATACAGCTAGAAAAAACACCAAATAACACGCTCCATACGCTGCTAACCAATCTTCGTGTGGAGGATCTTCTACGCTTCCATAAGTTACTTTCCTTCTAAAAAATCCCAATTTTTCACAAGAAGTTATTTTTCCCATTTTCTTCCTAACACAATTTCTATAAACGGTAAGAATATAAAAAGGAGTAATGACTAACCAAACAAGAAAACCTACCAATACTCTTACAGTCGATTTCACAAGGCCTTGAACATCGTTGGCCATAATTTTCCATGATACCAAGAACATTGCTAATTTTCCAGCAGGAGATTGTGCAAACTTTTCAGCATCACTACTAACCGTTCCCCAACATTCCTTAAAAGCGGAACCAAAAGCCTTACCGATATCGGCATACTTTTCGATTTTTTCGGGCGTCACTTCAACGGATTTAGCCTGAGTCATTTTTTCTTTGATGGACCGATATACACGCAATTCATTGTCATCCAATTTAGTAATATCAACATCTAAAGCATCCTTTTGTTGAGCAAAAGACGATAAACACGAAATTATAAGGAGTATAGCAAATAACATTTTTTTCATAGTTAACTTACTATACCCCATCACAACATATTGTCAAACTTTAATTTTCTTGAAGGCATCTTCCAGTCGTTGTTTTACTTCCGTTTTGATTCTCTCTTCTGCATAGTATTCCATTCGTTTTTCTACACGTTTTTCGATTTCAGCATCATTAGCCCAAAATTTTATAGCATCATCAACCGATTTACGAATCAATTCATCGACGTGATTACGAACGAGGCTATCTATCTCCGTTTTAATAGCCGGATGAAGAGTGACCTTTTCTACCTGTCCGGCCCAATTTGTTTTAATTATACCTACCTGAGAATTTGTTTCAGATATCATATCTTTTTCAATAGATGATTTCAAGCTGTTACAGAATTCTCTTATAGTTTCCGAATTTGCTACCGACTTTAAATGCTTTTCTGAAAACTTTTGGACAACAGAATTACGAATATCGACATCAACTTTTTCATCCCCACCAATAAGACGTTCCAACGCCTCTTTACTATTAATTTGTAATGTTAATTGACTCATATTATAACCTTTCTTTTTAATTGTTTACTGTTTCTTTACTTACCAAATACTGACGATTGGCTTCTATTTTCGCCAACTTTAATTCCTCTAACATTTGTGTAACAGTCTTTCTGTATTCATTGATAAGAGAATACCATCTTATAATTCCGTTAACATCTTTGTATTTGTTAAATACTAAAGAATATCTTTCATTTGTCTCTCGCAACTCTTTCTGGAATCCTTCTTGTAAATCCCACAACTCACGGTAATAATTGGATTTAGCTCCCCTTTTATTCATAATTTTTTCGGATTTGGAGAAAATTTGTGCGTGAATCTTACGAACAAATTTCATATCTCGAATAGATTCACTCAATTCGTTGTATTTTTTCTTCCAATCGCAACGATAGGTTAAATATTCTTGTTTAGTCGTAAATGTTATCATAGTAATTTTAGTTTATTTGTTATATGTTGAATTTGTTCTTTGGTAGCCGGTCCAATACCTAAAGCTGTGACTGTTGATTCACCACCAAAAAAGTTTGGACAACCAGAATCGACCACAACATAAGTGGATAATCCGGCTGCCTTGGCTTCATAAGCAATTCTATGAAGTTCAGAGAGACTGGAAACTTTTAAACAAATTTTAGTTCCCGGAGATTGAGGAAAATCTTTATGATATTCGGATAAAGCATGTTGATTTTTACAATTTAAAAAGGCACCCAAAAAGGCATGACCAGCTTGTGCGGCAATTTTACCAGGCTCCATACCCAAATCTGTTCGGATTAAGGCGTAAAGTCTGTATGTATTACCTTGAGTCTAGTATTCGTTATTCATAGTTTTATTGGTTGATGTTTGTGAAATTGGCGGTTGGGCATTGACTTGAACAATGAGAGACAGCTAAACTGTCATCCCAACCTTGGTGGTCAAGAGAAGTCCTACTTCTTGGATTTGATAAACAAATACCTTGACCGAAATTGGTGCTCGGGGAAGGACTCGAACCTTCAACATCAGAACTTTCGTTCCAATCCATTCGTCTCTCGACGGGAAGACAATAGGGATATACTTCCACCATACACTCCTTCACGGTTCCTTCAAAACGCCCTACGTATGACGTATGAATCCTACTAAATGAACTTGTGCCCTTTATTCTGGTACCCAAGCAAATGGTGGTCAAGGAAGGAATTGAACCTTCATATATTCCTAAAGAATAATCTTGACCGTAAATGGTGGTTGATGTGGAATTGAACCACACCTTCGTAATATTTTGCAACCTTTTCACGAAGTCCTGACCTTTACTCAAACGATTACTTACGCGTTTCATCGTTTTTTCGCTTTCAGTTTCAACCATAAAAAAATGGCGCCCCATGTGGGAGTTGAACCCACACGAAATTGTTTTAGAGACAACTGCTCTACCAATTGAGCTAATGAGGCGTAATGAGGATAGAATGTTGGCTTCGGTGTTTTCACCGTTGCCTTTAGAAACCTATGTTGGTTTAATATTCATTCTATTAATAACTATATACCAATTTCGTGTTTTGTCAAGAAAAAAATAAACCCCCAAGTTTTAACTTGAGGGTTTTGTTTATAACCTATTTAATTGTAATCAGATACCGTTAATTAAAACGGAAATCTAAGGCCCGCTTGGACTGCTCGGCTTCCTTGGCTCCAATGAAAATCAACATTACGATATTGAAATTCTCCGAAGGCTCGGACGTGTTTAACAACTTGAACTTCCAGACCCGCCTTTGCAACGTATGACCAAGTATTTCCTTCTTGCCAGTTCAAAACCGTTCCCAATCCACCATAAGGTGCAACGTGTCTTAACACGGGGCACTTCTCAAAGAGAGGAGCACGGAGTAAAAGCCCAGCATGAACTTCATCAACTTGCAATCGGTCATCGGTACTCTTGTAAATCGGAACATTAGCTTCCAATCCAACCAACTTGGTTGGGAACCAAAAGGCGCCGACAGTCAAATTAACCGTGCGATCTCCTTCACTACGAAGTGTACGGGTTTCGTTTTGTGGATGACAATATTTATAGGAACGTTCCACTTCATTCGGAACTTCCACTGTTCGAACTGAATCAGGAGGATTCACCAAACAACCAGAACTCAAAGTGAGTCCAACTTCTCCAGCGTTAAAAAGAGAAGGCACTACAGGACTTGGTGCGGCCTTAACATTAACAACTGAAAACACCGACAAACATGCGATCAATGCGATTAATAACTTTTTCATTTCTTTCCTTTTGTTTTCTTGTTTTTGTTTATACGGACACTAGTCGTCCGCGTTTCACTAGGGGATTAATATACAACCGAACAAAAGACAATCAACTTTTTATATTTGTTTGTTTTCAATGAATTTATAAAACTCTCTGGCTGTCTTTAAAATTTCATCAGCAGCGAATAATTGACAGGAGTTATAATTTGGAGAAGCAATGGCGTGTCTAAGACTGACTGCTAATTCCAATACATGCAATCGAATCTCGTATGCATTTTTATTGACCGTACTAATATATTTTAGTTCTTTAACTACATTCGGTGTAAGTTGAGTGAATTGCGACTCGTTTTTATCGGAGTCTTTAATAACTTTTTTCATAATATTTCTTTCTGTATATGTGTGTTGATTCCAATATAGAATCCACGATACATATTATGAAATTATTCGAAGAAAATAATTATAATTCGCTTCGTTGAATTTGATGAATTTGTTGGATAGTGGGTGCAATCTCTTCCAACAATCTTATAACTTGGTCCAACTTTTGCTTAGCTATATCTGTGGTAGGTTTATTCGGATGGGTTCGATATAATTCATGAAAACCCGAAACTTCATCATAAATCGTTTCTAATTGAGATATCATTTTATTCCACGGCTGACCAATCATTGTACTTGGTGCGACATTGGCTTTTAATCTCTCCAAATCCGTCAATTCTTCCTTAATGACTTCGTTGACGGTTTCTCGAATTAAAGTTTGTAATTCTTCACGTTTCATAGTTTATACATTTTGGAGTATTTATCTCTCGAATTATGAATACTATCAACGAATTGAACGGCCCATTCTTGTTTATCTCTTGGGAAATTCTTTTTGATAATTAATTTTGCACCTTCGGGGTCAACCAAAGCAGCCAATTCTAAATTCTTTTTGATGACTCTCTTTTTTTGTTCTCCGGCGGACCAAACACGATGGTCATCGGAATAATCATGATACCAATCTACATGTTGAGAAGAAACATCTAATTGTTTTAAAACTTCTTCTGGATTTAATTCGGTTGGAGGGAAGGATTTGGCATAATTGGCATTCTGTTTCTCTTGCCACAATCTTTTTGCAACACCGTATAAATCTCTCTTAAATTTGTAAGGAGTTTTGTAAACAATTTGTCCAGTTGAACCACTATAGTCTCCGACTTTATTAAAAGAAATGTGTGCTTCATCTTTGGCCGAATCTGAACCATACGATATTGTATATCCGGACGGGTTTTGAGTTAAGAAATCAGAAATGGCGGCTTCTGCCTTCTTTATTTCTTCTTCAGGCATAGTCTCTTGAGAAGCACCCATCAAACCCTCGAATATTCTATTTCTTTGTTCTTGATTCATATTTTATAAAAGCCTATGTCTATAAATATAAATTGGCAAGAGGAATGGACAAAAAAATGGTGGACCTAGTTGGAGTTGAACCAACGTGTTGAAAACCAAAGATATCCAGCAACTACATGTTTAGTTCGTTTGTGTATTCGCCTGTATGATAAACGAACAAACTGTCAGGCATAGATTGGCATACTGGCCTTTCGAATCAGTCTTGTAATTAAAACCACAAGCAGTTCTCCCTCTGTTTTACGCCGTTTTTGACCTAGAGGAGTCAGTCAATACGACGGAACGGATATTAGGCCGCTACTGCGTTGAATTCGATTTCAACATTATTCATATTGAAAGAAAAATCAACATTTTGCAAACGAGTAAGTTTAGCATTTATTTTTCCGTCATCTTTTTTAAGAGGCCAGACGACCAACCTCTACATGCTCTGTGTATCCTATAATCTTCAGTCGATACCATTATAGGCCCACAAGTATCAATAAATATACTACGAAATGTTAAACTGTCAACTCTTTTTCAAGAAATTGAACCCAACCATCGAAATTGTAAGCTATTCCACTGTATCCAATTTTATCAAATGCCAAGGCACCTAGCTGTTTATAATAATCCGGTGAAGGTGAGGCATGAACTTTATAGGTATATTCAAATCGTTCTTTAAATATACTTAATCCAACGATACAAGAATCCGCCACGTCAGACATGTTTCTTGATTTTATTTTTTCATCCAACAATCCAAACGTTATTGGTTGATGAATGTATCTAACAATAGATTGAAATATTCTAACTGTGTCTTCTTCATTTTTCTGATATTGACAAAGTGTACACAGAATCCAATCGGTTCCATGTAAGGGGATAAATTTTGGTATGTCCTTTAATTGTTCGGCAATGTAACCACGAAGACGAAACTGTTGATCCGAATCCGATTCGATATATAAATCTTTGAATGATTCGGCTTTTTTGCCATCATACATTAATTCTAGTAATCCATACATACCAATAAATATTGGTATAATATCTCATTGCGTCAAAGAATTTCAAAGTCGCCAGTAAATTCTATGATTTCATCCCGATCATACTTTTCATCGTGTTTATGGAATGGAAATTTTTTGTTTTTAAATCTTTCTCGCATCTCATGAGACGCATAAGGCAACAAAGATTTATTGAAAATTTTATTCATCTCAGGAGCATAGGATTCTAATTTTGAACACAATGCAGTAACTTCATTGAAAGTAATGGAGTCTATTTCACCATATTCGGTTATATCTATTGACCCTCTTAAAAAGAAATCCATTCGTTCGGGACCACCGGACATCATCATACATTCTCTAAGTAACATTCCTTTTTTAGAATCCAGTAATTTTATACCTAATTCTGCAAATAAAACACAACCAGAGGTTTTCTTGGTGGTGTGATGAAGCCTGTGGCCGGCTTCAACAATCACAAACGCTGCGCCTTCCTTGGTATTCCATAATTCATTAACACTTCCTACCAATCCTTTACTTATATTTTTACTGTATTCCGTCCATGCATCTTGAAATTTTCGTTCTAAAAAATATTCACTACTATTTCCGACGCACATCATACTCAATGGTATTTCAGCATCGACTTTAAAGAGAGTATCTTCTAATAAGTTTACAGGTATCATAAACTAAACAATGTCTTCTTGAAAAGTTTTTCCCTAGAAAAACATACAGAGTTAAAAGTAATAGAATTCATGTGTAAACTCCTAATGTATGCCGGGTCTTTATCACCAACCGGAAACTCTTCCCAATCAGATTCTCCGGTTAAATAAAATCTTCCTGACTTAATAATCGTATCAATATCCGTGTCATCATTTTCTATTAGATGAATATCCATAAGAATGTTTCTTCGGTCATCTATATAGATTGCCGTCGCATACATCGAATCGCCCTCCAAACTAAAATACTGTTTACCGCTGGAAAACACTCCACGAGAAAATTGATATATAGCCTCTTGAATCAACGATTCATTTTCATTTAATACCATCAACCGTGAGTCTTCTATACCAATGTGTAGGTGAATAGTTCGGTGTGTTAAATCTTTATTAGTCATAGGTCATTTATTATTTAACATTTCTCCATTTAACCGCAGTTTTAATGAATACACATATCCATTTATAGTTTTTCATACTAAAACCCAATTTTGCAAAATCTTATTTCCACTAAACTTGTGAAGAAAGATATTCTTAAAAATAATACATTATCATAAGACATATACCATAAAACGACAACTTATTATAAAAAGTCTTCCCAAGAAAAAATTTTGCCCTGTGGCATTTTTGAAAATCGACCAAGAAGGACAAAAACTCATATAGGGAAAACGCTAGAATGACGATTGAAGATATTAAAACCGCTAATACAAACGATTTAACTTTGGTTCTGTTACTAACCGTTTTTTATATTTCACCCAATCACTCTCCCAGATATAAAAAACCTCATAACCAATCGACCTCAAACGATTTAATCGTTCCATAGTTTTATTGTATAAAAATCCATAAGTCACTCCTTTGGCTTTGTTCATGTCTCCGAGGTTATATCGTTCCGGATTACCATGCCAATAATCGCCTAAAAATTCATATATGGTATTATCTATGATTCCATCCACAACCATAGAGTCTATTGATTGTTGTCTTTTAATAATTCCATAGTGGTCAAGAAATTCTTTTTCAATTGGGGATTCATATCGATTCCAAGAACACTCGATACACGGAGCAGACTTTTTTTCATATAAAATAGCTTGATACCTACAAGTATATTCTACTTCTTTTTTACAAAACGAACATATTCTACACCATTTTTTTATATGTTCTTTAAAGAAAATACCATCCACTTGTTTTTTTCTATGTTTTCTTGTAATTAATTTTATATTTGATTTTTTTGTTAAATAATTTGTATGACATATCATACAATTTCTATTTTTTATTTCGGATTGAACCGCGTTGTCTTTTCGACTGTATTCTGTTTCTTTTTTACATTTTGGACAAATTCTACACCAAAACCCGTTTTTATTTAAAAATACATTATTATATATTTTTGGAGATTTCATAGAATCTCTCATTTTTTGTTTTGTTTCTTCTGAAACTTTGTGATTTTTATTCCTACAAGCACCACATAATTTATTATTATTAAACGAAACTTTGGCGTTCCATTTGTGTGAAAAAACAATCTCCTTGTTACAATCAGGACATTTTTACACCATTTAGATTGTGGATTTTTATAAATCATTGACGTTGTTAAATTTAAAGTGGATATATTGTTCCTTTTTCTTTTGATTAATCTTATCCTTGTTTCTCAAGTAATACTCCATCTGTCTTTTACGACGGGCAATTAGTTGTTCCTCTTCAGTGATATACTTTTTATGTCTTCCCATATTTAATACATAGATTTGAGTAGAATAAAAGTAGAGTAATTTATGTTATAAAAATTTCTTCCCTGTGGTTTTTTGGAAAATGAGTATGATTAACCGAAAAGATGAGTAATAAAATTGACTCTTCACTCTACTTTTATTTTAGACCAAATTTTTGTCTGTGATCAGCGAATGGACAAGGGGCGGCTGGGGGACCCCCCAAAACGGCTATCACGAAGGCCACCAAGCCCCTATATAGGGGGGGCTAAAATGGGGCTTTTTTAGGGTTTTTATACCCCTTGCCCGTAGGGGCTGGAGGGAGGGTAAATGGTGGCTATTAAGCTGGCTCCGTAGGGGAGGGTTTGTTCTTTTAGAAGAGGGCAGTCATTCGGTAGTAACTTAACCGTAGTGACTGCTCCGGTGATTTATCTCTCACCGATTGAGATTGTTATTATTATACAACAATCTCAGAAGATGTCAAATCCTTTTCTTAAGCAACCTTGGTGAAATTACCAAAGGGATTCATTCCACTTTCCAGCATGGTGACTTGCCATTGGTTCGTGCATTGGTCGAGCAACTTCTCATATTCGTCCTGTTCCGGTTCAGGTTGAGGAAACAAATCAAGTTGTTCAGTTGGAGTGATAGTCATAAGGTCTTTCAGGTCAGACTCGGCAGAGATATTGGAGAAATCGTTCATGTAATTATTATACATTATCCCTTGTTGATGGCAAGAGAATCTTTTAACTTAATCCATCAAAGGAAGCGACCTGTAGTAAGAGTCAAGGCTCTCCTTTGTCCGATGGGCCTTGAAGGTTCTCGTATCAGGACTACCATAGTTGCCGAATATGATAGGTTTCTCCTATCTTTAGGTCTTTGATTTTCATAGGTATTAGTGCCGTTCTCCACTGGCAACGATTTCACCAAGTTGTCATTCGTCAAGAGATTTGATACGTTTCTTTGCCGTTTGTTCGTCATCCTTCCGACCAGCTTTGTATGACTCCAACTGAATTTTACGAATCTGTTTGGCGAAGTTCTTATTGCCAATGCAGTGGTGAAGCTTAAATTCCCTTGCCCAATCGTCTGGAGTGTTCATATTCAATCCATTGATTCCTGAGACGTAATACGATACCATTTACGGCCGCGGTTTAAGCCACGGTCTTTAGGCGTCATACCAACGGTGTCTTCATTGAAGATTGGCCAAAGGGCGGATCCTTCGAGTGAATGCATATCGCCTTTCTCAATTTTTTCATCTGGCCCAAGTTCTCGAAAATGGAATAGAATTTTCATCTTAGAATCCTCCAAGGAATGTTAGTACCCACTGTGAACCACGTTTCTGAACTTTAAAGGTGGCCGTTGACCCGGTGAAATACCGAAGGAAATCGGTCAAGTCTTGAAGATCATCGAAGAAAATTTTACCGTTCATGATGGTATATTATCCTTTTTATGTTTATTTGTCAAGCACGATTTTAATTTCTTTCAAAGTTTCTCTAATGGGTTTAAGGTCAACGAATACCGCACGAATGGCAACCATTTATGATACCTGCCAAGGTGGATTCAATCCTTTTCAATAAGGCTAGTTCATGAAAAGGAGAACGGGGATTCCTTTCCCCGTGATTGACTTAGGCAGCGATGAGCTGCTTGACGTGTTCGGGCATAGGACCATCGGATTCGCTCCAAACCCTTCGAGCAATGGCCTTGATTTCTGCCACGTAGTTATCGCCCATTTCAAACGTGCCGTAAGTGGCATCGGACTTAGCAGCCACGAACCATCTGGAATAAGGATTTCCATTTTCCTTTTCAGGTGTTTGATATTTTTTCAACACCAAATATGTAATAGTTCCCAGATCTCCAGCATAGCCATGCCAAATCTCGTAGGGATTTGAAATTGGCCGAGTTTTTCCACACAGATTTTTCATATAAAGATACTAATTCATTTTCATATTTATGTCAAATGATTTTTGGCTGTTTTGTGGCATTACTTACAAATTTTTAATTGATTTGGTGATTTCCATGTCATCATAGTTATTCCTCAATAATATTCTGAGGAAGCTTGATAAGTGCCGACTTTCGGATGCCACAGAACTTGGCTACTTTCTTCTCGCTAATGGCATGAACTGTGAGATATTGCTTGTCGTAATGACTTCCAACAGGCTTACCAGCTAAGTATTCCTTTTGACGAATAATCAAACGAACAACGGCACCCCGTTTATATTCGCTTGTAACGACATACAAATCGTCACTTAGAAGACAGTTTTCGCCGTCAAAGGCCTTGATGAATTTCATGGAATGTTGAGAGAATCTATCCTATTTAACTGGCTTGTCAAGCGGTCAGTTTGAATTCTGTTTGGGTATGTTCAACCAGATGGGCAAAGTCTTCATTATTGACATCGACGTGAACGTTTTGTGCTTCAGTGGCCGTGAACCGAAAACCAGGCGAACAACCACAAAAACAACCGGAATACTGACTCCATGTAAAATCCTTGGCGACAATCCCTTTCTTCTTGAATTCATCAATGACTTGAGGAATGACAACCTTACGATACAGGTTGTAAGGGCGAGAATGCCGATTCATCAGGTTTTCAAGGATTGTCTCACCTTTGGACCGGATATACAGACGGCAGTTGAGGGTGGAGAACCTCTGTTTTCGGGCAGAACGGGATGTCGGATTTAGCGGACGAAATTTAATGTTCATGGTTGGAATATATCAAACAATTGTGTGTTGTCAAGTCTTGACATTACAAAAAGATACGGTAATCTACCACATGACGAAATCGCGGAAAGTTGTCATCGGTTTGGTAGTCTTCACGGTGTTAGTGTTCATCGTTGAAAAGACATCAGTGAACCGTGTTAGGGTGTCAGGTGAGAGTATGCTTCCGACTCTTTCACATGGACAAAAGGGATTGTGTAACAAGTTCAGTCTTTACTTTCGGACATCATCGAGGGGCGACATCATCATCTATAATGACCCTACTTCCGAAAACACACTAGTAGTCAAACGAGTTATAGGCATCCCCGGTGATTCAATTTTGATTGTCAATGGAAAGGTTTTTCTGAACGGAAGATTTCTTTCTGAACCATATCTGCCACGTTATACCTATACCTATGGTGATGGTGAATGGTTTTTAGGAAAAAATGAATACTTTGCCCTTGGTGACAATCGCAACAACAGTATGGATTGCAGGGATTACGGACCAATTAACATCAAACGGATAAAAGGTTTCTTTGTTCCTTGACAATTTTTCAAACAACAGTAATTTCCAACTATGTCTAAATACAAATGTATCTATCGTCGGACAGACTTGGACTCGTGACATGATTGGATATAATTTACGATCACGGTCAAATGGAATACTTTTGGTGAATTTGATTTGACAAACAAAAGAAAACGAATATCATACAAATATGAATACTACATGGGAAACTACAATTGAAGACGTTGAAAGAGTGTTAGAAGCTCATGGTCTTGACCAGCTTGATGTTGTCGAAGTTCATGATGAATTGGACAAGGATGCGATTGAAGACGCTGCTCTTTACGGTGATGAGATGGAAGAACAGACTTATTACGCCCTTCAGGAAATTGAATTTCAGCTCCGGCAGCAGGGTCACATCACCACCGAAACAACCAAGTTTCCCATCCCATGAATCTGAAAACCAAACTCACGCTGATTTTCGTGGCCTGTGTGTTGATTGCTTACGTAATCGTGGCCAAGTATCTTCCGAAAGGCAAACCGAACTGGATTGGAATATGAATCATCCTTTTATCATTGCTCTGGCAATCATCTGGGGATGTGCCACCATTGGTGCCTGTGTAACCAAAAAGCACGAATGTTATCACTCCGCATTTTGGATCAGCTTTTTGATGGGATTTGGTTACTTCTTGTTCAAGGTTTAAAAAATTAATCCTTGACATTTCTACAAAAAATTGTAGAGTGTGGACATGAATAACACAATTGTTAAAGGTTCGGTTGTAAAACACACTGCCAAGTCGGACTTCTCTCGTGCCGGAATCAAAACGGGCGACACGAGATATTACCGAGTGACAGCAACGTTCAAAAACACCGCCAATATCGGTGGAATCTTCAACGGCATCATCTACTTCAAGAGTGTGCCGTTGACGGAACTCGTTGAGGCCCACGATGAATGGTATGACAAGTGGCAGCAAAGTGAGACGTATCAATCAATGTAAAACGAACAGGGGCAAGGATGCCCCTTGACTTCTTTCTAAAACAAAGTGATCTTTTATCTGGCCCTTAACTTAAAGGTGAAGTAGTGTGCTCATAACACAACGAGTGTAGGTTCGAGTCCTACAGGGCCAACCATTTCATGTAAACCTGCATGCGTTTCAGCATGACAATTTTTACATACACAAATACACTTATCCAACTCAACCTTTAACATTTCCCACGAATAGGTTCTAAGATTGGATATGTTGAATTCTTTCTTGGTTGGGTCAATATGATGAAAATCCAATGCACCGATGTATTTGTTATATCCACAAATCATACATTTGCCACCTTTGTAATCTACACACTTTTGTTTCCGTTCGGTTTGCTTTTTTAATGAAATTCTGTTATTACACCGTTTACACCAATAATGAAATTTTCCATTTTTCTTTAGATAGAAATTTTCATTTGTCAATGTCTTTTTTTGATTACACTGAGAACAAGTTTTATATCCTTCTTCTATCTCTTTCTTAATTTTTGTTCTTAATATTGTCCATTGTGGATTGGTTTTCAAACCATAAATGTTTAACCAATAACGGATAACACATTGGCTACAATTTAGTTCACGGGCCATTTTATGAGTAGAATAATTTTGTCCAATGTATGTTTCTAATTGACATTTTTGAATCTTTAATGGTTCTCTTTTGTGTATAGTTTTTAACCCTAACTTTCTAAAATGACCCTTTATTGTTGACCAAGGCACCATCATTTCGTTGGCTACTTGTTTTGTAGTATATCCATTATTGATGAAAGATTGATACTTGTCTTTTAACTCATTAGTTATATTTATGGTAATAACTATCAAATTAATGGTTCAAACATCATGATTTCTGTTGACAACCATATAAAAAAGTGTTAAGATTCGTTTCGTGAAAATTAAATTTATCATAACGGAATACCCATGATGCCGTCAAGTGTTATCAAACGTAAGCAGAAAATCGCCCAAATGGACCGTGAGACTGCGATGGAATATTTCCGTCCATTGGAACTTGACCAAATCAAATCAATGGAAAGGCGTCATTGTGTGAAGCCTGGAACCTATACCCGATTTTATCGGATGGTGACTTGCCAAACCGAAGATTCGCAGTAAAGTTTTTATATGAACATGTCATCATTTTTAACACCGGCGGGGCCAAAGGCTCCGGTTAATAAATTCTGGTTTACACTTGGCGTTTTACTTGCCATTGTAGTCGTCGTTGGTTCGTTATATCTCGGACTTTGGCTCTGCCTGATTGGTGGAATCGTTCAAGTCGTTGAAGCTTGTAAGTCGAATCCTGTTTCTTCGATGGGTATTGCCTTGGGATTTCTTCGATTCATCGCAACGGGAATCGTCAGTTGGGGCAGCTTTTTCATTGGTTGTGGATTAACCAGTTGGTGTTTCGGACGTGCGTATGCTGCCAGAAACAAGCAGAAGCTAGACCATCTGAATAAAGTTCAAAATGAATTTTTCGGAAAGTGACGATTTGCGTAGGCTGTTCGCCGAAGGCAAACCAGTGGTGACATACGAAGAGGTTGAACAATGCGGCCTGGCCTATATTAAAGACGTTGACGTAGGGCCAGAATATGCCTTTGAACTGGCTTCCAACGACTACGCTCCTGATTATGGTTATGTGGATAATGGTTGTGAACAATTTGTGAAAGTCGCTTGACAATCTAAATTGTTTTGATATATTCTCGCCATGATTAGTTTCAAAAATGATACCGAACTGACGCTCGTTACTTCTTTTGACGAGAAAACCGACACCATTACCGGCGAAGAGACGGAAACGTTTAAGGCCGGCGAACCTGTTGACGCTGATATTATCGACGAAAACGAAACTAAAGGTGAAATGTTCGTTGACTTGCAGTTTGGTGACGGATCTGTTGCCTTTGGTGTTCAACGCGAATGCTTTGATGTCCTATGATTCAACTAGAAGCACAATTCACGTCTGGCGTTGACGGGTTCTCCGCTAACCCTCTTACCTATACACAACTCGCCAGAACGCAACGGGCCGCAATCTATGAACGTTCCCGTGATGGTAAGCCAAAGGATTACGAAGTCTTTATCATCAAAGTTGACCTGAAGGGAAAACAAATCTTTCAGCAAGTTCTGGAGGATGACCGGGAACGATATCCAACGGCAAGCCAGTTCGGATTCATTGCATGGTCTTTCAACAACAAAGACGTTGCCTTTGAACGGTTTAAGGAGTTAAACGAAGAATTGAATGCTCCTGAAGAATCCAAAGTCGAAAAAATCATTGTCATTCCTTCTGGTGAGTTTAGTGTGGCTCAACTTGCTGACCATAACAAGGTTTCCTATATAGAAGCCTCTGCTTTTGTCAAGGAAAATCTTGATAAAACCATCAAGTTCGTTCGCCAATTCAAGAAAGAGGGACAACGTGGAAAGCCGGCGAACTTCTACACGAAAATATAAAAACGATTTGACATTCTGAAAAGAATGTTGTAACTTGAATCTCGGTCGAAAGACTGTTGACAAAATCTCTTAATAAGAGATCACATAGACAGTGAAGATTCTGATAGTTTAGTTAGAAGAACACTGCCGTTGAGGCGGGGGCACGGGTGCAATTCCCGTTCAGATCAAGTAACTGGAACCACTTGAGCGTAGGCTCCGTGAAATCGTGTTCATTCAAAGAAGCCGGGAGCAGAGATGGTCAAATGGTTCGGACAGCCAGTGCCGAACCAATTTGGGCGAACCTCTCACCTTTAGTTTCGCCGCTAAGGGAAAAGCTCCCGGCACATTTTTCTTGACAATCTGTTTTGATTTGGTATAATTATATCAAATGAAGAACGTGATGAAAACTCAGATGGAAGTCTATAAATCCATCCGTAAGCCCTTCGCTCCCTCTGTTAAGGTTGAGCGTCCGAACAAGGGTGCTGGTTATCGTCATCACCGTGGAAACTGGCAGAAATGGGTTGACAACGAGTAAATCGGTTGTATAATAACCACCAAATGAAACTTCGAGCAACGGTAATGTATAACGAAGGCAGAGGCCACTGGCAGGCAGTTTTGCGTGGTGGAACGGCTTTCAACATTCCAGATGGTCAAGCTGATTTTCTCCGTCATGGTGACGAGATTTATATTAGCATTCATGCCAATTATACCGATTGTGACGTAGTAAAGAAGGCAGCATGAACTGGACTAAAGAACAAATTTTGGAAATCTTTGAAAAGGATGAACTTCTGCATCCTTCTCCGGAAATAGATCCGGATGACCTTATGAATTTGCACCTTGACCTTGCTGAATTGATTCTAAAAGGTTATGCGGAACTTTTCTTCGATGACAACAATAGGCCAATGGTTAGAGCAACGGCCAAAGCATATCAAAAGGATATGATTTCGATTCCGCTTAGACGGGATCATTCTGCTGCTTTCTTTTTCACGGAGATAGTAAAGAAAACCATTCCTATTCAAATTCCTCTCTTGACATTCACTCCTGAAATGTTAAATTAATTTAAATGTTATCGACAAACGTTCAGACGGAAGAAGAGAGAATTTACCATGTTGTTTATGGATTCGCATACCATGCTCATCAAAGCCGGGCATTGACTCCTGAAAAACGTTTCCGTAAAAATGGCCGAGGACAGAATTCTGAAATTCTTTACATTACCCATCCAGTTGCTGTCAAGGATGATGCCATTCATCGGGCAAATGACTACTATCCTGCTGGTTCTCGAAACGTGTTCCTGATCAGTTTGGTTGCGATTCTCCATGATGTGCTAGAAGACACCGCCGTAACCAAGAATGAATTACAAACATTTTTGATGGAGTTGCTTCCTTTCGCTGATGCAGTCAAGGTGATGGATGCTGTTTTACTTCTCACCAAAGACGGAAATAACTTCAATATCATCACTTATCTTCATGGGATTCGATTGAATCCCTTCGCTACTATCGTCAAGTTGTCTGATCTTGACCATAACATGAGTGATTTGAAACCTGGTAATTTGCTTGACAAATACAAGCTCTGCCACTATTTTCTCACTCAATGAAATTCGTGTTTAGATACCGAAGTGGTCCAGATTGGATGACTCAAAAGGCGGCTAGCCGGGATTTTGCCGATAAATCCAGTGCCGAAGCTTTTGCTGATGGATTACGACTCGGGGGTGCTGGTAATGTGTCTTACGAAGAAGACGCGGGGGGTACCCCCACTCCATTACCTCGTAAGGGTAGAGGCCAATATTTTTGTGTTGTGTGTAATGAAAATCCAGTAAACCCACACGAAGGATTTGACACCTGTTCAAACTGTGTCAATAAAACGTAAGTTTTAATCGTTTGTCTGTATAGTGTATATTAGAAGGAATGTTCTTTTCTTTTTTATACTCTCTAATAAATCTACTTCAAATTCAAAATTTTCTTCTCCGTATTTGTTCCATGATTTTTGTAAATAATCATTATCATGTCTATTGGCTTTCAAATCGTTTTTATGTTCGGACCATCTTCCTTTTATATCATTAGAACTACCAATGTAGTATTTTCCATTAACTTTGTTAATGATTTTATAGATTCCAGATTTTTTTATTGACAGTGTATCATTCATGTAGTACATGTATAATGACAAAGTAGAAACATGTATAAATAACGAGAAAATATGGGAAAAAGCTGGCGAGAAAATCCGTCAAAGTGGAAACACAAAATCAAACACAACAAGCCGGGTAAGTTCAAGGGCGGAAAACCCCGTCATGATGACAATGGTAACGGAGATAAAAAGTATTCTCCATTTGATGACTCACAAGGTTATCATTCATCGGTTAATTTTTAAAGGGCGTGTGGCGAAGCTGGTTGAACCGCGGCAGACTTAAAATCTGCTACTTAGGAAACATCGGGGGTTCGATTCCCTCCACGCCTACCATTTTAGGGTCATGTCTTCGGGACCAAATATTTATCTTCTTGACATCAATACCATTTCTAAGTGCGTGTTTTTTAACACTACTAGCAGATACTTTTAATTTTCTAGCAACTTCTGATATGGGATTGTTGGATAATAGAGAAATCATTTCTTCATTTGAAGGCCATTTGATTTTTATCTTGAAAACATTTCCAACAGATGAATAACGGCTTCTTATGGTTTCTATTCTTTTTTGTTGTTCTTCATAAATTTTCGATTGTAGGAAATGAATTCCACGTTTTTCAATCAAATCATTGATTCGGTAGTAGTTTCCCCCATAACCAACAAGTCCACATTTTAATAATGCTTCTCTTCGTGTATAAGATGATTCTATGGATATTATCAATTCTTCATCCGTGACGTAATGGCCTTTCTTTTGTTTTTTTCTAGCTCTATAATTTGGAGTCAATGCATGACAATTACAACAAAAAAGTTTAAGATTTTCCAATTCATTATTTTTTCTATTGCCATCGACATGATGTAATTCTAACGGAATTGATTCATTTTTCCATTTTGTCAACTGGCAACCTTCACATCGATGTTCTTTTACACCATCTTTTATTAGTTTAAGTTTTAATCTAAAAGTTGTCATGGTTATACATATACAACAAGTGTGAGTTCTAGTTAATTTAATTCTTGACTCTCTTTGAAAATCTGATACTCTCATCCTATGATTGAAGTTCCACGACTTCCACGGATTACTCATGTAACCAACAAGATTGAAAAATATTTGTTGGATTTATTTGAAGCCGAACCGGATACAGCTTACCATCAAAAAGAATTATTGACGATGGTTAGAATGGAATACTCCGATGAATTCGGATGGGAATTGGAAGCACACGTTTCTCGTGCCTTGGATAAACACCACTGTAACAACGATATCAAACGTGTAGCACCTGCGACATTTGAATCTGTATATGGTCCTGATGACGTGTATAGTGAAAGGGAAACGGGCCACATGCCTCTCGGAGAAACCGCCCAACGTCCCTTCAACGTTCATTTGAGGGAACAACAGAACAAGTTTCGGAGTCAGAAAGAATTCAACGAGGCCGTTCGCAAGACAGAAAGTTCGGTTAGTATCCTTCGAGACAACAAGATGACCGATCAACAAATATCCGATTCTTTGATTCAAGCCGGTTTCAATCATTTGATTGTGAAAAAGGTTCTCCGTAACAAGAAAAACGGTTGACAATCTATAAAAACATTGACCAGTCAAGACACAACAAAAACATTCCGATTCAATGTTGGTCTTAACATAAATTCGTGAAACAACTTCTTTCAGACATGGAAAAGTTCATTGCCTACAAAGGGTTAGGCAATCTTCTTTCCACAGACGAGGGTAGGGAATTTCTCATAAATTACTTGACTATCAAAGAAATAAGTGATACGGTTTCGACATGAAAATTGATTTGGCTTCGATTGACCGTGAACAATTCATGGTTCACGAACACATTCTTTTTGGGGAAGTCGTGTATCTCGTCCAACCACAACATATTGGTTGTAAGTGGACACAGGCCAATAAACATCTCCGGTCTGCTGTCTTCAATTCTGAAGGTGAACTGATTTCAATGGGTTTTCCCAAATTCACAAACTGGAGCGAAAACCCGGACAACTTCCCTGTTCCTACTTCTCTGAATGGTTGTAAGGTTATGGAGAAGCTTGATGGTTCTCTTTTGATTGTTTCCAAATACAAGGGTCAATTCATCCTTCGTACTCGTGGCACCATTAATGCCGAAAACCTTGACAACGGCCATGAACTGGCTTTGTTGAAACAGAAGTATCCAGAAATCTTTAAGTTTCAATCTTGTGGAATGGAAACTTGGCCGTTTTCTCTTTTGTTTGAATGGGTTTCTCCTATTAATCGAATTGTTTTGAGTTACGGCGATGAAGCGGATTTCATTTTGGTTGGTGGTATCTACCATGACAAATGCATTCTTTGGGACCAAGAGTGGTTAGACGCAATGGCCAAGGGTTTTGGTTGTAAACGTCCGATTACATATAACTTTCCTTCTGTAGATGACTTAATTGCCAATGTTGACCAGTGGAAAGGCAAAGAGGGAGTTGTTATCTATTCCAAAGACGGTCAAGCTCTCCATAAAGTTAAATCGGCTTGGTATCTCGTTTTACATAGAATGAAGGAATCCTTATCATCCATTGATAAAGTTGTGGATGTTTGGTTTGTTCAGGGGAAATTACCATATCAAGAATTTGAAGAATATATTACATCGACTTTTGATTGGGAATTGTGGAATCAAATTCGGGGAGAAGTTAGCCAAATTTGTGATGGTTGGAAAGAAGTTCAACGAATAGTTCAAGGTATGAAATCGTTCGTTGAACCGCTAAATACCTGGTCAAGAAAAGATGCAGCAAAAAAGATTATTGATTCATACGGAATCACTAATCGAAGTTCCTTTTGTTTTCAATTGTTAGATGGAAAAGAATTATGTGACGATGCTCTAAAAAAACTTTTGTGGCAAGTTCTCAAAAAGTAATTTGAGTTGGTTCATTTTTTAGTATTTGAAACAAAACACAAAGCATCGGATGGAACGGCATCATTTGATAGAATTGACTCAAGTGAAGGTTATGTAAAGGGGTAAGTATTGGTCTTCCAGCCGTGGACATTGTGACAAGTATGGATGTCCCGAAGAACCTGATACTTCAGCCGAAATCGAAATCCAATCTTCTAAGAACAAGGAAACGGGTGAAGATGTGGAATTGACCGAATCCGAACAAGATGAAGTCATTCAAAAGGGATTTGAACAAATTTGGTGATATGGAAGCCGATTATCCCGAACCTGACTTTTGTTCTCCTAAAGGGGAAACATGGAAATAATTTGTTGACAGTCTTGACCTTTAAGATTAAAATAACATCATGAACCGAATTAAGATTCTCGTCTTAAACAAGAAAGCGGAAGTGTTCAATTCTTTTGTTGACATTGATGCTGCCGTTGGTTTTCTTCTCCGAACAGGATACCTCAATAACAAAACCGTCATTCTTCAACGTGGCGACAAAGCCCGTGTGTTTGAAACCATTACGGATGTCTTGGACCTTCAAAAGCAGTTAAGGGAACTTTCTACTACTCTGTGAAAGGTTTATTGATACTTCTGTCATTGATTATTGTCCCAATAGGCATTATCTTTTCATTGAATGAACTTTTTGCAGAAAGTCTTTTCACTGACCCAATTCCATACAATTTTTACACATGATTTGCAATCATGTTTATTGGTGTAGTTGTTAGATTGTTAATAACACCGGTTGTTATTAATAGTCAACTCATTATTCCACCATATCCAGAAGAAAAGAAAGATGAGTTACCGAAAACAGAAACTTAGACTTTTTAATCTAAACCCGAATTGTTATTGGTGTGGATGCCTCACGATAAATACCAACGAACAATCAATAAAGGGAAGGCCAAATCCAAAGATGGCCACGATTGATCATCTTATCTCAAGATATGACCCCAGACGTTGGCTTCGCACACCAACTAATGAACAAAAAAAAGTCTTGGCATGTTTTGAGTGCAACCAACGGCGTCAAAGAGAAGAAACAGCAAATTTATCTAAAACAGAAAAATTGGCCCGTTCTCTTGGTATTGTCTTCAAACCAAAAAATAATCTTCCAACAACATTAGAAAAACTCAAAGAGCTTTATGCCGAACAAGGGTTTGAACTGGATATAAATAATGGACAACCAAAAGCCATTATAGTAATGTCTATTGATGAAATGTAAAGAAGGTCAGAGATTTGGAAAATTAATTGTTATTAAATACGATTGTAAGAAAAAATCGTATCAAAGAAAATTTCCAAAAGAAGGTTGGAAACCTGTTTGGTGTTATAGTCATTACTGGCAATGTAGATGTGATTGCGGAAAAGAAAAGTCTATTAGACAAAATCATCTTACTCAAAAAATAGTAAAATCTTGTGGTTGTATAAAAAGAGGCAAAAATAGTATTCACTGGCAAGGATGTGGAGATATTTCAGGATATACATTTTGTCAAATCAAATCCAAAGCAAAAGAATATAAAAATGAAATTATCTCTACAACAATTGTGGAGATTATTTCTAAAACAAGAAAGAAAATGTGCATTAACTGATTTATTACTAACTTTTGAAAAACAAAAACGGGGAGAAAAAACTGCCTCACTAGATAGAATAGATTCATCCAAAGGGTATGTTAATGGAAATGTTCAATGGGTTCATAAGGATATAAACTGGATGAAAAATCGTTTTTCCCAAGAAAGATTTATAGAAATGTGCAAACTCGTAGCTAAAAAATATGGAAAATCATTATCTTAATTCAGGAGACTTAGTTAAACAAGACCCCGCCGTTATACCTATTCAAGTCGATATGATGAATATGAACGGTTTTGCAGCAGTGAAACGTGATGGTTCTTGGACACTTTATGAAATGGAAAAATGGCCGGAGGTAAAAGTTTGGCTCCAAAACTTTCAATCCGATTTCAGTCAACAATATATTCTAATGTTGGTTTTCAAAGCCGGCATATTGAGTGGCCGTGTTACTCAATGTAATGAACAAAGGATTGCTATGGGATTAGATGTCATGGTTGATGAAGATGTTGAAAGGTTGGCATCGTTTCAAGATCCTTGGATGGCCGTTAATCATCCTCGTCATTAAATATGATTATCGACATAATAAATACCCTTTCTGTCAATAAGTCGAACTTGACATAGAATTCGTTCTTGACTTTTCTTGGTGAATTTGTTATAGTATTGGAGTGGATGAGGCCGACCGAAAGGCGCCAAGAGTAGGGTACCTGGGAGACGATAAAAACTTTAACGATACCGTAAATACTTTCAAAAAATCTCCGTAATTTGTTTGACAAATAGGTTGAACTGGGTTAATATTCCCCATGAAGAAAAAAGACATCAAAGCGTTGTTCAAAATGAAACTTGGAACGGATGCTAATTGGGCCGTCAAAGGAATGTTGAAGATTTACGAATTCCAAACCACATCGGAAAAGGCCGTTCAAACCACAACGGACCACAATGACGTTGGTTTTTCTGGTTGTGATGCTGAAATTCTCAGTTCTTTCAGCGAACAGGTTTTGAAGGGCCGTAATCTGAGTGAAAAACAAATGGCCATTGTGTTCAAGAAAATGCCGAAGTATTGGCAACAGCTTGTCAAACTGTCGGATATGGCGAAAGTTGAAGCTGCCGGTGCTAAGATGGCGGCATGAATCGGTTCACTTACAAAAATAACGGGGGAAAGTCATTGGATGGCTTCCCCTATGTCATTGAGTCTGATAACATTCTGAAGTCAGACACAATATTTAAGGAGAAAAGTGGATTCGATGTTGTAAAGTGTCCCTGGATAGGATGTTCCATAGAATTTAACATCTCAAATGATTATTTGACAAAATTGCTGAGTGTGATATTTTATATCCGAATTTACCAATCGGTAGCCGATGATATACGGAACCTGTTGGTGGCAAAGAAAAAGTAAACATCAAAAATAAAAAACATGAACACAAAACAAGCACTCCGTTGGCTCCACCGCAACTGCGGCCTCAAGTTGAATGGCACGTATCATGTCACCCGTATGGGTGAAACCGTCAGTAATCGTAATTGGAACACGTTCCGCAAGGAATTTCTGGCACTGGTTGCTCGTGTGGGCTAAATCCCACAAAAAGGACAAGTATGTCCCTTGACATCTCCTTTTTTTCAAGTAAACTCTCGTCAACATGAAACTTATTGATTCTGTAAGTCCCGGTGACAGAGTAACAATCATCACCCGTCATGGTTCAAAGTTGTCAGGTAGGGCAGTGATGCCATCTTCTCATGGTGGCTGGGTTTTGAATGGAGGCGGACGACATGGGACACCAATGTTGGCCGATGACACAAACACCATCAAAGTAAGCAAGAAAAGAAAGTAATATGACACTCAAAGACAAGCCAGTTCCGTTCAAAGAAATCAACCTAAAGGATTTGGAAGGCGAATGGGTAGGATCTTACCGGGGCCACTTCGAACAAGTCATTAAGTTCCACATTCAGCCGGATGGGTGGCTGATAGCCACCAAGATTACGGGAGATGAACACGTTCCGGGTGGGGAAATTACTTTCAAAGCAGATTTGAATCGCAATGGCATGGGCGTAGGCCAAGTTGCTGAAAAAGAATTTCGCAATAACACTTGGGTAATCGGTCAACTCATTGTTGAAGACAAGGAACATGTCATTTTTACATGGGCCGGATGTGGTTCGGTTAGATTCCGAAAAGATGGCTGATTTCCCTTGACATAAACAAAAAAACTGATTACTTTCACCAAAATATGAATTTAACTCCTACAATCAATCTGTATATCTCGCCTCGGGATATTGAAGCCATTTCCTCGGGCCAACCGGTCCAAGCTCGTAATAGCCGAATGGATAATATGGGCAATGACATTGCCCATTTGGTTCAGGTTTCGTTTCCAATCACGGCATACGAAATCATTCCGAGCGTCCAGAACCTCGGTCTGTTCACCGTCACTCGTATTCGTGAATCCGGCCAATTTTCTTAATAAAATGATTATCGTTGGCGACATTCACGGCCGATACAGAAAGCTTAATGATATCGCCCGTAAGCACAAAGACCAAACCATTGTCCAGATTGGTGACTTTGGTTTCGGCTTTGGAGAAATGTTTGATCTTGACGGAAGCTTAATCGAAAAAAACATTCGATTCTTTCGTGGTAATCATGACAATCCAGAACTGTGTAACAAGCATCCTCAATCACTCGGCGACTATGGAGTGTTTGAAGGAATGTTCTTTGTTGCAGGAGCAGATTCAATCGACAAGGATTTGAGAATTGAAGGATTGACATGGTGGCGTAATGAAGAATTGACGATGCAGCAATTCAATGACGCCATCGACCAGTATAGTCATGTGAAACCAGAAATCGTTTTATCACATGATTGCCCACAACAAATTTGTACAGACTTCTTCGGTATTCCCGAATCAAGTAGAACGCGGCAGGGATTACAAGCCATGTTGGAGATCCATCGTCCCAGAGTTTGGATTTTTGGACATCATCATCGGCATTTTGCAAAAAATGTAGATGGATGTACATTCCGTTGTCTTCCAGAACTACAAGCATATCAATTATGATTAAAATCCACATTCATCTAACAATCAGGGAAGGGCACATTCGAGGCGATGAAATTCGCAAGGATGGAACCAAGGGCAAAAATGTTTACTACTACATTGAAGATGGATTCCCGACTGTCTTGGCGGGATTCTCGGCTGCTGTGGATAGAATCATGTTTGATGAAGCGGAATGTGAAATCACATTCACAACAGACCAATCATATCAGAATGAGCTTAATACTGTCTTGGATGCAGTCAGAAGCGGAAAGGTTTTGATTACACTATGATAAGACTGATACAATTCGTCTCGGCCGTTACAGGCTGCATATTCATTGGCGTAGCCATGAACAGCTGGTTAATTGGTATTGGCATCGGATTGGTTTGGCTCACACTGCCGCCTTTCAATCCTGACCAAGACTAAGATTATCACTTGACAATTCTTTTAAGTATTGTATTCTATCGTCACCATGACGATACCGAACGACATTGTTAAGAGAGTGGAAGACAAGATTCTTGACACTCTTTTACTTCTTCAAAAGCGATACCCGAACGCCAATTTGGAAATCCCGAAGTGGCAATGGACAAAGATGGGAAGAACAGCCGGACGTGCTCACTACGGCCTTGGTTTGGTTGAATTGAATCCCGACTTCATCACTAATCATTTGGAAGAACTTATCAATCAAACCCTTCCACACGAAATTGCCCACCTAGCATCATTCAAAATCTACGGCATTCTTGGAAAAGGACACGGCAGATTTTGGAAATCTGTGATGTATGCTCTTGCCCCTCTTGGTGTTCAAGTGAAACGGTGCCATGATTACAGTTTGGATGGTGTAACTACTCGGGTTCGCCCTCGGCCTTACGAATACGTCTGTGGTTGTAAAGATAAGACTATCAAGGTAACATCTAACATTCACAACAAGATCCAACGTGGCCAAAAACGTTTCTGTATTCGTTGTAAAGTCACCATTAAGTTAAAGTCTCTTGTTCAACAGGCCGCTTAAATTTTCGCAGTAGGCATCTTGACAACCAAAACAAAAACAGTATAATATCACCATGAAATACAATAATAACACTACGGCCACAGCTACCGGTAACAGTTCCAAACGAAAGATTGGTGGTTACAACAGCTCGATTCTTCGGGCCAAACGTAATCAGAAGCGACATGAAGCCGAGGCACGAAACCAAGCGTGGTCCGATTTGACTCCAAAGCAACAACTGGCCAGTCTCGCCGGCCGCAGGGGTGAATCCAAACGTCAAGTGGCACGCATTCAAGCAGCCAACAAGAGTTAAGTTTTCCGGCATGGATGGATACGATGGATAAAGGAGAACCCGGTTCTTCCCCACGTTCAAAGGCCACCAAACAAAGTCAAGTGTCGAAAGATGCTTGACTTTTTTATTTTATGTCGTAAGTTCACGTCAACAGGTGTCAAACCGAGGATAGGGGACCGGAGGATCTCAAAATCACTTTAACGTTAATCCCTAACCACAACAATTCTATAAAAAAGATTTGACAGACTGATTTACTTTGATATATTCCTACCATGAATAAAAAGTCAACTACAGTTACAATTCAAGACAGAAACGAAATGGTTGGATTCATCCGTTCACTCGGGACTGAATGCCGGTTTGTTTCTATGGTGACGGAAACTCCTGTGAAGATGCGCAAGACTGGCAATCCTTTTGCCTCCGGCGTTATCAAGGTGAGCCGCCGAAACGGTCTGATTAACGTCAACTATGTCGCTGCCGTTGAACGGAATCTGAAAGAAGCGAATGGTGGCACGCCGGTTGAATACACTGCCGGCGAAACGTGGTATGTTCATGCTACCACCGATGACGGCCGGGCGATTCCCTTGTGTGTTCACAAAAAGGATTCAAAGAAACACTATCTCCAATACTTTCCTCACCGCACCCTTGGCCGCAACGAATACTTTTTCAATGGTCAGAAAATGACCACTGAACAAGTCGCCACCATGAAGAAATTTGTTCAGGAAGACAATCGGGCTGAGTTTAAGCCTACCGTGATTACCCTTGGAATCGACTCCATTCGGGTTCTGAAAGCTCGTCGAGTGGAGATGAAGAATAAGCTCGTCAGCCGCATCACAAGTCGTCTGGCGCAGTTTAAGAACATTCTGGCGAACATTGACGGACCAACGAAACCGGCAGTTGTCGCTTGACAATAACCACAACATCCAGTAAAGTAAAAAACTATGAAATACATGAAAAACATTGTACCTATTAATATGGGTGCCCGTGTCGAAGTTAGATTTGAATTTGACCGAATTCTGTCCACCCGGCGGCTCTTCGCCAGTTGGGTCGGCGACCGTACGTTTAGTACGTTAAGTAACATTCCGGACAACGTGGCTGAACTTTTGACCGCCGTGGCCACTGTTCCTGGCGTCAATAACCATCGTGACGGGCAGACTCACGTCAGCGGCAACGAGCTTTCCGTTGAAGTGATTGCTATTGCCAATCGTCCCGTTCGGGAAATCGTCAAGACCATTCTGAAACGTGTTCAACGCCGGGTGGCAAAGGGTGAATGTCTTCAAATGGTTCGGCTACTACCTCGCAGCAAGTAAACTTTTCCTTCCAATTGGAAACGAAATGGGGATACCGTCCCAGCCCGTTGGAGAAATCCAACGGGTTTTTGTTTTTTCCATTTGACTTTTTTTAATTAAATGTTAAACTTAATTAACAGCCGACGAGGCGAGGGTAGGGGACCAGTGGATCGACAAAAATTTTAACGTTAAAGTAAATAGTTAAAAAACTCTTTGACAACTGATTTCTTTATGTTATTCTTTATGGCATGAATGAATTTGAAGCTAACTTAGCCGCTGAGTCTGCCGCCGAATGGGCCGCAGAGGAAGCAATGGAAAGGGAAATGCTTGAACAGGGTGATTGTTGTTTGGACAACGAGCCGCCTGATTATCCCGACGGTTTCGATGATGGATACGGTGGCGAATAACTTCAAAAAACTCTTGACAATCAAACCCTAATACATTAAGGTTGTCGCATGAATAAACTTATCTTTGGAAAAGGTAATGCCAAACTGGCCGAAAACATTCTAACCTTTTCCCTTCCGTCTGGTTATAGTTGTCCGGGTGCAAAGGATTGCCTTTCAAAGGCCAATAGAGAAACCGGAAAGATTACAGACGGTGCCGGTTGTCAATTCCGTTGTTTCTCAGCGAGTCAGGAGTGCATTTTCCGTAACGTTCGGGAATCCCGATGGAACAATTTTGAACTGCTTCGGAACGCAAAAACGGTGAACGGCATGAAAGCTATTATTCTTGAATCACTTCCGAAAACTCCCTTTCAGGTTGTCGTTCGGATTCATGTCGCTGGTGATTTTTTCAGCCAGACATACTTTGACGCATGGTTGGCAGTCGCTAAGGAAAACCCTAACTTTCTCCTTTACGCTTACACTAAATCCCTTCCCTACTGGGTGGCTCGTTTGAATGATATCCCTTCTAACTTCATTCTAACTTCTTCTTTTGGTGGTAAGTATGACGATATGATAACGCAACACAATTTGCGTTACGCAAAGGTTGTTTACTCTGAGGAGCAGGCACAAGCCTTGAATCTGGAAATTGACCATGACGATAGCCACGCCTATAAGAATGGACCTTCTTTCGCTCTGTTACTTCATGGAACACAACCTAAAGGAACAGAGGCAAACGTTGCTCTTCGGGTGTTACGGAAGGCAGGCAAAGGTGGTTATTATTCTCCCTATAACATCGGAAAGAACAAAGCCAAAAAGGGATATGGCCGTCTGGCCAAGTCAAAAAAGAAAACCGCTGGGGGGAGTACCCCCGAAGCCGGCTCCATAGGGGGGAAGAGTGTTTCTGCTGAACAAATTGCTGCTTGATTTATGAAATGGACACGAAAGAAACCAACGAAACCCGGCCGCTACTGGTTCCGTGGCTGGGGCAAAACAAAGGTGGTTGTCATAGCCCATCATACCGATGCGGAGATTGACGCCTGGCGAGTTTGTGCCGTCGAATTCAATGAATACGGAACAGCGTTGAGCCTCTTTCCGGAAAATGAATGTGAGTGGTCCGACCGGGCCATTCCTGAACCAACGGAGTAACGCTGGGGGGTACCCCCCGAATAATCCATCCATACGGTAGGGATAGGACTTGACAGTAGAATCAATGTCTGTTACATTGTAAGTTGAAAAATTATGAATACAAAAAACAAAACAATTGCTATCGTCTTTGATAACTCCATATCGGCAGTGTCAAAAAATACGAAACCACTTCAATTGGCCCTGTTTGGGCTTGGTTACAAGTGGAATCGTTTCGACACTCAACCGGTTGTTATCAACTTCCCGGCAAAGCAGTGTGTGATTTACTTGAACACCAAAACCAAGAGCCTCTCTTGGGATAACGTTGTTCAAAGCAACGTCAAAGTTGTCGGCAACTACTCTTATACGAGCATCCGATTGACCGGCAACAATCTTTCGGAAGTCCTTAATTTCGTGGAACATCCGGTAAAACCCAAAATCGACGTGACAATTGAGGAATTGCATGATGATCGGTCAATTAAATTCATCGTCAACGCCGATGAAAAAACCGTAAAGGTCAATCTCACAAAACGTAACACCCTCAATCGGGAATCGGTTCATGACTTTCCTATTGCTGTTGAATTGTTAGACAAAGTTCAATCAGCTTTGGGCCGCAATTCTGTTTTGCCTGTTGTGAACTTCATTTATCCTTCCAGTTCAACGGGAAGGCCAGTGAATCGCCGGGTTCGTGTTACATTCTTCAATGACGCATACATTCGTGGTTATGAACTTGAAGATGAAAATGATGACAAGGGCACATTCAAAGCCTTCCAAACAAAGAAAATAAACGGATCTGTTCTGTTGGTTTCCTTCCATTCTGGTAAGTAATTTCGGTGTAGGTTCATGTTTCTCTAGCCCCTCCTGAGTGGGACGGGTGGTACTAAATTAATAGGGTGGGGGGTACCCTCCCCATAGGGGGCATTTAAAATAAAGGGAAAAGGAGAAATTTGGTAGTCCTAGTGGGAATCGAACCCGACATCTATAGGTTGAAAGCCTATTATCCTAAGCCATTGGACGACAGGACCATAAAAATTGTTGGAGCGGGTTGCAGGCAACGCTCACTGCACCTGACACTGGAAAGTGCCCATGATTCTCCTTTCACCAAACCCGCACACATAACTATAGGACGGATCTATGAAAGTGTCAAAATAATTAAAACAGGCGGAAACTCTTTAGCGGGGTTTCTCTTATCCGTTTCCGTTAGGCGCCCACAGGCGCACAGTTATGACACTGCCTGTTTTGAAAAACCGAATCTTAGCCGGAGGGTGCCCTCTCCATTGGTGATTACGATTCACCGGCCTCTGCAGAAGCCCTCAGGTATCCCCGAGCCGGACGTTTTACGCCGGACCTACGTTCTTTCTAATCGCTAAGACGTGTTAATAGTCATTCGACTCAATTACTGTCCAACTTCCATCAACAATGATACTATATCACACAGTATAAAAATGTCAAATCCAATTCTTTTAATTGAATTGATATATGTATCTCCATGAAAGATAAAATCTTAGAACTTCACAATTCAGGAAAATCATATAGAGAAATAAGACAAATTTTAGGATGTTCACATTCTCTCATTTCTTACTATGTTAACCCGGATGGCAAAACAAAACAACTCCAAAGACAAAATAAAAATCGTTTTATAAAAAGAGAAAAATACAAGTTATCTATGGGAGGAAAATGTTGTAAATGTGGATATGACCGTTGTCTTGCAGCCTTGCATTTTCATCATAAAAACCCAGAAGAAAAAAAGTTTTTGTTAAGTTCTGCTATGTGGGGAGTAAATTCAATAACCGAAGAAGATATCTTAAATGAAATTAAGAAATGTGACTTGATTTGTGCAAATTGTCACGCAGAGTATCATTATCCAAATACTCTCAAGAAATGGTAGCAGGGACAGGAATCGAACCTGTGACCTTCGGGTTATGAGCCAGACGAGCTGCCACTGCTCTACCCTGCAATCTGTTGTCGGAGCTAAAAGCTTCTACGACGAAAATCAGCAGGCGGTTTTTATTCTCGGCTTCTTAGACCGAACCGGCTTCCTATTCGGGCCGGTGGTTCATCCGCGAACCATCTTCATACTCATTATTATATCACCGATTGTTCTGTTGTCAACTTGAAACGGCGATGATACGTCAACATTTTTTACCGTCTCGTGACTGTGGCTTTCATCTTCTTTCAACCAAGATGCCCACCGCTCAGGTTTAAATTCAGCCTTTTTGGTCTGCTGTAGGCCGAGGGAGCGACCCTCAACAGCGGATGGATCTCTTATTTTAAGTCGAACCCACCCTCGACGAAAGTACCGTGTCACTGTTCATGCCGTCATCGTTTCAACTGGCTACGTTAAACCACAAGCTTCGTTTCTATTGTTTCGGCTACATGGTCCGCCATCCACTCAGGCAATTCCTAATTGATCGGAGTCGATTAACCAATTTCTAATTCTATAAACCGACCAATCTGCTCAGACACGCTAACAGGTTCGTATTTTAACTTTCCCTTTTTTGATTCACCGTCATAGGTTACACACGACGTTTTTCCGGTGACTCGACCTTCCATCTTAGCTCTCAACTTCCGAATCAACATTCACCGTTAAATAACTATACGACAGAATATAAAAACGTCAAGTCTTTACAGCAATCTTTTTCTCTGGTCGCCCTTACCAACAATGTTGCCATTTCTATCACGGGTTATGTTCTCTCGTTCATTGTATTTGGCAATAATCTTGCCAGTTCTATCACGGATAATGTCTCTATCAATTTTTCCGATGATTTTTCCCTCACGATTTCTAAGATATGCATCATTCATATAACGAACATATCACAAATAAAATAATTGTCAATCGCATTCTTGTTATACATATCAGATATGACAAATACATTAAAGACCGAAAAGATAAGTGGAATATACAAAATTATCAATAATATCAATGATAAATACTACGTTGGTAGTTCAAATAACATTTACAAACGATGGAAATATCACAAGCAAGATTTAAATCGAGGCAATCACAGGTCACAATATTTGCAACGTGCGTGGAACAAATACGGTGAAGATAATTTTACTTTTGTAGTCACCGAATTAATTATATTGGATGAATTACTTTTACAAATAGAACAAGAATATCTTAATATTGCTTGTCAAGAAAAGGAAAAATGTTATAATTCATCTTTTGTTGCTGGAAAAATTGAAATGAATGAGATTACGAGAAACAAAATAAGTCAATCTCACAAAGGAAAGAAATTATCCAAGGAAACAAAAGAAAAGTTACGGCAATGTAATTTAGGAAAAAGATTATCAGAAGAAACTAAAAAGAAAATTAGTGATGCACACAAAGGAAAAGTTTTAAGTCAACCCAAAGGATGGCATCATACCGAAGAATCAAAGAAAAAAATTAGCCAGAAATTAAAAGGAAAATATGTTGGAATATTGAGTCATAAATTTGGTACTAAACATACTGAAGAATGGAAAAAACAATGGAGAGAAAGACTGAAAAATCATCATCCGAGGTTAGACAAAACTGTATATCGATTTCAAAACGAAGTTACCAACGAAGTTTTTGACGGGTTGCAGTTTGATTTTAGAGTAAAATATAACATTCCTCCAGGAAATTTATGTCATATAATTCGAGGAAGGAGAAAATCTATACAAGGATGGAAATTGGTGGTCCGACCGGGATTCGAACCCGGAACAAAGCTTTAGAAGAGCCCTATGATATCCATTTCACCATCAGACCATTAAATCGTAAATTGTGATTGATGAGGATGATAGGAAACTTCATGATGAACATATTCAATCAATGAGTTGTTGCTATCACGTTCAGCAAGGAAAAGCTTACCCTTATACTTGACAAGCACATGACCACCATTAACCGTAAGCTTCACAGCCGCCGCTATGGCTTCTCTTAGCTTCGTTTCCTCCATCACATCCTGTAGTTGAAACAGGTTTCTCTGGGCTGTCGGCCCTGAGTTCTTTAGGCTGTTCTGAAACACTATCACCAATTGAGCTACTGGCGTCATTTGATGGAGAAGATAACAGACTTTTTTTAGTTGTCAAGACGAATTTAGGTTCACCAATAGTAATTCTTGTAAACCTAAAGTTCTCATTATTAAGAGTATCAATCAAATAATATTTGTCTTCATCAACAATGACAATGCCATCAAAAGATTTTAGAATATTTGTCTTGATTTTTTCGGCAAATGAGTCATAAGTAAAGTTCTCAAAATCTATGGCATCAGAAAACCATTTGTCAAACTTAAATTCGTGTGAATGCTGTTTTAATTTGACAAGAAAATTACCTAATGCTCTTAATTTAGATTCATTTAATTCATTTGGTTTATCCATGATGCCAATTGCATTCCATTCGATTGTTAACTCATGAGAATAATAATGCGTCAATGCTCTGTCGATAATATATAAGTTTTTTCTCAGACAAGTGATTTCGTTCATCGTGGCCGCATTATTATAAAAACGTATATCCTTTTTCTGTTCTTTGAATTCATATCGTTTGTTATCTATGATAGAATCACAGCCTGTTATTCTTTTGGCCTTTATAGATTGCGGTATAGTGAGCAAACACCAAGCTTCTCCACGTCCCATTTGATTACGTTTTATATGCTTGTGAATTAATTTCTCCAATTCAGAATGATTCTCATTGGTTTCTTTTACAAGTTCTTCTATGGAGTTAAATTGAGGGATTTCAGTTATGTTATATAACTGAAGTTCAGCAACAAGGTTGGATATTAAATCAGTACGTGAGAAACCCATCTTGGTTTCTAAACGGTCCTTGATGAAAGTATATAATTCTTCCGGCCCCATCACTGGGGACAAATAGATTACAAAATGCTCAATCTCAATTTATTTTAACAATTTGAGCTTTCTTATATACTTCTGCCCATCAGGAATCTGAAAAACTTCATTCCTTCAACCATGTCACCATCATTTAAAATACTCAGGTTGGTGATTTTAGAATTAAGACGATGACAAATTTGCTCTTCACGGGTTCCAGCAGCGAAGAGAATTCGTTGGTAACACTTTGTTAATCCACCTTGACGATGAATTCTGCCGAGAACTTGAAGTAATTGGATAGCGGAGTAATTTGGATTGATGATTGTAGCACGGGGATGTTTACCGGTTAAATCATGAAGATTAATCGATTGCCCACCAGCAGCATTGTTAGCAATGATGATTCTTTTCCTGTCTGCATTGAAATCGGCAACGTCCTGAATTCTATCATTCACACTCTGCCCACCATAAATCAATCCAATCTTATCACGAAACTTTTTCTTGGAAGACAGACGGCGATTAATCAATTCAATGGTATTTGTGAAGTTTACAAACACGCCAACAGACTTTCCTTCATCAAACAAGTCTTCAATCATTTCCAAAATTGTAGGCACCTTGAGCAATTCAATTTCACGACGAGCTTTGATGATTACTGCCAAGATATGTTCGGCATACTTGGCTGTTTGTTCTTGAAGTCGAGCAATCTCATTTTCCATCCAGTCATATCTGGCTTGAATCTTATCGGCGTTATCCATAGCGTATGCCTTGACAACGATTTGATTCTCTGGAAACAACGTACCCATTCCTTCACGGGTCAAACGAGACGATATCTTTTGAGTATCAAACAGATTTGTGTGACACAACTTCATTTTGGCTTGTGCCTCTTTATCATCATTATCGAAATACTGTGCTCCCCATTTACCTACCCATTGAGCACCGTAATCAATACAAAAGTCATTGAAATCCGAAAGCTTATGGAGATTGACAGTATAACCAAACGCCTTCATCTCAAGAGGATTTGTGGCTTGAGTGGCAGACAACAGAAGACAACGATATCCTTGACGTTTCAAGGCAATCATCAATCCTGCATTAAGACTTGATGGACCTTTACACTTATGAGATTCATCCAAGATAACCAAACATCCTGGCGGCAGCTTCAATTCAGCAGTAAGAAACCTTTCCACCTTGTGCGTTTTCTTTGTGGAACGTATCAACACATCGTCGGCCTTTGGCTTCTTATACTTCAAATATTTGGTATTACCACGACAAAGCTTTTCGTAATTGATGATAATGGTTGGCTTCAATCCATACAAAGCCAATGTAGCAACCCAGTCAGGCATTACCATCTTCGGGCAAATAACAACGATTGGACAATTCATTCCCCTTGCGATACAAGAGGCGACGTGAGTTTTTCCACAACCTGTTTCCGACAAGTCAGCAGCCACACCATTAAGGTAAAGGCTGTCAATGAGAGTCATTGCATGGGCCTTTTGAGGGTCAAGAAGTCCGGTAAGATTCATGTTCGGAGATTATACTATCAATTAAGAGAATGTCAAGCGTTAGTCATTGAAGACCACACACTCCACGAAAACACCTTGAACCGAAGTAACATATACCCACATTTGAAGTTCATTGTCTTCATCATCCGAACGAATTTCGAGGCCTTTGCCTGGCGGAAATTGACGATTCCACGGGTCAAGAAAACCATTCGCCATCAAGTCAGAATCCTCAGCAACGTATCGGCCAGTTGTCTCTGTAAAGGACCAGAGTTTATTCTTAATGGGATACTTCTTATTGATTTCAGTTGGTTTCATTTTGAATCGGTGACTTCAACCGTTTCGATGGTTAAATCTTGAATGTCTGCCTTGTCTTTCAATTTTTTATCCAAACAATTCATATCCAACCGAACATTGTCCATGTATTCATCTAGATTCAAATCAGAATCGGCGGACAGAATCACGTTCACCGTCAGGGTAGCATAGATTTTTCTCATAATCAAAATATATCACTTATTATCCATTTGGCAAAAAGAAAAGGGGAGGTTTTTAGCCTCCCCTTTTTGCTTCCCAAGCCTGATTTCAATTAGGCAGTCGCTTCAACAGCAATGCCTTCGGGAGCGGTGACGATGACAGCCGGGGCGGGTGTCGGCTCAGCGGCGATAATCTCACCAGCGGGCAACGTCACAGCGGGCCTGACGGTAGCCGGAGCCAGAACAGCGGCCTTCTTGGCCGGCTTCGTGGTACGCTTGGCCTTGACCGGAGCGTTGGTCTTCAGCATGTAACGGAACGACGGGCGACCGACTTCTTTGGTCTTCAGGTCTTCCGAAAGACGGATGAGCGTCTTGGAAGCCACACCGGCCTCAATCTTGTTGCGAACGGTCAACTCACACACGTGCGGGTTGAGACTCACGACAGCGGCGATGGTGAAGGCGCCACGGGGGAACTTGATGACTTTGGCGGGAGCGCCAGGACCACGCTTGATTTCGGACTTCGTATTACGATTCTTGTTCTTCATATCAGTTTTCTTTCTACTAACGTTCTTTTTTTTGTTTGTTAATTCATTGATTCAACTATTGAATCAACTTTCGATATACCATCATAATTCATTTCTATAAGAAGTCAAACAGAATTTTCAAAATTTTCTACTTTTCTTTTCTGAAAGAATCTTTCGTACAAATAACGTTTTCGACTTGACTTTTATAAAAAGTATGTTATAGTATTCACGTTGATGAGGTCGTCCCGAGGAACGCCGGGGGCACCAAGAGTAGGGGACCAGGGGATCGTTATAAACTTTAACGTTAACCTATTTAATACAAAAAATCGCCAACCTTTCGATTGGCGATTGGAATGACAGCCTCCGAATCAATCCCACCAGATTCTATAAACAGGAATGTTTTGTCCACCGAAGTCAATCGTTCTCAAATGACATTCATTCGCTTTGAGTGTATCCTTTAGAACACACGTATCCACTGTGATTGGAGAAATAACATACACACAAACCGATCCTTCCCTTGCCAAGATAACCTTGGAACCATTCGGCAACCGATTGAGAAGTTCTGGCCGAAATGCGTTATATCTGACAACAGTTCGTTCCAAAATCTCAACAGCTACCGACACCGAACAATATTCATTGGCACGAAAGTTAAGATTCCGTTCATGCTTAGTTCCATTACAATCGGAGTAAGCATTCCGAACATCACGAAGCAAAGTTTGATTTAATTTCATGGTGAGAGTTTACTGTTTTTTATACAAATGTCAAGCAGGTTTCTTAAAGAAAGCTGCAGTTCGATCTTCAAACTCAGCCATTCTCTGTGCAACTTGTGTGGGAACCATTAACTTGTTTCCCTCTTGGAAAACACCAGGAAATGAATATCCATCCATGTAATCGATGAAAGCAACTTCCGTAAATCGCTTGTTGACTTTCAGAACGATATAATGGGCATAACCATCACAAACATTCCACTTCAGATGTTTTCCTGGCTTCAAACCCTTTCCAGCAATCTTCTGAAGGGTTTCAACCAATTGCCAAAGTTGTTCGTCGTATTCACGCCATTTACCATCGTGGAGATTGTCACGAGCAACACCAGCAAGACGATTGATTTCTGTAATTGTATCAGTAATGAGATTTTTCATAGAAAGGAGTTTACTATATTAAGGGTCAATGGCAAGTCAGACTTTCCATTTTCTATAACATTTTGTGCATTCGCAACGCCCACGTAAGATTGCTCTTCCAAAGATATTCCAATGACCACCATCACGAGAGAAATGATGTCCACGATGGAACAAAGTGCATTTGATTGTTTGCCAAATCTTTTTCATGCAATCGGCTTCGGGTCACCACCAAAACAATCGTCAATCCAAGAATTGGCTTCTTCCCTCGGCGTTACTCCGTTATGGTCTGCCATCTCGTAAATGAATCCACGGTCATCCTGAGCAAAAAGATACTTTACCATATCCTTACGAGTCATCTTCTTTTTCGTAAAAATATATGTAGAGTCGTCACTTCCTTCCGTTGCTGGATTCACATAAACAAAGATACCAGCAGACCGAAGAATCGGTGCAATCTCTTCAATTACCGAATCGGCAGATTCTTTCCAATCAAAGTTAAGTTCAATGGGGAATTTCATAGGTCATCAAGTGTGTGTTGTGGAGGAATCGTCACGTTATATTTTTCTTTCACGAATGACCGAACCACTTCACAATAACGTTGAACGTCTTTTTCAAGGTCCATCGTCAAGTCACTCATAAGAAACGGAATCAATTCACCACCAACATAATCGCCAGCCTCGTTTGTCAATTGAACAGGAATTGAATCTTCACATTCCCAAAATGGAGTTGCCCAAATGTAATCGAAATGGCCCTCTTTGGATTCTCCGACGGCGTTCCAACAAAGGCAACCGGTCATATCTTCCACCCAACAATGTTTGCTTTCCATGAAAGCAATTCGATGAATGAGAACATTGATGTAATCGTAAACCAAATCTTTGTAGTCAACAGCGTTTTCAGTAACGTTCATGGTGTGAGTTTACCGTTTTTTATAAAATTGTCAAGTGAATTTTATCGTTTCAAGGAAACAAGTAAAGTTCAGAATCAGGCACGGAACCTGTTGGACCTACGTAGTTTCCCCAACGGTCAGGCCACTCGGATTTATTAAATTCTGCTTCATCCGTTCCAACCATTTCATCATTGACATTGTAGTAACCACCAAACCAGAAGACTCTGAGATATGGGGGATACGATGCATCTGGTTCAACATTAACCACTACGACCAATCTTTTGTGGCCTGTTTCGTCGAACCATTCCCAAATGCCTGGCTTGTCGGGCTTCATTTGTCAAGAAAAGCGTTTATATGATTTATTTATGCGCAATGGCATTACTTTATCAAACCCAAGGCCCTCTTCTCTTCAGCCGTCAACTTCTTGAGAGCTTGAGTTCGGAGTTCAGCACGTTCGTTAATCTTTCGACGTTCATCACGTTCCTTGTGTTCTTTCCACCACGGTTGAAGGCCGGAAATCTGGTCGATGTTCAAAGGAACAATAACATTATTTTTCTCCAGAACCGTCATTACTTCACAAAGCAAATGAGTCACCAAATCCAATTCCTTTTTATATGGTTGAGTCAGTTTCTTGTTTGCAGCTTTCTTTGCAGCTGCAATTTCTTCAGGAGATTCGTAGTATTGACATGGCATAGATTTTATTTGTTAAATCAGTTGTGTGGATTATACTTCAACTTTTTATATTTGTCAAACGAATAAGCGCTGCTTTCCTCTTATTATTCCAGCAACCCATACAAAGAATCGTAACACCGTCAGAATCAAGAAAAGACATGTTCCCGATGCAATCCCAGTTATGAATAAGAGAATTGCAAACGTCACAACTCTCAACAAGGCCGCTGCCATTTGGAGCCACCTGCATGTCTTCTTCGAGAATCTTTGCATTGAATGCGTTCACTCCATAATATTACGAATAATATTAAGAATGTCAAACAGAATCATCCGACAAACCCTCATTTCCACTCTTTTCTTTCCGTGGTCAATCGATGCCAGAGCTTCATCCTCCGTCTCATATCTCATGGAATAGATTGTGCCTGTATTCAGATTCAAAACTCGCCATTCCTTCAGCCTGCCACAATAAACGGCTGTTTCGTATATCATTCTGTTCTTAGGCATAATTCACATTTGTTCCCGTGGAGTCAACCCAACACGTTGCCGACTGCGATGATCCACGATTTTCATACCAGAAAAACCGGCGTCAACAATTTCATTGGTCAATAATCCATGACCAACCTTGTTGTTAGCAAACCGGTTTCCACGCCAAGAGAAGTGGTTTTTGTATCTGTGAACAATGGTCTGTTTCTTATTCATGGCCTCAACCCTATCATTGAAATATATAAAGTCAAATAGTGCGACACTTTTTTATACTTCTTACTTGACAACATCAAACGAAAGTGTTATCGTGTTGCACACCGAAGATCCCCAAATTCCTGAATCCTATTGGCGTTTATGGAATACTGTGGCAGGCGATGAATGTATCACTCGGCATCCATTGCCGATGTTCCATGCTTAGGACATTCTTAAATCCTCGTATAACAATGGGATTGTGAACGGCAGCAATGATTTGGCATCCATTCTTCTCTGCCTTCCGAAAACAATCAACCAGAAAATGACATGACCGAATTGACAGTGCCATATCAGGCTCGTCCATGATAATCGTTTCATGCTTCCACGTCTGAATTTCATCAATAATCTTCTTAACCATTTGACCATGAGACATCATTATACAAGCCAGTTGCGTCATTGTCTCAATTTTATGGCCAAGCCGAGGATTATCCTTCTCAAAGTCAAACTCTCGAATGGCGTTGTTTCCATCGGTATCAAACTTGACAACATTCTTTCCCGCTGCGTGTCTTCCCATTATTAACTTCAACAGACTGCTTTTACCTGTTCCTTGTTCTCCAACCAGAAGATTGACGCCAACATTAAAGTCAAAGGTTTCCCCTGCCTTCAATACTCGAAAGTCTTTCAGTATTTCCATTCGTTTCAACATATACGTGCGTCAACAATACTCCATAAAAATTCTTTGTCAAGTCGCTTGACATTTATATAAAAAATGGTAATTTCTTTCACAATTTAAGAACGGATTCAAAAAGTGGCGGCGACACTAAAAGCCAGACTAACGGTAAAACGTGAAGGGTAGGGGACCGGCAGATCGATGCAGCTTGGCACTGTATTGGCGTATATGGCGTTTCCTATTATTATTAGGTATTTCCCCTATCTCTTACAGGCGTCTTACATAACTTGTTGAAACACAACGCCATTTCTATAACTTATTATCAAGGGTTTATACAATATTTATAATTATCACGAAATCAACGCTTTAGGCGTCTTTATCGTTAACTTTATCAATAACATCAAGATCCTCTTCAAGTTGCTCAGGACCCTCCACTTTTCCAGACATACCTACTCCCCGTGCAAGTAGCCAAGCAATTACATTGAGTAAAACGACAATAATAGCACCTAAGACTTTTAAGGACATATATTAATTTATTGATCAATTACTCCAGGGTACTTTTCCCTGGGTACTTTTTTCTTTTTAGTACTTTTAAGCAATTAGCAGCAACAGCGTTCTGGGGAGGTACATAGGAGGGGAGCAATTCCAAAGCGCCAAAATATTTTCATATAAATAATTCTGATACGGAGATACGTATTTACATTATTAAGTAAAATTTTTACCGTGCCAGGAATTTCTGAAAGTAAAGAACGCACGGAGAGTCAGCATTTTTACTTAATACTTTTTATACAATTAGCTCTGTAGGGGACAAAATGGGGTGAAGTGGGTCATTGTGGTGCTTATGGGTCAGTCTTCAAAAGTTGGGGGGTACCCCCGCGTTGAAACCCTCTCTGTATATAGGGTGAGGGCTTTATTCCGTTGGACAAATCACCGTTTTATAGCTTTTTCATCGAGGTAATCTTTGGCAGACTTCCACTCTTTTATTTTGATTGCGTAATAATGTCTTCCGAAGAAAGGTTCCCAAATAATTATAACATAACTCTTTTTGACTGGTGCGTCCAAGCCCGTATTTCCGGAATACTGTTCAAGCATAGGTCCGACCAAGATACTTATCTTTAATCTTTCATTTCTATAATTGAAATGTCTATCAATTAATTTATCTTTATTAGAAGAGACGGCGAGGATAATGAAACTTATTATAAAACCAAAAAATAGAATAGTCAGTAACGTGGCCCTTTTTACTTTCATAAATATGTAATTGTAACCGGCTTGGCTTTTCTTCCGTCTATGTGTGACCTGTATCCTTTCTTACTTATATTCAAGATTCATTATTCTTATTTTAGTTTAAGGAACAGAACAATGGTATATCTATTATTTGTTCGTTGAGTATAATAATTCCATTAAAACGTATTAGTTTTGTTCCTCTATATTGGGTGGAATATCCTAATTGAATTGGTTTCTTTCCGTTTGTAAGTTTATTAACTACGTGAATTACACCAACAATGATAGGAGTCAGAGCCAACATCCATATTATTATCTTTTTGGAAATTTTCATGATTTATTCTTATTTAAGAATACATTAATTATCCAAATGAGATACATGCAAAGTGGTAATAGAAGAAAGATTAGAGATGACCACATGGTTCCCTTTGACAGTAAGACGATGCTCGATGCGAACGCGAGGAAGATGACAATAAATGTCAATAGGGTTTTGATTATCACACGTATCATAAATGTGTATTGAGTTTTTTATCCAATTCAATGATTCGTTGTTTTATTTGACGCAGTTTCACTTCAGCATAAATGTTGTATCCTATCAATGGAATAAGCAACGTCAACATGGTTATGAGTAGTATCTTTTTCTTTTTATATTTTGTCATACGGTTGAATTCTACACTTATTACCTCTCTACATCTTTCATTTTCATATTATATACACTCCAATACTTCAGCGAACGCTCGATTCAAATCTCCTTGGTCACAGGCAAGGGGATAACCTTCTGGACCATACTTTGAAATAATATCCTTGATTCGTTGACGTGCAGGAGACTTCAAGAATGTTTCACGTTTGATTCTTTGTTCATTAGCTTTTCTTGTGGCTTCTTCTTCCGTCAAACCCGTTCCACAAACTACTCTTCCATCTGAACAGAATAGAAATTGTCTCCAATAACTTTCATGGAAACCCATACAATTTTCTCCGTTTACTAAATGTGGTGGTTCATCTTTATTAATGATAGTATTCATTGGATTTTAGAACGGAGATAATTCTTATACATTTCAACGGTCTTTTTGCCGACGGATTTCTTTACGGCTTCGGATTCCACAATTTCTCCCTTACCTTCTCTCAAAACATCTTCTGTCATGGCAGAGATAATATCTCTCATTTTTTCCATACAATGTCCTGGCAATTTATCCAAGACATGTTCTAGTCGCATCAAAGTCACCCACTCGTCCGCAACGGCGTTGGCATCATCCAACACTTTAAGTTGTGAAGGGTCAACAACAGGTCTTGGTGTGGATGTTTCTTTGAAAGAATCTCCCTTATGTTTACAAATAAGTCTCTCACCATTGCTTAGAGTAATTTCAATCAAAGGCCGGAGGACGACACCTTCCCGCTTTTTTGGTTCTGTGATTCCATTTCTTACTGACTGAACACTTGGTTTGTCTCGTTCGGCATCCAAAGCCACAAGGTCAGTAGAAACTTTTGTATAATCGACAAATTCGAGGCCCAATTTCTTTGCTATATCCGCAGCGTCCGGAACTGATAACCAACAATCACCAATTTGAACATCGAAGACAACGAATTTTAGTTCCTTTCCGTAAGTTGCCGACATTCCTTGTTGACTTCCGCCGTAAGCTTCACCAAAAACTGTTACATCTTTGTCAATAGGCGAACCAAGGTCTTTGAATTGTTGAATTAAATTTGTTTCATCAAACAAAGCTACGAAACGTACGTGACTTTCTCCACCAGAGAAGTAACGAATACTTCCATCTGACGGACGAAACGTGACGTGTGCATAGGTTCCATGAATTTTCTCCAAGGCATAACATTCCTTAAACAAAAGGATTGTCTGTTCTTTATACAAGTTACTAATGTGTAAATACCCGATATGTCCTTTCCGCCCAACAATTTACGTTGGTGCTTGGTTAATTTTGTGTCTCGTCAGATACCATTTTCTTCTGGACTTCTACCACATATTATACACTTGGTTTCTTGATTGTCAAGCATCACTTATTATTCTTGTTGTCTATTTTGTATCCATCTGCAATCTATTGCCAATCCGTATGGTGCAATCAAATTTTTATCACACTTTATACATTTACATGATACCATACCAGAATCATTACGTGCAGTCAATTCTGAGAGAAGACACACATGATTACAGAATTTTTGTTTTATTAATGTAAAAAATGATTTCATTTATTCAAATGAGTCAAACAGTTTTCAAACCCATCAGATAATTCTCTTAATGAAGCAATATGAACGGCATCTCCGTGATTGCGGAGAGATAATCTCCACACGTCATCAACGAGAATTGAGACGGAACTGGCTACTTCAATTATACCAATTCTGAGAAATTTTGATAAAATTCTCACGTTTGCGTATGGCATTGAAAATAAGACATAGAAATTGGAAGGGTGTCCTTCACACGAAAAGTATGTGATTCCACCCATTCTTTCGATTGCTTCAACGAAATATGTTACTCCTCGTTCTAATGTTGCTGGCCGGTTAAAAATCAAATCATACCGAACAAGAGGCGGTTTCCTATAAGAAATATCCCACGGAGTTTCTAATTCTCCGGGCAATCTTTCTCTGTATGATTTTTTCATATAACTGGAAAACTCCATCCCTTTCCGGGATTCTCATTCCATCCTACTCTTTTACCATTTTCAAGCGTCCACCATGAATGAACGTTACGATGCACTCCCGGCCAAGATTCGATATAACTTTCGTGTTCCGAAACAACTGACAGATGAAGAAACTTAGCAGCCCGAGTATCCATAAATGACCGAAAGAATTCTTGTGGTAATACATCTCTGAGTGTTTTCATGATTGACAATTATAACACCGATGTATAAAAAGTCAAGGGTGGTTTATTTCACTGGTGGGGGTACCCCCCAAAAAAAAGAATCCACCAACGGTATAGGGAGAGGATATATTTACAAATCCCCACGTTGGCGATGATACTCTATTAAATCTTCAGACATTTGAATTGCTATTTCTTCTTTGTAATATTCTTCCATCGTCCACGATTTTGATTGGAATCGAAAATCGTGTGAACCAAATAAAGGTTGGAAGAAAAATACTATATAGCTTTGTTTAACTATTCCATTCTTTATCTCTATATAAGTTCCACCTGAAACACGAACCTTGAAGACATCGTTCGTATAATCCCAAAATTTATTACGACGTTCGTTAAAAAAAGAATTAAGACTAGAATGTAGAAATAAACCCAAAACAAGAATGAACGTTGATATACACAGATGTTTCATTCTAAATTTTTTCATATCAAAATTTTTCCGTAAAAGATTCATCAGAATCGGCTTCCTCCTGTTTTATCATCGCCTGATGTATATACGCCCTATCTCCAAACGGATACCCCCATAGTTCCCATCCCTGTTCTAAGTATTTATTAACGGCATTAGTTAAACATGATGGAGTTTCGCTGAGAATTTTGTATTTAATGATAGTATTCATAATTAATGGTAAAGTAATTTGTCATGATTTATTTCCTACATTCTTTTTATCTTATCACTCGTAGAATATTTTCCATAAAAATTGATAAATTTCTTTTTGTCTTTGAAGTTCGTCTTTGCAAGATTGAACCGACTCTATACAATATCTAACAGATTCATTAGCCGCATCAGATTTTGGACAAACACCTAAATTATCTGCATCTAATTGATGAGCCCATTCTTTTCTAACTTCTGCTGAAGCTAATTCAGACTGAGATTGGATAAGATTTTCTGTACATCTATCGACTTCACATTGAATGAGTCTTAGAACGTATTTCGCTTTGTCAGCATCGGTCATTGTTTTCATAATGGAATGGCTGGACACCAAGCACCATGTCTATTTTCAGAGGAGTGTCCGTCTTTATCTTTAATTTCTTGTAGATATCTTTCCCAAGCAGAAATTGTCTGATCAAGAAATCCGGCTTCCCATTGAAGCAAACAATCTCTTGCACAAACAACTCCACGTTCATGACCCAAAGCACCATCAACTAATTCAACAATTTGAACGATACGTCTTTGTTCATTCATTGGTAAAATCCTGTGATTGATAGTCTTCTTCAAGTTCACTCAAATCGCTAAATACTTCTAATATCATTGTATCTTCATCCGTCAACCATCCTTCGGAATTTAAGTATTCATAGGCAGTTCTTCCGTCTCTCCATTGAAGCTCTAATTGGTCTTCGGCACTCAATCCTTCATATTCTCCATAAATAGAAATAACTTTGTGCCATTGTTGCCAGTTAGATTCAAGAATGACCACCAACTGTTCATTTAAAACGTGTTTAGTTTTTGACATATTATGATAATTCTACAGTAAGTTTAGTTTTTACCGATTTGGGAAGGGCCTCAATAATTCGGTAATCCTCTTTTTGATTATTTTCCACCCATTTACGAAGTTCCTCCATCCCCTCGGGAGTATTATTAAATGCAATATATGTCACTATCGACTTATAATGTGCTGGATATCCGTGACCGGGACATTGAATACTTCGTTCGTCGCCGGGAACATAAACAGAATCAAGATGAAGAACGGCTGTATGTGGAACGGCGGGAAAGTCGGAACTTTGGGAACAGTATTTCATATTATTTCTTTCTATTTCTCTTTTTTGTAAAAGTGAATGTGGCCGGATAATAATTTTCATTGTATCCGGGTTTATCATATTCTACCTTCCATCCATTTTTCTCAAAAATGGGCTCAATATCAAGATAACCGGCATTAAATATTTCATCTCCGTTAATCTTTCCGTTATATTTAGTAATAATTTCATCAACTAATTCATTTTGAGTGAACTCGGCGTTTTGTTTTTGGTCACTCCAATTATTTACTATGCATTCATTGACAGCCTTAATAACCAAAGGAGGAATTTTTTTCGATTTAACTTTGCCTACATCTTCTGGTCTAATTGGTTTCATATTAGTATAAATCTTCACTAAATAATTCTTTTGAATTAAATTTTAGTTTTTTTATTTGTCCACGTTGTAAAGCAATTTTTGCTGCCTCTTCTCTATCAACAAATTTTCCATCATCCGTTACGAATCCTTGTGTATGTTCTCCACCAACTTTTTTGACTCCGGTTTCAGCAATAATTTTACTAATTACATCATGGTGTCTTCTTCCAGTAAAAACTACTCCGTTGAATAGTATTGCTGACTCCTTTATCATATTATGCCACTTTACGTTCCTTTCTTTCAAGAATAGGCAACTCCCTACCGTCAACCACGTCTTCTGTAATCTTACAAGAAACTACATCACTATTAGGAATATCAAACATGACATTCAACATGAGTTTTTCGACCAATCCACGAAGAGCACGGGCACCTGTTCCTTTTTTAATGGCGATGTTGGCCAAACGTTTCAAGGCTTCATCCGTAAAATTCAAGGAAACACCTTCCAATTCAAATAACTTTGTATATTGACGAATCAAGGCATTCCTTGGTTTGGTCAAAATATCAATCAACTGAGATTCAGTCAATGGTTTAAGAGAAGTAATCATAGGCAACCGACCAATGAATTCAGGAATGAATCCGAATTCAGCCAAATCCTCCGGTTCCACATGTTCTAAAATTTCAGACGAAGAAATTTCTTCTTCTGGAATAAATGTATCTCTGAATCCCATTGTTCTACCAGAAGCACCATCCATACGTTTCCGAACAATATTTTCCAATCCATTAAAAGCACCACCACAGATAAAAAGAATCGAACTGGTATCAACTTTAATATATTCTTGTCCGGGATGTTTTCTTCCACCTTGAGGCGGCACATTACAAATAGTTCCTTCGATAATTTTTAATAGTGCCTGTTGAACACCTTCACCAGAAACGTCTCTCGTAATTGAAGGTCCATTACTTTTCTTGGTAATTTTATCAATTTCATCAATGTAAACAATTCCCTGTTGTGCCTTTTGAACATCGAAGTCGGCATTTTGTAAAAGACGAAGAATCACATTCTCCACGTCTTCACCGACATAACCGGCTTCAGTAAGTGTAGTGGCATCAGAAATAGAAAAAGGAACACCCAATGATTTTGCCAAAGAACGTGCCAGAAGAGTTTTTCCTGAACCTGTATTTCCGATAAGAAGAATGTTACTCTTTTCTAATTCCACTTCACCGGCTTTATTTTCATGTAACAGTCTTTTATAATGATTGTGAACAGCTACGGAAAGAGTCCTCTTTGTATGTTCTTGTCCAATACAATATTCATCAAGACCTTCTTTGACTTCGATTGGTAGGGGAATTTTGGAAATGGTCTTTGGTGCCTTTCCGGCGAGCTTGAGAGATTCTTTATCCATCACACTTTGACATAGAGTGACGCAATTATTACAAATATATACCCCCGGCCCCTGAATCAATTTTTGAACTTCGGCATGGGATTTACCACAGAAACTACACATTGTTGTTGGGGTTTTCTTTGAACTCATATTATTTCTTTTATTATTCCGTGTTTTAGTTTTGGGTTTACACCCACAGAATCGAAGATTTTTTCATCCTTGTGAAACAAAACGTAGTTTCCGTTGACTAATCTTACGAGTCTTGTATCATTAACATTAAACGGATTGTATCTAATTGTCAAGGAGTTTGTTAGAGTTTTTTTAACGTCTATCCACGTCTTGAACCGAAGTTCCACCAGCATCCTTGACACCGGAAAGGATCTCAATGAGAATTTGATTGAGGTTTGTTGTTACAGTGGGAGTAACACTATCTAAGATGGTTGTCGATACCGAATTTGTCATGGTGGCAATCTACCACCATTAGTCATGTTGTCAACACTTTTTTTATTTTGTTCCTCTTCTTCTTTCTCCTTGGCAATCAATATCTTGTAATGTTTTATTCCAGTGATTAAATGATATAGTAACCAGATTAATAAACAGAATAAAAGACTGAGGACAAAAATCCACACCTTATCATCAAATGAAAGATACGACAAAAATACCATGCTCTATAAATAGAACCAATAGAATATGATATTAAGGAAATTGAAAATCACTTCACCGACAACTAATGATAAATAAAAAGCCAGAAAACAAAGTATAATTATCTCTAATGCACAAAAGAAATTTTCTATGTATTTTTTCATATCCCATCCATTTCATTCATTATTTGATCCATTTCGGTGTGCGAATCAGGAACAACAGGCATCGATCTTTCTGGTATATTAGAAGAAATTTCTTCTGGAAATAAAGTGGCTTTATAGGCAGACACCAATTCATCATCCAATTTCCCTTGATAATCTACAGCCTCACGATAAAGGGATTGAAATTTTTCTTTTTTATCAGGTATTTCATTGATGTGAAGTAAATATATTGCCACACAAGAACGAAGGGAGGTCATATATTTAATTTCCAAACCTTCTTCTAATTGAATGTATTCAAAATTTGATAAACCTAATTGGTATGCAGCTGATTTTATTGAATACCCTGTAGATTCTCTAGTGTATCTGAGATATTCACCAAATATAACGATTGGATTTTTTACTTCCATAATCGGTTTATAGTTTTTTGCTGGCCTTCAAATATATCAGTAATAACAACACAATCAAACATAACCAATGGATTGTATCAATAACTCCAATTGTTATCATACGTTGTTTTGGGTTTATTTTTGTAATACCGTCTGATATCTTTTATCATGAGAGAAATATCTCGAATTATCATCACAAATCCGAAGAGGATGAATCCGTAATAAAGAATCTTAAAAATTCCTTTAAGAATATCGCCCATAATCAACCCCTTTGATTCCACAAACAAATCTTCGCCATAACCAAACTATTGAATAGATGGTCATTAGTACTAAATAAGTAAATGCTAATGGAACGATAATCATTTGTTTTTGGTGTAATAATAACAAAGAAATCCAAAAAATAGAATAGAACCAATCAATCCTGATTTAGATTCTGTAGTTGGATTGACCGAGCAGGCGAGTATCGATAATATGACGGCCAATGTTGTCAATCCTATTACTATGAGTTTTTTATTCATTTGATATAATTATTCGGAATGGTTTAGAGATGTAAATTTCCTGTTGATTACTTAATTGAAAGTAAACGAATCCGTTGTTAACAATTGGTTTATTAAATGTTTTCCAATTTGTTACGACGTGGCCCCTTTCATTTAATTGTTCTATGATACAAATTTGTTTTGTAGATATTTTTTTCTTTTGGAAATTTATTGGTGGAGAAAAATAAAAAGTTCCGCTTAGTATTGTCAGCCAAATCATTATTAGACCAATCAAAATCATTAATATATTTGTGTAATTTTTTTTCATATAATGAATTAATTTATTCATAAGATGGTATCATTCTTTGTAATTCTTGTGGTTGTTCTGTAAATTTCCAACAAGGTTTGACTATCCAACGTGTTCTTTCCACGTAATCACCGGAAGACAATATGGCATTTCTTAACACCGCGTTGTGTTTATAATCCGGGTCAATGTAAGTTTCCTTAACAATTAATCGTCCATGACGAAATCCCTTTGGATAATCCACTGCCCAACTTTTCTCTTTTTCAAAAATCATATCAATCATCTCTGATTGACTTTTACCATTTAATTGTTTGTGAGAAAATAATGATTGTGCAACCATTGACACACTGTTTCGGATACAATCTTGTTGTCTCCAAACAAAATAATTATAAACTTCCGTTGGGTCAGGAATGGTGAAAACACGAGCATCAAAGAAAGCCAATTTCATTGCTTCGACGATGACTTTATCTGTACTCACTTTCTTTTGGTCGGATAAATTCATCCATCTAGCTCGTCGGAGCATATTGAATTCGGCAGTCATGATACTCGAAGAAACACTCACCATTTTTTGAATATTTCCATCAAACCAAGCACAAGTTTGTGGCGTGGCAAAATCAGTCAATAATAGAGAAATTTCATCGGATTGAGTGTAAGCAAATACAACTCCTTGAACTTCTTTACATAAAGAAATAATGGAATTATCCATGTCGTCAAACAACCCTTGGTCGAATGGTTTTGTTAAACCTTTGGTGTAAGTGTGGAAACTTTTACCGTCAAGTCTAAGTATAGAATACGTTCGTCGGGGAAGAAACGTTCTAGTTCTATCCTCATAATTTAATTTCATTCTGTCGCCTAACGTATCTTTCATACTTGTATTCTTTAAAATGCCATTTATGTTTGTAACATATCATAACACAATCTCCTATGTAGTCAAGGAATTTTTTTATTTGTATTCGTGGAATGTATATCACATATTGTTTCTTGCCGTATTTTTTAGGTTGATATTCGGAGAGCTTATCCATAAGAATGTTTATATCTTTGGAACTAAAAGAATAAGTGGATAATTTTATATATTGTGACCTTGGGCCGTTTATTAATCCACCATCTCCAACATACCAAAACAACATTGTTGTAGGAGTTAACACCACATCCGGAGGAACTATCTTTATGCCTCGCGGATACCATTTATTTCTTAAATGATAAAATGATAAATTACTAATAGTTCTAATTGTATATCTTGTATAGTATTTATTAGTTCTTTCATCGAAGGAAACATATTTAATGGGTCCAAATTGGCACTCTTTTACCATCATTCTTTTAAGTTTTCTATAAACAAATTTTACATGTTCATATTTGCTGGAACAATAGGTAAATTGAGAACTATTCCCTCACGGGAGAGTTATGTGACCATCACCTAATAAACATCCATTTATTACTTCTAATTCTTTATTACTAAATTTCAATTCATCGTTATGATGTTTTCTTTCCGAATCAATTTTTATATCGTTTTGTAACATCCAATTAGAAAGTGTTTTTCGAGTCGTATTTAAAATTTCACTACAATCTTCGAGACTCAATTTCCGATTGTGATATAGATTTAAGACTTCTTCTTTTTTAAATAATTTCTTTTTACTCATATACAATAATACGTATGGGGAAAGAAATCATTTGTCAACTCTTTTGTGAGAAGGTTTGTAAGGAATGAATCGTTGTTTGAAATCTCCATACAAAACGAATAATACAATAAGTGGAGAAAATAATAAATCCAGAATAATACAAACAATATCAAACCAATAGAATCCTTTAATTGTATAAATGTTAGTTTTAAATCCACGTATCATTAGATACAACCAACAAATAAACCAAAGATAAAGAATCATGTTCATTTATAATATGAATTATTTGATATATAGGACACTATACCAAGATAATAACCGATATATAGGACGTTAGTCTTTCAAGAAAATCACGGATTCTATAGGAAACATAACTTCACCACCTACAATGGTTTTATATTTTACAACCGCATAGGTCGCCGGATTTTCATCAAAATCACCGACAGGAGGGAAAGTTGTTTCTCTTAATAATGGAAGTTTTACAATTTCATTATTGAATATAACGAGAACGTTTTTACAACGAGCTTTACGATTTTTAGGTTTCATATCACTTTAAAACAATGAGTGTCGTTCCTGGGTCGGTGTCTCGGTTATACGAATTACTCTGAACAAAGATATCGAAATTTTTCAAATTACCAGGAGTAACCTTTGCATTTGTATTCGGCAGTTCGAGCAAATCTCTTGCAGCATCGCCTGTATAAACTTTGCCGGTGTTTTTATCCTTAATACAAATCTTCTTGTTTGCCTGAATTAATTCAGGCTGAGTCAATTGATAGTAAGCAGAACCTTTAACATATTTCTTACCTGTGAAGTTCTCCACACAATCACGAATTTCTTCGGTTTTAGTGATACGAATAACAACGTATGAAGAACGAGGAAGTTCATCAAGATTGTTACGAACGGTAGAAGACGAAACATTAACATCCATCTTGAAAAGAGAACGAGAACCACGGATACCCTTGGAACGGTTTGTCATGAATCCGTCTGTAGATTTTTGAATAATCTTATCAACCTCTTCAAATCCTTCATTAGAACACGCATTCCAAATAGAACAATTATCTGCTGGAAAGCCGGCTTTCTTTGCTTCATACATACCATCCTGATTAGGAACCAATGCGGCCAGTGTCCAATTTTCACGTAGAGAATTAATTTTTCTAGCTAATTGCCATGCGGCATTCTTACTGCGATTTTCAAATCCATCGGTCAGGCTGTAAATTAAAAATGCGTGATCGCCGTATAATTCCGGAGTTTTCTCAAGGTCTTCAATAGCCTTCAATGTTCCATCAATAAGAGCGGTCATTCCGTTAGTTTCATAGTAACCAGCAAGGGATGGCATTCTCATAACATCCATATCATAAACGAGACATTCCACGGCGTTCGCAAACAAATAAACGGACACACGCGTTTCTTGTTTTAATTCCTTTGACCTTCGGACCAAGTGTTTGATTTGATTGTCAAACACTTTAACAACTTGTTCTTCGTAATGTTCCATTGAATCGCTGGCGTCAACGACGAAAACAATATGATTGACTAAATTTTGTATTCTTTTCATAAATTAGGATAATAGTTTTTTGATTTTCTTTTTCATTAAATCTTCTGCTTCTATTTCAGTTCGGTATAACATTCTTTTCATCATTTCCGAAATGATAAATTGTTCCGTTTCTCCACGGTTATAAGAAATTCGAGTAATAATCCGATGGGTTTTTTCATCGGTAATAAACAGATTCCAATATTTGACTTGATTTTCATGAAACCCACGAATAAAAGTCATTTTTATGACCAAATTAGGTCCAAACTCCATTAGGTATTCATCTCTGTCACCGTTATTAAATTCGGTTTCAATGGAATTGAATCCCATCAACAAAAGAGTTTGTTTAATGACTTCATCATTTCTATTTATAGAAAGGGTCGATTCCATTATCTGTTAATATAAATCGAAGGATGGATGTTGTCAATCGATTTTGTCGATTGATAAAACCCTTATATCTGTATGTAAGTGTTAATGATATGAAACGGAGTGAATTCAACAAACGTATCAAAAATCTTCTCCAAGAATCCATCAATCTCGAATGTGGTTCCAACACAATGTTTCTAACGTCAATCTTTTTAGCCAATGAATCCGATAGAATTGAATCACAATTATCGTCTCCTACCATTACAGAAAAAGAAAAGAAATCATTAGAAAAACAGATGGCCAATATTCTTAAAAAGATGGAATGGGAATTAAAATTCAATAAGCAGATGGAGAATAAGGCCAAGGAAATTACCGAAGAAATGGATAAATTGAATAAATTAAAAGAAGAAGGGAAAATAGAAGATGAATGACCGACCTGATTTTGATGGGATTGCTTTGACGATAAAAAGTAGTCAATTCATTCAAGAAGAAGCAAAAAAACTTCTCGATAAGTATTATAATTCTTCCAACGAGTTCGAAAAAAAGGAAATTATTGGTAAATTGGAAAAGATTCAAGTAAAGATGCAACGAGAATTGGAAAGTCTTAATGTTCTGATGGAACGGTGAAATAATAATTAAGATAGAATTAATGAAATATATTTATACTTAATGAAACAGAATAGTGGAAAGAATCCGAATATCCACATCAATCTATGGAAACATTCTGTAGAAATTGATAATGAGAATGCAGTGTATATAAGCCATGTACACTGTAAAAAACCATGTCCTGATACCGAAAAAATTATTGATTATTTACAAGCCGAAGCTTTTATTGGCAAAGCTTATCTTCTCACCGAGACATACGAAGATAAAAAATAAATCACTCTCCCAATAATTTACAGATTTCTCTTTTTTGAGATTGAAGTTTACCGGCCATTGCTCTAAGAAGTGGTTCCATCTTCTTTCTTGATTCTTCAGTTTTTAACGAATAATACCGTTTTAACATTCTGTCAGCTTCATTACAAACCCATTCACCGGATTCTAATTGTAAATCAGTAAATTGGTCTTCCATATTATTGTGTTCCTTCGTATTTAGTCCCATCGAAAATATGACTAACAATTCCTATACGTCGATACTTGGCAATTAATTCGGAGTCACTGTAACAACAACTACACCATCCACCGAAGTTCTTGGTCCCAAAAAACTCTATAGGGGCCATATCTATCTCCTTTAATTAAATCCCCGTCATAAATCTCTTTACCATTTACATCTTTCAAGCCGGTTGCCATTTGAACTACAAAAGATTTTATAAAATTTGCGTGTGCCACCCAAATTCACCGTTCCTTTTTATAGTCAACTGTTCCGTCTTCAAAATCATACCAACGGTCGTTAACTGTATCTCTGACTCTGAATTTAACTTTCATATTAAAAATTTCCGCAAACTTCGTTCCAGAATAATTCTTTTATTGCCTCTCTTAAATCTTCTCTTGATTGATGATATTCTTCTTTAAAGAACATAGGTTCGTCAACATGATATTTTTCTTTAATTAGCGTCATTATTTCGACGAAAGCTTTTTCGGCTTGTTGATCGGAGAATTCTTTGTTTGCTCCCATACATGGCATAAATTCACCTTTACTTTCTTTGGTTTTTTTATAATTTTTACCCTACTTGTAGTTTCAATCCAAACTCTGGCTCCACACTGAAGCGGTTTATCCGGACTGTAAATGATTTTAGCTGGTCCTTGAATATCTACGCCATAACCATATTCATTGGTTTTGTATGTTTTAACGGTTAATACCGGTAGATTTGTTCCATTCTTTTTATTAGAACGAATATGATGTTGATTTACATGGATGATCGTCTTCATGTTTATTCCGAGTATTTTCCTATAAAATAACACACCAATAGAATTATATCAGCAAATACTCCGAAAAACAAACACGCATGTAAATCTTTACTCCATCCCGGTGTAAAAAATTCTATCACATTGATAATACAAAAACCAAGAACAACCGTTACGAGGAATCCAAGGATAATCATCATTAATCCTCTTAATACGGTTTTTAACGTATCCATAAGTTGTATTAGTTTACAAATTTGACCATCCATGATTTAAGTAAAGAATGGCACAGATGACCATATTCATCCTCCCAAATTAATGTTAATTGATTATCTACAGAAACTACACCAAGGTAATATCCTCCTATAGTACATTTCGAGTCGGTTTTGCTGGTTAATTTTATTTTTAATTTTTTCATAAATCATTTTCTCAATTCTTCATTTAATTCATTCAAGAATTTTGGTAATTGAGATACAGGAATGAAATCGTCGGATTGTTTACCATATCTATTCTTAACTACAATAAATTCTTGTTCTACCGTATCCACTTGTATCACCAAATCTGCCATAGCAACCACTCTTAAATGATTGACGATTCTATCAGAAATATCAAGAATAACTAAGTTTCTGAAACGTGGGTCATTTTCGGAAACTCTCTTTTCCAACTCTTCATTTTTTCGACGTAAAATGTATATCTGTAATTGAGATGCCTCGTTCTCCATCTTCAATACTTCACGTCGGAGATAGCCACCTGGGTCGTCCGAACAATAACCACTATCATGAGAGATACGGTCATTCATTTCCTTCAACTTTTTTTCGAGTTGAGGAATGGTTTGTTCTGACCAAGGTTTCATGTTTCAGAAGTGACTCTGACATCATTTTCACATAGAGCGACCAAACCTTTATTTAATCCATGTGGTAGAACATCGTATCCATAACAATTAAGAAACTCTCTGTTTCCAATGATATCCAATGTTTGACCATAGTGTAGAACGTCACCGGATGAAAGTGTTACGCCTTTGGGATTGATAATAACTCCGTATCTTTTATTTTTATTCATAGAATGCTATTCTACTCTATTTGTTATTTTTGTCAACTCCATTCACCTAATCGAATAAATTCATTTTTGACCGCCAACCAATCAGTTTCAGGTTCAAATCCGGCCCGGTCATCCAAAAGGATATTGAAATAAAATTTACTCTCGAAACAACTTCGATTTGTACTTTTCGCTTCTGGATTTTCGTTGAAATATTTGAAATTAATCCCGTTTTGTCTCAACCATTCCAATACTTTCACAACACGTTCTTTGGGAATACTACTCCACAAAATAAGAACTATGTCCTTCCGGCCACTGAGTTTCTGAAGAACTTCTTTTGCATAAGGATAAAATTCGGTGTGTTCTTCAATATCGTTTAGGGTCTTTCCACTCGGAATGATGGTTCCGTGTAAATCCACAGAAACATACAATGTATCCCAACCACGAACCTTTTTTAAATTAAATTGTGTCTCAATGTTAAATACATTCATGATACCACTTCCATTTCTTCGAGAGAAAATCCTTCATACTCAGCACCATTTCTTTCTTTTAATAAAAGATAAGCTCTCTTTCCACCTAAAAGGTCGTCATTCTTTTTAATAAATTCAATGTCTTCAATCTGAGCCAGTTTAGATTTTTTGTATTTAAGATAGTGTTCGTAATGTGACCACTCTTCTAGCGCCGCTTTCTTTACAGGTCCATCTTTTAATTTTTCAATATCCTCCTTCGTCATTGAAGGTTTTTGGTAGTCTGTATCCTTTTCTATATCTTTCTTTGTTGGATACCAATATCCATCTTTAATTCGTTCCATGACAATATTACGACAGGTCTTGAATAATGATGGTAAGTTGGAAACGTAAAACATTCTATTGCCGTGTTTTTCTTTTAAGATAAGAACATTATTGTAATTGAATGAAGTATCCAAAATAACTGCTTCACATCGACCTAATTGTTTTAAATTTTTAAGTGTCGATTCAGCGACTTTTAAATCGTGATGATTGAATACAAGCCTTCTTTTGCCTTCCTTGGAATCCTCATAAATAGTATAACCAAAGCCGCCATGATTATCACTGATTAAGTAATAAAAACATTTTCCTTCGGCATAAGCGTCTTGTTCCTCTTGAACATTCCAAGCAGAATTTGGGTCCAAATAACCACCCCTTTCGGCAGGAGCCCATTTAGGATGTATCCACAATGTATATTCTCGTCCACTACTTGTCTTGTCGGAATGTTCAGACCATCCCTTTGAACGGAGATATTCAAGTTGTTTCTCAGTTAATTCTTTTCTTTGTTTCATAGGTCCCGTGTATTCATCGTTACAATATACACACAGATTATAGATTGTCAATAGACTTTTTATACTGACTTTCTAAAGAAACGTAAATATGTATATACTGATAGTTTAACACATAACACACAGAATATAAAATGAATGATGAACCTCTTTATGAAGAATCGGAGTCGAAATATACTCGTCGTGATTACTCTCTAGTTTCCATAATCAGCAACAATCCAAATTTATTAAAAGTATTGACTAAGAAAGTTGAAGAAGTCAAGAAGGATAAACAAAATATTATCGATGCTGCAGAGAAGTTTTATGAACAGAATCGTGAAGAAATAATGGAAGGAACCAAAAAGAAACAACTTCTTCTTACAGACGGCGCTAGAAGAGGATTAGAGGAAAAAGATGTAATGAAAGATTACGGTAAGTTTATCCCTACCGTTCATACCCCAATTTTAAATCTATTATATTTCATATTACGTGAATCAAAGGAAGATATGGTTAGAGTTCAAAAGTTTTGTCATGAATTGAATAGGCAGTCTGGCCACATGGATATCAAACTGTCCGACATCGACGATGTATCGTTATTGATGGATAATTATAATAAACAATATGGCCATTTGGCGGACAACGAGAGTTTGTCCGACAATATCAAAAGTATTCCGGAAATGGAAAAATATCTGTTTGAAAATTGTACCTATGAGGTTTTTTGTAAAATCAAAAAGTTAAAGAAAATGATGCAATCTCCATACGAAGACGAAGCAAATGCTGCCTATAAAAAGTGTAGAGAGTTGTGTGACAAATGCAAACTAGACTTTGATAAAATCAAATAATCAGGGGTCTTGTATCTCCAATGGAGTAACGTCTTCAGGGATGGTGTATTGGTAAGCATTAAAATCGCCTATGACTCTACCATCATTTCTTAATTTAATCCATCGCCTGCATTTTTCTGGATTATTTTCAAAATAAATACACTCTACCACGTATCCAACATCTTCAAAGAATTTAATACAATTATTGCGAACTTTTTCTTTACAAAGGTGTGGGTCAGTCACGACAACGTTTTTGAAAAGAATTCCATCGTTCGTCGGAAGAACATCAGGGTCATCTATCAACAGATATCCTTCAGGAACATATTTATTTTTTGCTAAATATGTTTTCCCTGAACCAGGAAGGCCAATGATTAAAACTGCCTTATTCATCTTTAATGAAATTCTTTTCTACCAAATAGTCGTATAATTCACGAACATCAACACACTTGAATTGATAATCTGTGGAATTACCATAATATTCATCAACTGAGTAACCATCACATTTCATCAATTTACTTGTTAAGGCACGATATTGAAGGAAGGAAAGTTGTGGATAGATTTCCTCTAAAACCTTATCTAACAATTCCAATTCTGGAATAGGGTCGTTGTTTGTATATGGCTGTGGGTCGGAAGAATCCCAACAACTTCCACCACTGACTCCTCCGGGGGACCATTGAACAATCAATCGAGGTTTTTCAATTTTTGTGGCTCGTTCGGACCAACGTTGACTGTAATACATTAATTCCAAATTTCCAGAACCCTGAAACGTGGAATAAATCTCTTTACATTTATTTAAAAATTCTTCGTATGTCATCATATAGGAAGAATCTATCATTCAATCTATAAAAAGTCAAGATGTATTATAATCCCTTTATTGGTTTTGGTGGAGGAAGTATCTCCGAATTAAAGGTCATTACTATGACCGGTTTCTTGGCTTTTTCTGCTAAGTCAATAGTGTGTTTACTACCTTTCGAAAAACCGTCCCAAAAAACTATAACAACATCTGCTTCATTTACGATAAGAACGTTTCGTTTAAATCCGGCAGATTTACCATATTTATCCCAATCAGGATTGAAAATGATGGTGGGAATACCCTTTTCCCTGGCGAATCGTTCCGCAAGGGCATCCGCACCAAAAGCATGTCCACTGACGATTACATCTATTGTGTATTTTTTCATTACGGATTCAAGACAACGTTTCAAAAGTTCATAATCTTGAAATGTTCTGGATCCAACGACGGCAATTTTCATGCAAATTTAAATTTGAAATGTTTATGATGGTTATTTTTTCCAATAATAACTCTTTTTATGGCAGAAATATCCAAATTCAATTTTCTCGCCATTTCTCTAACACCCGTCCATTGATCAATAATCTTTCCGTTTATATCCATTCTGTAAAGTTTCTTGAGTATGTTTTTTTCCATAAAAAGGATTATTTTTACCAGTCATCCTTTATCACTTTTTAAATCTTTTGTTAAACTTTTCTTGACAATGTGCCAACATTCTCTGATAAGATTCAAGAAAATTGGTTTGACTCCATCCCCTACTAATATGGTCGTTGGTTTTTTCTTTCTTCTTCCAATACTTGACGTAAATCTTTAGACAATCAACGACGTATTTGAATTCACGTTTGGTCAACATTTTGGATACCACCGGAGTAATATCCGGTGGTTCTCCTGACTCTAACAAATCATCATCTGTTCCTTTGTTTCCTTCATCCTCCATGACCAAGGCAACGTTTGTTACACCATCGGTGTTGTATTGATTTGCATTATCGTTCAACTCCTTCTTTAAGAATCGTCGTAATTTTTTGGAATCAGGCTTTCTCTCCAACGATTGTAAAACATATCTACAATCCGCAGCACCGTCTGATTCTACCCAACTTGATAATCCCATGAATCCCATATTATTTATTCTCCAACCATTTGTATTGAAAGTCATGACTCAATTCGTGAGCCGCCATTTCTGAATGACTTATCAAGGTGTATTTGTCGTCTGTGTAATTCCTTTCAAGAATGAACTTTTCACAATTTTTAGGATTTTTCCAACGTTCGAATTCTTCGACCGATTTGTGAAACCATCTCATTAGGAAAAGTCTGAGTGTCATACCGTGTGTAATGATGACAACATTTCTAGGATAATCTCTCTTTTCAAAATCACGATGAAGAGTATTAAGGAAATCACTTACTCTATCATAAACATCGGCACAAGATTCTCCATCATTGAATCTGTAATAGAAGTGTCCGTAGTTGTCACGATACTCCTGCATTTTGTTTACCAAATCCAAATCATCTCTTAGATGTCCCCACTCTTGTTCACGAAGTCTTGGATCTTCATAAACACGGTCACAATCCTTAAAATGCTTGAAACTTTTAGCAATATGTTCAAATGTCCTACGTGTTCTCCAAAAGGGTGAGACGTAATATTGAATAGGAACGTCTCCGATTAATTTATGTATTTCTTTACCAACCCACATTGCTTGATTGACACCCTTTTCTGTAAGATCCAATGCATAGTCAGGAACGGTCTTGTAAATTTCTTTATTTACGTTGCCCATCGACTCGCCGTGACGAACAAGAATAATTCTATCCGGTTTCATAATTCTTTCAACTTATCTGAAATTTCTTTTCGTCGTTTCTCAAAGCCCGTCAAAATTTCATCAGGAGCAGGCTGAGTATAATACAACATTCGTTGTTCTATGGATTTCTTTTCATTATCCATTCTTGCCAATTCTCTTTTCAATCATTCTGAATATTCCTTGTCGGTTTCTATTCGATATCCATAAATCGACATGTAACCACGACCAAGATTATTATCGTCTCCTTCGTCGTAGTCAAATACCACCACCACATCTTCAAATTCGGCAGATTTCTTTTTAATTTTAGTAATGAATTCTTCTAATTTTTCAATGGAATTATCCTTGGCAGGTGAATTAGAAAGGCCACTATATCCACCGATACAAATTCTTTTCCAAATTCGTTCTTTGGATAACTCACATGTATTTCGTTCTTTTTTCATACAAATGCTGTACCGTTTTTAGAAACTTCATTCCATACATCGGAATTGTCTCTGTCACTTATTATACCACGTTCTTCGTTCAATTCAAGTTTTTTTCCTGTCTTCAAATAGTGTTTATAGGCACGATCATATAACACAAGATAAACGGCAGCTGCGAGATTTGTGCAATGTTTTGATGGAATTTTGACAAATCGATGACAATGCCTTCTACTCACTTGGTCGATACTTCCATCCTCCGGCCCAAAAACATATACGGCATTTTCAGGATGTTCAAAATCATAAAGACATTCTGAATTAGGCAATAGTTCTATTGCCACAGGTGTTGCATCAGGGAAATGTTCAAAGGGATAATCAAATTGTCTTAATTCAACGTCTTTGTATCCTTTAAGACGTTCTTCTCTTGGAAGTCTCTCCCCTTCTTCAACTCTGACTCGATTGCCTGTCCACCAAACTTGTTTTGCACCGAAACAAGATGCGGCCCGAACGGCAGCACCAACATTCGCTGACCACTTTGGGTTTGTAAGAATAATTGAAGGACAAATTCCTTCTGGCTTGGCATTCTTTCCAAATATTAATCTCTTGTCTTTCATTTCTTTTCAGGTATGATTCCAATTACACCGTATATTATAGAGATACATTTCATGAATGGACTTTCGGAAAAATTTGGTGTTTCTATTACCGGAACAAAGTTGTAATATGGGGCATAATAAAGTCGATTGTTTGCAATCTCCGTTAGTGATCTTTGATTATCATACCTATTTTGATGTTCACTGTATGACTTATCTACTGATTGAATAACTTGTTCTCTCCAATTTGTAGGAATATTGAATTGACCCACCTTTTCAATGACGGTAGCTTTCTTTACATTTTTTACATGATAGTAACACCAATCGACATCGTTTTCATTAAACCCACCTGACTTATCAGACCTCCACTTTGAAATTTCTAACCACAGTTGACGTTTGACGAATCCCAAATTTTTATATATAGTATTCTTCTCTCCCCAATAGTGACCATCGGGATGTTCTTGTTCAAAAGTAAAACACCAATAATCACCAAGATAAATGGATAATTCATCCTTTTTATTTCTATAGACTCCACCAACTTCCATGTTGGATTTGCTGACTTTGGATTTCTTTCCATCTTCGGTTGCTTGTATTAATTCTTGATGTAATTCTGAACCAACACACACCAATTTCATTTGAGAGCCTACCTTACCCCAAATAAATTCACAATTAGGAACACCCTTTTCGATTTTACATTCAAGGATACAATCCAATAAAACGTCTTCTCTTAAATCGACATAATAATTGTTTTGACCAAACATTACTTTATAAGCTCGGCCACCTTCAGAACGTTTCTCCAAGGAAATGATTTTAACTTTAATAGGTTTGTTTTCTACTTCTAATTGAGAAGGCTTATGGCCTTTGTCATCATTCCAATATCGTCCACTAGCCCAAGACATTCCTGTTTCTATGGTTTTAGGTTTCAACGGGTCTGCAACAAATAACGGAATAACTGTTGGACCAACCTTAACAGTTTTTCTTTGAAAATCGTCCCACTCCCAATCGATTTGTTGTGGGACTTTATCTATAAAGATAACTTTTTCTGGAATATTTCCAATCATAATATTACAATTTTAATTTTCCCCAGCGTTTAATAGGAATTTGATATCCTGAATTGTTCTTATCCATATCGTTTTTATGGAAGAAAATATACAATAGAATCTGTGTCACTGTTAATACTATAGCAAATACCCAATAACTCCACGTCGGAGGTTCAATTGTAATATAATCAAATTTCTTCCAATCTTTGATTTGATAGTTTAAAACTACTTCGTCTTTTATTTTAGGTATAATACTACTATTAATAGGATGGTCAAACAATAGGCTTTCTAAATTTTTCTTAATTATTGCCTTTTCTGTCCACCCAAACACATATACCCATTCTACATTTTCTCCGGCAGCAAAACATATTACCAAATCATTTTTCTTTCCACCAATCCATTTTGCTTCTTGCCACTTTCCATAATCCGATGGAGTTCCTGATGGAAATCCAACCATAATTAAATTAATTTTGTGTGCCGTACCCAACACAGCATTTAACTGGTCCCATTCAAGAACCGATATTTTTTGTCGTGCAGTTCCGAGTAATCTATCCGTTGTAAATAAATCTTTAGTTTCAGGCCATGAAAAAACAGAAATATTTGTTGGAACAATTCCGAATGAAAACAAAGACGGAGCAGCCTTTACACGATTTTCAAAACTAACAGTTTTCGAGACGGGTTCAATCCAATGATTTTTATTTACAGCAATATAATCATTCGGGTCACCAGCAATCATTCGAGAGTTATGTTCAGATGTGGTTCTATTACCACGAACAGGTTTCACTTCTCCAAACTTTTTACACAAATATTGATATTTTTCACTGGAAATACTATAGCTTCCCAAAGTGGTATCCACGTTCCAATGTTCATTATGCCACCTAGACGTTGGTTCCCAATGGTCAAAAACTTGAATAGTGTAAGAACAGTCGTAAGATTTTCCTTCGGAGTCTGTACAAGTTTGGTGAATGGTTTCGGTTCTATACACCGCATATTCGTAATATTCTTTCCATCTTGAATACTGTTTAGGTTCAACTACTTGACCACTCCAAGTTTCAATATCACGAGTCATTCCGGCCACAGACAAATATTGAAAAACTAATGCTGTAAGGAGAGAAACAACAACTCCAATCAACCATTCCCACAAAACGATTCTTTTATTTAACACCCATAGAACCATTCCTATGAATATTGGTAGAAAAGAGAGAAGCCAGAATAACCACATAACTTTTTAAATGGGTAACAGAGAGAATCCTTTCTCTCTGTCAATTATAGTTAATTACTTGGTCTGTTCAAGTGGGGCTGGTGTTCTCTTGAACAACTGAGTTTCATCATCTTTTCTGGACTTGAAGGCATCTTCGGTTCGGGTAGAAGTGACGATTACCACGTCAATTTTATTTCGGCTGAGAATCATAGCATAAATAGTACCAGGAAACACATCAATGAGATTGTCATGTTCTCGTTTGAAATCCAAAATTTCTTTCTGTCTCATGGTGAATCCATCTCGTTCAGACGTAATAACGTTCATGAGCTTTTGATAAGTGGCCGAAGTAGGAGAAGCATCCGGAACAGATTCCTTAATCCACGCCATCATACGTCCCTGACCCTCAGAAGTTCGTGCAGCAGCATGAGACGTAAAGATTTCAACAAGGGCCTTTCGTTGTTCATCCGAAACTTCTGCCACTTGAGAAATGTTCTTCCACATCTTATCCATTTGATTCTTATTGTCTGTCTGTTTGTTGACAATCAAGTTACGAAGACGAACTTCTTGATTGTGGAACTTGATTCCACCAATGAGTAACGTAAGGATGAATATTGCACCGACGCCTAGTAATCCAAGAATGGACCCTATTATAATTAATTTTTTGTTCATAGTTTTGCGGTCTGTTGGTTATTATCTACTGTTCGGAATAAATCTACCACACTTTTTATATCTGTCAACCGAGTTTATTTTCCGTATTTCTTAATTCCTTCTTCTCCCCAACGAGAACGAAGGGCATCAAAATACTCTTCAGTCTTAATCTTGCACATCCAAACATTACCACAATAATTCTCCATTGGTACCAGTTCCTTTACAAATAACACCTTCAAATAATTTGAATTTGTTACCTGATCTGCTTCGAAGTTTTGAAAGCACAAGTCGTTGAATGGTTGAACATCGCCACGATATTAACTCTTTTTAACTTCAATGGAACATCCATCAAAATAAGGAACGTCGTGTTCACACTGTCCGTATCCTTCCAACCTAGAACCAAAATCAAAACCGAAATTTCCTACAACTTCATATCCTTCGGAACGGAGATGTTTTTTAATAATTTCTCCAATTTCCTCTTTTGAAAGTGTCAATGTAATTTTTGCTTTCATATTAATCCTCATTTAATCCCAATAGTTCTTTTTCTTCTTTCGTCAATTTGCTTAGTGCTTTATTTCTTTTTTCTTCCTTAGTCAAGTTTCTATCCAATTTTATTGGTTTATAGTATTCTTCATCTAAAAGATAGACAATATTTTTTATTTTTATAACGGTTCTATCTTGAACATCACCCGGACCTCCCCACCAGCCCATTTTTTCTACGGCTTTATTTACGGCGGCTTTATCGGAGGATACAATAATCAATTTTCCGTGGCGGCCAAAATCATCCACTGTTTCCCATCCAGCATATACTTTGATAATTTCGTGTTTCATAATTCAAGTTAGTTCGGTTTTTATAAAAGTCAATAGGGAAGTTAAATTACGGCTAAATTTTTTAGGTTGGTTATTTTAGAAAATTGAAAGCAACTCTTACATCCGTCTTGATTTCATTATTGTAATAATCTTTAATAATCGTTTTCATACAGAAAATAATTCGCTCACACTTTCATTTTTATTAATATTCAAGATTGCTTTGGCAAAAACAGGAGAAACGTCAACGGTTTCTAACATCTCCGAAGTTTCCAGTCTATCAGAAACAAAAGAGAAATTAACCGCGTTGGAAACAAAAAACTTATTAATGACGCCTTCGTTAAAAGCCTTATTAAGTCTAGGGAATGCTACAGAACGATTGAAACATCCGTGTGTCACGGCCACGTAAATTAAATCGGCACCATGATCTCTACAAGTCTGTGCTGCTTCAATCAAAGTTCCGACTGATTCCGTTAAATCGTCAATAATCAACACACGAGGATGTTTATTAACAACCGTTTGAATGAGTTCTTTGTGAGCTTCGTGAAGAGACGGAACTTGAAATCGGCCAACTATTATTCCTACTTCTGCTGTTTCATTTACAGTTTTCATAATCAATCACCTTATCTTTATCAGGTTGTTTTACTACTCGTCAAAGTCACTTTATCAAATATCTTCGTGTATCTTTGACACTAATAAGTATAGACCAAATTTTACAGGAAGGTAATAAATTATGAATATGATCTATTACTCCCAGTGGAGTATCCATAGAAAAAGATTCACAAGAAATGATGTGTGCTACGGTTATCATGCCTTTAGCATAAGAACCACATATATAACATTTATCCATTGAAATATTATGTAATTTAAGTTCTTTTCGAGCAAATCTACGTATTAATAAGGAAGACCGAGTGTTTGGAACATTTTTATTCCAATTCATTCCTTTAGTTTCTTTTCTTTTTTCTAGGCAATCATTTAATAATTTTTGATATTGATTGTTATTCATAGTAATATAGATTTCAGTTTATAATACATTTTTAGGATTGTCTTTGTTTTTTAATAATCTCTCTTGAATTTCGGCCGGACTCATAGACTTATCAACATACTTACTTTTGACCACACCACTTCCATCAAAGATTCCAAAAAAATTATCAAATAATCTATTGAATTGGTCGTTAGTAGCTTTATCTAAACAAATCTCTCTATCTGTTCTTCCGGGACGTTTTAAAGCTGGGTCTAATTTTTCAGGATGATTAGTAGTCATAATCAACAATCTCCCTTCACCACTCAAAATACCATCTAAAGCATTTAATAAACCGCTCATGGATACATTACTTATAGGTTGTTCTTTCTTTTCTTTTTCCTCAGTTTCACTATTGACACGAGTTTTGAATACCGCATCAATATCTTCAATGACTAATAATGAACTTGGTCTAAGATTACTTACTAACATATAAAGATCTTTATCGCTGACGGATTTATCTGCTAAACTTAAAAAGTAAATCGGACAATTAAGTTCTCCAGCCAATGCCAATATCAATGAACTTTTTCCACAACCCGGAGGACCAAATAAAAGATATCCTCGCCGATATGGAATTCCTTTATTTTTATACCATTCCTTTCCATCCATGAATTGCTTTGCGTCGCCAATTATATCATCCATTAAATTTCCGTCCAGAATAACATCATTCTTTGTCTTCGTTCCTCTTAACACTCTATAATGCCAATCTGACCCACTATTAATATAAGATTTTACACAACCTTCTCCAATAGATTCACCCACAATACGAGCATCTTCAATCATTTTGATTAAACGTTTCTTGTTTCGACCAAATGTTTGAAAAACAAAAGTATCATAATGGGCGGATGGCCAAGCAAATTCTACCTTTTCTCTTCGTCGTTCAAACCAAATGGGCCAACCATTATGGAATAAAAAATGCCTTCCAACTGCCGGGCTTAAAAACAAATCGTGACTATGGGCACTGTTCCAAAGACTGTTTAAAATGGAATGTCTTCCGTGTTGAAAATTTGGATGATTTGTTAAAAATTTAGTAATCCACTGAAATGCTTGGTCATGTTGAGGAATTTCCATTGTAACAAGAAATTTGTTTCTTGTCCATCTCCATACATGTAAAGGAACGCCTCTTAATGTTGCCAGTATGGAACCAAAGACCATTAACAATAATCCTCCTGATGCTAATGAATTCTTATCTAAAAACTGAACAAGTTGCTCCCACATATTATTAAATCAATTCGACATAATCGATAATATCATGACAAGATGTTGGAAATTTAGAAACCATTTCTGACGGAATAATAATGATATCTGTGGACCAAATTCTTCTATAAAAATCAGGGTCAAGTCGTTCTATTAACATACGATTAAATCTTTTGATGGCCAGATATAAGCCAAATTATTTGGTGTACCGGGAAAATACTTTGTGTAATATTCAGGAAGCTTTCTTATCAAATTTGATTGATGAGAACAATGAAAATTGTTATCGCCAATCCAATATGGGATCACAACTGGTAAATGTTCAATATTACATTCAATTGAACGAAACTTTGGATAACACGTATCACGAAATCCTCTTGCAGACCATTCATTGCAAATGTTGAATCCATATTCTACCAAGCTTCGGTCATATCCCCTCCACATTTGAACGGCAGGATGATTATACCAAGGAGTTTTTCTTACAGTTGGTGTTTTATTTTTTTTAGATTCATTAAATTCCTCAAGATTACAAGATTCCCAAACAGGAGTGTTATCTTGTCTATAATTAATCAACATTTGATACGGGCCAATGGCTAATACTTGAAGTATCTGTAAGGCTTCTACTCTTTGTTTTCCTAATCGTTTATTATCCAAGACTTTTGAGGTCTGAACAAAATCGGGATAAGGTAAGAATGTCTGCATATAAATCTTTTTTGTGTAACCGTTCAATCATATACAATAGACCACATCTATGATTTCGTCAACCGAATATAATATGTTGAAGGTGTTGTCATTTCATCTTATTGTAATTCAACTATGAAGATTCTTAACGAATTGGTTGATACGGTTGTTGAAGCAGAGGTTATTCAAAATGAAGACAGAACTTTTTCATTGAAAATGACTCCGAAACTTTATGAAGACCTTTTCACAATACAAGCCAAAGTTGATTCTATGGAAAGAATATTGACAACCATGAGAAATGACAGTGCAGAAAAACATTCAGATACTCTCGTTGGTAAAATGGTTGTTGAATACTCTGATGCACTATTAAAATTAATAGAATGAAAGATTTAACTCCTGAACTACAGAATTGTATCAAGTCGGATTTTGTAAATTATGTTCCGCCTTCGTGGGATGTATTGTTTATGAGAATGGTATATCTTATTTCTACAAAATCAAAAGACCCTTCTACAAAAATCGGGTCTGTCATTGTTGGTCCTGATCACGAAATAATAAGTGTAGGATATAATGGTATTCCAAGAGGCGTAAATGATAATGTATTAGAAAGATTTGAAAGACCGGAGAAATACAATTACTTTGAACATGCCGAACGAAATGCTATACTTTCAGTAGCAAGGGTCGGTGGCCCATCATTAAAAGGGTGTATCATGTACACACAATCAATGCCTTGTTCAGATTGTGCAAGGTCGGCAATACAATCCGGAATAAAATGTCTAGTTTTACATAGGCCATACGAAAAAATATTTGATTATCTTGCTAAGAGTTGGCAAAATTCTTGTGACGCCGCAGCGATTATGGTTCAAGAATCTGGTATAGAAATAAGATATGTAGAAGAATTTGTCGGATGTGGAACATACATCCGAGGAAAATATATTGAGGTATAATATGAATGATGATGCATCGATGGGTGAAGTTCAAGTAGTTCAATTTAAAAATGTTAAATTGTTGAGATTAGGCGTACCAAACAAAAACGGTACGGTTTATACAAAGGAATGTGTAGAAAAGGCTCTAGCAAAAATGAATAATGAAGAGGATAAGGTCATTGTTCATAATGTGTATGCCGAAAATCCCATGCCAGTTGGCATGATCGAAAATCTGAGAATTGAAGGGGATTTATTAATGGCTGATTGTTTATTTAATCCTGAATTTATCAAATTGATTGAAGGTAAGACTATAAATGTAAGACCTATTGGACAAGGCGTGTTTGATGAAAACGGAAAATTAGAAGATTATACTATTAGTGGGCTGACCGTGGTTTATCAGCCACAATAATTAGTTAACGGCTACGTTGGTATAGTCTCCCTTTATTGCCCACTCTGCAATATCCTTGAGGGTCTTTAGTATATTACGTATCCATTCTTCTTTTAATCCAAAGTGATGTATGGTGGCTCCACGCCCGCCTTTTTCGGTTTTATCTGGAGTCACTAAAGATTGAATCTTAAAATCATTATCTTCCACCATTTCTATTCGTCTTAATAATTCTTTTGCTGGAACAGTAAAAGATGGTTCATCTTCGTCCAAAGATGCATCATTGAAACTTAGTAAATCTTTAAATATTGCTCGTGCCGTCCTATAAGTAATACTCAAATCCGGAGGCATATCTTGTTCAGGAGTTTTTAAAACCGGAATTCTAATTACTTGAGATTTGTATGTACCGCTTTGTTCCGGTCCTTTAAACGGACCGATTTCAATTCCTTCATCTGTTAAATAGTATTTAATAGCATTCAGAAATACGTTCATTAATCGATTGGGGATTCCACTAATATAAAAGTTTATTGTCCCTGAATCTTTATCAAACGAATCACCATCAGGAGCAAAAGTTTCTCCCTTTAATCCTATTTGTTTATACGTTTCTTTTTCTTGTTCTGTAAACTGTTTTTCTATGATAGGAATTAAAACTTTATCTTGTAAAAAGAAACAAAGGTCTAAAATAGTATTCAATCTCCGTTCGGTTACATCCGGAACAAAAACAGAAACACCTTCATAAATGGCATCTTGTTTGGTCGATTCTTGAAGGCCAACGTTTTTATTGATTTTTAATTTATTAATACCTCTTGAACGCATTAAGGATTCTACAGACAGTAATTTTTGAAGTATTTTTCTTCCTTCTTCAGTCTTTACGTTGGTTCTTAATCCTATAATTAATGATTCTATTTCACTTCTGTAGATGAATGAAGTTTGTTTTGCGTCATCAAAGATTTGATTGACTGCACGAAGCCATTTGGATTCTTCTGAATGACCTACTCCTAACTCGGAAAGTAGTTCAAATATTAAAGATTTTAGGTCCGGCTCCGTCATAATGATATAAATATTATCATTATGAGTAAAGAAACGATAATATCAAACAAAAGGAAAAGATTCTTCTCTATCAAGTTCCGACTGAATCAACCTCTCTGCTAGAGATTTTGTTTCTATTTTGTGTCTTCTTGTTTCTAGTTCTAATAACCTTTGTAACCGAATATTTTCACGTTTAAGTTTACGATTTTCTTTCTGTAATCTCAACACTGCAAATTCAATACTTTTATCTCTCATAATTATAATTAGTTCGGAAGATTCCCATTGCAATACCGGCCGCCGTTCCAACATTCATAGAACGAACAGAACCATAAGCCGGTATGGTTACAATTGCATTACACCCTTGTAAAACGTCATCTGATAGGCCGGCCTGTTCTTCTCCTACAATAATTATGGGATTCTTTGGCCATCGGAATTCAAAAAGATTCTCCATTTTATAATTAATATTGTTTTCCAAAGCGATAGGGATATATTTGTCTTCGATTGACGACCAAAACTCTGCCAGTGAGCGACAATAATTCATCGGAGTGTAGTGTTGGGTGCCTACCACACCCCTTTTGTCCCAACCCTTGCTGCCTTCAATATAGAATACTTCACGAAAACCAAAGAAATTTGCAGTTCTTAGAACATTTGAAAGATTGAAGTCGCCTGTCGCATGCATCATTGCAATGGCCGCAGGAATGGTGTTTTCGGAACAATAATTCTTAATTGCTTCGACTTCAAGGTTCTTTAGATGGTCGCGGACATTCATGACCAAATATACCATCTAAATATAAAAAGTCAACTCAGAATAATTCGTCGATTAAGGTTGTTAAATAAGAAACATTTACTGCACTTGGGTCGGTAGAACGAAGCTTTGCCAAAATCTCATGGAAATAGGCCATATCGACTCCGGTTAATTGTTCTTCCAACACCTTAAAATCTTTGAGATTCAGTTCACTCAACTGCATCAAAATCTTTAATAATTGGCCAGCATTAATGTGCCATCCACGTTTAATAAACTTACGAATTCGACAAACAGAAGCGAGCGGATATTTTGAACCAATATAAACCAATTCCTTTGTTAATAAACATTCAAGGGCCTTTGGGTCAAGATGAACATCATTATCCCAAGAAGTCCAATAATTTCGACAATGAGCAAAATCATAGTTTTCATGAATGACTGAAGGTTCGCCATAAAATCGAATAACAATTTGAACTTGGTCAGTCAAGGTAATTGCGTTAGAAGAAAGGAATACCGGTTTGAATTTTTTCTCAGAATTCTTTCGGAGTTGATTAGAAATGTCAACCAATCCTTCGATGTAATTTCCACCAGCATCTCTCATTGGGACACCAGACATTTCAAAATATTGGTAAGAATTCTCACCGTCTTCTACAGATGAAATTCCAGCAGACTTAGCGACAATTTTGATTCTATCCCCCTCTTCTCTAACAGAAATCGGAACGGTGATTCCGGTATTATCATTTTCAGGAACAGATTCTACTTCGGCAGTTTCAGTGATAATATCCGCTGCTGCTTCACCAACAAGGTCTTTGGTGTCTTGTGCCGTCTTCATAGCTTCCTTATCCTTTAGAAATTGTGCCACATAGTATTTAGCAACGGCTAATGTAGTTTCCTTGTTTCTAAAATAAAAATCAAAATCATTCACGTCTTCATTGAGAAGCATAGAAGCAATCGCTCCTCCGGTCATGATTGTATTTTTCTCAACCAATTGTCGAACCGAATCATCGGTGATAGTTTTAACCCACTGATTAAATTTGCTAGTAATAATTTTGTTAATTGTTTTAGTTTTCATAAATAGTGTGTGTAATTTTCTCTAAGATAAAAAGTCAAGGGTTACTCTTTTCTTAAAAAGTAACTAGGAGGCAATACATAGAACATGTATTCTTTTTCAAGACTATCAGAACCATTATTTTTACCATCAAGTTTTCCATTCTTGCCTTCCATTCCATTTTTTCCGTTTCCTTGTTCGCCGTTTTTGCCTTGACCTTTTCCCTTACCTTTACCTTTTGATTTTAATTCGCCTCGTACTATTTGACCCTTAGCGTTAGAAGGCATTACATTCTTTTGTAATTCTTCATGTAGTGGTCGAGAATATGGAAGACGAAATAATCTAGGTTCAGATCTGTCTGTTTTATAGGCAAAAACATTCATTATCAATGAATCGTATTTTGTAGGAATAGACTCCAATAAAAGATAGATACTACCATCAAATTTTAATTGTTCGTTTGGTTCTTTAATTACTACATGTCTGATAGCAACGACTTTTGGAACATATTTATCTTTAGCTGCCCATCCCATAGCTGATTCCCAAATGGAAGAAAATAAAGCACAAAACAAAAAAAACATTGAAATGACAAAAACTTTTAATGTCAATGGCACGGTTGATTCTTTAAGAATCCAAAATCCTAACGCACATAGTAAAATAAGTGTTATAGATAGAGCAATAAACATAGGTTTTCCTTATTCTGGATGATTATATGGTTCAGGTGTCGCTGGTGGTTCAGGAACATTTTGTGAACCATTAATACTATCTTGTTGTGGACCACTAAATTGTGAATCGTGATGTTCTTGTAAGATAGAAGTTGGTAATTCATTTATATCCGTGATGTTGTCGTTCTTATCTACGGAGAATCTAAAAAAGGTCAATTCTTCTCCGTTAGTTGTGAATTCCTTTTCTCTTTCGATAACAATACCATAAGGTTTTGTTTTAATTAATCGAACCTTAGCCTTTACATTCCCTTGTGAATTTTTCATATTATAGGAATGAACATTAACAATGTATTCTCCCTCAAAAGTTCCACGAATGGATATCAACTCTTCATTGACTTTATTAACTACTTCCCCAAGTTCGTTTACTTCAGTAGTATTGGCTCCCAAACAGTCTCTATTAAGAGAGAACAAACTTCCTTGTCCTCCTTCTCTCGTTTTGAATCCACAAATATGTCCCTTAGAATCTTTGGACCATAAATCTAAATCTGTCGGACCTTCCCACGTCAAAACAACTTGAAATAGAACGTTTTGTTGAAGAGCAGGGTCGGCATCCGATTTAGTCACTTTTAACAAAAGAAAAACAGCAACAAGTGTTAAAATGAAACTAAATAATACATCAATGAATGGAACGATTTTTTTATTCATGGTGAGTAATCACAAATTTCTGTAATTGAAGGAAAATCGACGTTACAATACCAACCAGTGTGGTATAGAATGCAGTCGCCAAACCAGCACGAAGAGAGATGATGACTTGTTCTGGATTTGGAGCTTGTCCACCAAGAGAGTTATACATCATAATACAGAAACCGATGATCGTTCCCAATAAACCCAACACGAAGAAATTATCTGAAAATAAATCCAATAGAGCCAATCTCTTTGTAACCAATTCCTTTTTTAAGGATTTCAATCTATAAGCCAAATATCCAGCAACGGATGAACCCAACACATACAATATCATAAGAATCAAACAAATGTAAGATTGGTCGTTCTTAATGAATAATTCTATCAATCCTCTATTGTATGCAATAAGTCCGCCAGCTATACTGGCAGCAAAAATAATGAACCATTGAATAAATAATTTGTGAGGATTGGATTTAAGAAGTTTTGTTTTTTCAGTTTTCATTTAATGTTAATGTAATTCGATATTGGTGAACGTCAAAATATAAGAAACGATTACTCGTTCCAATCATATTCGCTTCTAAGATACTCACTAACAATGGATGGTAAATATTTTTGTTTTAACTCGTCAACAATAGAACGTAAATTTTCCAAAGCGTCGGATAGTAACATTCCATCATCTACGTTATGAGATTGAACAGTCATCATTGCGTCATGTAAACGCATTTTATCAAGCGAATTCATAATTTTATTTTAATTTTATTTTCATTCCAAAACGATTTAGCGGCATTACTGTATTCAGTATTCAGTATCACACACATTACAAACACAGAGCCTCAATTTGTTTGGATTATCAATTTCTATTGGTAAAAACATACTATTTGGAATGCCTATAGAATCTATCCACGATATACTTGATTCGTTAATTGTAACAAAACAATATATTTGTCTTGGTCTTTTATCTTTCCTACAAAATACACAAATACCTAAACATTCTTCATCTGGTGTATTAAAAAATACATCAAAATTATCTTTGATTTCTCGACTCATTTCTTTTTAATATCATTCATCGTTTCTTCTATTTCAATTTTAGAATGTACGATTTTCGATGTAGTATCAAATAGGGACATCCCGAAAATTTTATCAAAAATACTCTTTTTATCGTATTCTCCGTTAGAGTCAGCAAATCCTTGATTATAGGCTTTCTCTAATTCTTTTTCAAAAGATTGAGTCGATATGTTTATCTTTTTTGATTGAAATAAAGCCTTATTAGCTTTCTTAAGTCCATGAATATAATTTCCAAAACTGTTCATACTCGTGTTTGGGTTAAAAGTGGTTGGATTATTTCAGAAATGTTATCTCATGTTAAAGATTGACATGACTTTATATCCGTTATCATAAAGGACAATAAAAGAAATTCAATGGAAAGTCAAACTATAAAAATGATTTAGAATGAATTGTGAAGAAAATATACTTGTCCCCGATAACATTTCATGATACCGGTTTCCTTGCTAAAGGGCGAACGATTTAGGAAATAAGTCTTAGCTGACTCGTATCCTTTTGTCGTCCCTCATAAGGACAAGTTCGACGGAACAAATACCGTCTGTTTTTCATTCGACTGACCGTGTGAGGCGTCACCCTCTATATCTACCCATCAGTTAGGCCGGGCCATAGTAGGCATCAGGTCGCTCTGCGTCCCGATTGGAGTTGACTTCTCCGACCATTTTTCCCCGAACGAAATTCTACAAATTATTAGTGGGAATGTATTGTAAGGTGATACATTCAAAATATGTCACACAGAATCCTGCCGGGTGCTTCCTCGCTCGTCCGAACACAGACCAACATATTCTACTTCCACCAAATACTGAAAAAAATGTTTGAAACGGTATCGGCCTTATTGCCATTGTAATCCGTTTCAAACATGTTGGGTATCCTATATTATTGAGTTTTCCACGGCTTTAGCAACGCATCCGATAGAATCGGAGAACTACTCAATTTTTACGTTTTTGTTTTCTATTCCCATCGCCCTAACCGATGGAACAAATTGGTAGTCCTGTAGCGAGTCGAACGCTATCCCGGCACTGATCTAGTGCGAATGTTGTTATAAGCAACACGTCCCTCCAAGGGTCAGGACCATTTTAAATCAATTTAATCGGTCAAAATATCCCGTCGCCAGTCCCACAAAATATAAGGCGATAAGACCGATTAATGGAATAATTAAAATTACTGTCATAAATTATCTTCTATTCAAATTTCGACTTCGTTTTAACGGAAGCCAACGATTTGCAAATTCTTCATTATTCATTAACTTATGTTTAAAGTAATCAAAGTTGCCTGCCATTGGCTGACAATTATCAACATACCTTTCGTATGCTGTATTTAATTCTTTATCAGAATACTCGATAATTCTAGTTAATTTCATAAATCATAATGGACTTGGTTGCCTTACTCTTCTTTGGATTGGGGTCTTATACCGTCATCTAATCGTTCCGCCCATTAGAGAACGTTCATCTGTAAATAAGTATAACAGACTTTTAAGTATTGTCAAGAAACAATTACAATTACAACAGGGGTGCTAGGCGTGGATGGTGGTTCAGTTGGTGGCATAGGTATTTATATAAAATTAAGAAAACACCCCCGCTTTTAACAGGGGTGTTTTTTGGTTTAATGTATTGTCAATTAGGAAACAATGACTGTAACAGATGGGGTTTCAGGAGCCGAAGGAAGACCGGGGGTACTTCCAACTCCAGAGAAACCGCTGTTGCCAGCCAAATTTTGAGCCAACACTTTGTAAGCATAAATGCCGGGAAGTGGATTCAAAATGTCATAGCTTGGTGATGGCGAAGCCAATACCGTAGCTTTGAAGGTGAAACTTGCACCATTTACTGATTCCCATAATTGATAACTAGTTACTTGTTCAGATGGGTTATTTGCTGCCCAAGTGATGTGTATAGTTGTTGCCATAATTAATCCTTTTTGTTAATTCGTATCCGTCATTGGATACAATAATAAATAGATATAATATTAACATTTATTGTATTTTTATAAAAATAAATTTACTTGATGGCGAGGGGTTTATGAAAAATGAAAATGGAGCGGGTAGAGGGAATCGAACCCTCGCGTGAGCATTGGAAGTGCTCCAGGCTACCATTACATCATACCCGCGTAATATTCAATGGTTTCGGTTCCTAGTCACTCAATTAAGGTAAGCTACAGTCTTACCACCATCAAAATTGGAGCAGGTAACTGGAATCGAACCAGCACTTCAGCATTGGCAATGCCGTGGGCTACCACTACACCATACCTGCAATCTGATAAGTTCGGATGCCTCTTATTTGGGATTTTCTTACACCGATATCGGATACTAATGTATCACAGTTGACTTATCAAAAACTTTAAAATTCTACTTCGGCCGAAAGACAACCACCAATCGGAATTCCGCCGATAGTGATTTTAGCCATTTCCTTTATTGAGAAACAGCCGCCGATTTTTACAAATCGACCTTCTTTGGCTACATTTTCGCCTTTAATCATGGTAATACATATACCACCAAAAATAAAAAATGTCAAGCATTTATTGGTTTTTATAAAAACATTGACAAATTCACAAAGTCTATGTACCTTATGGTAACAATGAAAACTTACTACGCAGAAAGAACACAAAGTTGTGGCGAGGAAAATGTTTGGATTTCTGAAAATGGTGTTGACCGATTGCTTCCGGTTGAACCAAGTATAAAGGTTATTCATCACGCACCAGGATTTCAATGGGGTTATGCCGGTTCAGGCCCCTCCCAATTAGCTTTAGCAATTCTTTTAGATTTTACTAAAGGTAACATTCAAATGTCTAAAGATTTTTATCAACGTTTCAAGTTTGAGTTCGTTGCAAAATGGCAAGATTCATGGAGTATTACAGAGAATGAAATACACGCATGGATAAAAGAAAATTTTGACAACATTCTTGATAAAAAAGATGAAGATAAAAAGAAATTTGGAATGTAAATAGAATCGGAGTATAAGGCAAAATATGAAAGTCGAAATTCGTAATATAATATTGTTTATATGTTTGATTGGATTTTTAATTGTAGGTACTGGATGTCGTTCGGTACTTCCTTCTGAAGTAAAACAAACAAAGATGCCGTGGAAATCCTACGAGGAAGTTCAACGTGAGTTTGATAAAATTGTTCCTGGTCAAACAACTATGGCAGAATTGAAAGGATTGGGATATAACATAACTAATACCGCAAACATAAAAATTCTTACATATTTAGACCTTATCCGAATCTTTATGCCTAACGCAAGTATTACTTTGAGTGACCTTCACACCGAAGTTAGAAAATGTATTGAGGCGAAGGATGAATGTCATGCTTATGAATTGGATGTAGAAGTGGTCAATAAAAAACGATATGGTAATGTGGCATCCGATATATTTGGATTTAATAAAAATACTAAAATAACAGGATGGAAATTTCGAGCATTGATTCTCATAAGAAATGACAAGGTTGTATATAAATTATGTTCAGGAACGCCTGCCATAGATATGGTAGAAAGAAAGAAGAATCCGTTAGGACCATTTCAAGAATTGGATGATATGTTAGGCGGAGCAGTAAAATCGGCCACTAAGTTTTAAGGAAAAAATAAAATAGGTTATGAAAGAAATAAAATACAATAGGGATTGTGGAATTGTTGAATGTTGTGAGGAAAATTGTCCGTTTCTAAGAGAATGTGCCAATCACAGAACGGCTGGAGATTTCAGAACGGAAGATGGAGTAAGACCGAGACTTCATTATCGACTAGGCAAATTAATGTGTGAATCCATTGATAGCCCAATCGATGAAAGATATCTTCCATATCAGACTTATCCTGTGATTTGTGACCCTCGTGTTGATGATTTAGCCGCAGTCACTTGGCATCAAATAATCGAAAAGACGGATGCCTACGAAATTTAAAAAACCTTCTTGACTTTTTACCAATTCATCGTAAACTGTTTACTGAATATTACGGTGGAGTTCAAAGAACGCTGTAAAGATAAAAACAAACAATAAACAAGTTAGAAAAACTCAGTATATATGAATACACTCAAGGTTACATTGTCGGCAGTCCTCGGACTGGTTATTCTCTCGTCTTCTGCTTTCGCCGCTCCGAAGGGCGCAGAACGTCTCGCAACCCGAAACACCACTACTACGGTTACTACTCCGGCTTCTGAAGCCCCAGTTTCCGCTGTTCGTGGAAACAACACCGTTCTTCAGAGTCACATCAAGAGTCTCGGAACGATTGGAAAGACCGGTCGTTACGAAGTCACTCAGGTCAAGGTCCGTGGATGGGATACTCCGAACCTCGTTTCGGTTTTCGTTTATGACCGTGAAACCGATACGCTCCTTGTCACCGGTAACGCTTCGGCTCCCGGCCTCGGCGTGGCTGTCGTGAATGGTGCCGCTCAAGTCGGCGGCAACTTCTTGTTCGGTTCTAACATCAAGCCTGACCAACAGAACATCAGCAACGATTCATCGTCTAAGTCACATGGCGGTACTTCCGTCTCTGGCGCTGTTTCCGGTTCGAGTTCCAAGTCTGGCGCTGTCTCTGGTTCAAGTTCTTCTTCCTCTTCGAGTGCTAAGAACAACAACACCAGCGTAAACGTTAATGACAACAATGCAAGTGCTAAGGTCAATAACAATAACGTCAATGCTCAGAGCCAAGGTCAAGGTCAGTTACAAGGCCAACAGCAGGGTCAATCGGCCTCTGGCGGAAATGGTTATGGCTTCGGCGGCAACGGTGGAAATGGTGGCAACGGCGGCAATAACACCACCCACAATAATAACAACAATCACAACAACAACAGTAACAGCAACAAGAACTAATAAAGTTCCGTTGTTTGTTTAGATATTGGGAGAGTCGAAAGACTCTCCCTTTTTGTTTGTACATACAAAGGATATGTGGTCGGAATCATCGAAGGATTAATTTTGGCGTTTTCAGGAAATTGATACTATATATTAGACGGAACAAAAATTCACTTGACACAACCCGAAGTTGGTGTATAGTGATGTTATCCGAAATAGATTTAAGATACGCACAGCATTAATATCTTATCAAAGAGAAAAAACGTATCTAGCTTATTTAAGGTAGGAACAGCATAGAAATATTGTCAAAAAACACTACCTAGTATCTTATAAAGAAAGGAACAAAGAAGTATGAAAAAGAACACGAAAATCAAAAAGTCTCAAGTCTCTCCTGCGGTTGGTAATGCCCTTGTTGCCGGATTAGCCAAAGTTAGTAACACTACTCTAACAGAGAATGGTGCATTAACTAATAAGAGTACTCTTTCTCATACGTTGGATTTCTTCGGTCAAGGTGGAGCACTTCGCACCCGCGAAGAATCTGATATTAATTCCCTATTTTCTAAAGCATTTGCTGAAAACCGTCTTGCAGCAATGAAGACTTTGTTTTATTTGCGTGATGTCCGTGGTGGACAAGGTGAACGCAAAACTTTTCGCACAATCCTTCGTTGGCTCGCAGTCAATCAACCAGAAGTTCTTCGTAAGAACTTGGAAAATGTTTCATTTTTTGGTCGTTGGGATGATTTGTATTCTCTCGTTGGAACACCCTTAGAAAATGAGATTTTCAAAATCATTGCTCTACAGTTAACGAATGATATGGTTGCAATGAAGAAAGAAGAATCGGTTTCATTGTTAGCAAAATGGTTGAAGAGTGAAAACACTTCTTCCAAGGAATCGTGCCGCCTTGGCCGTTTGACTCGTGAACGACTCGGTTTTTCTCCAAAGAAATACCGAAAGACTCTTTCTGCTCTCCGACGTTATATCAACGTCGTTGAAGTTAGTATGTGTGCAAATCAATGGGACAACATTGATTTTAGTAAGGTTACTTCCAAAGCAGCATTAACTTATAAGAAAGCGTTTGGTAAACACAATCCAACCGGCTTTGAAAATTTCTTGAAGAAAGTCGAATCAGGAGAAGTCAAGATTAATGCAGGTGCATTATATCCTTATGAAATTCTTCGTTCGATCATTCATGAAAATGATAATATGTCTCTTCGTAGCTTAGACCTTCAATGGAAGTCAATGCCTAATTGGGTGGGAGATGAAGATAATTACTTTATGGTTATTGCGGATACGAGTGGCTCTATGGCTGGATTACCTATATTAGTTTCTGTATCTTTAGCTTTATATCTTTCCGAAAGAAATGTTGGTCCTTTTAAAGATTGTTGGATTAATTTTAGTAATAATCCAACATTTCAAAAAGTTATTGGAAATACTTTGAAAGAAAAATGGGAAAATATTGACAAAGAAAATTGGGATGGAAGCACAAATCTGATTTCTGCTTTTGAATTGATTTTATCTACGGCCAAAAAATTTAATGTTTTACAAAAAGATTTACCTAAAAATTTAATAATAATTTCGGATATGGAGTTTAATATTGCTTCCGATAGTAATGATAAAACAAATTTTGAAATGATTGAAGAAAAATATAAAGAAAATGGATACATCATACCAAAGTTAATATGGTGGAATGTAAATTCAAGAAATGATAATTGTCCTATTACCAAAGATGATAACGGAACGTGTTTAGTTAGTGGATGTTCTCCGTCTATATTCAAATCAGTATTGAGTGGAAAAGAATTTAATCCTGTCGATGTTATGTTAGAAATAATCAATAAAGAAAGATATGATAGAGTTATGATTTAATGAAACTATTAAATCCTTTTACTGCTTCTATTTCTGAATTAAATCTTTCGGATATAAATCTAACATTGTTTTTAGACTGATAATATCTCCACATTTTTGTGTCTTTATCATACGAAATATTTTTATGAATGGAAGATTTAATATGCAATTTCTTTTTAATTCTTTTATATATTTTGTATTTTCTTTTCATTATTAAGTTTGTAGGATTAGAGTATAACCATTCCATTACTTTTACTATTTGATTCCTACCTCTAATATAAAGATTGTATATAGAACCAATTGGTTGAATATTTGGTTTTATATCTGTTTCTTTGGTTATTATTTCCGATATTTTATTACATACATCATGTGTTCCGCATATAGAGAATCCGGGTTGTTGTCTTTTACTATTTGTTATAAAAATAGACCCGTCTCCCTCAAAATATCCTAGTATAAAATATTTTAACAAATTCTTTTTTAAAAAATCAGGAAAAATTAATGTTAATGACTTTTTTTGTGGACATTTACACTTTTCTAATCCATCCTTTATTTTTTTATTAGATATAACTAAACTTACATATTTATTATTTATAAATTTTATTGGATGAGAAGATTTTAATTCTTTTTTTATTTTTCTTAAATAATTTTCATCTTTTTTTGATATTGTTATTCCCAATCCTCTACCAGTATTATAACCATCTGCATAAATAAATCCTAGTATTTGTGATTTAATCGGAGAATCCATACAATCAAAAAAAGTTTCATCGATTTTATATTTTTGTTGACATTCACTAAATGTTCGCATTTTAATGTTTTCTTTTTTTAAAACTCTCCATGTTCCACTAGCAGTAATATTGTAATCCCTTGCGATTTCTACGGTATTTTTTCCTGATTTATATTTAGTTACAATATCAATTTTATCTTTTTCAGTTAATTTTCTCATATAAATTTTCAAGTCAAATGCTGTATGAATAACTATAAAACATAAATCGTATAAAATTTATTATAACTTTACATTCTTCTAATACGGAGTAATTTGATTTATATGAATGATGAAAATCCGTTGGAAGCTTTTGGTGATGAAAGTTCTTCAAAAGCACGAAGATGTAATGACGCCGTAGAATGTCCACCCACTCCGGCTCTTTCCACTGAATCCGAATCAGAAGCAAGTAAGCTTTACAAAGCTACCAAATTGGTTCAATGGGCTATTTGCGGAGCCGATATTTTTAAACCCGTTGCCGATACTTCTAATATTCTTTCCCCCGGTATTTATAGTATTCTAACCACACAAGAACATGGTATTATTTTTCAAAAGAAACAACTTCAAGTTGATGATCTTCTTATGTTTCCAGATAGTTTATCTGATAAAATATTAAAAGAAGTTGTTCATTTTTGGTCATCCGGTGAATCGTTCAAACACTATGGATTCTTGCACCGAAGAGGATATATGTTATGGGGACCTGCTGGTTCCGGGAAAACATGTCTGGTACATCAAATTATGGCGAATATTATATCTTCAGGCGGCATTGTTTTTCAATGTGATAGTCATCCAAAGACATTTAGTATGGGTTTACAATTATTTAGACAAGTAGAACCTTCTCGGCCTACAGTTTGTTTATTTGAAGATATAGATGCCATTATTAATGCAAGTAGTGAAGATGCTATTCTTTCTTTGTTAGATGGTGAAAATCAAATTAATAGAGTTTTAAATGTTGCGACTACAAATTTTCCAGAAAGATTAAATCGTCGTATTGTTGCTAGACCAAGACGGTTTGATAGAGTTATTCTTGTTGATATGCCTCCGCCTGAAGTAAGAGAGTTGTACTTCAAGGAAAAATTGAAATTAGATAAAGAAACAAACGTGGCTGAGTGGGTAAAATTATCTGACAGGTTTTCTTTTGCTGCTATGGCTGAATTAGTTATTTCAGTTAAATGCTTTAATAAGAGTCTAAACGACGCAGCAAAACATCTTAGAAGTTTATTAATCAATAAAGTGTCCAGCGATAAATACGATGAATTAAAAGAATCTGTCGGATTCGGATCAAAATGAATATTAACAAAGATATAGTACCTTCTAATTTAGAAGAGTGTTTGAAAGTTCTCAGAAAATCCTTGACACCGTTAGATATTGAGGAATTGACAAGGAAAAATTCCTGTTCTTCACAACATCATTTTGGTTTAGGAATGTATATAAGAAACGAATGGAGTCTTTGGGAAAAAGATACTCCATTAAAAAATTGGTTTTTGAAAGAATATGGATTGACCCATGCAGATGATATTAGTGGAATTATTCTCCATTGTTTATGGGCCGATATAAGAAATGAACCAAGAAAAGACAAAGAACAAGCAAAACTATATCTCAATCATTGGAAAGAAATAAATTCATGAATTTTATTATTACATCAAAGCCAGTTTACTTTCGAGTGTGGGACACTAAAGAAAAGACTATGCATTATGTAGCTCCATACTCAAGCTTTCATGGAGTAGAATCGAACAATGGAAAAAAGAATCGTCATGATAAACATTCGTTTATGACGTGGGATGGTTTCAGTTATGAAAACGGTAAGTTACAAAACTATGTCTTTCTCCATTGTGTATTTCTTATCCATCCGAATGAACATCATGCTTTTAAAAATTGTTGGGTTTTTGAATCTGATATCGTAAAATTTACAGATATTAATTCGGAAGAAATTATCGGTGTTGTATCTTGGAATCCCATTCTTTGTCGATTCCATATCAATGATAAAAATGGAATGGAATATCCTATCTGTTCTAGTAATAATTATCAAGTGTTAGGTAATATTTATGAACATACTGATAGGTTATAAAACTAATTAAGCATTATTAAAAATATGAACAAGTATAATAGAAATCAAGGTGATAGAGTTTACTTTGAAATGGGTGGTCCAAAACTTCCTCGTGGTTACGCAAAGATTTGTGGATGTGTCAGCGACGAACTTCCGGGTTTAGGAAGGCAATGGATCGTGGAATTAGAAGTGCCTTTGGCAACCTATCCATTTACACATATCACCATTTTTGATAAGATGATAAAAGACGCTCCCTCAAGCATCACACATGTCTAAGACAGTCGTTGTAAATATAAAAAAAGAACGATGTGATGTAAAAATCGATAGAACTACTTCGTTTGGAAATCCCTATCACATTGGTCAAGACGGAGACAGGAAACAAGTCATAGAAAAATACCGAACTTATTTCTATAAGAAGTTGAATAATCCACTATTTAGGAATAAAGTATTACTATTAAAAGGAAAAAGATTAGGATGCTACTGCAAGCCAATGGAATGTCATGGCGATGTCATAGTAGAATATTTAGAAGGTAACGATGAAAGAAAACACGACACTAAGACAGTTGATTTTACAGACTTTGAGTAGAGGCGAATTTTCGGCAATGATAGATTATCTTTTCGCCCGAGATTCCGATACGATGTGCAAAAGCCCCGCCGACCCACTAACAAGGGAAAAGACAGAAAATGCCTATAACAGTGTTATCGAAGAACTTCTTGAACTACCCGATTCTCTACCAAATAAATTTCCATTGATTGTTTCTATGGTAAAGGATGACCTTATGTTGAAGCCCGGTGAGATTGCCGAGGAATACATAGATGTATCTATGATTAATCTGGAATACATTGAACCTCCTGTTGGTGCTAAACCTTGGGGTGGGGAAGTCGGAGAAGTTGTTCCTGAAGGATACTATAATTGCAACGAAGAAAAGTATAACAAATACTTCGGTTTTGGTCTTTCTCCTTGGTCCGAAATCATCGATAATCCTATTTTCAATGAAACGAATTTGGATGACTATGAAATTTTGGCAGAAATTTTATGGGAATTGACTTTTTACGGATGGACACAGAAACAACAAGAAAACTTTCGATCTGAACTGGATGATAGACTTGAAGAATCAAAGAAAGAAATCCAAGAAGGAAAATGTACAAAACTTCCAAAACAAGAAGGTGATAAATATACCGTTGTAATTCCTGATTGCGTGGCCAAATCATTTTCACGAAAGATAAATAATTTAGCAGAAGGCGCCGATTAAAATTATGAAAGCAATAGCCGCAATGACATTGGATAGAGCCATTGGACACGATGGAAAATTGCCTTGGCCAACATTAAAAGAAGATTTTCATTTCTTTAAAGGAATGACCAAAGGAAAGAAATTAGTGATGGGATCAAGGACATATAATTCTCTTCCTCAACCATTCTTAAAAGATAGAGAAATATACTCTATATCACGTAATAGAGTTCATGAATACACATCTGAATATCCTAATGCAAATTGTAAAGTTCATCACAAATCTTTTCGTGATGATATTCCAAAGAACTTTCCTTTACAAGGCGAAGATGTATGGTTATGTGGCGGTGCAGAAATGTATAGAACATTTCTTCCATTGTGTAGTGATTTATATTTAACAATTGTGTTAGACCCATACGAAGGGGATGTATTCATGCCGGAATTTGATCATCTATTTTCGGAACAAAGATTAATTAAGGAATATAGAGATATGTGGATAGTCCACTATTGGAATAGAACCTCATTGGTTCGTGAAACATATAGAGATGGATTCGATGCAAAATTAATAGGAAAGGTGGTTCAAAATCCAAATGAGAATCCGTCTTTAAGAAATGAATGGGATTTAGGATACAATAATGCACCGACGTTATTATGACCGACTTTCCCATAACAAATGAAGAGTTTGAGGCCCATCCTTGGAAAACAACCGAAATAGGAGAATACAAAGTTGATTACTATATATTACATACTTTTACTGATAGCAATTTGTATATCCGTATCACTCTTAAAGACCCTTCTTTTCATTCTTTCAGCCAGTCGGAAGCCATGGCAGAAGTTTTCAAAGTTAAAAATTATTTGTGTAATGAAGGATTTTTGGATGAAGAGATGGAAGGAACTAATTTTCCCGACGCCAATATAATAATTTATTCTATATTTGTTTATACAAAGAATAACGTCATAAAAGAAAATGTGTGGGATAAATTTTATGATTGGTTAAAGAAAAAACTTTACGAATAAAAAAGATGAATATGAATAAAGTCGATGCAGAATATAATAGATTGGTAGAATTGGTTTTAAACGAAGGTAAATTAAAGAAAAATAGAACGGGTATTGATACCATAGGTGTATTTGGTGCTCAATCTAAGTTTGATATTAATCTGGATGCATTTCCAATATTGACCACCAAAAAAGTATTCTTTAAAGGAATCGTTCATGAACTTTTATGGTTCATTAGTGGTGATAATAACATAAAATATTTAGTGGATAATAACGTTCACATTTGGGATGAATGGGCATACGTAAAATTCCAAAAAGATAGTTGGTTGGGAAACAAGGAATATAGACATGAATTTCAAACTCAAGAAAAATTCATTCAGCGAATAAAGGATTTGGATAAAGATGATTGGTTTGTTAAAAAATTCGGAGACTTAGGCGTGGGAACATACGGTGGAATGTGGAGAGATTTTCCTTATAGTGATTATTTTCAAGGAGCAGACTTGTCAGTTGAACTAGAATCAAGAGGCATAGACCAATTACAAAAAGTATTAAACAGTCTAAAATATAATCCGGATGATAGAAGAATGATTGTCAATTCGTGGCACCCATATTGGGTGGATAAATGTGCGTTGCCTCCGTGTCATTGTTTATTTCATTTTAATACAGAAGAATTGACTCACCAAGAAATGATAGATGAAGCCTTAAAGATATACATTAATGGTGACAAAGAATACCTCAACGGGTTATCATACAAACAATGTATCGATGATGCTTATATTCCTAAAAGAAGATTGAATTGTTTGCTATATCAACGTTCGGCTGACTTGGGTTTAGGTATTCCTTTTAATATCACTTCTTATTGTTTATTGACAGCGATGATTGCTCACTGTGTAAGAATGGTGTCAGGAACATTTACACATACGTATGGAGACTTACATATTTATAAAAATCATATACCTTTTCTTTCTAAACAGATAACCAATTCTGGATATGATTTACCACGTTTACGTATAAACACCAGCAGAAGAAATTTATTTGACTTGGTTTATGAAGACATTCAATTGGAAAATTATGTTTCTCAACCAACAATAAAGATGGACATCGCAGTATAAATAAGTGTAATTAATAAAAACAAAATACGTGGTTGTGGAACCCCGTAGATACTTATTATTAATGGAGTCGGCAAATATGAAAAAAATGAAAAAAGACCTCTTCAAATGCTTAAATAAGTTTAAGACCTTCTTACATCCCCTTCTCAAAAAAACCGAACGATACGAAAGACAAATAGTTGCATCCCTTCTTATTTTAGTTTTGTCTCTATCTTATCTTTTCTTCTTTGGTGAACCAATGCCTTCCAAAAAATCCGTATTAAAAAAATTAGATAATGTAACAGTTTTAGTGGAAGTAAAAGGCGGAAGCGGAACAGGAACTTTATTTTCAAGAAAGGATGATAAAGGAAATTTAGTACATTTTGTTTGGACATCAGGTCACGTTATTGATGATGCAATGATTGGTCCTGATGAAAATATGAACGTTTCATTCTCTGACATTAAAATATCAAAGATGAATTTAGTAGGTGATGCAATGTTAGAGAAAATTTCTTACTCAGCCAAAGTAATAAAGTTTAGTGGAATAAAAGGCGACGATTTGGCTTTATTGGAATTAGTCGATAAAAATATATTTGTAGAAGATGACAGTGTGGAATTTGCTTCTCCGATTTTAGTTGTTCCGGGAACATCTTTATATCATGTAGGATGTATGTATGGTTCTTCTGGATACAATTCCGTATCAGAAGGAATGTTAGCAAATAATGGTAGAATGATATACGGAAAAGTTTTTGACCAATCATCAACAACTGTTTTTCCGGGTTCATCGGGCGGCGGCATATTCAATGAACGTGGTGAATATGTTGGAATGATTACAATGATGCGTGAAGCCAATATGAATTATTTTATTCCCGTTCGTAGAATGATGGTTTGGGCTCAAGATAATCATTTGGAATGGGCGTTGAATAGAGACATTAGAATGCCGCGGGAGTGGGTAAGGCACAATCAAATGAAAGACGCTGAATTGGATTCCGAGTTAGAAAGATTTCAATATTTTTCATTTAAACAGTGGAAAAAACAGCAAGATAAACAAAAAGATTTATCAGATCAAATTTCTAAATTAAAAGAAAATTTGGACTCCTTGAGAAAGGAATTAGGAAGAACGAATATCATTCATCAAGCTAAACCTACAAATTCCGTTCCATCTTTGAGATTCCATTTTTTTGGTCCTAACGATGAAGAAGAGGATAGTGATTACGACTGTGGCAGACATTGATTTTTAGAATCTAACTAATAAATACCTCACCCCCGTAGAATGGATTTCTACGGGGGTTTTGTTTGACAGTGAATAGAGAGTATGTTATATTACAATCATGAACGATTACGTACTTTACATTTTAATGAGGAACGACCTTCCTAGTATGAATGTGGGTAGAGCCGCAGCACAAGCATCTCACGCGTCTAATGCCTTTATTCATTCTTTTGGTAAACGAAATGATGTCAAAAAGTGGCAAAAACAAACATCACAAGGATTCGGAACGGCTATCGTATTGTCAGCCGACAAAAAAACAATTCAATTCACCATAGATAATATTAATAAATGCAAAGATTGTCCGATTTCTTGGGTCACTGACCCTGAATACGGTATGCCTGTAACAAAAGAAATATGGGAACATATTTCAATAGAATTACAGTCTGCTCAGCCCGTTGTTAAAGAAGATGGAATGGTGGTTTGGTTTAGAAAAGAAGATACTTGTGCATATATCTTTGGTAGTAAAGAAGACCTATTACCATTCTTAGGAGAACTACCATTATGGCCAAATTAAAGAATTTTCTAATTCTTTTGTTTTTCAATTACTATACAATAGGAATAGCATTCCTAATATTTATTTTTGTTGCTATAAAAACAGGAAAACATATAAATTACAATCTCTTTTATTCCTCACATGTTGAGGAAAGGGTAAAACCGTTAGAAAAAAGAATAGAAAGATTAGAGTCGTTGATGACAAATGGGCCAATTCGATTACAATAAAAAAAGATACTGGTATCATTTATCCTACAATTTTTCTACGCCAGAAATCGAAATCTTTCCTTGGGATAATTGGAGGCGCCGGGCAGGCTCAGAACCAAGTGGCAATCGTCTTTGTGTTTGTCCTTCTGTGGCCCATTGTTTAACGGCTTTACCACATAGACCACTTTATCATATTTATCGAACATTCTCCAAAATAATTGCAGAAGAACCAGAAGGAGTTTATGATTCTGAAGTAACTAAAGAAGCATGGATTGTTAAAAAAATAAAACTCAAAAAAATAGGTTTTATAGATTTGGATAAAATTTCAGAAGAGTTAGGATGGCGACCAATAGAAGCTGCAGTGGTTCCAAGAATCGATTGGTCCAGACGAGCATTAAAAGAATGGAATCAAATAAGCAATTTATATATGGATGTATGTTAGACCCAAACCACAAATTATTAAAATTATTTAGAGACGGTAGAAATGGATTTTTCTTTCTAATCGGAAGTATGTTATTGGCTAGGTTTACTTTTCTTGTCGGTATCTTACCTGACATTAAATGGATGATACTGTGGGATTTAATTACCTACTTGACTTCTTTTATTTGGGGTGTATATTTAGTCCTTAGAACAATTAAATGAACGTTATGAAACAACTCCCTACTCTATTTGCCCGTGGAAACAATGGTAAAGTTCTTGAATGGTCCGTAGAAGTTCAAGGTAACAAATACCGATTTATTACTGGTGCACAGGGATTTAAGCAAGTTACTTCTGAATGGTCTGTAGCAGAACCAAAGAATGTTGGCCGAACGAACGCAACCACTGCCGAAGAACAAGCCTTTTCTGAAGCTAAATCTCATTGGGAAAAGAAAATCAAGAGAAATGGATATTGGGAAAACATTGGCGATATCGACAAGACTACTTTTGTTGAACCGATGTTGGCTAAAAACTTAAAAGATAGAATTGATAAGATTGATTGGAATGAAGGTGTTCTGGTACAGAACAAGTTTAATGGATTTCGGTGTGTAGCAACTTTTGATGGAGAAAATGTAGTATTAAAATCAAGGAAAGGAGAATTATACGTTTCTGTACCTCATATTAATATCGATCTAAAAAAGTTTTTTGAAACATATCCTGACGCAATACTGGACGGAGAATTGTTTAATAACGATTTGAGACAAAATTTAAATGAAATATCTAAACTTGTTCGTAAAACTAAAAACATTACGGATGAAGATTTACTACGAAGTGAAAAATTAGTTAGATTTTTTGTTTATGATGGATACAATATGACAAGTGACTTGGGACCAGAAGTCGGTTATATTATTAGAAAACAATGGATAGATGATGTTCTCCCAAAATTTTCTAAATTTTATCATCCCGTTAAAACCTTAATAGCTCACTCAATAAATGAAGTAGATTCTATTTTTGGAGAATATGTAAAGGATTGTCAAGAAGGTGTTATTGTCAGAATTCCGAATTCTTCTTATGAGAATAAACGTTCATCATCCTTGCTCAAATATAAACCCATCGACGATGCTGAAGCCACCATTATTGATATTAAAGAAGGAACGGGAAATTGGTCCGGAACAGGAAAAATAATTACACTTCAATGGGAAGGAAAGTCATTTGATGCGACGTTTAAAGGAACGTATGAAGAAGGCGTCGAGTTTTTGAAAAATAAAAAGAAGTGGATAGGTAAAGAAGTAAAATTCATTTACAATTCTCTTACTGGTTTGGGAATACCTAACTATGCGAGGGTGGATATTAATAATTGCACTCCTGAAAAGTAATTGGTTATAATGAATTTAATCCCTTGTCTTTCAAACATCTACGCTTGGAGAGAATGGAATAAATTTAAAGATTGACATTTTACTGTTTTGTGGTAATTTTCATTTGAGAGATTTTATCCAAAAGAGTTTATGTATATTGCTTTAGACAACGAAATGGGTGGAGTAACCTTAGATTACTCGTTACTAACAACTTATCTAGTTGTTTTAGATGAAAATTTAAACAAAGTAGATGAATTGGAACTGGCCTTAAAACCCAACGACGGTATCTATCGTGTTTGTGGACGTGCAATGGAAGTTAATAAAATTGATTTGAAAGAACACGACAAAGTTGCCATCTACTACAAAGAAGCTGGTAGCCTACTGTATCAATTTTTAAATAAAAATGCCTCGACCTCTCGAATTCCTTTGGTTCCCGGTGTAGGAAAAATTAATCGATTGACTCCAATCGGTCATGGGATTTATGGAGATATTGCATTCTTGACTCACTATCTAATGAAAGAAGAAACTTGGGAAACATTCGTTTCTTATAGAAAATTAGATACCCAAGCTGTGGCACAATTTTTGAAAGCTTGTGGAAAAATTCCTGATACGGTGTCTGGAAGTTTGGAATCTTTAGCAAAACATTTTGAAATAATTACTGAAGGAGCCAATGGAAATGTTTCTTATGTCGGTCTATATGATTGTATCGTTAGTTTACATAATGCCAAAGTAGATACTATGTTAACGGTTGAAGTGTTCAAGAAAATGAAGGAACTTATTTAATGATTAATACATTAAAAATTAAGGAAACAGAAGACAGAAAAGTTTATGTATCTTCGGATACTCACTTTAATCACGATCGAGAATTTATTTGGGGAGTCCGGGGATATATAAACAACCAAGACCATACTGATTCTATCATAAATGACATAAATTCTTTGGTTAGACCACAAGATGTTCTAATTCATTGTGGAGATTTTTGTTTAAATACAACACGAGAAATGCTAGATTCTGTATTGGATAGAATCCACTGTCAGACAATTTATTATATTTGGGGAAATCATAATAATCCTCTTCAAAAAGTTTACAATGAATTGTGTGTTAAATTATTGCCTCAATGTGAATCGGATTTTCCAATCACGGAAATTTATCCGTTAAGATATAAAAATCTAGTTTTTGTTGGAAATTATCTTGAAGCCTTTATCAATGGTAGAGCATACGTTTTTTGTCATTATCCAATTTACGTATGGAATAATGTGAAAGATGGAGTAATTCATTGTTGTGGACATTCTCATTACACTCTTCCATTGTCTCAGGCCGAAGATTTAACAGCGAAAATTTTAGATGTTGGTTGGGATGGTTTTAAACAACCATACTCTCCGAAGGAAATTCTCGCCATTTGTGAAAAAAAGGGATTACAAAAGGTTGACCACCATAAATTCAAAAATAAGGTTTAATATATGACTACAAATACAACATTTGAACAAACTTGTTTGTCCGCAGCAGAAGAAATTACTAAATTATTAGACGTATTGGGATTTACTTCTGATGAATCACATACTGATGTAAAAGAAAGAATTGCTGAAATCATCAGTCGTAATGTTCAATTAGATTCCGTTACATCTCTTGAACAATCTTCTTTGTCTGTAGAAGAACGTTCTCCGTTGTTAAAAGACGAAGTGCCATTTTAAATCAATGTACAATACATTAGTTTGTAATTTTCTTGGTGGACCTGGTACCGGAAAATCAACAATGGCTGGAAGTGTATATTCCGAACTTAAATGGAGAGGAATAGAAACAGAAATAGTTTTTGAATTTGCGAAGGAATTAGTTTGGGAAAAGAGAACAGAAACATTCAAAGACCAAATTTATATATTCGGTGAACAATATCACAGAATCTTTAGGCTGTTGAATCAAGTCGAAGTCATTGTAGTCGATAGTCCATTACTTCTTACTCCAATTTATGACCAAGAACATAGGTCTAATCTTGAGAGTCTTTCCGTAAATGAATTCAATAGATTTAATAACTATAATATTTTCATTTCTAGGGAAAAGCCATACAATCCTAATGGAAGAAATCAAGATGAAAATGGAGCCATAGAAAAAGATTGTGAAATTCTTAGATTATTAAATCGGTATAATGTTCAATTTGATGTTCTTCCCGGAAGAAGAGATAGTATTATTCCAATTTGTGACAGAATTACCACTCAATTGCTTCCAACTTTATCCAGAATACATCATGAATAATTATATGGATATAAAAGTCAGGGAACATGGCGGAATTATTTACGTAACGGCCCCAAATCAATACATTTTATGCGATACATTCATGAGAATGCAAGAATTCTATGAATCTCCGATACCATGTCTTCGTGGAAATTATTTCGCCGAAGAAACATTCAGAGACGAATACGCAAAGAAGTTTCAGAAGTTTAATTACCATACTACATGGGTTGGATTTAATGTTCCCGGAAATATAGTTAAGGAATTTTACAAAAAATTTCATGATTTATCCATGAAAGAACAAGTCTTAAAGAATCTTCTAAAACCATTTCTAAAATCCAATAAAAAATTCTACATCATTGGAACAATAGAAAGTGATAGGGAAGGTACCCTTGAACATGAAATTGCTCATGCTAGATATTATTTGAATCGAAGTTATCGACTCGCACAAAACAAAGTTTTTCGGTCGATGCCAAGATATATTCAAGAATATTTCATCAATGCGTTAATACAAATGAAATATGATAAATCGGTGGGTATTGATGAAACTCAGGCATATCTCTGTTCAACTTTGGATTTGTGGTATTTGAAGAAAAATTTTAGAGTCAAAGAAATGTCATGGATAAGAAACAAATTGATTCACCTTCGTTCCCTCCCTTATCTATTCAAATTTCGGAAAAATTTTCCGAGATTGTAATTAGTTAAATATATTTATAAGAGTATGAGAAATGCTTGTATTCTTATCATATCCTTTATATTCATTATAACTGGATGTTCCATCAGACATTACAAAACCATGTCTCAATCATTTCAATTGGGCGTTCCTATTTTACAAACTACCAATCAAGTTAAATATGTAGAATTGACTTATGAAAAGGTCGAAACTTTCATGGCTTCTTCTGGAATCAATACAACATTAAAAAATACATCCGATCAACACTTTTTAGCTGTAGATGAAAATTGGATAACAAACACAGTGATCACAGAGTATAAACAATTCTTAAAAGATTTAAATCTGGAAAATAAATATGAATCCGAAGTAAATGATTGTGACGATTATTCTCGTACATTTACATTTTTTTGTAAAATAAAATCTCGAAGAACCAATGATTTTAGATATAGCATGGCCGTTGCTGACGTGTTTTATCACGTTGCAGGAAACAAAAGAAATCCCCATGCAATAAATGGAATCATTGTATTGACAAGCGAAGGAAAGTTAAAATTGGTTTATATCGAACCACAAACCGGAATCATTTTCGCTGAATCCGAAAAATCAAATATATCAAAGAATGTTTATTTCTGGTCTATGTGACCTAATTGACAAAACGGTTATGTTATGTCATAATACAGTATATGATGACGCAAATCCTACTTCATTTGATAGGTGATTACTGGCTTCAATCCGATTGGATGGCCTTAAACAAATCAAAAAAGACATTGAATTGCCTTGTTCACTGTTTAATTTATACTTCTTTGTTTTTGTTTCTGACTACATCGGTTTGGGCACTATTATTCATCTTTCTGACACACTTTCTAATTGATAGATTTCCAATTATCGTAAGAAAATTAATTTATTGGAAAAATCATTTTCCGAAGGGTTATCCAAGATGGGAACTGTGTGCTACAACGGGATATTATGATGATTCTCCATACAATCCCATGAAACCTTCTTCTGATATTATTAAGAAAATAGGGCCACCACGACATTTCTTTATTACTGTTTGGTTATATATTGTTTCCGATAATGCACTTCATTTGCTTTGTAATTTCTTGGTATTAACTTATCTTGTATGACTGAAGGTTATTACAATCATAATATTGACCCAATTTTTGAAGCCATACGGATTTTATCCAGTAGGCATTATTTAGATGATGGAAAAACCCTTGTATCATCTAAGCTTTGGGGGAAAACTCTCTTTGAAGGTAAATTGCGGTCAGAACGATGGTGGCAAAATAGGTTGGATAAACTGAAAGAAGACCGTTCCAAAGAGCCAACGATTGAATTATCCCTCGGACCTGAATCAGAACTTGTTGATTTTCCAACACCTTACGAAGTGGAATTTGACCTTCCAAATAAGATAGATTGTACCTCGTATTTTTCTTGGTTGGAACGAAAGAAATCCTTTGACAAGATATAAAAAGGTGGTATCCTATACTCACAATCGATTTGAACGCTCGATTGAGAAACAAAAACAATAAACGCCCGAATAAAATGATACCTACAATCCGAAACCAAGAAGTTAAGACGAACGCCACCGGCGAAACAATGTCAATGGGACTAGATGCCGAAGATATTCAACACCTTCTGCCGATTCTTCGTGACAGTCTTTATGCCAATAAGATTTTGGCTCCTATCCGTGAGTATTCTACCAATGCTCGTGATTCTCACACCGCCTTTGGAAAGGCCGGCCGCCCTATTAGGGTCACTCTTCCAACACGATTCGAGCCAGAATTCCGTATTCGTGACTTTGGAACGTCGTTGTCATTGGATGAAGTCAAAAATACGTATCTGAAGTATTGCAAAAGCACCAAGAGAACGTCTAATGATTTCAACGGAGTCTATGGCCTTGGTTGTAAGTCGGCATTCGCTTATACTGACCAATTTACGGTTATCACCTATTTAGACGGTCAGCAAACGATTATCAACATTCCCATCAGCGGCGAAGCACAGGTCATTGCTCAGGTTCCTACTACGGAAGAACAAGGATTGGAAATCGTTATTCCGGTTAATATCAAGGATGTGGATGCTTGGCACGAAGAAGCCATGGCATTTTACGCTTACTGGTCCGTTCGTCCTACGATTGTCAATCAACGTCAAGATTTGTTTGAAAAATTCTTCTCTCCACTTCAAATCAAGCCCATCTTTTCTCAAGATGATTGGGAAGTTCGGCCGGGTGGATATAATAATCGTTCCAAGGCCGTTGCTGTCATGAGTTATGTTCCATATCCCATCAACTGGGAAACGGTCAAACGTAATTTCAGCGAAGAACAGACTCAAAAGTATGGAAAAATTCTTGGATTTGTTGAAAACAATTATGTGACGTTCATGTTCTCCAACGGCACAGCAGACTTCACTCCTTCTCGTGAAGCCCTCCAATATACCGAAACAACGTTGGCCTCAATTTGTCATAAATTGGATAAGATTTCGGACGCCATTGAAAAGATTATTTCTGAAAGAATCTCTTCGGCAACTAATCTCTGGGAGGCCAAGTGCCTATACAATAAAGTATTTAATGGCTCCTCCTACGACCGGACAGAAGGTAATTTTTATGGAAATCTCGGCCAAATTCAAACCATGATGTCTGGAAAACTCAAGTGGAATGGCATTGGAATCGATGATGGTAAGTTTTCAGATATCCATCTTTGGGATAGAAATACCGGTAAAATCAAAGACGGAACACATTATGATTCTTCGACTGTGGTTCCAATCTTTTCAAGTATTACTGTTGAAGATAATACCAAGAAAACCGTGATGGTTTCAGGAGTCGCTCGATACGGCAATCAAAGCCTTTTGGCTAGTGAACGGGCTCTCGTTCTTATTCTCGACGCTGAAGATACTTACAAAGCAGCGGCCGGCAGGTACCTCTTCTTTGAAGCGTATTTGGATAAGAACATTAATACAATTTATGTGTTGGATCTATCGAATCCCACTGTAAAGAAGGAATTCTACAAACATTATAAGTTTGATTCTGTTCCGGTGATTTTGGCCTCTCAAATTGAGAATCAGGTTAAGGCTTTTATTGCTGCTAATAAGATTGTTCGGGCTGCTTCTGAACAAGTGAAGGCACCTTATATCGATATGGCTCCTTATTTCGATGCCGTCGATGGTAAGAAGGATGTGTATTATATCGATTTCGTTTGGAATAAAGATGTGGTTCCTCCAAAGGATGTTGTCGGTGGCATTTATATTCAGGCCACACAAAAAGAAGCCAATTACCTTGACCGTTCAATGGAAATTGGTGGTTCCGGTGGGTATCGTCGTCGATATCGCAGTAATTATTCTGCTAATGAAATGAAGAATTTGTTGCTGAATTTCGCACGTCTATGTCGTATGACTGGAAAGAAGGTCGATAGAATTTATGGTATTCAACCACGAACGGTCGATTCTAAATGGTTTAAGGAAGAAATTGCTGATGGAACTTGGGTGGATATGGCATCGGTTGCCGCGGCCGAATTTTCCAAATTGGATATGAGCAAAGCATCATTGGCGATGGATTACAAGAATTCATTAAATGAAAGTAATACAATTCGTATTGAAGTGGCCAGAACGTTGACGCCCCTTATTTCTGATACGAATAATCCGATTCACAAATACGTGAGTATGGTTTCATCGGAACTTAGTAATTATTCTCATGTTCCGGCAATGGCAGAAAGTCTTTTGGACAAGAACGACAAGAATTTCAAAATCGTATCTGCTGGTACACAAATCGAAAAGGTTGTGAAGTCGATTAAGAAATTGTATCCTATGATTTCTATGTTTCCTTCCAATCATTATCTCTTCATGGAAGACGAAGAGAAGATTAAGAGGGTAGACCTGAAGGCTATTGCCGAATACATTAACGCTATGGATACCGTGAAAGCGGCTCAATCCCAACAACCAGTTGCTGTTTGATAAAAAAGATTTGACTTCGGCCTAATATGAGTTATATTAATCCGTAGTTTGAAACAAAACAAAAACAATTAAACAAAAAAGAACCATGACATACTCACTTACCCCGAATGCTCTGACGGTTGTTACCAGTAACAACAAGGTTTTGATGACCCGTTCAGATAACCCTAATTGGCACCAGATTCTCTCTGCTTTGAAGCGTAACAACGAAGCAGATGTGGTGAATCTTATGAATGTTCGTCGAACGGTTGAAACGTTCGGTTCGGACTTGGCTCCCGGTGCAATCACCATCCGTGACGGACAAGTTTTCTTCCGTGATGAATTATTGGCTGGCCTTGACGTTGACCGTATCCTAGAATTTTCTTGTAAGGGACTTCCGGTTGATGGTATGGTGGCCTTCTTGGAAAAGAAATTGGCAAATCCTTCTCGTCGTTCCATTGAATCCCTTTATTGGTTCCTTGAGAACGGTAATATGCCCATCACTCCCCGTGGTACGTTCCTTGCTTACAAGGGCGTTTCCAACGAATTCAATTCGATTAGCACCGGCCGCGAACCTCTGATTAGTGGTGTTCGTAATTCCAATGGCTCCATTCTTAACTCTGTCGGTCAGACTGTTCACATGGAACGCCGATACGTTACGGATGACTTCAATCAAGGTTGTGGACCTGGCCTCCATGCCGGTAGTATTAATTACGCCAAGGGATGGGGCCCCCGTGTTGTAATCGTGGAAATCGACCCGGCTGACGTGGTTTCGGTTCCTTCATCTGAACACGAAAAACTTCGTTGTAATAAATATACGGTAATTGGTGAGTATGTTGCACCATTGTCTGATACTTATACAGAGGAATTTCATCCTGAGTTGGCCAAGCCTAAGAAGGTTGTGGTTACACCTGAGATTCAGGCTCTTATCGACGAAGCTTATGAAGCTGGTCAGAAAGATGCTTCGCTCGATGAACCTACTTTGGATGATATCGAAACCGAAGAAGACACGGAAACTTACGATGACGGTTATGCCCGTGGTTTGAAAGACGGCCGTGGCCACAAGCGCAAGGTTTACTCAAATGATGAATTGGGAAATAGCGATTATGTGGACGGTTATCTCGACGGCTACCGCAGGGGCCGGAAGTAAAGAACTTCCCACAACGGCAGAGTCTTCAGCGTTCCCTCTGCCAAATAAACCGAGGGCATCCTCTCTTTCGGGTGAGATGGGTGCCCTCACTCTTTTATAGAAATATGTCAGTTACATTTATTATCAATCCGAATCAAGAAGTCTCCAAGTCGGAGTCGGTCAAAGACCGTGTAATTGAATACGTAACAGAATATAAGATAAAATCTATCGATGGTAAAAAATACGCCGGGTGGTACGGCAGTACCGAAACGGAATATTTTAGTATTGTTTTTGTTGGAGGCGTTGTTTCTATTTCCTTAGCAGAACGTCAAATGAAGATAGGTGAGGATTATTGTTTACCCCTTATAGTTTCACGATTGAAATCGGTAGCGATAACCAACGATAACAATAAAAAATTAGTAGTATTGGGTAACTACAATTATAAACATGCAAATAAGGATTTAGATAGAGTATCATTTAAAGATGTCATGAAGCCTCTTGGTTGGAAATTTGCATCTAAAAAAGTAAAGGTTCAATACGATTTGATTGAATCGGATTTTTATGAAAAATCAGAAGAAGAAATTTTACCACCTATTAATATTGTAATATGAAAAATAACTATAAAGACTGGTCCACCGATGACCTTAGAAAAGAAGCAGAAATAATCTGTGCAGAAATTTATAAACGTGAGAGAAAAGAAGATTCAAAGAAACAAAAGAATCGTAATATTAATGGAATTACTCCAAAAGATATTGTTGTTGAAATTTGGACGACCGATGGAGATGACCTTTATTATTCCTTTTATATTCTTTATGAAGGAAAACGGTATGACATTTACTATGATGGAATTGCTGACTATGATAACAGATCAAAAGAAAATAATTGGGGATATCATTCTTGGTGGCCAATAAACCCGGATGAAGAAAATGATGAATACGCCACAAACGGTGCGTTCCTTTTTATTCCTGATGGTTTCAGTGAAGCAATGGAAAATGCTTATAATTTTAATGGAACAATAAAACAAGCAATTAAGAAATTGAAATCTTGTGGAATAACAAACGTTAACGAAAACATTATCCAACATTAAAATATGTCTTACTATCTCTTTTTGGATGATGTCCGTGATCCGAACAAATTTCTTAAATCCATTAGAACTTGGGTCATAGCTAGAGACTATAAGGAGTTCGTAAATATAATAACTAGAGATGGTCTTCCTGAATTCATTTCTTTTGACCATGACCTAGCGTTTGAACACTATCCCCTTAATGACCCTCAACAAAATGGTACAACCATACCGTATAACGATTATACCGAAAAAACAGGTTATCACTGTGCTAAATGGTTAATCGAATACTGTATGGATATTAAAAAACCTTTGCCCAAGTTCCAAGTTCATTCAATGAATTCGGTCGGATCAGCAAACATTAAACAATTGCTCAATCGATTCAACGAAGTAAGAGATGATTTATAATAAGTAACTATAGATACTCCTGGTATCGGAATTAACTTATTCATGATATTCATGATATGTATTATCATGAATTATAAACGAATTTGCCCGGATTGTAATAAGGGAATCATCCACTCAGGAAAATATGCAAAGGATAATTGTAATAGGTCAATAAAAAGAAATTTGCCTTGTGTTTCGTGTGGACGAATAAGAATGAAAAATAATCCGAATTATTGGAATAAAATCGAAGAAGTAAAGAAGATTTTGAGTAAAAAATTGAGTGGAGAATTAAATCCAAATTATAAAGTTCCTATGTCAGAGGAACAAAAAGAAAAAATAAGAAAAAACGCAAAGGTATTAAAAGGCAAAGATAATCTAAGTTATAGAAAAAGTTTTTATACTTGGTGGGTAGAAAAATACGGAAAAGAAGAAGCTGATAAAAAATTATTGGATTTTAAGAAAAAACATTCAGAATCATCTTCTGGAAAAAATAATCCTATGCATGGAAAACCATCCCCACAAGGTTCAGGAAATGGCTGGTCAGGATGGTACAATAATTGGTATTTTAGAAGTTTACATGAATTATCATATATGATTAGAGTAATAGAAAGATTCAATCTATTATGGGAATCCGGAGAAAAACAAAATTATTCGATTTCTTACACAAATTATGATGGCAAAGAAAAAACTTATTTTTCGGATTTCATTATAAACGGAAAATATATGATTGAATGTAAACCCAAGAAGTTACATAAAACACCTTCCGTCAAATTAAAAAAAGAAGCAGCTGAAAAATTTTGCGTATTAAGAGGATTAAAATATAAACTTGTATCTCCTAGACTTTTGTGTTATGATGTTATGGTAAAACTGTGGAAAGATGGAAAAATAAAATTTCTTGAAAAATATGAAAGAAAATTTAGAGAATATAAACCATAAATTAGTTCTTATCGTTTTAGTCGGACCTCCGGGCAGCGGTAAAAGTACTTGGGGTAAGAAATTTGCTCAAGACCATAATTTGAACTATATCAGTACCGACGAACTTCGTGCAAGATTTGGTTCAGGAGAAGATGATCAGACAGTAAGTGGTGCAGTTTTTGGTTATGTAAAAAGAATCATTCCACAACTTCTTTCCACAGGTAAAAGTGTGTTGATTGATGCAACAAGCATGAGTCGGAGAGATAGAAAAGATTATATTAAATTTGCTGATGCTGTTGGTGCATACAAAATTGCTATTGCATTTGAAGTTGACCGAAATACTCTCATTAAACGTAATCAAGAAAGAGGCGAAAAAGGCGGAAGAAATGTACCCGTCGAAGTCATTGATAGATTTTTAGGAAAATATCAAAGACCGGATTCCTCCGAAGGATTTGATAAAGTTGTAATCAAATAAGGTATGCCAAAGAAACCTGTAAAGACCGAAGATAACAATATTGTTTACGCCCTTCATTATAAGGGTAAATTATTAGGAACATTTAAATGGGAGGGTGGTGCATCATCAACACTACAGAGTTGGCGACCACCGAAGAAACTTTATTTTAAAGAACATCAAGCTAAGACGGGTGCAGCACACTTGCCCACAGATATCTTAGACGATGTAGAATTAGTCGAATATGTTCCGGTCAGGGTATTAAAAAGATTTTCTACTCAAGAAAGAAAAGATTATCTTCATAAGAAAGAAATCGAATTTAAGAAAAGTCAATTAGAGTATTCAAAAGCTTATCACAAGGATAGTATCAAAAAACATCAAAGAGAACTTGATGAATTATTAAAGAAACAATAATGAAAAAACAAGCCGGAAAAGGAGACAAACCGAGAAATTGTTTTTCTAAAGAATTTAAGAAAAACTATGACAACATCAATTGGGGTCATGGTAAAAAACAGAAACCATCAAATAAAAAAGGAAATTAAGTTATGCCCGGACAAAATGAATTACCACCTGTTCCAACACCTGAACCAACTCCAGAAGAATTGGCAAAACGTGAAGAAGCTTTGAATAAACTTGACCAATTACAGGCCGAACTTGAAAGACGACTGGCTGAAAGACGACTGGCTGAAAGAGAAGAGGCCAAGAAAGAAGATATCTTCGAGGGAACATTAAAAGATATCACGGAAGAGTCTTGTTGCGATAATTCGGAATGTGATTCACAACATTTGCCTGAACTTCCAAACGAATCCAACACGGTGTCTATAGAATGTCCTCTTAATTGGGATTCGTTGACCGAGAATTCTGTATTAGTGATTAAAATCGATTCTACGAATCCAATGCGGTTCGCTCAATTTCAGCACGCTTTGGTTGGTTCCCTTCTTCAACCAAGAAAAGAACTTTTAAAGGAGAAGAAAATTTCTGTCGTATTCATGGGCTCTCAAGATGACATGTCCGTTTTAGAAGAAAAGGATATGAATCGATTAGGATGGTATAAGAAGGAAAAGAGTCTAATTATCACTCCAGACGACATTTGACGCTAATATAATAAATCAATATTTATTGGACTTTGCCCTTTCTGTATGATAGAATAAATACATATCATTAAGAAAGGGCACTTTTTATGCAATGGAAAAAAAATCGAAAACCTTCTCGCCGATACAATCAAGACATGGATGATCTCGAAGATAATATAAAAGAATGGTTTGAGGAAAAGGATGATTCTCCATTACATAATAAAATATATCTTTACGAAGACGTGACGCCACAGAGCATCCTTCGTCTAAATAAACAAATCGACTCTCTTACAAAAAGACTTCAGATACTTCAAATCAATGTATCTTTGCCTGCACCCCCGGTCATTGAACTTCATATTTGTACCGACGGCGGCGATTTGTGTGCAGCTTTATCTACCGCAGATAAGATTTCAAAAAATGCTGTCCCAGTTCATACTTATTGTGAAGGATTAGTAGCTAGTGCGGGAACCATTATTTCTGTTTGTGGTTATAGACGTTTCATCAGTGAAAATTCCTGTATGTTAATTCATCAATTAAGTTCTACCTCTTGGGGTAATTTTGAACAATTAAAAGATGATATGAAAAACAACGAAGTATTAATGAAAATATTGAAAAATGTTTATTTAAAGAAAACTTCCATATCCGAAGAAGATTTATCGAATGTGTTAAAGAGGGATTTGTTTTTTACTTCAGAAGAATGTCTAAAAAGAGGATTGGTAGATACAATTGTTTGATTTGAGTTGACAATTATAAAAAGTCGTGGTATGGTTTTATTGTAACGCAGATTCTCTAAACAAGAACAATTATGAACGACATCACAAACAAGATAATCGTATTGAAGTTGAACGCCTTATGGCAACCTGTAGGCTATTCTTCGGTAGCTAAGGCTATTGTTGATTTGGCTGCTGGCCAAAGTGCCAAGGCTCTTGACTTGGAATATGAAATGGGCGAAGATGGTGAACCAACCGGCGAACCTATCAGCATGAATCCGGTCGAATGGGATGAATGGATTAATTTGCCTGTTCGTCCATACGACTTTTGTGTACATTATGCAAATGGCATGAAGGTTATGCGTGTTCCAACAGTCTTAATCGCTGTCAATTTTAATAAGATGCCTATAAAGAAATTCAATGGTAAGCCATCAAAAGATTCCATTTGGGCTCGTGACGGTGGAACGTGTCAATATACTGGCCGACAATTGAAAAAGGGCGAAGGTAATATCGACCACGTTGTTCCAAAAGACCGTGGTGGTAAAGACACATGGGAAAACATGGTTTTGGCTGACAAAGAAATCAATTCCAAGAAAGGTAATCGGTTAAACAGTGAACTCGGATTGAAGTTGCTTCGTGACCCGAAGGCTCCGAAGTCTATGCCATTGTCTTCAATGATTAGAACGATCAGACATCGAGATTGGAGACACTTTTTAACGAATATCGATGAAGAATAATGGGGAGTACTCCCCTAAAAATCAGAAAACCCTCCCACTCGGGAGGGTTTTTCGTTTATGTCTTTAATGACATATTACCTGTTTATACCTTTAATTACATATTATTTTATACAACATATAGGCCAATGAATCAACATATCCAAAATGTTGAATCAATAAACATAACCTATTCACTTTATGTAGTAGTAAATATAATTTTGTGTAAACATCCATACTATCGGTCTTACTTGGATTCTGTATCTTTATCAAATAAGAAATTGGCTTTAATTGGAGCTGCTCGATAAGACAAGGTTGACTTACTCAATTTGTCAAACATGACATTTACACCCTGAGAGTCTGCAACATAATCCAATGTAGTGCCAGCAGAATATCCAAGATTGGAACCAACGGCCCAAGAATCTTGATTTGCACCAATGTAAACGAAATCCCAAGAATATACTTGGGTTTGATGATCTATTCTGTTCTTTACATCTTGATGATTGAATTTGATGCTGGCATTTTCTAATCCATCCGTAATAACGACAACCAACACTCGTTCAGGTCGTTCTTCTTCAGGTGTATTATGTAAACGTATACCCACATTATCAACCGTTGTGCAAAAAGCATCATAGAGAGCAGTCCATCCTCTGGGTTCAAAATCTACATCCACCATATCTTTTAGTGTTTGTAAATCTTGATTCTCAAACATTACGTCATACACGTCGTCAAATTTATAGGCTGAAACCTTACAAGGTGCGTCACCTAACTTTTCTCGTTGTTCTTTTATAAACGAATTCAATCCACCAACAACATCCGAAGCAATTTTTCGCATCGAACCAGACCTATCAATCACAAATATGATTTCTGTATATCCTAATCTCATAATTAATTTTACCTTTCTTATTTTGTTTCCCGTTGTGAAATTTCTATTTTTTCTTCAAATTCAAAATTAATTTTTACCGGTGAAGTTGTGAATCCTGTTCTCAATTATTACTCTCTTTTTAGAGCACCATGTTGTTCCATACAAGCGACACATAGTCCTGCCACTTTACGAATCATGTCTAATTTCTTTTCGGTGTCAGCAAATTCTGCTGCGAAGGCTTTTGTCTTATCGGAATAGCCGGAAATGTATAGAATAAATTCATCTACGGTTCGTTCTCCGTTTCCTGGTCTTCCACCAGATAATGTGTTTCCCCATTTTTTATCTTGATAGTCACGCTCTGTGTCTATTACTTTATATACTTCTTCTCTTTTCATATTATTTTTTATCGTTATCTATCATGATTTTAACCAAGTGGTCAAATGATATTTTGGGTGCCCATCCTAGTTCTTTTCTTACTCTCTTTGAATCACCCAACAACAAATCGACTTCAGCGGGTCTGTAAAACTTAGAATTAATTTTTACCAATACAATTCCCCTCCACACATATATTTCGTTTATTCCTTCTCCAACCCATTCGCCCACTACTCCAAAACAGTCGAAGGCACGTTCAACAAATTCTTTGATGGTGTGTGTTTCTCCACTTGAAAGAACATAATCACTCAATTTTCTGGATAACCATTGAGTATATTTATCTCCGTAAATTTCCATCATATCACTTCTTACTACCGCTAAATCTTCATTATAGACATCTTGGTTTAACATCCTCCATACACCATCCATAAAATCAGGAGAATAACTCCAATCTCTTTTTGCATAAATATTTCCTAATTCCAACGGAACAGGTTGAAGAACACCGGATTGATGTTCTTTCATGATTCGACAAACATTTTGAGTAATTTTCCTTGTTACAAATTCTTCACCACGTCGTTCGCCCTCGTGGTTAAACAACCATCCTTGGATTGCGTATAATCCATACGATTCACGATAAACCTTAACGACCATCCTAGCAGCCGTTTTAGATGCTCCGTATGGGCTGCGTGGTCTTTCTGGATGTGTTTCATCTTGGGGGGTCCGTACGACATCACCAAATTCTTCCGAAGAACCGGCATTATAAAATCGGCATGCTGGTTTGAACCTATAAATGGCTTCAAGACAATCCAATACAGCAGTTGAATTGGTTTCCCAAGTTTGGCGGGCAAAATCCCATGAGGATGCTACGAAAGATTGTGCGGCGAAATTGATAAAGTAGTCAGGCTTCAATACTTCTATTAATTTGTAAATCGAATGAGAATCAGTCAAATCAAAATTAACTAAAATAAAACGGGGATAGTCAACCAAATGTTTTATGTTATCGTGATTTTCGACACTTAAACGTCTTGCCCCACCAACTACCGTTAAATCGGTATGTGATAAAAGATAATCAACCATGTGGCTTCCATCTTGTCCAGTGACGCCTGTGACGAATGCAACTTTGCCAGAAAAATATCTGCCCTGTAAATCTTGTATATTGTGAACTTTCATAACCGATTATACGTATATCCTTATCTCCACAAAGGAGTAATTATATCAACATTAATGATTCTATCCACGCCATAGTAGAATCAACGTTGTAAGTTTCCAATCCTATAATATTCAGCATCTGTAAGTTAATGTATTTACCGTAATAGGCAATATATAACTTCCAAATAATACTATCTATATTCGTTGGTTCTGCTTTGTATAAAAAATTTAGCCAAGAAATATCTTTGGACCCCACCATTGAAATTCCATTAGAAACAAAATCCGCCGCGACAATATTAAATGTTTCGGACATACTCACTTGTAAACCAATATCCATTTCTCTTACAAGGGTTATGAAAGTTTGGTGATCCATCCAATGATGTTTAACTAAAATATGTTGAGTGCCTTCAAAACATCTTTCTATATTTGTTAAAACCGATTCGCCTTTTTGTTCCGTTCTGTCTGAATTGATATGAAATTTTATTTTTTTACCAATTTTGTTACCAAAAGCAATAGATGCCATTGCTTGATAAAGTTGATTTTTCATTGGTCTGATTGCCCCGAAACAACCAATATTAATATATTCTGAATCACATGGTTTGCAATCTTCTATGGTGTATTCCGGCGGACAATAAATGTTTGGGTGATAAATAACAGTAATATCAAAACAATCCCTGAATGTATCTACGATATCTCGGCTATTTGCGGAAATAAATAATCGCTTTGGAAATTTTTTAGAAATTTCATGATATCTTTTTAACCAATCGATAGCAATACCCTCATTGGCCAAAAATGGAATCTTACTATGAATACGAACGAACCATCTTATTTTTGGATGAATCTTTACTAATATTTCCATTTTCTCAGGTACAACCCACAAAGCTTCAATAAATACGTGTGTAGGTTGATCTAAAGTTACTTCTCTATCAATACAATTATTATCAACTACTGTAGTTGTTCTCGCTAAGATTCCGTGCTTTCTTAATTCATTACACACGAAATTACAAGAATTGATTAATCCATAAGATATTCCATAGGAATTATTTCTCTTCTTGCAGATAAATAGTATTTTTACTTTTCGGTCCATTTTATGTATTTGTATATTAGTTCTCCATCTTCGTCGAAATAACAAGCCCACCGGCCATCCGGAAAAGAAAAGTCTCGTTTTCTCTTCCGACATGATTCCTCCCATTCTTTATACCAATCACTTTCCCACCAATTTTTATTCTTTTCCATCATAACCATCACCCTCGTCATCCTCATCTTCCCAAGGTGGTTTATCACCTTCGTTATCTGATTCACTATCGGAGTCTTCTTCATCTGAAAATTTTTGATAAAAATCTTCAAAATCATCCTCGGATAGACCGAGTAAATTTATAATAGCATTAATTATGTAACAATTATCGTATTTGCTTAATTGTTTTTCGGATATCTTCTTGGATAGAAGAGTTGCCAGATAAGTCAATTCCATCGTTTTTTTATCATTGGCATCAGGCTCTACTCTACCGTCGCGAATACGATTGATTACTTTTTCTTGAGTTATGTCCCAAACTAAACCAGGAATTTCATGATTTTCTATAGCCAATTTGGTTTGTTCTATGACCAGTTCGGAGATCTTCTGGTTTAATTCGTCGTCTGATACACCATCTTTTTTGGCTTTGGCTTGTAATTTCTTTATTAATCGATTGTCGATTTTTTTCGCAATCGAAAAAGAAGCCAGTATGCCTTCTTCAGACAATATGTGTCTTGGACAATTCATGCCTATAAATATTTTTTAGATTGATTAAAAATCCAAAAATCAAACTCGACTCGTTGTTTTTCTAGGCGACCCCTGCATTCTATCAGGGTCATTAAAATGAACATCTACCCTATTGTTACGTATATACCCACGTCCACAGATAAATGTGCAATTATAACAGAGAAGTTTTATATTCTCTAATTTATGATTTTTTGGATCTCCATCTTCAAAATTCAAAACAAGTGGCATTTTTTCATCAGTTATTCTTTTTTCGCTGAATCCACATTGTTCACACTCAGCTTTTTTTGTTCCACTTCTTATTAAAAGGTCTTTAAGTCTAAATGCAGGATAATTAGGAAATTCACCATTTAATATTTTATTTAATGGGTATTTACCTTTATTTGGGTCCCAGTATCTTTTCTTTGACCCCTTTCCCCAAGGATTCGTTTTAAAAATACCATACTTAATTGCATATTTTTTGTATGTCGTGTAATCTACACCCAAATATCTTGCACAAGCTGCAGCACAATCATTCTTTTGTTGAGCTTCTAATATCTCTGATTCCAACAAAGGTCTTCTACTTCCCTTACTTTTTAATCTTGTTGGGGGCTGGGGTAGTATTCCGGAATCATTAAGTATATCTTCCGGCAATTGAAGTTCATCCATGACTTTTTTTGTGGTTAAATCATGGATTTGTTTCTTCATCTCTAGTATGTCTGATACTAGAGCATGAAGAACCTTCTGTTCATTACTTTGGCTTATCGGAGTTTCCATCTTCCCCTCTCATAGATTCTAACTTTAAATCTACACCATGTTTTTTCATGAAATTCATTCTTAGTAATTCTGCTTTTCTGTGACAACCAGCATTAACTAAAACGAAATAACTGTTCAATACTACAGGTACATTTAATTTATTACCCACTTTTTCAGAACATTCCATTACTATTGCTAGTTTAAAGTCAGGTTGCCCTAACTTTTTTTCTATAGCTCTAGTTGCTGCTTCCATGTAAACATCATCAAATATTGATGCATTTATTTCAAATTGTTCTTTCCAATTCAAACATTTGACGACAATCTTCTTAATCTCCGACGATTTCATAGATTCCTTCATATTATATCCGATTTTGTTTCCTCTAGCTAATGATGATATTAGTTATCTTATAAATCCCCGAAATCATAATTAACGTTGGTGATGGATAAATCTCCATCATTCAATAAGTCTAAATTCTTCAGTTTTTCCTGAAGGTTTTTGCATACCTTTTCTTCTACGGTTTTGGCAACAAAAACAATTTTTTGAATACTTTTCGTTTTGGCATCATCTCTCCATACTCTTCCCGTCGCTTGTCTCATTAAGACAGCCGAATAATTTGGTGATATTAATGCCAGTCTAGGATGATTTCCCTCCAAATCATGAAGGGAAAGTCCTGCTCCACCTGATGCTATGTTAATTAGAATAACTCGTTGATTATTATTTTGAAAGTTCTCGACGTTCTTTTGACGAACATCATCTTTCGTTTTACCATCAAAAATACAACTCGTCTTCAATCTTCTTGCGATTGCATCTATGGTTTCTGTAAAATTTAAAAATACGGCAACAGACATGCCATTTTCCAGCCCTTCTTCTATTATTTCTATAAAAAGAGGAACCTTAATTAATTCAATTTGTTGTCTAGCTCTTAAAACGGCAGTAAGTTCGCTGGCCTTGTCTCGTTTTATTAGAGCATGTAATTTTCTTAATTCCTTTTCCATCGTTGCGTGCACAGAATTAATTTCTTCAGCTTGAATATCATCCATGTCATAACAATCAGCAATAATGTCTGATTCTGGAAATCCAGGAATAGTATCTCGTGTCAACCTTACGCCACGATGTTCAAAAATATCTTTGTTTAATTTTTTTAATACTTTTTCTTTAATCTTTTTATCTTCTGTAAACATTAATCCGAATCGGCCCTTAAACACTCCATGTTCATATAACCATTCATAATATTGTTTTGGACCAGAAAATAATTTTATTGCAGTTCCAACGGTTCTCAATTCTAAAGGATTAGTAGCGTTTGTAGCCGAACAAAACAACATTTTAAATTTTTGTTTAATAGCTTCTACACATGTTTTAGAATTTTGTGTTTTGAAGTTCTTTAGTTTTTGTGATTCATCCCATATAATAAGAGTATCTTTAGGAATTTTCCATGTAAATTTTTCACGGTGGGTCTTTCGATTCATTACATACGAGGCTATTGGAGAATCTTTCTTTCCTGTTCTTAATTGTTCATAATTAATGATACCAATTAAAGAATCTTTCATTTTAAAGTGTTTACATATAACTCTTTTCCATGAGGCCATAACTGCCTTCGGACAAACTACGACGATTTTATGATTTATTTCTCTTGCTACTGCACAAGCAACATAGGTTTTGCCGATACCTAAATCGGAACCATCTATTGCAGAATTCCATTTATTAATTGCGGATACGAGTTTACTAACCGAATCTATCTGCCAAGGTCTTAGACCGGATATATCTTTGACTTTATATGGAGGTAGCCAAAAATCCTCTTCTGGGGGAGGGGTCTTCTCTTTTGGTTGTGTAAATGATTTAAAATCTAAGCACGTCTTTTTTGTTTCGGCTAAAAACCAATCATTTTCATTTTCTTTAAATACAGAAAATCCTTCTTCTCTTAATTTAAATTTCGCACCCTTCCAGTAAGCAAAAAAAGCCGACCTATATTCAATTGGAATGAGCCAAATCCGTCTCCACATCGTCTTTTCTTTCTCGACGACCTGATACGGTTCTGACCATTCAATCGATATTTCCATCGAAGTTTAATCTCCGTATTCTTCTTTTTGGAAATTCGTCACTTCATGAACATCGCAACGAACATGGGTTTTATCTTTATTTAAAACACCTATATTTACCTTTTCGGCCATAGCACGAGTAAACATGACTCCCTGAGGGTCATCATAACCATGACCTAAATCAATAAGATGTTGAATAAATTCGGCTTTAGAATGGCCTGTTAGAGGTTTCACCATTTCCGAAAGATGTCTAACAACATCAGAAACAGTATTGTGATAAACTACCCGCTTCAATAGTGGGTCTTGGACATAGAATTTGCTCATAATTTTTCCTATATGTATATTACGTTGATTTAACTGTAAACGGTTACAATTCTTATATCAACATATAATATCAAAACTTATTTGTGGACTATGAGCCAACTTAATTTATTTCCACTTTAACTCTCTTTTGATTTTATCAACACGGTCTTTGTCCGATTGGTCCATAGTTTTTGAAACTTCTTGTAAAAGTTCGGTGATAGTATATTCCTTTTCGGTGCCGGCCGCAGCTTCTCTTTCTTTCATTAGTTCGATAGAATCAATGAGTTTATGTAATGTGTCTTTGTATCCATCAGATACGTGTGTAGGAACTAAGTTGGCAAACTTTACTGCACCCGGAGCAATACCCTTTACGAGTTGAATCAACCAACTAAATCCGATTTCGAATATAGAAAAGATTGATCCTACAACAGGATTCGCCGAAGCAGCAAGTCTCAACACTAAATATAAAACTAAGAAAATGACAATAAACCAAACAATACTAAAGAATAGTCTTTTAATTCCGTAGAATATGGCACCTAATCCGAACCAACTATCCATTTCATTAAGAGTGGCTTTATATTGGTCTGCCTTCAAAGCATTATTCTCTGCCAACTTTAGATATTTATCCAATTCGGCAACTTTTGAAGCAGCCAAATCTTTCATTTGTACGTTTAATGATTGAATTTCTGCGTCTTTTACAGACAATGCATCTCTTCCTCGTTTTTGTTCAGAAAATATTTCGGAAAGTAGTTTATCTACAATTGCAATTACTTCTTTTACTTCATTAAAATCCGGTTTATTAGCCAAAACCTTTACACGGTCATTCATTTCTCTAGCAACATCAACTTCTTTTGGTGGGTCTTGAACCTTCTTTAATGCGTAATCGGTTCCTTCAGCCAAGGCACCAATATGATTGAGTCTTTCTTGGTCGGTGGCAGCCATTCCTCTTTCAATTTTAGTAAATTGTTCCTTGGCTTCGCTGTTTTTCTTATAAGAATCGCCTATGACTCCCTTATTTTTACTAAGAAGAGAACCACATCCCACCAACACAAAAATCAAAAAACCTGTAATGACGCCGCCAATATATTGTTTCATAGTATTAACCTCTTTCTTATAAATAGACTATCCCTTTAAAAGAGACTTTTTATTTTCTATACCGTAACGTTGTTCAAGGGATTCGGGGTCAACTATTCCCATTTTAGCTTTAAGAATCGCTAATGCCGCGACCGGAGACATCAGCCCGCAATTGAATCCTATAATTCCATGTTGTTTACAAAAATCTTCAAGAGTTTTTATATCTTTTTCTTTATGACTTAATTTTGGTTGAGGATTGGCATCCGGATTAGATTCCGACTCCTTCTTCTGAACCATTATCTTATGTGGGTCAAATTCATTGTTAGGAGTGGCTACTGGGGGTACCTGATTTAATTTTTGTGCCATAACTTGATTAAAATCCGGAACTTTTACGAATGTAGGTTTATAATCTTCTATTTCTTCCATAACAATTATTCTATACCAGCTTGGTTATATTTGTCTCCGAGCCAATTTACATTATTAAGTTGTTTTTCTAAATTAACCTGTAATTTAGTTGCTAATTCTTCTACAAAATTATCGGGTATAGTTTCTCCTGAAGTTAACATTTTATTGTAAGCTCTAAGGATACCATCTTTTATCATTTTCATTAAAAGAGATTTAAGATATTTTTTGGATTTATTTCTGTCAGAAACTTGTAAATTTTCATCCACTCCGACCAATTGTCTTTTCTTCCAATCTGGAACAGGAGAAATTTTTGGTTTTGCTCCAATACCATACAAAGCTTTCTTTTTATCTTCAATGGATTTTAAATGAATTGCACGGTCTTTAGCTTGTTGAGAATTGTCACCATCATCTTTATTTTTTTCTCCGTAAACGAATTCTTCATACGAAACGGTTTTATCTTTATCTCTTCCTCCACCAGTATATGGATTGAATAATACATCCTTTAAATCGAATCCTTCATCATTAGCGATCGTTTTCAATATTGGTAGTATATGATTTAATCCTATTTTCTTTAATTGATTAGATTTGTTCCAAAAAGTAATAATGAGTTGACCGTCCATTTTAAAAATTCTACCTAAAACTGAATCATTATAACTGAGAGTAGGCCTCATGTCAGAATTTTCTGCATCAAATTCGCCTCTTTCCAAATTTTCTTTATATCCTGCTATTGTATCAACTAATCCACCATGAGTTTCATAATCCCATGTATGTTTTGTAAGATTAATTTTTCCATCTAAGAAAACTGTATGGGCTTTTGTGTTTCCTCGTAACCAATGAACCTCACTGTTTTCAAAATATATTATGAATGGACCTACACAACAAGAATTATCATCAAATTGACAATCAGCGAATTCTTCGGGATGTTCATTTAACTTTTCTTTTTTTTTAAAGTTACCGGTTTTAATTCCGTCTTCCCAATCTCTAAAAATCATATTTCCCAAAAGATATGCTTGTTTTTCCATCTTTCTCATGTGAGGGTCTTTTTGAGCATATCCGGGACCAAGATTATCATTATTACCTTTATTGAGCTGTTCGTGTTCATGTTGCCAGTGATGAATAATTTCGTGTGCAAAAGAACGAAGAATATCTTTTGGATGTCTATCAGTAATGTTTAGTTTAACAATTCCCGTTTCAGGCTCGTAATGTGCTGTTTTACCTAAAAGTTTGCCGGAATTTTTTATATCTTCTACCAAAATAACTTTGGGAGTCTTTTTTAAATCCAATCGTTCTCTTAGATAGAGATAGAGACTCGCTAGATTTTCTTTAAACTCTTGTTTTTGTTCTGGTTTCATTACTAATAAATATAAATTCTCCGTCTATTCCATTGGTTTTATTGATGGAATGGGTTTAACTTCATAAGGTATATCAGGATGAAAATAATCACTAAAACTAAGGTTATCATCATCCAAAAAAGCATCCAAATCCATAACTTCTTCAAAAGATTTTTTATCCGGTGGGGGACCTGATAAAATATGTCTTAATTGAGCATAAGATATTCCGAGTTTGTCAGCTGCCACTTGTAATCTGTTTGGTGGATATTTAGTTAATACCGCCCGTTTGGCTTCTGGAGAAAAATGTTGTAATTTTCTCAATTTATTTATTTGTTCATCTGATAATTTGGATTGGGTGGTGGTATTTTTTCTATTAAATACTTCATCATAAGAAAAAAATCTATTTGGAATACCTATGAATTCGAAAACGGTATTTTTAATGTTTGCTCCTAGTAAAACAAAAGCATTATGAATTTGAGTTTCATATCGTCGAACATTAAAATGATTTTCCCAAAAAGAACACATGTAATACCCTTTATTATCCATGTCTTCCCATATTCTACCAGAAACCATAACCTGGGAATCAACTCTCTCGTCAGTTGCAATGATTCCTGCATCCCTTAATGGTTCAAGTAAGAAATGGTGCGTAAAATTTTCTTTGTGCCAGTTTAAATTTCCAGCATTACTTTCTTCGTAATCTTCCGCTGCATCATCATCATCCAAAAAAATTTTTAACTTTTTGGGACTAGCAGCCACTACAAAAGGCCGGCCATAAAAATCACTGTCTATAACAGAAAATAATCCAACTACATCATCTCTATTTTCCCATGAATAACCGTTTCCATTATATTCTATGTAGTCCGGGTCTTCATTCAATAATTTTTTGAATGGAAGTGGCATACATGACATTATTCCGTCATATTTGGTTCTGTCTGAACCGACCGGGCGTGGTCATCTTTTTGAACTCTGGCTTGAGTAGGAGCCACAACTTTCATTGAATGACATTCATCTACATCTTTTTCATGACATTTGCATTCACATTCCGGAGGACAGTCACAAGCAAATTTTGGATCTCCTGTACATGGGCACTTATCTCCTTCTTCTAAAGTCATTTCATCTAATACTTCACGAACCAACGTTTTAATCAAATTTACGTGGGATTCTTGAAGTTTGGGGGTGCCATCTATCTTACCAGAAGAATTTGGACCGCCTTGACCGTCAGCAGTGGCACTAATTTCCTTTGGTGTTCCATCGATTTTACCTGAGGAATTTGATCCACCTTGTTTTTGACCTTCGCCGGAAACAACGTCACCACCAACGGAATGAGATGCAACGCTTTTATCTACCATTCCGGCAGCAGTAATTTTATCTTCTGCATGGCCACCAACTTTAGTCATACCAGAAACAGCACCATCAGCACATTTGCCACTGGTAGGTTTTCCTACCTGAATAATTTTGGCCAATCCAACCATACCACGTACACGGGGTATTTTCATAGACCCATCATCGTATTTTAATTCTGTATCATCCACATCGTCTTTTTCTAAACCTATTCCTGGAGATGAATTATCAAAATGATTATGTTCCTCGTTTATATCCGAAGATTTCTTACCATAAAACTCTCGGTAACTTAAAATTTTATTGTTTTTATTTTCCATATCGTTTTTCCTGTTTCTCTTTGAGTTTTTCTTGGATTATATCACAAATAGATCGAGGCGTTCTTTCTACTTGTTTTTTTCTTTCTATTATCATTTGGTCAAGAAGCTTAACAGTTTCTTTCACTTTCATTTTTTCATCATCGATGTTTAACATACCTAACCTACTGTAATATTGAGGGTCTTGTTTTAAATTGTTTAATACTGCTTGTTTAGCAATACTCTTATCTCTCTTCACCATGTTATTCAATTCATATTGAAGTGCCATGAGGATTTCATCTGGAGACGGAGTAATCTTTTTTGAAAATATTTGATTTACTTGATTATCAATGGAAGCTGAATCAGGACCAAGAGGGGGTTGAATATTGTCCGAATCTAAATCTTGAGAACCGCTTGGTTGATTTCCTATATGATTTACTCCCTTTTCAGAAGCCGAAAATGAAGAAGGGTTTTGAGTAATATTTCCGCCAGCAGGAGTACCGTAACCAGGCCCAACAGAAGATATACCAGCGGCACCACCCGGTGCACCATCAAATGTATTTTCTATCGTGAATTTGTCCATACACTATAAATAGTATGGACTTAGGAGAAAGGAGGAACAAGTTAGTGAGATTTTATAATTCTTCTATAAGAATTTTTTTAGATGTCAGTTCTATCATTATTTCTTTACCATTAATAGATGTTTCTTCGAGATAAAAAATCGTATGTTCACCGACAATATTTATAGACTTCACTTGTTTTATGGGATTTAATTTACTATGATTACATAAGTTACTAGCTTTACGTATATTCATATTATTATTGAAATAATCTATCCAATATTGTTTATTTTTTATTGGAACTTTGGTACCAAATGATGATATATCATCCGGCATCATACGTTCTATCTCCATCTTTATCCTCAATTGGTTTTCCATCAGAAGGAAGAGAAGTATCCCATTGGAATTTTGGTCTGAAATCTCCGTCACCATCAGAATACAACGTCACGTTACGTGAAGACCCCAATCCACCAAGTTGTTGCATGTATTTCAACATAGCAAGAAAATGAGGAATCCATCTCTCTTCCATACTACACTCAATAGTAAATGTTTTACTGTTTCTCATGTTTCTCTCCGTGACAGTTCTTACATAAAAGAACACAATAAACAAAGTAAAGGTTTTTTATAATACCACCTTCTTTTTAATAATTTATCTCTTTCCGGATTATTTTTTACCCAATGTTTATCTCTACATCTCGTAGAACAAAATTTCTTATTAGGATGTTTTGTAGATAGTAAAAAATCAGAATTACAAAATAAACATTTAACTAATGTCTCCATTTTCCTTTATCTTCTCGTTTTCGTAATCCGAAACAGGTCTTCTATATAATTCCAATTTTATACACTCTAATACACCAATTAAATCATTAGCAGTCTGATATCCGCGTTGAAGATTCAAAATTCTATTACAAACCGTTGATATGACGTAATTTATTTCTCCCACCGAATATAATGGTTTGCGTTCATCAAAAAGATTTTCCTCTGTGAGTTTTCGAACAATAGTATCTATTAATTCGTCGTATTTCTTTCGGTCTTCTGGTTTAATATAAGGCATATTATTCGAAACTTTTACATTTGAGTTGAATTACGGTGACAGTAGAAGTCAAATCCAAATCAGGATAATAATCTCTCAATCCTTCAAATAAATCCGTTCTCGACACAAACCCATCTTTTATATATTCGTCTTCGGTTATGTCATTGAGTGTAGTATGACGAACGTTGACTACTTCTGCTTCCATGCACCAATTTACATCGGGACAAGCCAAAATAACTTTACCGGGTTTATAATCTCTATGACCTTCTCGAATTGTGATAGTTTTTTCTCCACTCATTGCTACATCTATAAGAGATTCTGACAGGAGAAGACATTGTAAAGGTTTTTTTAATTTAGACTCCATAATTTATTTTAACTAAATATTTTTTTGTTATTGATTGAGAATGAGCCAGAGAAACTTCAGCAACAGGAGTTCCCGGAGGATAAATAGTTTCGATGGTAACTGGTCCCTTTTCTTTAACAAGAGTTAACAATCCATTGATTATTTCCTCAGACGTATCAAATGATAATGTCTCACTCATACTGGTTCCATGTATTCTACAGGTATTCCAAATTCTGTAGCAATCTTTATTTCAGCATTGACTCCGGTTGATTCCTTATATCCATCAACCATCAAAACTATAAGTTTTTGACAACGAGCAATCATTGCCACATCGAATGCTTTCCAGAATTCCCAATGACCTGGCAAACTTGCATCAACCGACATTGGATGACATTGAGAAATAGGAGCAAAAACAAAATGACCTTCACACATCAATTTTGAAGCTGCTCTATTTGATGCATGAAATCTTTCTTCTTGAACAGATTTATCTTTATGAGAATACGGACAGGCTAAATATATGAGGGAATTATTCATATCAATTCGAATTAGGATTTAATGCTCCTGTTAAATGAATAAGTTCCACCGAATTATATGGTTGAACTATTAAATTAATGGCCAATGTTGCTGGCTCCAAAAAATATACATGTGTTCGATATGATTGTATTATTTTCATATCTTCGAGTGTCAGTAATTCTTTATCGATATTTGATGACACTTTAGTTCGTGTTTCAGAATTCATCGGTTCAAATGCCGATGCACGTAACTCTCTATCAATTAATTCTTTCAAAGTCTTAACAAGAACACTATTTTCATACCTTGAAAGAGTGTCTGATTTTTCCGTTGTATTATTTGACCAAGAAGGTCTTGGAATCCAAGCAAACAAACAAGTCAAAAATGATGCTTTAGTAAAAAATTGTCTTCTATTCATTGTTGACCTCCTTCAAAGCAAGTTCATACATGTTCATTAGTGTAGAGCTTAATGTTTCGCCTCCATGAAAGACTTCTAATTTTTTGTAAAGATTCAAGGTCGATTCTTGATTTTGCTTCTTTTCCATTCTTTCTAACTATTATTTCAACTTCATTTTTCATAATTTTATCGTAATTCAGGTTTCAAAAGTTTCCAACGGTCGCTGTTAATTCTTACAATATTATCATCGATGTTTTCTACCATCGTCATGACTTCTTCAACGTTATTGTAGATGTATTTATGAGGAACAGCACCCATTATCCACAATGGAGTCTTTTTCTTACCACCTTCAATAGAAAGGAACAAAGGTTTCTTTTCACGAATGACAGTGGTTATTTCTTCGGCACTTCCCCACGATGCTTTCTCTGGAATGATATGAGCTATAAAGAAATCACAAATATCACACAATCTTAAATCATGAGAACGAACCTGCCACATTCTCTGTTGAACCAAATCATATTGTTCTGTTTCCATCCAGTGATGCATTTCATCTCGTGACCTTTCATCTTCTGGAATTTCATTAATGAATGGTTTGTGATATGGGTCGAAAAAGGTAATATTCCTATTGGCGAGCCTCTGTTTTATAACATCTCTCCATCCCCGGCCGTCTGAATATTGCATGTGACCAATCAGATAACAGCGAGTTCTAAACAAAACGTTTTCTTTTGTTTTAACAGATGATTGTTGGTCTTCTGCATTACCAAACAATAATTTTTTGTGTTCATTTTCCATAGGAATTTTATAATTCTGGTTTTTAATAACCCGGCAACCTTCTTCTTCTAAAGAACGAATCCGAATGTCAAACCACTCTCCGGTGGCATCATTTCGTTGTAACCACCAAGGCGGATCACCGGCTGACAGTTTTGTTGACATTATTAGTCGGTAACTGTCACAAACTCCAGAGCTAATCCACGTTGTTGTGCAAAATCCATCAAATCAGGTAATTCACGAACCGGACGATAGTTTACTGCAACTTCAAGAGTTTTGCAAAAACGGGTTGGATGATTTTCAATCACGTTTGCACCACGCAACCATTGATGGGTGTGGTATTTTTGAATAAATTCGGCTAGGGCCTGACGGTCTTTTTCGTTTGTTGGTAATTTCATAATTTTTTCTTTCCTACATTAATAATATCGAACATTACTTCAAATGTTTCAAGATTTTATATACACACGCCAAAAACGTTAAGTCTCTGGCCTTTGGAATGACAAGTGAAGATTGATACAGTGATTCGGCCAACTCTACAATGATTAAAGCATCCTTTCCCTTTCCGTAAGAATCGACCTTTTCAAACAATTGTTTATACAAAGCATCAAATGAATTTGGGTCAAAATCAGCAACCAACTGACGTATCTCTCCGAATGAAGATAGTTTCGGAGACTTTAGAATTTCGACAATCTTTTCAATGAAGTCGTTATTGACAATTGATTGTTTTGATATCTTTATGACACCATTCACCGTTGACTGTTGAGCAAAATTAAGTACTTTTCTCATGTCAGGATGAAAAGAGTTTATAATAAAAACAATATCTTCTTGTGTAAATTGTACATTTTCAATTGTTAAGATTTCGGCCAATTTAACGGCCCCTTCCTTTTTACTGGAAGGACGGATTTCAAACCCCTGAGTCCTTGAAATTAACGCTGGAATTATCTTTTCTACATAATTACATGTTAAAATAAACCGTGTATGAGCCGAATATGTTTCCAACAAATTTCTAAGAACAGATTGTGCATTAAGAGTCAAGAAGTCGGCTTCATCCAATATGATGACCTTTAATGGTCTAAATCCAGCGGAATAAGCAAAATTCTTAATCTTGTCTCTAATTGTTTCAATACCATTTTCATCCGATGCATTAATTGTCATTACATCACATGGTATATGTTGAACGATTAATTTAGCCAATGTAGTCTTTCCGGTACCAGCAGGCCCACTGAATAAAAGATTTGGAATATCTTTCTTTTCTATGAAAAGTTTGATTTGTTCTTTTATATCCGAGTGTCCGACATATTCATCCAATGTCGCAGGCCGATATTTCTCAACCCAAAGAGTATGTTTTTCTCTTTTGGCTAAGGTTTTATCTAAACGTGATTCATCTTCAAAAAAATCATTCATAATTATGATGGAATTGATACACCACGTTCTTTTAATACCGAATCCAAAGCAACCGTGGATAATCTATGAACCTCTTCACCTTCAGGAGAAGTCGATACCACCAATCTACCTTTCTTTGCTTCATCGACGGCCCAACGATAGATGCTTAGTGCATCTTGCATTACTTCTGTATCCGTCTGATTCAGTTCCGCCATGAGTTTATTCATGAATGGAGAACTGACTGTAATCGATATATCCATATCAGTCTTCGGTATCAACCTTAATCATGTAATACTTGGAAGTGAGTCCGGTGTCAGCGTATTCAACAAACGCTATTCCAGCTTCTGATACCTTTAATACTGCATCCTTACCTTCGGAATTAGCCGTGATAATTTCTTTTAATACTTTGGCGGAAAAACTAATTGGTTTGGTAACTTTATCCTTTCCATCAACTGTTTCAACATCCAAAGAAATTCTATTGATGTTAGAATTTACACTATATCCGAGAACCATTTCCAGTCGTCCACGTTTCTTACTCATTGCCAATGTAAATAATTCAACATCCGATAAAGCACCTTTAGCTTTAAAGAATCGACTAATGAAATCTTCAGACAACTTGATTTCAACATCCGACAGAGGCAATGTTTTCAAATTTGGAGATTGATGAATGACCGACAAATCTCCAGCAACGATAGACATTTCTGATTTATCATCCGCCATAAGAACGGAAGTCACTCTATTTACATCATCAGGGTCAGTCGCCAACGTAAATGTAACATCCGAACCAAGTACATTCAACATTCTCGTTATAAGAGACGTATCCAAAACGCCCAATTCAGTATCTTTAAATGCATCGAAGTTTTCCAACGTTACATTGGCCATGAACTTTCTACAACTGGTCATTGCAGTGGTTGACAATTTGTTTTCCTTACTCAACCAACGAACTTGATTAAGAAGGCCGTTGAGGTAATACTTTTTGATAAATGATTCTAATCTTGATTTTTCCATATAAGTGTATGTGTTGTTTATTTTACTATAACCGATTAATACTTGGCTGTCGAATTTTTATACTAAGAAGGAATCTAAAGTGATTCCTTCGCTCTTTGGTTTATTTATATTTGCTTCAGACGGAATACAAAGAGATATATTGATGTTAAATTTTACAGTAAATGATGAAAGTTGTTTTTCTACAAATCGTTTTAGTTCTTCGGTATTCTCAGGGGGAGGGGTACTACCAGGAACAGGACCATAAGGGCCTCTTCGACCATTTTTACCACCTGGAAGAGGCATGGCTACGGATTTGATATCATTTTCCAATATCACCAATTTCATTGATTGAATACTTTGTTCTATCCAATGGACGGTACTCCAATTTCTCCAATCGTCTTTTACTGCCAATCCAAGAAGATACATGCCGTCTGCATTTTTATACACATAACAAGTTCCTGGTTTAATTTCCTTTAAATGACATTTCTGTTTATAATCCGAAAACATTTCTGGATATCTCTTTTTAAATTCTAATGCTATTCCTGCACCCATTGCACCGACACAATTGATGGTATTTACGTAGGCATCGGCCTTAATATTAAAAATGGAATCATCTAAAATCTTGAACATATCAATTCTCTATCCTTGGGATTACAACGTCTTCGGCCATTCGTTGTGCTCTGGCTGCGATTTGTACTAATTCATGATACATTGATTTGTAATCTCTGAGTTTATTCTTTTTCTTGACTTCATCCCAAAGTTCATCCACTTCTTCATTTAATAAACTAAATCCTTCGTGAGTAGAATGAACTTTTTCTGGATGTCTTTCACGTAGTTGTGAAAGCTTCTTCGTAACATCCTTTAAAAAATTATCAGGCTTCATTCCTCAACGTATAACCTAATCGAAAAAATACACAGTTCAAGATTTTATAACTTCTTTAACAACGAAAGAGTCAGCACGTTCACCACAATCGAACGATAAAGCCATAGGAATCAACCATCGAAGATTGGGCATGACATTGGAAGGAAGGAATTGAGTAGAATATATTCCAACAGTTTCATCCGTTGTTGTTGTTGGTTCTTCGGTAAGGAATCCAGAATAACAATAGACGTAATAGTTTTTATCATCATGTAATTGACAAAATAATTTCCAATTATTGAATGATATGTCAGTTTCTTCCTTAAATTCCCTCATCATTGCATCGATTGGAGACTCATTAAGTTCTATTTTTCCGCCAATACCATTTAACTTTCCTTTTTGCCAATCCGGCTTCTTCTTCTCTATCAAAGCCACCTGTAATCCTCCGGGCCATTTATAAAATCCAAATCCTAAAACGTAGGGTATCATACGGCATTAAAATACTTAATAATTTGTTCGGCGTCTTGTTCGGTAATTCCCTTATGAGAATCGGTTCTAAGCGATACGACTTTTTTGGAACCAAAATTCCAATCCATATCATCCAATGCTAAATGTTGTGTTACATCAGAATGATTATTTAACCAATGTCTTACTTGGTCTGCTCGTTCAGGAACTTCCTCGTCTCTTATTGTTGATCCAACAACCCTCGACCTACAACACACACCAGCGGATAATAACATAAATTCAAACCCCTCCAATGTCATTACTCGTGGAACAATCATATATCTCCAAGACGACGATATCACAATTTGAAGGTCAGGAACACTCAACAACACATAGTTCAGATTTTCTACACACATTGAGTCGAATCCACAATATCCGTTTCTTTGTGGTTGTAATTTATTAAGAACACCATCTATGTCTAGGAATAATACTTTCATAAAAATTTAAATTGTCTAATAATCGAAAAATTGTTTTGATAAAGACTCATCGGCCTTTTTAAATTCGGAAACATTCTTTCTGTTGTGATTCACCACAGATAAATCGAATTTTGGCTTCTCCGTCATCTTTTCAAATCCATCATCTGTTTGTTTCTTCCACTCCAAATCAATCTCTTTTGGATAATCTAATGTCCATTCTACTGTTGATTTTGTCAACATTTTTCGAGAGAGTTTATTTAAAGGCATAATGTATCGGAACTGTTTTCCACGTATCCTAATAATTCCTTTTGATTTGATAAAATCTTTCGTTAACCAAAAAACTTTTTCTTTGCCGATTTGTTTAGCGTTTTCTTTACACAATTCCTTTGCCGATCGGGGATGAATCTTTTCTCCGTCGGGACCAATGTAAACATCCGTCCAAATGAATCCTCCATATAAAAAATTTGCCGATTGATAGACGTATCCAACCTTTCCAACAATTCCATCTGCCCAAGTAAATAGAAATTTTCTTTCTGGTGTGTTGACCTTCATCCAAGAAATCACAGCAGATAACATCTGAGATTCAGAGTTTCTTGGCATCGAAGGCTCCATACACATCTTACCTATTTCATAGTAATCCTTAGTTGTCAATGTAGGAAATAGTTTCCGAATTGTAGCAAGGGGCTGGGTACCCCACCCTAACGTCAATACTCCAACCAGTTTTTCTTTGAGATAGATACCAAGAAAGTGCTTTGTTAATTTCGGCATAACTTTAGAATAATGATGTTTATGGATAAATTCTCCGGCGAGAAACTTATCTATACATTTTATTGTAAAACTATATTTCATTTTAATATTCTTTTAATTTATCTGTAAAAACATTATATCTAAAAAATCTACAATTCATAATCCTTTTTATTTCTATCATTCTTTTTTCATCTTTTTCTTTTAATTTATTACTTGCATAATAGTGATGAGATTCATCATATTCCACTACAATATTTCTTTTTTTATCGTATCCATCTACATAATAACCTAATTGATTTACATAAAATTCTCCACCATTTAATGCGTGTTGTAACCTCCATCCTTTCTTTTTATTGAGTGTATCCAAATATTTACATCCTAGCTCATTAAATCGAAGAGATTGAATTCTGTATTTCTTTTTAATTCTATCTATCAAAGACTTCCTCATTTTTATTTTAGACTCTATACTATGTTTTCTTCCATAAAACGCATTATTTTTACCTTTATGTTTTCCCAAATTAATTATACTCAATTTCTCTTTTGTTTTCTGTGTGTGATGTTTTCCTAACATCGTAGGTATTCTTAATTTTGCAGAACATTTTTTACACAATTTTCTATTTCTTTTTCCTGAATTATAGCTGTTATAATTTTTGTAGTAACTTTTTGTCTTACACCCACAACAAATTTTTAAAAATGGTCCTTTAGTTTTTTCTTTTAATAAAAGACATCGTTTACATATAGATTTTTTTCTCACAGACCGGTTCAAAGATGATTTAGTTTTATATATTACAACTTTTTTACATTTTGGACAAGATTTCTTATTCTCGTTCATAGTTTAAAATTCAAAAAAATTCTCAGCAGTCTTCATAGAACTATTGGGAAACTGCCATCTAAATACGTTATAGAAATCTATTAATTTACTCTTCAGTTCCTTTTCAAACATTGCTGTTCTATCAATATTCTCGGTTATAAAATCCATCATCTTCTTTGGGTCATTTCCATCGGCCTTCATAGCAATAACATCTATACCGAAGGAGTTTTTCTTCAAATATACCCATTTTATCTTCTGTCCATGATGAATTGGTTCTACGGATTTATCCATCTCCCACTTATTTAATAAATCGTTGTAATAAATACACGCTTTTACTTGAGCTGGAGTACCTTTTATTATTTGAAACGGTTTTCTTGACTCTGGATTGTAATTGTGTTTACCATCCTGACTAACAAATTTCACCGATGTATTTTTTGCAATGGCAATAACGTCGATGTTCTTAATCGAATCCTTGAATGTCAAAATATCTTCGTCTAGTTTTTGTTGTGATACACCTTGTAAAAGATTTCTTAAAAATCCTTCCATGAATTTTCTAAATTCTGCCGGAAACGATGTTCTAACCACGTCAATACCCTTAACTTCTAACTCCGGCTCTTTTAATAAGGATCCTTCTTTGTGAATAATCCACTGAGCGTATCTCTTCTTTGCTAACCATACCGATGTTTTAGAAATAACTTCTTGTTTTGCATCAAACGTATGTTTATCCAAGTTAAAAAATCTCTTAGCCATTACATTATAGAATTGATTCACGAATAACTGAACTTCGGTAGTAACCGTCATGATAGCATCGGTCATCTTTGTATCATCATTAAAGTCTATGTCTGGAAAAATCTTTTTGATGATTGGTTTTGAATCCACGAAGCATGAATCGGTATCTGTATAAATAACCCAATCTCCGTTTTCGGTTTCTAAGGCTCTTTTATAATATTCATTAATGGCCTTGGCCGTCGTTTGAATAATAGATACACCCGTTGTAGTAACGGCTTCAGCATTATCTACATCATAGCATCGAAAGACAGGAAGACCTAACACACCATACAACGAATTAAGCAAAATCTTCCAAACTTGTTGTCTCTGATTATTAAAGAAATATCCTTCCATATCTCCCGATTTCCTACAATCTGCAGCCACTTTTCTCATATCTTTTCTTTGTTGGAACCACTTACTAAGAATCTCCGGGATAACTCCACGTTTATCTTGTCTATATAGAATTCCATTAGAACTAAGGGAATAGTTGGAATTTTTTACTAATTCACTAAAGTCTTGTGACTTATATTCGACTCCACCAACCTTATAAGATTCGTATTTGTTTCTGACCCACAAATCAATATCAAATTTACAAAGACCGGCTTCAATAAAATCAGGTAAAGGCACATCCGTATCGATTCTATTATATTCTTCTGTTAAGTTCTTTGTTCTTAACTTTTTACCTTCTTCAGTCAATTTCACGCCAGTAATTTTTCCAGCTTTTGTTTCCGGTGATATATTGAGGCTGATAAGAATATTGGGATACATGGAGGTTAAATCCAAATCAAATACCCAATCATATTTTCCTGGCACAGGTTCTTTTACGAATGCACCACTAAATCCTTCTTCTCCTTCTTCTAACTGTTCTTCATATTCTTCTCTTCCAGTAAGAGATTTATTTGGAGCAATAGTTCCTCCATTTCTTTTTAAGAACATTAGAATGGCCCCTTCAAGATATCTACTCGACATGCCGAAACTATCATAGGATACGTGTCCTACGTGACAAATACGACGAGCCAGGTCAATAAATTGAAGTTTTTTGTCCAGTGCAGCAACGATTCTAACGTCATTCAAGTTATACTCAATAAATTTATTGATATCAGTTCTAAAAAGGTCGGTAAGATTACCTTTATATTGAATCTTATCCATTCCCACAACTTTTTTACCGATTGGACCTAAAGCATAGGATGGTTCATTTTTTCCACTAAATTTCTTATATAATGTTAAATAATCCAAACACGATATACCAGCAACCACTAATAATTTTTTATGTGGATTTACATAACATAATCCGACCGGAGAAAGACACTTGGCCGTCTTTGCATTAATACAATTTTTCATTCTAGTATAGAGATACGGCATATCAAACCCATCAATGTTCCATCCCGTTACGATTGAAAAATTCCATTCATGCCATTTTTCTAAAAATGTCATTAACATAGTTTCTTCATCAGTAAATGAAGAAACAGTAACATCTTTCTGATTACTATTCTCAACTCGGCCAGATTCATCACACACAAATACATGATATTGATTCGTAGTACAATCTAATACTGCAATAGACACTATGGCCTTGTCAGCGACTTCCATGTTCGGAAATCCGCCTTCGATATCAATTTCGATATCGATTATACCGATTCTATGACCTGTAGATGGTTCATCTTCATCATACAAATCAACCAAAGTTCGAGTTTCTGGAGAAACATCGGATTCAAACAAATCTGTATCCTTGTCATCGTAATTGACAACTTTGGTTAATTCGTCACCATAAATGGAACGATACCTTCCTCCAACTTGTTTCTTAAACGCATACTTCTGATATGGAAAGGTTTTCAATCCTTTCATATCATCCCACAAATATACTGTGGAAGTCCTTCTATCTATGTAGATGTTCTGATACACTGTAAATTAAATCTAATACATCTTGTTGATTGTGAAAGTATTTATACATCGAAGTAAAACGATAATCTTCGATAAAATCTTCTAATGTTTTATACTGTTGTTTATAGTCGTCTCCGGGTTCAACCATAAATTCATCTGCAACCTGAGTTAAAATTTGATAGGAACAGTGAATATCACCATTGAACCAAATTTGTAAAACAACTTGTTCTTTTGGTTCATTTAATAATGGAAACCTCCAGATAAACTCATAAAAGTTATATCGGTATGTGGTAAAATGTAAATTAGTTAGGTGGGGTATTCTCATTTTGAGTGATATTAGTTGGTTCCGGCAAAACAGGCAATTCAATAATGTGTTCTAATTCATGAGTCACCTTTAGAAACAATTGTTCTAATAATGGTTTGTATTCATCTTTTATTTCAGGCACAATTCGCTGGATGTGTTCCACAATGTATTTTACATTGTAAGACAATAACATATCCCTAGTTATTTCGTAGGGAAGTTTGGATGGAAACTTAACGTTTACAAGATAGAGTAATAGACATAACTCGTCTTCATTAATGGATGTCAATTGAACCATTGTCATTCTGCAACTGTACACCAATATTTTAATTTCGTCAACGTAAATTAATACCAACGAGCTTTCGGTTTATTTGTGCAAACAAAACTTCTGAACGAATTGGATGATCATATTTTGGAATGCGAGAATTCAAGTTAACCAAGTCATCACCTGTGGGTTGTTTTTTGGATAGCTGATATTTTCTCGTATCACCACGCATAGGAAATCGATTAGGAAAAACGGTGAGTGACCTCGACCTTTCAACAATACTAGGGCTGCCTCTATTAGCATAAACGGATACGGTTCCTGAATAAGAATATACTAACAGACGTTCCGAATCAACATTTAACAAAACTGTAGAAGCGTCGGTGATTTCTACATCTCCAAATGGCGTCGAAACAATAGTAGATGATTCGGCAACGGGAGGTTTAGTAGAATTAATCACTAATTCTCCTGATACAAGATTCAATATCAATGAATGTTTTCCGGCTTTTAATTCTTGTGGCGGTGCGGTAAGGTTTTTAACTTCTTGGTCGAATTGAACAATGTTTAATGTTGTGTTTGTGTCCACTTTGGCAATTAATTCATTGGAAAAATACAAAATAGATTGATTTGTGTTGGAATATAAACCCAACAAATTATTTACTTCATACGTGTGACCTATTTTCCAAGTAACTGTAGTGTATTGTTCACTGATTTGACCGGAATAAACATACACCACACCAGACCTGAATTCGGCAGCCGGTTCACAGATTTCAAATACTTGAGCGGGTATTGATATTGACAGCATCAATAAAAACAAAAATAAAAACTTTTTCATATAATAACTCTCCTTATTCTAAATTGACTTACTAACGTATCAAATATATACTGTAAACAAATGGAAGAATCAAATAAAATAGATGAAGTGTCTTCTCCTAAAATTACTGAGGTTATTTCGGAAGGAGTTAAAAAAAAGAAAAAGGTAAGTTATTCCCAATTTAAGGATTGGTTTAATTGTCCCCATAAATGGTATCTTGACCATGTAAAAGGATTAAGAAAATCCGAAGGATCCGTTAATACATGTTTTGGAACTGCCATTCACGAATCTCTTCAGAAGTATATCGAAGTAATGTATAAAGAAAGCGTTGTCAAAGCCGATGCACTAGAATTGTATCCTTTATTTGAATCAACTTTTAAAAGTGAACTAGAAAAAGAAAAGATAGTATCGACCACCGAAGAATTTGAAGAATTTTGTAAAGATGGTCAAGCAATTCTTGATGCTTTTTTGAATGTCAGTAACCGAATGAAACATTTTCCGTCTCACAAATATGAATTTTTTGGAATTGAAGATGAAATTAGAATGCCTATTAAAAACAATATCGAATTCATTTGTTACATTGACGTTATATTAAAAGAAAAACATACAGGCAGATTTAAAATTTTTGATATCAAAACCAGCCGAATGGGATGGAACAAATATCAGAAAGAAGACCCATCTAAAATTTCTCAAATATTATTGTATAAATCTTTTTTTAGTAGAAAATACAATATTCCAATTGATAAGATTGACGTGGAATTTTTCATCGTTAAAAGAAAATTGTATGAAGATTATCCATATCCTCAGAGTCACATTCAACCATTCGTTCCTAAACATACGAGCAAAACAATGACTGATACGATCAATGTTTTCGTTCAGTTTGTAACGGAATGTTTTACTTCCGAAGGAGAGTATAATGATGACCTATCTTTGTATCCTAAGATACCTGGAAAAAACAAAAAGAACTGTAAATACTGTCCTCACTATAAAAAGGAATGTGATGCCAAGTCATCACTTACAAAAGAAGAATCCGATTAATTTCTTCGAAATAAAATAACGATTTTCTCGATTTCATACATACTTAAACTCGTAAGGATTAACGTATTTACGTAGAAAAGTATGAAAAAAGACACTCGTATAGCAACCACCGCCAAGTTAGAAAACGACTTGTATGATGAATTTAAGATTCAAACCGTAAGAAAGAAACTCACCCTTCAAACATTTGTAGAAAAATGTGTCCATCTTTATACTACTAATGGAAAATTTCGAGATTTGGTTGATGATTTCTCGTTACCAAAGTTAAGCACGAGTGGTTCTTTTGGCTCGTAATTTCTTCCGACAACAAAAAAGTTTTAATTCCGATACAATAACTATGAAAAAGAAAATTTTGTTACTCTCCGACGATTTAAGAATGCATTCTGGCGTTGCAACAATGTCCAGAGAATTGGTTTTGGGAACTCTTCATAAATACGATTGGGTTCAAATAGCTGGTGCTATACAACATCCAGAAAAAGGAAAAATCATTAACATGGATGCTGCATGCGTTCAAATGACGGGAGTAAAAGATGCCAAGTTGGTGTTATATCCTGTCGATGGTTATGGAAACGAAGACATTCTTTTTAACATCATCGATAAAGAAAAGCCTGATGCAATCATGCACTTTACCGACCCTCGTTTTTGGGGATGGTTATATGCCATTGAAAGACAACTTCGTAGTTTTATTCCATTAACTTATCTAAATATTTGGGATGATATTCCGTATCCAATGTATAATCGGCCGTTCTATGAATCTTGTGATTTGTTAATGTCAATCAGTAAACAAACCTATAACATCAATAAACATGTTATGGGAGAAGAAAATTGTTGCACGGTAAATGACACAGAAATGAAAGGAAGAACACTTCTTCATTATGTTCCACATGGAATTAATGCCAAAACATTTCGTCCTTTTCTAAAAGACGACCAGGTTCTTCTAAAGAAACGAAAAGAACTGTTTGGTGGTAAGGATTATGACTTTACGATTTTTTACAATAGCCGAAACGTTCAAAGAAAGCGAACAAGCAACATCTTATTAGCATACAAAACCTTTTGTGATAATCTTCCAAAAGAAAAAGCTGATAAGTGTGTTTTAGTTCTTCACACCGAACCAAGACAAGATGCAGGAACGGATTTGATTGCTGTTAAGGAAGCATTTTGTCCTGATTACGATGTTATATTTTCAACGGCACGATTGACACCGGATGATATGAATTTCATGTATAACATCGCCGATGTAACTATTAATCTTTCATCAAACGAAGGTTTTGGTCTTTCTACGGCAGAATCATTAATGTCTGGTACGCCAATCATCGTTGCTGTCACCGGAGGTTTACAAGACCAAATCGGACAAGTAAAAGATGATGGTTCGGAGATTGTGTTTGATAAAAACTTTGGTTCAAATAACTGCGGAAAATATAAGAAACATGGTGTTTGGGTGAAGCCTGTATGGCCAGCTACACGAGTTATTCAAGGTTCGGTTCCAACTCCATATATTTTCGATGACCTTGCTAAATGGGAAGACGCAGCAGAAGCAATGTTATATTGGTATCTAATGCCTAAAGAAAAAAGAGTGGCTTGTGGATTAGAAGGAAGACGTTGGTGTTTAAACGAAGGTGGATTGAATGCCGAAAATATGTGTAATCAATTTGTAACTTGTATGGATTACACTTTAGAAAAATTCCGACCAGTAAAACAAGTCGGATTATTCACCGATAAAGATTATGTCGGCCATTTGATGCCAGGAAATATGGGATTTGAACTTCCTGTTTTTGATAAAGAAAAATTAAAACAAGAAGCGGAATCCGTTGTAGTATAATTACTTTACAAAACTGTAGCGTATAAGTTATATTAAGTGTTATGAAAGGCATACCACTCGGAGAAGTAAAATATAAAGTTTCTATAGAATTGACGAGTGGCTATGCAAAAGTTCCGTCACGAGCAAGTAATGGTGCAGCAGGATACGATTTATATGCAACGGAGGATACGTTGTTAAATTCAATGGAAAGAAAATTATTAAATACTGGCGTGAAAGTTTCTATACCGAAGGGATTTTATGGAAGACTTGCACCCAGAAGTGGTTTAGCACTAAAAAACGGCTTAGATGTGTTAGCCGGGGTTATAGATTCGGATTATACAGGAGAGGTTGGTGTGTTGTTGATCAATCTCTCCTGTGATCCGATAACAATAAAAACAGGTGATAGAATCGCCCAAATAATTTTTGAAAAGTGTTTCGATGTTGATTTTACCATTGTTGATGAATTACCTAAGACGGATAGAGGGACGGATGGATTTGGAAGTACCGGTATTAATGACGAAGAAGTAAAAAATTCAGTCACAAAACGTGATGGTGGATTTAACCATCCACACTTAAAAAAAGAAGATATAAAAGGTTCTTTATTAGAAAGATTTAATAGAACAAACGTGGATGTTCCTAAACCTGCGAGTTATGAAAAACAGGTTAAAGAACGAGAACAAGGAATGAAATGAAAAAAGTTTTACAGCCAGAAGTCAAAGAGATATCAGAATTTCGTTGTGACATTCATAATGATAGAGAAGCTTGTGTTCAATTGACTTTGGCCGCTGGTTATGGAAGTAAATATGATTTACAAGAAATAAGATTGGATTTATGCGACGAGTGTGCTGACAATCTTATACACGATTTAAAATTAAGATTCGGTGACGTAGTTAAATTGAAAGATATTGTATTATGAGTAAACCTATTTGTGTATTTCAAGCTCCACTCTGGACAAGAAGTGGATACGGTGATTGGGCTATGGCTGTAGCAAAGAGTCTCAACCGATATGATAAATTCGACTTACATTTAATTCCTACTCGTTGGGGTGGATGTAGCAGAAAACATTTATCAAGTCAAGTGTTAGATAATGAAGAGCTACAGTTATTTAATAAGGTACTAAGAACACAGTTGACTCGTCAACCCGAATTGTATATTCAATGTACAATTCCACCGGAATTTCAGCCTGTTGGTAAATTCAATATTGGTATGACTGCTGGTATTGAAACTACCGTGGCTCGTGGAGATTGGATTGAAGGATTAAACAGAATGAATATGAATATTGTCACTTCCGTTCATTCTAAGAATGTTCTTGAGGGAGCATCTTATACAAAGAATGTTCCTAATCAACCACCCGTTCAACTAAAATCCGTTAAGCCGATGGAAGTTGTATTTTGGGGTGCTGACACGACAATCTATAAAAAAACTGATGAAAAGGTAGAATCCATTGAATCAACGCTGAATGATATTCCGGAAGATTTCTGTTTCTTGTTTGTTGGACAATGGACTAGTGCAAATCTCTTTAATGACCGAAAAGACATTGGCAATCTTATCAAAACTTTCAGTGAAACCTTCAGAAATTGGAAGGGCAGTCAAAAGCCACCAGCACTCATTCTGAAGTCGAGTGGTGCGGCAATTTGTAACGGAGACAAATACGAAATGATTAATAAGTTAAAGGCTATTCGTCTTCTTATTGCTGGTAGTCCAGAAAAAGTTTCGGAACTTCCTAATGTATATTTGGTTTACGGAGATTTAACCGATAAAGAAATGAATGCTTTGTATAACCACGATAAGGTCAAAGTTCATGTTTCTTTTACTCACGGAGAAGGATACGGGCATCCTCTTCTTTTGGCATCATTGAGTGGAAAACCACTTATGGCTCCAAATTGGAGCGGTCATCTTGACTTTTTGAATCCTAAATATACAAAATTATTGGATGGACAATTGGCTCAACTTCCTCCAGATGCAGTCAACGAATGGTTGATTGCAGAATCAGGATGGTTCAATGTAAATTATAGTCAGGCCCAAGATTCATTAAAGAATGCATTCTATCATTACGGTGCATATCTTGAAAAGGCCGAAAATCTACGTCTCGAAAACAGTGAAAAGTTTTCGATGAAATCAATGGATGTTCTTTTACACGGAGTATTAGACAAATACGTTCCTAAATTTGCTGTTGAACAAAAATTAGTTCTTCCAAAATTAAAGAAAGTAGAATTGCCTAAATTGGTTAAGAAGGATTAATATGACTCCGGAAACACAAATATTGTTAAATTTACACCGATATTTTTTACAAACACGGCAATGTGGTCATACTACCGCTTTAGTTCGTGGTGCTGAGAATGTTGATGCTAAGGTTCTTGTTCATTCTCTGGGAATGAAAGATATTCTTAAAAAAGTCAGTAAAAATAAAAAAGACTTAGATACTATTACTTTTTCCGACCTTAATAATGGAAGCATACTGGCAGGATTTAAAAAACCATTGGTAATTGATAATGCTACCATGACCATTTTATTAAAGTATGCTTTGGAAAGAATTGCCCATCTCGAAAAGGAGAATTATGCTCTTAAAGAAATGGTCAAATAAATATGAAAATAAGTTATTTGGTAACGTGTAAAAATGAAACCACCACCCTTGATGAATTACTAAATTTAGTTTGGGTGGCTGCCTGTTCCATGCCTGAGGATGAAGTAGTGATTGTTGATGATTTTTCGGATAATCCAGAAACTCAAAAGATTCTCGATAACTATAAGAGTAAAGAAAGAGTAAGATTACTTCAACACCCTCTTAATAATAACTACGGAGAACATAAAAATTGGGGAACACAACAATGTAAGGGTGATTACGTTTTTCAAATTGATGGCGACGAGTTACCTTCTTCAAATTTAGTCGGCGAAACCCTCCACGAAATAATAAAAAGTAATCCGACCATAGAACTCATTTTTGTTCCAAGAGTTAACGACTTTAATGGTGTTACACCATCTCATGCTTCTCAGTGGGGATGGAGAATAACATATTCTAAAGAATCGAACAAACCAATTGTTAATTGGCCAGATTATCAAGGAAGAATATACAAAAGAGAATATCCAAGAATTCATTGGTTCAAAAGACTACATGAATGCATACAAGGAATGAATGAATATAGCCTTCTTCCATGTGATGATGAATCTTTATCTTTATTACATCGTAAAACAATAGAGAAACAAATTGCAACAAATTTGGGTTACAACAAAAATTTTACCGAATCTGAAAATAAGGGACAAGGATAATATGAAGACTGTTCACAAACCTTGGGGAAGAGAAGAATGGTTAGAATTAAACGACCGTTATTGTTATAAAAGAATATACATTAACGCCGGATATAAAACCAGCTATCAATATCATAATTTCAAAAGAGAAACGAATTATATCATTTCTGGAGAAGCTGAAATATGGTTAGAAAATGATAATGGAGTAGTTGAAAAGAAGATAATGAAGGCAGGAGAATATTTCAATGTCACCCCTCCAAAAAAACATCGAGTCATTGCAATAACCGACATAGTTCTTCAAGAAGTATCAACTCCTGAAGTTGATGATGTTATTAGAATCGAAGATGATGCCAAAAGAAAAGACGGAAGAATCGAATCGGAACATAAAACTCCGGCCGTTCTTATTTTATCTGCTGGTTTGGGAACTAGATTGAAAAAACTTACCGAACATATCAATAAGTCTCTAGTTCCTCTTAACAATAAAGCCGTATTATCACATATCATCGAAAAATTTCCAAAGGAATATGATATAGTTATTGCTATTGGTCATAAAGGAGATTTAATAAAGGAGTATTGTAGTTTAGCACACTCAGATCGAAAAATAACTTATGTAGATGTAGATAATTTTGATGGACCTGGGTCTGGACCCGGACACTCTACATTAAAATGTAAGGATTATTTACAACGACCATTTTACTTAACCACTGCTGATTGTATATTAACCGATTCTTTGCCTCACTTGGATGGTAATTGGTTGGGATGTCATCCAACTTCTTATCCTGAAAAATATTCTACTGTTATGGTCGATGAAAATAATGAAGTCGTTTCATTTGTAAACAAATCAGAACATGGTCATGATTTGGCATTCATTGGATTGGCTGGAATAATGGATTATTCTGTATTTTGGAAATCATTAGAGACACATATACAAAAAGGTGAAGTAGTTTCGGCTTGGTCCGACCCATCGGAATATTCACAATTAAAAGTAAAAACCTTAGAGTGGTTAGATGTAGGTAATTTGGATGACTTAGATACAGCGAGAAAGGTATTAAACGAATCTCCATTATCTCTTTCCAAAGATGTAGGAGAATTTACTTATAAAGTAGGTAATAAATTTCTAAAATTTAACCATGACCGAAAAATAACTGAAAACAGAACTATCCGTGCAAAACATTTGTTTGGATTGATTCCTTCAGATTTCCGTTCTACGGAGCATTTCATATCTTATAATTGGTCCGAAGGGAAGACCTTATATCAATACGATAATGTAGAATTATATCAAAAATTTTTGGTGTGGTTTTCATCAATTGCAAAAGATGCTGTATTAGAATGTGAATCCATTAAAGAATTTTACATAGACAAAACCAATGATAGAATTAAAAAATTCACACAAAAATACGGAGAAAAATATTATAAAGAATCATTGTGTATAAATGGAAAACTCTATCCATCTTTAAAATCCTTGTGGGAAGTAAATAAATCGGATTGGTTCATCTTTTCTCGGAGATATAAACAATTTCACGGCGACCTACAGTTTGATAATATCATATACAATTCTTCAAAATCATTTAGTTATTTGGATTGGAGAGATTCTTTCGGAAAAAATGTAGATGGTGGAGACGTTTGTTATGATATAGCTAAACTGTATGGTGGTATGTTAATACCCTATGATAAAATGAAAGATAATAGAAACGTATCTTTAGTAGAAAGTTTCCCGAGTGTCGATTATACCATTCTTACGAACGAAAAGTTAATATCAATGTTACCTCAATTTTTTAGTTGGGCATTCGGTCATGGTATAACAAAAGAAGGATTGAATAGATTAACTGCAATCATATTCATTAATATGGCTCCACTTCACGATGAAGTATTCGGGAAGGCTTTATGGTGTAAAGGAATACAAATGCTTCATGAAAATAACTAAAGACACAAGAATATACTGTTCATTTTCCTTAAAAGCAGGAAATAATGGATGTCATTTCTTTAATTCCCATTTTCAAACCCATAAAATTGATGCAATCTACCGTTCATTCTCCGTTAATAACATTTATGATGCTTTATTTTCAGCCAAAACACTAAAGTTTTCAGGGTGTGGAATATCAATGCCCTTTAAAATTACGGCATGTGAATACGTCGATGAATTAAATTGGACGGTAGAACGGTGTGGTGCCCTAAATACGGTCGTATTTGACGATGGAAAATCAATTGGCTACAATACCGATTTTGTTGCCGCTTATCGGATGTTGGGTATTTATAATCCAGATAATAGAAAAATATATATTCTTGGATCAGGCGGGTTATCAAAAGCATACCAATCTGCGTGTAGAGACAAAAAAATAGAATTTATTATTTTAAATAGACAAAACATTAATAAAGTGTTTGAGTTAAAGAACGAGATTATCTTTAATTGCACTCCATTGTTTTTGGATGTAAAAAATAATGTCTATATCGATTGTTCGGTAGATACAGAAAGAGGACATGAATTCTTTTTATATCAAGCCTGTGAACAATTTAAACTTTATACGGGATATGAAATATCAAATACCTAAACTTTTCGTCGGACCTGTTTCAAAAAATACCGTCGATTCAGTAATTGAGTATTCTAATGAACATGATGTTCCTCTTGGTTTAATTCCTTCCCGAAGACAAATTGATTGGAATGGTGGATATGTAAATGGGTGGAACACCGAAACTTTTTGTGAATACGTTCGTGCCAAAACAAAAAATGTAATCATTCAACGAGATCACGGTGGTTCCAATCAAGGAATATTAGATGATGACGGTGAAAGGTCTTTTTTGGAAGATAACGTGTTCATGGATATAATCCACATAGACCCTTGGAAATTGAATATTAATTTCGATGATGGTATTAGGGAAACAATACATTGGTTAAATAGATTAGATAATCCTAACGTAAAGTTTGAAATAGGAACCGAACAATCGATTCGAAAAATGGATATAGAATTGGCTGAAAGGTTTCTAAAAAGAGTGGCAAAATCTACTCCCGGTAGAATTTTTTCTAAGATTCAATATTTTGTTATTCAATCCGGAACGTCTTTGATGGAAAATTCTCAAACCGGAACATATTGTCCGGACACATTATTAGATTTCGTTGCCCTTTCGAGAAAAAATCTATTATACACTAAAGAACATAACGGAGATTATATTTCATCCAAGGAAATACGTAATAAATTTAAATTAGGATTGGATTCTATCAATCTCGCTCCGGAGTTCGGTATGATTGAAACTTCTTGTATTTTAAAGGAATTAGATGAAGAAGGAGAAGAAGATTTACTGAATCATTTTTATTCTATTTGTTATAAATCTGACACTTGGCGTAAATGGATAGGGAAAGATTTTGATGTAAATGATAAAGAAAGATTGATTAAAATCTGTGGGCACTATTTGTTTTCGACACCTGGATTCGAAAAAATTAAATACAATATGAGAGATTTGGATAAAGAAATAAAATTCAAAATGAAAGAAAGAATACATGAAATCGTTAAACAATAAAGCCAAGACCATCTTTTGTGATATTGACGGGACAATCCTCAACCATGCAGGAAAAATAGACGACCTTATTTATCAACTTAGAAAGCCAGAATATCAATTGGGTGCTAAACTTTTAGAAGGAGTGAAGGAACGATTTCAAGAGTGGGAAGAGAGAGGATATAACATTATTCTCACTACCGGCAGGCGAGAGTCTTTAAGAGAAGTGACCGAAAAACAATTGTTAAGATTAGGAATCAGTTATGACCAATTAATAATGGGTATTGGCGGAGGTCAACGAGTTCTTATCAATGACTTAAAACCTAACAGTACCGAACCTACTGCTATAGCCATTTGTTTGAAACGTGACGGGGGTATGAAGAATGTCAAAATATGATAAAAATGATATCACATAGAGGTAATGTTCATGGTCCTGACTTAAACAAAGAAAATCATCCTGATTATATCTTGGAAGCTGTGAAATTGGGATTTGATGTAGAAATAGATGTATGGAGACTTCCTAATGGTAAGTGGTGGCTCGGGCACGATGAACCACAATACACCGTTACTATGGAATTTTTAAGAAATCCGGTATTTTGGTGTCATGTAAAAAATTCGGATGCATTAAATTATTTTAGAGAACATAGTAATCACTGCCATTATTTTTGGCACCAATCGGATGATTATGTACTTACATCAAGAGGAATCGTATGGGTTCATTCTAAGAAACATCTTATACCAAAATCAGTTTGTGTTTTGCCTGAATTAGGAATACACGGGGATATTCGACAATGTTATGGAGTATGTAGTGACTTCATTGAAAAATACAAATACACTCTATATGAAACAGCCAATAAAGAAGATTAAATTAGTAATATTAGACATAGACGGTGTATTAACGGATGGAACAAAGGTATATGATTTAAACGGGAAAGTCATTGGAAAAAGATTCAATGATAAAGATTTCACTGCAATAAAAAGACTGAAAGCATCGGGAGTGAAAGTATGTTTTTTAACTGGAGACTTAAATGTAAACGAAGAAGTTGCAAAGAAACGGGGCATTGACTTATTCTTTTCAAGAACTGCTGACGGTTCATTAAGTAAAAAATCGTTTTTACCAACTTTATATGAAGTGTATGATGCCGACCAGTCTTCTACGGTATATGTGGGCGATGATTTGTTTGATTTAGATATTATCGAAGAACTCACATGGACATACTGCCCAAAAGATGCCATTTTTGACATTAAAATGAATTGTCATAATGTTTTAAGGGTAAATGGTGGTGAGGGCGTAGTTGCAGACTTATATCTCGAATTAGTTACGAAAGGAATGATAATTCCTGCTTCTCTTGAAACTATTATAGAAATAGATAGAATCGAGTCAATGACAGCTTTAAAGAAATGAAAGACCTTATTATATATGGTAACTTGATTCGTGATAAGATTCATCTTTGTGAAGATGAATTTGTGATGGGTCAACCCAATAATAATTGCCATATAATAGATTCGGTTGGTGGAATAGGCAATCACGTAAAAACCATCGAATTAACAGGATTAGATTTATCTTATTCCACAAAGTTCATAATGGGCACCGAATATGATCCCATATCTCAAGCAACGGTGATTGTGGATAAAAAGGACGGTAAAAAAAGAAAGACGAGTTCGGTAAAATGGGGTGCCGACACGAGATTAAGTGCAGAATACATACAACATGAGTCGGCTCAATGGCATCATATTTCTTATTTAGATGCTCTTCCGAAAATAACCGTAGAAGATGTTATTCAAATGGGAAATTCTTGTGAATTTGTTTCGGTAGATTTTTGTGGAGCAAATTTTCCTTATGATGAACGAATTTTTAACTGGTTGGATTTTATCATAACATCCGATACAGAAATAAATAAAATACCTCCACATTTACATCACAAGTGTATAATACATTCACCGACTGAAACTATATATTTTGATGAAGTGCATGGATTTCAACATATAAAAAATCCTATTCCCTTCGACGAAGATATTTGTATATTAGGAGCAGGAGATGCTTATTGTGTATCTTTTATCTTTCAATTCTTAAAAACGAGGTCTATGAAAGAATCGATAAAATTTGCTCATACAAATGCTTACAAATATTTAGTTTTAAAATTTCCTAATAATGGTTATGAAGAAAAAATACAACCTCTTAATTCCGATTGCTGGATTAGGTAGTAGGTTCGTAAAAGAAAACTACTTCCTTCCAAAGCCTCTAATTTTAGTAAACAATCGTTCCATCATTGAATGGACAATGGATTGTGTTGACCATTCAAACTGTAATATCATCTTTATAGTCCGTAGAGAACATATTGTAGATTTTAACATCGATGGATATCTCCGAGCGAAATTTGGAAATGATATAACAATAATCGAAGTGGATAAAACGACTGAGGGCGCAGTATGTTCGTGCCTATTAGCCGAATCACATATTGATAACGACCTTCCTCTAATTATCCATTGTTCGGATATTTATTTTGAACCAAAATTTGACCCGGCTTCATTGGACGGTCTTCTCATGGATGGTGTAATATTGACTTTCAAATCCAATAGCAAAAATTACAGTTATGTAGAACTAAATGAAGAATCGGTCGTTACTAAAACAGCCGAAAAACAGGTTATTAGTCCAAATGCAGCCGTTGGTATCTATTGGTATAAACGAGGAAGTGATTTTGTCAAGTATGCAAAGAATATGATTCAGAGAAACATCCGAACGAATAATGAATTTTTCATTTGTCCGCTTTACAATATATTCATAGAAAATGGACATAAGATTCTTACAAAGCCGGTAGAAAAAATGCATGTATTTGGAACACCCGAAGAACTTAGATTCTTTGTAAATAACAGTCTTCGAACATGGCCTGATAGAAAACATACTGTTGCTTTGTGTAGTGACCATTCAGGATTTGAAACGAAGGAAGAATTCAAAAAGATTTTGACTTTTCATGGAATATCGTATGTTGATTTTGGTGTTCATGATAAAACTATAGATAGAGATTATTATGAATATGTTCATGCAGCCGCAGATGCGGTCACGAATGGTCAATGTAATTTTGGCTTTGGATTTTGTCGAAGTGGGCAAGGTGTAAATATAACTGCAAATAAGATGAAAGGTATTCGTTCTGCTTGGGTGAACGATGGTTATTTGGCAGAAATGGCAATAAGACACAATTGTTGTAACTTTTTTTCGTTACCTGCAAAATACAATACAGCCGATACTTTCCGAGACATAGCTCTGGCATGGAAAAACTCTACGTTTGATGGTGGAAGACATCAGCAGAGAGTTTATAAAATAGAAACATTATAATACTAATGTCTATAAAAATAACAACTAAAAAATTTGTAGGTCGTTCTACAAAAATACATAAAGGAAAGTATAATTACACCCACGTAAAATATGAAGGATGTTTTAAAAAAGTTTGTATTAAATGTCCAGAACATGGAAATTTTTTTCAGTTAGCATCAACCCATTTACAAGGAAGTGGATGTCCAAAATGTAAACACAACACTCAATGGGGTTCTGACAAATGCAGAGCAGAAAAATTCTTTATTAAAGTTAAAAAAATACACAATGGTATATACGATTACAAAAAATCAAAATATAAAAATATATATTCTAAAATAGAGATAGTGTGTCCTACACATGGTTCTTTTTGGCAAAGACCATATAATCATTTAAAAAATAAATGTACATACTGTGCAAAGAATTTCAAATTAAATAGAAGGAATTTTATTCTTAAATCTAATGAAATACACAAAAATAAATACAATTACTCTTTAATTGATTATAAGAACATAAGAACAAAAGTTTGTATTAAATGTCCAGAACATGGAAATTTTTTTCAATTTCCTGATTCTCATTTGAGAGGAAAAGGATGTCCAAAATGCTCATACACCATATCGAAACCAGAAACCAAATTTCTTGATTATTTAAAAATAAAAAATAGAAATGTTTACGTAAAACCATTCAAAGTGGATGGAATCAATTACAAAACAAATACTATTTATGAATTTCTAGGAGATTACTGGCATGGGAATCCAGAAAAATATAAAGCAAAAAATATAAATCACCATAATAAAAAATCGTTTGGAAAATTGTATAAAGATACTTTAAAAAAATTTGATAGATTAAAAAACATGGGTTACAATATAAAATATATTTGGGAAAATGATTGGAAAAAATTTAAAAAATTTCCCAACAAAAAATTAAAAATATATGATTTTTGAAAATGTAATTACATACTTGCATCAATGGCCTGATTTCAAAATCAATATCATAGATGTTGGTTGTCACAAAGCAGGATTTCTACACGGATTTAAACGTAAATTAACAAAGGATAGTTTTTGGGTAGGTATTGATGCGTGTGATTATGGTATCGGCGGACAATACGATGTATTCGTAAATAAAGCCGTTGATAATGTAGCAAAAGACGAAATTCGACAATTTAATGAGTATGTAGAATCAGGATGCAATTCTCTTCTTCCTATGAATATGGAAATTCTAACGGGAGATAATTCCGAATACGAAAAGAAATGGTATATTGGAAAAACAGCCGAACAATTATCCGTGGTGAAAGAACAAAAGACTGTAACAAGAGACGTAAATGTATCTTCATTACATTCGATTCTATCTTTCATGCCACGGTTTACAAATGAAATGATTCACTTTATAAAAATCGACACTCAAGGAAATGATATTAATGTTGTTAAGAGCATGAAAGAATTCAGAGATAAAACATTATTCATTCAAATGGAGTGTGTTTCCAGTCACAATAAGAATATAGTTTTATATAAAGGACAACAAATCATGGAAGATGATATAAAAGATATGGAAGAAATGGGATTCATGGTTTATGATTTTGTAGATTATGGAGCCAATAGAACAGCTGGACCAGAAGCCGATGTTGTATTCTATAACAAAAAATTAGTGGAGATGGAATGAAAATAACAGAAGGAAAAAAATTCAAAAATGGCTGGTACATTGGGGCATTTGAACCATCAATTTTGAATACCAAGGATTTTGAGGTATCACATCAATTTCATAAAAAAGGATTTGTATCCACACCCCACTATCATAAAATTTCTAATGAATATAATTATATTGTTAATGGTTCGGTTTTAGTTAATCATCAACATCATTTAAAAAGAGGGGATACGTTCATTTACGAACCAAACGAAATTTCGGATGTAGAATTCTTAGAAGACACAGATATGATAGTGGTTCGAGTTCCTTCTGCACCCGGAGATAAATACGAAGTATGAGAGTTGCATTATGTTTGTCAGGACAACCAAGATTTGTAGAAAAGGCATACCCTTATATCTACAATCATCTTATTGTCCCTAATTGTGCGGATGTTTTCTTTCATACATGGTTCTCAAAAGATGATGTAAATAAAGCATATCGAAATGATACCGGTTGGACAAATCATCCAAACAATAAAATTCCAGAAAATACTGAAGAGATTCTTTTAGGTCTTTACAAACCAAAATCTCACTTGTTTGAGAAACAAAGAACCTTCAAAAATAAGTCATGGAACGTAGATAAAACGATTCAAAAATTTTGTAGTCATCTTGAAAGAGATTACTTTGTAAATATGATGCATTGTATGTGGTATAGCATACACAAATCCAATGCTGTCAAAGAGATTTATAGATATGAACAGGACATAGTTTACGATTATGTTATACGATGTAGATTCGACGCCATCGTGCCACGTCCGTTATTATGTTCTGAATTAGACCCTAATATTCTTCATTTGAGTCATGACAGACAACAACCAAATATGTTAGATGATTGGTTCGCTGTGTCTTCGACAAAAAATATGAACGTATATACAGATTGTTACAATTTAATGGATGCGGCGTATGAAATAGGAATGAAACGAGATGGATTGGTATGTAATGAAATTTTAATACATGATGTGGTTAAACAATTCAACATACCTACAACAATAATACCGAATTTTAAAATTGAATTCGTAAGACCTTGGACATAATATGATAAAATTAGCAATTCTTGATATCGACGGTGTTCTTACTGATGGAACAAAAGTAGTCAACGTGGATGGACAATCCATCGAAAAACAATTCAATGACAAGGATTTTGTTGCTATAAAGAAACTTCAAGCATCAGGCGTATCGGTGTGTTTTTTAAGTGGAGACAAAAACGTTAATGAAGCCGTAGCAAAAAAGAGAAGCATCGATTTCTATTTTGCACATACCGGTGCAGGTCACATGAGTAAAAAGGATTTCTTACCAATGTTGCTAAATAAATATAAAGCCACAAAGGATGAAACCGTTTACATAGGAGATGATTATATAGATGTTGAGATAATGAAAGAATTGACACACACCTATTGTCCTATGGATGCAACAGAAGAAACAAAAGAAGCAGCAAATACTATGTTATTGAGACGTGGTGGTGAAGGAGTAATATCAGATTTATATCATGATTTAGTTAATGAAAACTTAATAAATCCTTGCACATTCCAACAATTTCTTGAAGTAGATAGAATCGAAAAAGAAAAAAGAGAAAGACTCGTCAGAAATATGTTATGATAATTACTAATGTATCGCGTTTGGGAGATTTTCTTCTAACTCTTCCTGTTGCTTCTTGGATTCACAAAAATCAAGGAGAAAAGATACATTTTGTCTTGAGCGATAATTTTCCTCTATATAAAAAGATAGAACCTCTATTGCGTCTTCAACCATTCACCGAAAATGTTTCTTATGTAAATGTTGGAACCAATGCTTTCGACCCCTCTCATTGGTGCTTTAATCCTCAACAATTTTGTATCGAAGGTAACTATCTAAACATGGGATTTTGGGAATATCCTGGAAAATATTTACCACAATTTTATGCCGAAAGATATGGATTAGGAGTAGATAATGATTTTGTTATTACTGTTGGAAACAATGATGTCGAAAAGACGGAACCATATTCTGTGTGGATAGAATCGTCTCCATATCGTGAAGAGTATGGAAAATTAAAATCGATAGTTCCTTATGATTGTATCGAACTTAAATCAGATTTCATAAGTGACGCGGTGTATGCTAAAAATGCTGATACGGTGTATTCCACAATGGGTGGATTCATGATTATTTTGGATTTAATGAATGTTCATTGTAAGGTATATGCTCCAATGAATTTATTAGAAACAAAATATCTTTACTATCGTAATAATCACGAGTATTTTTGTTTATGAAAATATTAGTTTGTATTCCTAATTACGGAACGGGAAATAGAGAACACTTAAAAAGAACTCTATTGGAATACTCTACATATAAAAATTATGAGTTGGAAATTCATCTTCTTTTAACTGATGAAATAGACGTTTCCGAGTTCACTACTCTTAAAATCATAAAACACTTTTATCCTAAAGACATCGGACATTTCTTGACTCACACTCACAAACAGATTTTTACCCAAAACATAGAATTGTTTGATTACTTTTTATACATTGAAGATGATATTCTGTTGAGAGAGGTTTCCGTAGATTTGTTTATGGAAGAATCTAAAATTCTTCCTCCAAATTTTGTTTGTGGATTTCTTCGATTTGAATATAAAAAGGATGAAGATTATTGTTATTTGATAGACTGTCATCCAGAACATTCTGTTCATAGAAATGGTAAAGGCATCATTAGAAACAATTATAACATTGTTGGTAATGACTATTTGGAATTACACAACGTTCATCAGGGGTGTTATCTTCTTTCTAAGGTTCAATTGCTGTTTGTAATTAAAAGTGGATGGTATTTTCATGACCATAGACACGGAGGATACGCTGGTATATTGGAATCTGCTGCATCGGACGTTTATTTTAGGTGTGGAATAATAAAAGTCACACCAAGAAATAAAATAAATGAACTAATCATTCATCACTTGCCGAATAAATATGTAAATATGTTGCCGAATGTATATCGTGATGATATAGTTCCCGATGCCAATAAATTAAAGGTTATAGAAAATGAATCCAATCGTATTATATTGTAAATCCTATTGTAATGACGTTCAGAGAGTCAAAATACTTCTTGATTCTGTAGAAAAACACAACAAGGATGGCATTCCATTTTACATCTCCGTTCCTTCTACGGATATTACTATGTTTAAAATGGTTTTAGGAGAACGGTCAACTTATACTCTCATCACCGACGAAGAAATTTTAGGAAACAACCTTGAACAATCATGGGTGAACCAACAAATTGTTAAGGTGTCCTTCTGGAAGTTGAAGAACTGTTTCAACTATCTAGTTTTAGATTCGGATAGTTATTTCATTCGTGACTTCTTCATCAAAGATTTCATTTATGACGGTGTAATTCCTTATACTGTAATTCATCAACAAAAAAATTTATTTGAATGGACGTGTAAAAATAAGAATATATTGGGATTTGACCCATCTATTTCATTTGGCGAATGTAGATATCCCATTATGGAATTATTTGGTAGGAAAGGAAAAATATATGATTTTGGTCCATGTCCGTTCATAAGCTCATGTTTAGTATGGGAATCTTTGGAAGAAAATTATATAAAACCAAATAATTTAAAAATTGAAGATTTAATACGGTTAATTTCTTCAGAATTTTCTTGGTATGGAGAAACTCTTTTAACATGGAAACCTATAGAACTACACCCTATAGAACCTCTGTTTAAAGTTATGCATTACTTGGATCAATACCAAGAATATAAACGATTAGGATATACAGAAAAACATTGGTCAGAAAATTATTTAGGAATAGTTTGTCAAAGTTCTAGTGGGCTTCCGTTAAAATATTAATTATGAATGATTTGACCATAAGAAAAAATCATTTTTTAAATAATTCCAATAAAATTCATAAAAATAAATATGATTATTTAAAATCCAATTATATTAATAATTCCACAAAAATAGAAATAATTTGTCCTTTTCATGGTTCTTTTTTTCAAGTTCCGTATAACCATTTATTAGGAAGGGGATGCAATAAATGTGCTATAGAAAATAAAAAACAACAAAACACAAAAACAACAAAACAATTTATAATTGATGCTAGGAATATACACGGAAATAAATATGATTATTCTCTTGTAGAATATAAAAGATGGAACATTTTTGTTAAAATTATATGTAAAAAGGGCCATTGTTTTTTTCAAACTCCAAATAGTCATCTCAATGGAAACGGATGTTCTATTTGTTCAGGGAATATAAAGTCAAATACAGAAGAATTTATTAAAAAGGCCAAAAAAATTCACGGTAACAAGTATGGTTATCAATTTATATGTTATAAAAATAATAGAAAAAAATTAAAAATTGTTTGTTTCAAACACGGAATTTTTTATCAATCCGCTCACGATCATCTCAGAGGTAATGGGTGCATAAAGTGTGGTATAAATATCATAATTAATAAATTGTCTTTATCTAGAAAAGAATTTATTAATAAATCCAGAAAGATACATGGAAACAAATATGATTACACCAAAGTAAATTATATCAACTATTCTAGTAATATTGAAATAATTTGTAAAAACCACGGCTCTTTTTTTCAAACCCCCAATAATCACTTACAAGGAAAAGGATGTATAAAGTGTACATGGTTGATATCTAAGCCCGAAAAAGAATTTTTAAATTTACTAAATATTCCTCTACGCAATATTCGTTTAAAAGAATGGAGGTCTAAATCGGTAGATGGTTACGACCCAAAAACAAATACTGTCTATGAATTTCTAGGAGATTACTGGCATGGAAATCCGAATATATTTTCACCAAATAAAATTAATAAAGACACTAAAAAATCATTCGGAGAATTATACAGAGATACTATATTAAAACTTGAAAAA